>JAABUH010001497.1_pt1 | contig 25766 bp, 40 predicted proteins | sample 5559121 | NCBI WGS metagenome assembly JAABUH01 (sample SAMN10711871, study PRJNA513364) | rock metagenome | isolation source: Antarctica rocks | place: Antarctica: Victoria Land, Battleship Promontory nord | collected 2015-12-28
ACCAAAGCACACTTTGGCTATTTCGATTAAGTGCTGAGTGGCCCCACCTGCGCCAGTTCCAGCCATGGCTGGCCGACGAGTCCGGCTCGTGCGCAAACAGGCTCGCCTTCCACTGCGCGAGGCTCGCGCCGGCCGGCAGCGCCGCCGCCACGCCCGCCAGCGCGCCCAGCCACCTGCCGCGCCCGCGCCGCAGGCCTGAGCCCAGCCGGCAGCCGCGCGGCATGCAGCCTGCTGATGCCGGGGCCTGCCCGGTCTTGACCCTGCTTTCTGGCGTCATGCGCCGTGACTCACCGCAGCGTGGCAAGCCAGGGAGGGACAGCATGATCTCGACCCGCTTGATGGCGGACAGAATCGCTCTCAGTTGTTGGAGACCCAGCCGCAAGTGCGATGCTAGGTTAGGGCAAGGTTAGCGCCGCGCGCGCCTGTGCTCCACCTCCTCCTCGGCCACCACGCGCGCCGCGCCCAGCAGCCGCGCGACCTCGGGCACCTCCGCCGCCGGGGGGCCCACGCGCACGAGCAGGTCGCTGCCGAGCGCGCGCAGCCCCTCCCGCAGCGCCGCTACAGCTCCGAGCAGGCCTGCGCGCAGCGCGCAGCCCAGGCGCTGCAGCTTCACATCACAGCTGGGCGTGGCCCAGCCTGGAAGCACACGAGCGAATCACTGAGCAGTCACACATGCGCGCTGGTCCCCTATGGAGGCCCCTTGCCGTGAGGCTGCCGTGAGCCGTCTGCATGCACCATGCAACGAACAGAAACTACTCGCAGGGCGCTGGCAGAGGTGGGGCCGCAGCTATGCGGTCTGCGCTGGGCAGTCGTCGTGCTACCCTTGCATGCCAAGGCGCTGGGGATCTGTAACCGGAGCGCACCCTCCAGGCCGTGCGGCGCGCGCAGCAGGTGCGCATAGAGCGCGGGGTCGAAGCAGAAGAGCGGCGCGAGCGGCGCGCCGGCGGCCGCCGCCTGCGCCAGGCCCGGGTGGTCATCCAGGCGCAGGTCCTGCTTGAACCAGACCTGTGTGCGCCGCCGCCAGCAGATCACCACGTAAGGCGCCTGCCAGGTGTTAGGCGCCCATCACAAGCAGGGCACCTTGGATTGCAGGTCGCGACTTGGTAGGTACACTTGGGCTGAGAGGCTTGCATTGCAACGTCAAGAGCGACAGTGGCTAGTGAGATTTTGGAGTGTGAGCAGCGAGGGCCACTGTGGTCACTGTGGTGCATGGTCGCCAATACTGCAACCTCCCTACAGCTTGATAGACTTTGTGTTCAGCAGCGACGTTGGCAGGCCTTGTCGCACCAGGATTGGGCGCTCTGAAGAGAGAGGAAGCGCGCTGTCGCCCTCAACTGAGGTCGCAACTGCTGATAGCGTGCCGACCGCCTGTATGCGCCGCATGCTTTGAGCATCCAACACAAAACACAGCAGTTCCGGACACCAATATAGCTGGCACCAAACACATGTGGAGCACTGGTAACTCATAAGTATGCGACACTCACCCGTGTCGCATTTAAATGTGTGTTCTTGCAGGTAGTGGTCTGGTTGCGGTATGCGAGTCCCTGTTTCCTTGCGCGCAAGCTGTATTCCCTTGCGCGGCGACCCAGGCTGCTCCCACGGTGCAACCAAGCTGCATTGTGCAAACAGCGAGGAGCGTTTGTGCTCCATAACGCCTTTGCTGGCATTGAACTCTTTTGCCTGATTTGTTGCACGCTTTGCACCGTATCCTGAGCCTTGGAATGGCAAGCGGAGTCCTCGGTGCTGGATGTCACCTATTTAGGCCATGCAGAGTCAGTCGACTGCGTCTGTCCGCAAAGCCTCCCATTGTGGCGCTTGTGCTGCGCATGGATGTCAGAGCAGTCCTGAACTGTCAAATTGGGAGCTGGTATCCCGCATTTGAGCGTGTCACATATCGCACGCGGCTGATTGAGCTGCCCAACACGTTTGTGGAGTACCTGCTCGCGGATGGTGTCTACTTGCCAGAGCGCTCAGCTGCCGTGAGCCGCCTTTGAGTTAGTTACTGCCATGAAACCTGCTAGTGCAGCTGAGCACGTAGACTGGCAGCTGCGCAGCAGCCTCTACAATTACAATGTGCTGGAGCATATTACTCAGAGCGCATACTGACAACTCTGTGAAGTGGCTGCCGACGTGCATGCTTTGCATACCAGTAAAGATTTTGTAGCTGACTGGCATTTCGCGGGAGCGACAGCTGCCAGTGCGCAGCAAGGTGGAAAGCTGGGACGACTACCAGGACTGGGCGGAAGAGGAGACAGAGGCGCAGCATGCTGAGGAGGAGGCAAGCAAGGTGCGCCTTTCACAACCTCACTGCCTGAGCTGGCATCTGCTTTGCAGGTATGGCTACCTACAGCTACGCTTATTTTGTGGAGCAAGAGTGAACGACGACGCGCTCGCTGTGCGCAGTTGCCAGCCTTTCCGGAGCTGCTCGCGGAGATCGAGGCGGCGATAGCGGAGCTGGGCGGCCGTGTGCTGCCCAAGCTCAACTGGAGCGCGCCAACGGACGCCACCTGGCTCACCACCTGCGGCTCTGTTGCCTGCACCAACGCCGAGGAGGTGCTGCCTGAGACGCGGCCAGCCTAGCAACCTGAAGCGCTGCCGCTCCTGGCGCGGGCAAAACGTTCATAAAAGTATTGGGCAAATTAGTGCTGCACGCGACTGGACACGTGTGGAGTACAGCACCGTGCTTGCGAGGGTCCTGGGCTGCTCCTTCTGTGCCCATGCGTGACCGCCGCGTCGTCTGCCCGCCAGGTGGTGCTGCTGCTGAAGGGCTCGGACCGCGTGGCGCATGACCTGTGCCATGCGTTTGACGCCTGCGGCCGGCGGCCCGAGCGGCCGCCGGGCGCGTGCCTCGCGCTGCGCAAGTTCCACGCCCTGCGCGTAGACCGCGAGTTCCGCTGCTTCATGCACGACCGGGAGCTTGTGGGTGCGCGCATGCCGCGCCGGCCGCGACCCGCTCAGAGAGGCGAATTGCTGCTGTGAGGCACCGGCAGCCCCCGCGCAGTGCGAGGGCGTTGAGAGCATCATGACGCGTCTTGTGTGCCTGTCTTACCTGAGCAATTCGTTGTGTGCCAGGGCCATGATCAGGCTGTGCGAAAGTGTCCTCGGTTGGATTGTGCCAAGAGCGTGTAGAGGACTGTGCCGCCCTTGGGACGGCCCTTGCGCACCAAGGCAGACACCACACATTGCGTTGGAGCATGGCAAGGGTTCGTTACAACTGCTCCGCTGCGCAGCCGTGTCGCAGCGCAACATCGCGGAGCACTTCCCGCACCTGGCCGAGGAGCGCGGCGCGCTGCTGGAGGCGCTGCTGGAGTTTGCGGAGGAGCACCTGGAGCGCTTCCCCGAGCCGGACGTGGCAGCCGATGTGTATATTACGGCCGCCGGCCGGGCGCGCACTCCCACTGACTTTTGCGCGACATATAATTTTCTCTTAGAAATAGAAGCTTGGCATGCGCATTGTCGTCGTCGTAGGAAGAGAATTTGTGAGAACTGTGATGATTGCAACTAGTCTGTTCAACAATTGCATGGTGTTGCATCACAGGGCCTGGTGCATGCTGCCATACCGGAGACATGTCCTTGCATGGGTTGCCAAAGATGGTTCAGGATGCCAAGCGGACGAGCATGCGTTTGCAGGACGTGGCGCTGGCCCCGGGAGCTTTGGTTTTTCGCTAACTCGTGTTTGGCCGGTGCGGCAGGTGCGGCTGATCGACTTCAACCCAATCGGCGGCACAACGTCGCCGCTGCTCTTTGACTGGGACGAGCTGCCATATGCGCACATCGCGCCCGACGCCGCCAGCGCCCACGCCGGTGGCTCTGCCAGTGGGCATGATCGGTGCGACGAGGGACCTTTGAGCAGGCGGCAGCTCCAGAGCGAACGCGAAGCGGCAGGCGGTGCCAGCCCTGCTGCGCACTGCCCAGCCACTGAGCATGCGGGGCGTGCGATGGACTCTGCCGGCTTGCAGCCGGACTTGGGTGTTTGCCGAGCAGCAGGCATGACTCGCACTCCTGAGGCAGCTCCTGAGGGTGGAGAGTCTGTCCAGAGGGAGGATGCCAGCCGGGATGGTGGTGTGCTTGGGGGCGAGGTCGAGTTCCGCGTGGTCATGGAGCCGGCCGACCTACGGCCCAACCCTGCAGCCTGCCGTGCACCGTTTGACTTTGCGGACACGGGCGCCGGAGGCGCGCTGGATGACTTGCTGCGCAAGCTGCAGCTAGAGTCACAGTAGGACATTTTGTTGTTATTCATACGCCGTTATGCCTATGGCAAGCTGTAGAATGAAGTTGTAGCATGCAGTCGTACATTCTCAGCCTCTCTTCATCCGGCAGCTGTGACAGACTGCGGAATTCACACACTCTGCCACGTTCACACACAATGACTACAGCTCACCTCATATCTACTGCACCATATCATGTTAAGGAGCTGGAGGACATACAGAGTCACACGGCATGGGCCTTCCAGTGCAGCAAGCTACGCAGCCTTCGCGGCCAGCGCACGCGCCAGGGCCAGCACGTCAGCGCGCCATCGCCTGGCCGCGCTCGGGGGCAGGGCTTCACATAGCTCAGCGTCCACCCTCTGCCAGTCCAGGCCGCGCGCTCGCGCAGCGCACACCAGGTCCGCCATGGCTGCGATGCGCATGATGAAGCTTCAGAGCGGCTGATGCAGTAGGGGTGAAGACTGCAACTGCAGTAGGGGTGAAGACTGCAACTGCAGTAGGGGTGAAGACTGGAGAAGGCTGCGACCCCATGACCAGACACTACATGTGCTTCATGGGAATTTCTGCCCAGCAGGCTAGCCGTGCATATGCATGCCATAAATGCCGTGCTTCTACATGCCAAGACATTCGCACCCAGCACGTATACGCCGCAGTCGTAGCCGTTATGCTGCTGGGGCGAGCGTGCAGTAATTAGCTCCATGTTGAGCCTGCGTATAAGTGAGCAAAAGTAGGTACAGTAACACATACCTGCTCAGTGTGCAACACAGTGAGCAACAAAACCAACAGCTGCACAGCTCACCCCAGGCCAGCATTCAGCTTTCGAAGCAGGCCCTTGGCCACGCCTGTATTCGTGCCGCCAGCTGTGTCATAATGCCTCGCTTCTGCGCTGCCTGGGCTCAGCACCAGCAGGCTCCTGCGCAGCATGGTCAGACCTTGCATCAGGTTAGCAGCTGCAGCGCTGGCAGCAAAGCTGACATACTTGCTCTGCTCTGCTGGCAATGTGCAGCGCCATGGCGGGTGCCGGCACCAGTGTGAGCCTCCGCAGGCCGCTGACACATCCGGGTTGTCATTTACCGCCAGGAGCACCAGCTCCTGCTCCTTGAGCTGGCCTGGGCCCACAGGGATATCAGAGCGAGCAGACAGCACACCTATGCGCCTCCTCCGTGAAGTAGCGTGGGGTACCTGCAGCGCCTCTGTGAGCGCCTGACAATCTCTGTCACCTGCACACGATATTGTTAGTACAGACGCAAAGGTGTGGCACGTGCGTAAGCCAAAGCTGTCAAAGGCCAAGCGGAGCACCTGCATTGGCCAGCAGGTATGTTGTCGCGCCAGGCACGAAACACACACTTCCTGACGCATACTTCTCGTGGCTCAGGTACTCAAACCAGAAGTTGATGACCTGTGGCAGCCTGCATTGCTCACATACGTGCGGAGTGCGCCGCGAGGCTACGTGCGCAACACACAGCATGCGCATCAACCACGATTGCCTGACGCATGCCTGGTCGTTCAGCCACTCTTCGCCCGCAAGGAGCCGCAGGTCACTCTCGTACAGCAACACATCGTGATAGTCCAGCACTTTCCTATCTTTTACCATCAGCCTGCAAGGTGCTGTGCACTACTGTGTCGTTGCAGCCAGCCTCACGCTTACGAACCACTTACAAACCAACCAGTTGCACAATTCACACAACAATGCACTTAAGGAGGCCAAAGCTCACACTCTTTGACGGAGAATTGTGATGTGCACTGCATGCACTGCAGATTGCTTGTGCAATAACACGAATGACATACACCCATGTGCATGACTGGTGCGTCATGCGTTGGTGCATGCATGAGGGAGTTGTTTCTCAAAGCATGTAGAGCATGCAGCGTCCTGGCTGCCTTAACGCTATTAGCAGAATGCTGCAGTGCCGCACATCACCTTGCCATAGCCCGCATGCTCTCCTTGCGCCTGTCCACCTCCTTCATTGCCAGCGTAAACGAGACATGACTTCAAGCAGACCGGCTGACCCTCGTACACTCGGTATACATATGTCAATATATGGCGTATAACTTAGTGCCCAGCGGCTGCCTTCGGAGGCTCGCGCTCGTCTGCCTCCCAGGAGCTCATGTATGTGATGTCTGCGGACGTCTCCCGGCCGCCCGGCTGGCCCCACTCCTCGTCACTGTCAGTCTCGGGTGCCACAGTCCGCGACAATCGCCGCCCCATCCTGGGCACATGCAACTATGTTAAGAGGGTACAGCGGAGCAACACACACCGGGGCAACACACCGATATGATGCATGGAGGTGTTTGGTGCCACAGCACGCACCTGTGTTTGGGGAACACAAAGGGGGTGGTGTGCGGTGCGCCCAGGTAACACTTAGGCAGGCGTGCAGCGGATGGTTGATGCCTGCATTGGGCGGGCTCTGAAGATGCATGCAGCGGACATGTGCTGCTCACCCAGCACCAAGGCTTTGGCTCCACGGTGGGTGAAGCTGGGGCGGAAGTGGCGCACCAGCTGTGGATCAGGCAGCCGCCTGCGCGCGAGCCGCGCAGGCAGCCGGCAGCTCGCGTGGCAGCGCCCGCACACACCGGGCCGCGCGCAGGCGCCCGGCTGTTCCCGCCGCGCGCCTGGGCCCCCTGGTCGCCGCCGCCCTTCGGGTCGGTGCCCGCTGTGTGCCCCGACCCCGCCGCGCCACCCTCCGCCTCACTGCCCTCCAGCATGCCCGGCTGCGAGCGCGCCATGATCGCAGCCGCGCTCTGGTCCGCGCACGAGACCATGCAGTCCTCAGCTGCGGAGCTGCCGCCGCCCGCGCCAGGCGCGGGCGAGCTCCCAGCGAGCGCCGGGGCGGCGGCGCGCTCGCCCTCCCGCGAGTCCAGGGTGTCGCTGTTTGCGAGCCTGCTGGCGCTGCCGGGCCCGTACGCATGGGGGGGCGGCCCTCCCCGCGCAGACGCCGGCCCCGGCGCGTCAGCGTCCGCATCCGCCTCCATGTGCGACAGCGCCGTGGCAAACAGGTCGCCGCTCGTGTCCATGGATTCGCCTGCCGCACACGGAGTCCGCCTCAGCACAACAAACGACCTTAACCGGACGGCGTCGTCCTTCCACTGCTGAGTTCCTTTTCGCTGAGGGGGGCATGGGCGCAGCAGCAAAGGGACTGCGCGTCTTTGCCACCTGTCACCAACAGGCTTGGCAGACACTGCCACATTAAGGAACAGCCTGTCACGTCATGCGTGCGGCCGCACCCAGCGCTGACGCGTCGGCGGCGGTCGCGAGCAGCGCCTGCTGCGCGCACAGCTCGATCGCGGCGCATGGCGGCTTCTGCGGCGCGGGTGCGCCGGCCGCCGCCGGGGCGCGCGGCGAGCGGGCCCAGCGCGCAGAGTGGCCGCCGAGGCCTGAGCTGTGCGGGCGCGGCACACGGGCGCGGCCGGACGCGTCGCGGCGCGCCGACGTGGCCGAGCGCCAGCGCAGCGCGGGGTCCAGGAAGACAGGGTTGGGGTACGGGGTCACTCGCGCCGCGGCGTGCACCGGCGCGGCGGTGGGCGTCCGCGCCGCGCGCAGTGGCGGCGCGCCCAAGAGCGCCGCCTCGCGCCAGGCGTACGCCGCGTTGGAGAAAACGCGCATCAGGCGGCCTCCGGCGCCTGCCCGGCTCTCCCGCTCGCTGAGCTTGCCCCGGCGCGGCGAGCGGGCGCAGCTGCTGCGGCTGCCGCTGCCGCTCTGCTCCTTGGCGCTTACGTCTTTGTCAGCGTCCCCGCCACCCGGCTCTGTCTGCTTGCCCCGCTCGTCTGCGCCGCGCTCCTTCACAGGAGGCGGCAGCGCCGCAGCATGCCCTGCATGGCATGACCCAGTCCCAGCATCTACAGCCTTGGCTGCAGAGCTGGGGCGCGAGTCTGCGGAGCTCAGCACAGAGTCTGCAGCAGCACCCTCGCTGGCAGCGGGCGCTGCAGGCGCCAGGCCCCTGTCCAGCGAGCGGTTGTCGGTCCACACAGCGATGCGCGTCTGCAGTGCTGTGTCCGCCACCAGCTGCGAGGAATTGCAGCTGCCCGTCATGGCCGCGCAAAGTCCTGTGCTTTTCTCTTGGGAAAACCAGGCACAAATAAGGCGAGCTGGGCAGCAGAACGTGCTGCAGCAATCACTTGCATTCCGTTTTCCAGTGACTGCAAAGCTTACCTCTGTGCTGCGCAGGCGCACGCCGGTAAGAGGGCATGTGTCGCCACCCATGAAGAACCACTTGCGGATGTTGCCGCGCTCGTAGCACTGTCCGGTCTCGACCTGCAACCACAGCGCTGAGCGAAAGCGCGCAGGAGCACACCGCTGCCTTGTGCACAGCCCGCAAGCTAGGCATGCTTGGCCTGCCAAACCAGGGCGCCGCACCAAGATGACGGGGTCGTGCATGATCTCCAGCGAAATAGGGCACACGAAGTGCACCGGGCATGCTTCCGCCAGCTGGTGCACGCGCTGCCACTCAGCCTCCTCAGCCTGGAACCATTCGGCAAACAGGCCCGCGGGGTCCGCGAGCACCGCGCACGGCGTAGCTGCGTGCACCGGCGCTTCCGGCGGCGCGCTGCTTGCAGCGCCGTGCGGGGCGCCTGCTTGCGGCATGGCAGAGTGCTGCGCTGTACCAGCAAGCCAGCTGAGCGGTACTTCAGCAGCCGCGAGCGGCCTCGCTGCAGTCACGCCGGCATCTTATGCAGCGGCTACTAGTTGAAGGATGCGCTGGTAAGCTGGACGGGTGCACGCTGGCTGCGAGCCGCGCCCCAGCAGACCGGCGCTCTCAGCTGCGGGCCGCCAAGGTTAAGCAGCCGCGGCAGTGGCGCGGACGCGCTGCCAGCCCGAAGCGGCTTGCTGTTGCGCACTGGGCTTCACCTGAGCCCCTGCCACACAGCAAGGTCGGCGTCAGCAGCGCGTCGCCCCTACTTGAGAGGAGCACCCATGTGTCACGACAAGCAGTGCAACCCGCACGTCATGCACACACTGCGCGGGGCAGATTCCTTCAGATTGGCGGGTGGGTGCAGAACTGCTTGCGCGCCAAGTCACAATACGTCAAAGGCAAAGGCTGCCCCTCGCACACGCACCGCGCACACTGTCCTGCCGCCGGTCCAGCAGGCTTGGCCTGCATGGACCAAGCCTCGGACACCAAGCGGACGTCTAGAACGCTGTCCCAGGGCGCTGACGCCGGAAGCACAGCGCAGCATGAGAGTACGACAGAGTTCCGTGCAGGCTCGAGACGATGCCAGGCCCTCACCGCTTGCGAGGGTTCCACTCAGTTGATCAGACGGTCCGGCCCATAGCGCTTGTATGGAAGCCTCTACAAGACTTAGGCTAGATACGCACGGGCGAGGAAGTGTTGTTCATCGGGGAAGGGATGCGGCGATCAGCATGCATGCTGGCCGCGCAGCTCCAGAGGTGCTCCAGCGCGTATGCATGCGCCACATTCAGTCACCCAGAGGCCTGGGACCCCTTTTGGAGGCCTGCAGCCAGACGCCACCGGGCGCTCCAGCTGCAAGGCTGCACGTCCTCTGCTGCACTGGCGGTACGGCGTTCTCTTGCAGAGTGGACAACCGCTTGCAGCGCCACGCTCAAGTAAACCGCAACAGCTAACACACGCATACCTATATTGGTCTGCCGGCCACAGGCGGAGGGCGCACAGAAGAGCCTCACACCCACCTTGCACGTGGACGCCGTGCCTGCACAGGCTCCTGCGAGCCGCAAGCTCGACCCAGACTGCCCTTTCGAGTCCCTGAGGAAACTGGCCTGGCAGTGCGTACCCCCACTTCCCTGCGTTTGCCCTCACAGGGCGGCTGCAGTCTGCGGCCAGCCCGTACTGTCACTTTGGCGCACACCACCTTATCGTGTGCGTGCCAGGTGCCACAAGAAGGAGGCTCAGCGGCAGCACTGGAGGTACTCCGGTGCGCACGAGCTGCGCAGGCGCCTGGAGAGCCTGTGCGCGCAGCTGCCGGCCTGCCGCACGGAGCAGCTCAGCACGCTCGCCTTTGCGCTGAACCTGCTGCGCGACGAGCGCTGCTTCCGCCCCAGCCAGGCGATCGCCCAGGCGCTGGAGCGCGAGGTGCTCGCACGGCTGGCGAGGCGCGAGCCCTGGCAGAGCCTGAAGGTGGCCGTGGCGCAAGTCCTGGAGGTGCTGAGCCGGCGCGGCGAGCCGCTCAGCGCCGCCCTGCACGACCAGCTTGCGGCTGTGCTCCTGTCTGAGCCAGACCCGGGTCAGCCACTGTCGGAGGCGGAGCCTGCGCGGGGCACCAGCAGCGCGGAGGCTCTCTCAGCAGGGCAGGCGCAGAAGATCCTGCGCGCGTGGGTGCACTCTGCGTGCCACCCTGGGGCGCCAGCGCGCAGCACGCTGCCTGCCATGCTGGACGTGCTGGAGCCTGTTGTGGCCAGCGGTGCCACGCATGCCAAGCAGCCAGCTGACAAGCAGCCGGCCGACGGCAGCGTGCTGCACCGTGAGCTGGCCACCCAGCTGTCCACGAAACGGGAAGTGCAGGACATCGCCAGGATCTACGCGTGCATGGGCCAGCACTTCAACCGCGTGCACTTCGGCATCGCCATCTACAGGCTGGCAGAGCAGTGCGCCCCACCGCCCGGCCGCTGATGCGGACACGACCCGCGCTTGCATCCCTGTGGTGCCGCCGCCGCGTGCATCAAGCCTGCGGGATTAGACGTCACGGCGCGGCAGAATTGCGCCCGAGCTGGCGCTCGTGCGACTGTGCCATGGGCTGACGGCCTGCATGGCTGCTGTTGCTCAGGGCCGCCAGGTGCGGGACTGTCTATGACAAGGGCGAGTGCGCGCGCCGCGACGCCCTGCTGCCGGCCCTGCTGGAGGCGGTCGAGCGCCGCCTGCCCGAGCACACCGCCTGGGAACTGGGCACGGTGCTCTCGGCGCTCGTGCGCCTGAACCGCCTGGAGCGCCCCCTCCTGCAGCGCGTCGATGGCTTCTTTGAGGCTGCCCTGCGCAAGCGCGAGGAGACGCTGAGCCTGGGGTGCATGGCGAGCATGCTGAACGCATGCAGCGTGTCCGGGTACCAGGCCCGGTCGCAGACCATGGAGCTGATTGCCGGGTGGCTGACAGACGCCGCGGCCGCTGATGCAGCCGAGGGCGAGAAGCTGTGGCTCGGCCCGCCTGTGAGCGCGGCCGTGCTGCTGTGCGCCTGGGCGAACATGGGCAGAAACTTTGCGCTGCCCATGACCGTCCTGACGGCGCTGGCCGGCAGCGCTGTGCCCGGCGCGGGCATCCCGGACGTGAGGGGGGGCTTTTCGGGCCGCCTGCTGTCCCAGTCGCTGTATGCGCTGGCGTGCCTGGTGAAGAAGGCGGGCGGCGATGCGTGTGGGGAGGGCGAGGGGCCGCTGCAGGGCATGCACAGCGGGATCTCTCAGTGGGCCGGCATGGCCGTCGCGCGGATCCAGGCCGGGAAGAGGCACTCTGACGCCGATCTGGGCTGGGCGGTGTGGGCGCTGGGCGTGCTGCGGGTGGCGCCCGACCCAGCGACGGCCGCGGCAGCAGTCGCCAACGTGGTCGCCTTGGCCTCCATGCTGCCACGCGCGGCGGTGGTGCCCTTTGCGAAACAGGTGTCCATGTCGCTCGCTGAGTGGGAGCGGCGGGGGCTGGTGTCATGGGCGCCGGCGGCACAGGCCCTGTCTGCCCAGGTCCTGAGGCTGAGCGCCCCAGACAAGTTTGAGCTGAGAACCCACCTCCAAGATGTGCTTGCGGTTTGGCCCCCCAGGAGAGCGCACGTTCAGAGAGGCGCCTCTGCTAGCTTCGCTGAGTAATCTCGTGATAGCGTCTCTGTATACCACAGATGCATGTGCACGAGCCTTGCCATGGTTGCATGCGGCGGGCCAGGGATGGTCCTGCTCTAGTGAACCTCATCACGCCTCCGGCATGCGCACTGTGGAGTGCACCCACACCGCACAAACATCGTCTAACCATCGACTCTGCGGGCGCGTCTCCAAGAGCCGGCGCAGCCACACCGGGCGCCCGCAGATGCCGCTCTCAATCGGCGGCTTACACGCTACTGCTGGCTGCCGCCGCGGCGCGCGGGCAGGCCGGGCATGAGCGGCGGCAGCGCATCCGCCTGCTTGTCACCGCCGCGCCCGGCGCCGCTGCCGTCCGTAATCAGCGACAGCTCCACCTTTCCTTCGCCCTCGCCCTCACTGCGCTTCACCTGCGCCAGCCGCCCAGACCCGCATGATGTACCCCAAGTGGCTGCCATGTCACACACTGTTTACCCGCTGCCATCCACTGAAGAGCTCAGACTCAGATCGCCTGCGTCCTCGTTGCACATATTCTGCACTGCAGCTCTGGTGCTCCGCCAGACGCGGCTGATGACAAGCCAGGCAAGCGTGCTAGCACATCGTGCCACCGAGCGATTAAGGCAGCAATATGACACCAGCTTCGAATCCAAATGGCCTCTCATGACCGCCCCTCTCAGGTTCTTGCACTGAGCATGCAAGTTAATAGATGTCAGCAAGCACCCTAGAGCTTGCGGCCCGGTTGGCAGGCTCACAGTGGGTCTTCGTGGCAAGGAAGAAGGAGCACTGTTAACACATGCAGCATGCGCGCACCTCTGCTCGGATGCCCCGCCCAAAGAAGTTTTGGATGCAGTCGATGCGGTCTGTCCACATCTCCAGCGTCATGGCGGGCTTCACCTGCGCGACAGGGCCCCGCCATCAGGGCGGCGCACTTCAGCCGTGCGGCTGTGATTGCGCAAGCGCACGCAGCCATGCGGATCTGCACGCGGCTCTGGCCCTTCCGCTTGTGTCTCGCACTTGCGGCCCTTTTGCAGCTATCAGCCACAAAGTCCTGCTTGACAGCACTGCGCAGAGAGGCATGATGCAACTGGCCCGTGGATAAGCCTGTGACGATTACATGAGAGCGGTACCCTGCTTTAAGTGCTCGCACAGCCCGATTTCCAGTGCAGACATGGGGGCGCAGCCCGGCAGGCGCGCCTGGAACTCCAGAACCAGCGTGTAGGCGCCGCCCACGGCCTCCTCCCGCACCGCTGTCAGCACCGGCGTCAGCCTGCCCCAGGCGGGGCAGCCGCATCAGCGCAGCGGCCGCGCTGCGTCTGACCACAGCCACCACGGACGCGTTGATGTCGTCTGCACTGCCTGCCATGTGAGCATGGCAGAGAGCGTGCAAAACTATTGGGCGCGATGCCAGGCGCATTGGGCGCACGCACTTTGTCAGCGCGCTCTATGACAGTAACAAGTCATGCGGTCGTAGGCGCACCTTTCACGACACAGGAAGTATTAATTATTACAACATTGACACAGGTAAGGTGCAGGTAAGCCAAGAATGGACTGCAAAGCATCCAGACTTGGATGGGAAGTGCGGTGCGCGCCGGCGCGGGACGCCCTTGGGGCGGTTGAACTGGAACAGCCGCGTGAGCGTGTCGTCCAGGTGCTGCTCATCCCCGTAGCGGAACCGCGTCACGTCCTCCCGCAGCTGCACGGCAGCGCATGCGCACACGCCTGAGCATGTCAGGTAGCCAGAATGACAGGCCGCCATAACGAAAGGTTTGGAGCCTGTCGTGTGCTGCTGTGGATGCAATGACGCACTGCACACTGTGCAGAGAGTGTGGGCACAGCGCTGTTATGGCCTGCCACCAGGAGCGCGTCACGGTTGAACACAGAAACGGTGCAGGACGAGGCTCTACGGCTGCCTATGCTGAGCGCACTGGCAACTTGGCCATCTCTATACAGACATCGTTTTGCCCTCACGAGCTGTGCTCCCCCGCGAGGCAGGGTCTGCGGTGCCACAGCAGCCAGGGCGCGCCTGCTTCTGAATGTCTGTCGCCTGCGAGTCGCGCAACGCCAGACCCTCCCGCGTGCTCTTGCACGGCACCGGCCGCAGCTGCGCATAGCTCAGCGCAAAGCCCAGCAGCGTGATCGGGAAACCGTAGATGAGCAGGATTGCCGCCACGTCCGCGCCCGGCAGCAGCTGGAAGAACGAGCCGAAGCCGTAGGTGAGCAGGAACACGCCGATGGGCGTCAGGATGGAGCCAAAGGACACCTGTGTTGGCAGGACACCGGTGTGGAGCCAGGTAATACCCGCAGGAGGCAGACAGGCCACGCGTGACCACTGGTGACCACCTGCACTGGCAAGCCCAGGCCTTGGTGTCTACCAGCACGTGCACCATGTCTACCAGCACGTGCACCACAATTGGCACTGGCAACCTGACAGTCCAGCAATGGGATGCAGACATCAAGATCGAGCAATAGGAGAAAGTTGCCGAACTGCTATAACAGTGTCTGCGCTGGTAGTCAGCACACACCTGCTCGATCCTGAAGCCGCCCTCCTGCACATAGTCAGGGCTGCTCGCTGCGTTGTCCGAGGACGCAGCCTGCGCACTGACGCATGACCTCCGCGCTGCGCGCCTGCGACACGACACTGTGCAGATTTCAGCCACAGAGCGCGTTTCACAGCCCTACAGGCGCTCAGTGTTCGCTGCCTTGCCTCCAGCGCACCAAATGCTGCCGCATGCTGCCGCCGGCCGCAGTGTGGGGTGCGCAGCGTTCGCCTGCCTGCAGTGCCGCACGGACGGCCACGCTGTGCGAACAGTGTGTGCGCGCACTGTGAGTGTGTGCTCCCTCTGCAAGCATGCGCAGCGACTCACGCCGATGGCGCTCATAGTTCACACAACCCTTTGCAAAGCGCACTCGTGCAACGCGCTGTTGGTGAAAATAAGAGCTTATACAAGCTCACAACTTTGTGCTTTGCAGTGAAACCCTGCTGCGACCTGCTAGCTGTGTGACCAGAGCTTGAAGGTGCCATACCGTCTTGGGATGCTGCCTGATGGTCCTGCGCCTGTCGCGGCTGTGCGCACAACTCAGGCGTAGACCGGCGGAGCTGTGGGAAGTGGGGCGAGGCCTGTGGCAGCCAGACGGTTACAGAGCGGCCAGCAGTGCAGCGCCCGCGCCACTAGAGAGCCAAGCAAACCAGGGCTTTGTGGACGGCGGCTACAGCGTAACAGACTTTCCGCCAGACAAAGTGCCACCCACTTTTAGTTCTTGTTAAACTTGATTATGCATTGGCAAGCTCTGCAGCGGCTGCACTGCGCCGCCTGTGACAGCTTGTGGTGCGCGCAGGTCCGGAACTTCTCAATCATAGCCCACGTCGACCATGGGAAGAGCACGCTGGCTGACCGCCTGCTGGTGCTCTCCTGCCTGTTGCACGCACAGATGTGCATGGCAGCTACACAACGCCTCCACGCTCACATTTGGCTCAGTTGTGGCGCTTACTTTCTGCAGTCCTGTATGTAGAGTGCCGACTGGTGCCTTAGATGTTGGCGTGTAAGAGTTTGCAAGCAGTGCTTTGCCACACTGTGCATCAGCTCTTCATCCACCCTCCTGAGCACTGTCAACAGCTCTTTCGCGCACGCGGCAGGAGCTGACGGGCGCCATACGGAAGGGCGGGCAGGCGCAGTACCTGGACAAGCTGCAGGTGGAGCGCGAGCGGGGCATCACCGTCAAGGCGCGTGCGCACAGTGCAGGGAGACGTCCAACACTCTGTTGCGTGCTGACGCTGCACGACACTCATGAGGTGCTTCGTGTCAACACGTGTCTCGAGCGGCAAGGCGTCGGACAGTGCTTTGAAGGGAGAAAGGCTTGCACGGTGTATATGTTGCCCAGCGCACACTCGGACCGAGCCATGCGGCCATTCCAGCGCCTGGCAGCCCTTTGAAGTGCATGCTCCTCGCACAGGCGCAGACAGCGTCGCTGGTGTACCGGCATGGCGGCGACGACTACCTGCTCAACCTCATCGACACGCCCGGCCATGTTGGTGCGCGCCCCGCCGCTGCAAAGACGCGTGGTCCGATACGCACAGGTGTGTGCCTGCACAAACTCACTCTGAACACTTAGCGGACCGACAGGCAGAGCCTGACGTGGACGTGCAGTGCCTCGCCTCAAAGGCTCAAATATCTGTTTGTTGCAGTTGCAGAGCTTGTGATGGTCTGCTCTTTTGCCCTGCCAGGTTGCCTGCAGCATTCTTCGCAAGCCTGTCCCCATGCTGCATGTGCGCTGGCGCACGGCGCCGGTTCCTTCCCTGACAGCATCAGTGGGGAGCGACCATCATGGCAAGCGTGGCTGCGTGCCCCGCGCGCGCAGACTTCAGCTACGAGGTGTCGCGCTCGCTGGCCGCATGCCAGGGCGCGCTGCTGCTGGTGGACGCCGCGCAGGGCGTGCAGGCGCAGACGGTCGCCAACTTCTTCCTGGCGTGCCCTCAACCTAACTCCAACCCTCCCGCTGCTCCACATGCAGCGGCTGGCTGCCGCAAAACCATGTGCAATTCATGCGTGCCTGCTCGTACCATGCCCGTCCTGCCATCCAACCCGCACCATTTGCCTGCGTCGCGTTTATCAAGGGACACTGACGACAATGTCCTGTTTTCTAGCTGCATCAAAGCAGCATCAGACGAGGGGGCTTGTGAGCCTCACGAGGTGCATGTTTGGAGTCGAAGTGTCACCGCTGAGCCAGGCATTTGAGCAGGCCCAAGGCATGGTGCCGGCGCGCAGCAAGGCGGGCCTGCCGCCCAGGTAGCGGGGCAGCTGACACGCGGCGGGGCCGCGGCGCTCGCAGGCGTTCGAGCAGGGCCTGGCCATTGTGCCGGTGCTCAACAAGGTGGATTTGCCGTCCGCGGAGCCGGAGCGGGTGGCCGAGCAGATGCAGCAGGTGCTGCCCTAACCCTAGCCCGGCTCCCGCTGTAACCGCCACCCCGTGTTGGTGCTGCAACTAGTGCCGATGGCTGCGGGGGGTGCAGCCACTGTGGATCGCAGGGACGGTTTGTGTTATTGACGACCGGGCGCGGGGCGCGGCGCGCAGGTGTTCGATATTTCGCCGGACAGCTGCCTGTGCACGTCGGCGAAGACCGGGCTCGGCCTTGCAGACGTGCTGCCCGCCGTCATCGCCCGCATCCCGCCGCCCACGTGCGGCCCCCTGGCCCAGGCCTCAGGCGCCGCTGGGCGGCCGCGCGGCGCGCCAGCGCGTGCCCGAGCCGCGGCCGCCAGAGCACTCCGTCGCCGCTGCTCCATGCTTGCGGCAGGCCACTGCGTGAGAACCTGTCGTGACCATGTACCCTTGCTTCATGCGTGCATGATTTCTATCATGCCACAGACATACTGAATGACAATGAAGGACTTGCTGGTTGTGGATGGGGGTGCAGCGGCGACCCCGCGGGCGATCTGCGGCTCCTGCTGTTCGACGCGTACCACGACGCCTTCCGCGGCGTGGTGTGCCTGGTCGAGGTCATGGACGGGGCGCTGCGCGCAGGCGACCGGCTCACAGCCGCGTCGACCGGCGACACCTATGACGCCTCCGAGGTGTGCGCCCGGGCCCGCCTTGGACGGGCCCCTGCTTCCTGCGGATCTCTGGCTGGCCCACACACTCGTATAGCTCCTGGTAGGCTCAGATGCGCAGTGGGCTGGTCCCGAGTTGGGTCCCACTCCTGAAGGGTTGTCGAACGCATCCTAGATTATTCCACGTGATGTTGGCAGCCTCGACAGGGCCAGCAGGTGCGAGGTTCCTGATTGGGGTCGCAGGTAGGGTGCAATGTCCTGCAGGCTGAGAGGCATGGCTGCCCTGTTTGACTCAACCCAGGCTCTGCAGCGGCTGGCGCGGCTCGGCTCGCACGCATGCATTTTGCTCCTGCCGGGCCGGCATGCCTGCAAGCCGCGCCCAGCCGCAGGGCGCGCGCATGGGGCGCCCCCTGCTCAGCGCACGGGCACGGGCGGACTCTGGCGCTCACGAGGCGCTCACGCGCCGCGCAGGTGGGCGTGCTGGCGCCGGAGCCGCGGCCGACCGGGCAGCTCTGCACCGGGCAGGCGCGCGCCGCGCGTGCATGAAAGGACCTGGGCGTTGTAGCGACCCGCGTGGCGGGCGCTGGGCAGCAGGCTTACTGCGCAGGGGCTGCCAACATTGCCAGCATGGGGTACGTGGTGTGTTGTGGCGGGGCTGACATTGCGCTATGCTTGGAAAAGGGTATGGGGAATGCGTGCAGGACTGGAGTAGGCTCATACCGTGTTAGAAACCGTCCTGTTTGCACCGGCAGGTGGGGTATGTGATCACAGGCCTCAAGGACACGCGCGCGGCGCGCGTTGGTGATACCTGGCACCTCTACAAGCGGCCCGTGGCTCGCCTGCCCGGCTTCAAACCCTCCAAGTCCATGGTGTTTGCGGGCGCGCCCCAGCCCCTGCACAGGACGGCGTCTGGGCGCCTGCCTGCAGCACGTGGCTACGACACACCGTGTTTGTCCGCCGAGCATGTCTCACCGTCTGTATTCACCACGATGGTGCACATTATGGAAGCATCGTGCATGTTGTCCTTGTCACGCACCTCATGCAAGGGCTTCCTGCCATGTTCGAGCAAAGGTTTTTACACAGCGAAGTGGGCCTGCGCTGCCGCGCGCAGGCATCTACCCGACCAGCGGCGGCGACTTTGATGCGCTGGCGGCCGCAATGGACCGCCTGTGCCTGACCGACGCCAGCATTGGCGTCAAGCGCGAGAACAGCGACGCGCTCGGCGCGGGCTTTCGCTGCGGGTGCGCACGGCAGGCGCAAGGCAGGCGGGTATGGCGACCGTGTGTTTTTGGCAGTGAATGTAAAACGTAACGCAAATGCAAACCAAGCAAGAACAGTAGCAGCGACGCGAGGCGCCAAGGACCTTCCTGCCGCTACCTCCCAGCCGCATAAGGTAGCGGTAGCGGGCGCTGGGGAGCGGCGTATAAGGGGAGCGGTAGCGGGCGCTGCTGTCGCATGGTAGTGTGGGGGAGCCCTGCCCGGTGCAGCCTCCCGGGCCTGCCGCACAGGGCTTGCTCCACAGGGCCTGCTACATAGGGCCTGCTGAAAACCCTAAGCGGCGCCCTGCGGCCGCGCGCAGCTTCCTGGGCCTGCTGCACATGGAGGTGTTCCTGCAGCGCCTGGAGCAGGAGCACGGCGCGAGCGTGATCACTACCGCGCCCACCGTGCCCTACACGCTTGACCTGCCCAATGACGCGAGCCGGGACATCGAGAACCCCTCGCAGGCGCGCGCCGGGCGGCCGGCCCTGTCCGTGCCGCGCTGCTCAGCACGCTGAGCCCGAACTCTGATGCGCGGGCGGAGGCTGGAGCGCCGAGGCCCCTGCCGGCATGCTGCTCGAGCTCGCAGCCTTGTAGCACCCAGGTCTCCGACCTGATCTGTAGTATACTTAATTACTATACCTAATCAGGGTCGGGATACTGCTAGGGGACCAGGCTGACAGCAGCCCAGCAGCGGCGCGAGCGCGTCACGCGGCAACGTTGCAGCCTTTGCAGCCACATGGGTGCAAGCTGACGGGGGCTGCTGCGGTATGCTGCCGGCCGAGCACCCGACGGAGCGCACGCCGCTGAGCAGGGACCGGCTCATTGCCGCATCACAGCTGCTGGGCGGCGCGCGGGCGCGCTGAGCGCGGCGCGCGCGCGCGCGGGCCGCAGTTCCCGCTGGGCGTCAAGGTGGCGGGCGTGTGGGAGCCGACCGTGGCGGCCACGGTCACGCTGCCGGCCGAGCACCTGGGCGCGCTCATGGCGCTGTGCCAGGACCGCCGCGGCGAGCTGGCCGAGCACACGCACCTGGGCCCTGGCCGCCTGCTGCTCAGGCGCGCGCGGGGGCGCCGGGCGGCTGCGGCCGCACGGCGTCGCGGCGCACTGGACGCGGTGTTTGCTGTGCCTGAATTGGTGTTGCGGGCTCAGGGTGCGGCGTGCTCCAATAGCATTGCATCCGCCATCAGCGGGTCTGCCTGCAGGGCATGTTCAAGCTGAGCTGCCGTACACAGCTGTAGTTGACTGATGCATGGATGCACTTCACTTACTTGTTCATGCATTGTACCTGCCTGCTAACAGGCACAGGGGCAGGGCGAGGGGCTGCGCAGCCCAGCCGGGGCCAGCAGAAATGCTGCGCGGGCGGCAGGTACCAGCTGCCGCTCGCGGAGCTGGGCGGCGACTTCTACGACGAGCTCAAGTCGCTCTCCAGCGGCTACGCCAGCTTCGACTACGCGGAGGGCCCCATGCGGCGCGCAGACCTGGTGCGGCCGGCCACCCTTGTGGCGCCTGGCGTGGGGGTACCCGCCTCCGCTTCGTGGCAGAGTGTAGAGCGGCGCGTGCAGAAAACAAGCAGCAACCTATCACAGAGGATGCGCACCCGGGTATGATCCAAGCAGCGCATCCTCACTGCAGCAACGACTCCCAAGTGGGGCGGCCGGCGAGCAGGACCCGCTGCTTGTCATGCGCCTGACCCTAACGGGGTCAGCGCCCGGCCCAAGCCCCGTGGGGTCTGGCGGCAGGTGCGCCTGGACCTGATGCTGAACGGGCAGCCGGTCGACGCCCTGGCGCGCGTGGTGCACAGGCGCGCGCGCCCTGCCTCCCGCAGCAGGCGCGCCGGGCTGCCGTGCACACCACTCTTGGTATATCGAGGAACTTGCTGCATCAGTCTGCCAGGCGCCGCCAGCGGCGCGGCGGCGCGCCCACGCGGCTGGTATGAGTTTGCCGAGATGCCAGGTCTGAGAAGCTGGGTGATGTCCATGCTGCGTATATGCTGGGCTGCCTGACCAGGCAGGCTGCCGAGCGCAGGCACAAGGCGCACCAGGGGCTGGCAACATGGAATGTCACTGTGGGTTGTGCTGAGCTGCCTGATGTGGCAGGCCTGCCGCGCGCAGGCAGAAGGCGCAGCAGGTGGGCCGCGCCATGTGCGCCGCCATGCGCGACAAGCTGGGCCGGCAGCAGTTTGAGGTGGTCATCCAGGCGGCCGCGTCAGGCAAGGTCGTCGCGCGCGAGACGCTCAAGGCGTGCCCGCGCGGCAGACACCTGCCAGTCACCTGACCCTATACCCTAGTTGGTAACCCTCCAACGTATTGCATCTGGCATGCCCACGGGGCGATGCGCCTTCAAGAAGGCGGGGTGCGTCTGCATGCACAGCGGCCCTATGTGCTTCTGGCGTTCGCCGCTGGATGCCAGCACAGCCGCACTTCACTCTTCGCAGCGCGCCAGGCGTTCCGCAAGAACGTGCTGGCCAAGTGCTACGGCGGCGACGTGAGCCGCAAGCGCAAGCTGCTGGAGCGCCAGAAGGAGGGCAAGAAGCGCATGCGCCGCGTGGGCTCCGTGGACGTGCCGCAGGAGGTCTTCCACGCGCTCATGCGCGTGTGATGCGCGCGCGCGCCCGCACTTGCGATGTTGCAGGGCCAAGGACCGAGCTGGACTGCGCGGGGCTCGGGGCCGGTGCCCTGGCGGCCCTGGCGGCCTGGCATGCCCTCTGTCTGGCGGCTGGCGCATCGGACTCACGCATTGCCGGTATTTGCAGACTGAAATGCCGCACTTAGCAACCCTTACGGGCAGGTGCCCCTGCGCGGTGGGTGTACCTCAGGCCCTCAGCCTGCCTTGTGTTGTATAGGCGACTTATGCATGAAATGGGTCAGAACGCATGCCCGAGACTGTGTATGGAAGCCCGACTGCTCTACAGGGCAGCTAGCATGTCACATGGGCAAGCGACGGCCCAGGTTCTGTGAGGAGGACTCGTGAATAATAGTACACAAACATGCCCGCAACACGCCCGCAACTTGCTGTCAACGTCGTGACACGATGCACTGTGAATCCAGTGATCCCACAGCCGTCATGTAGAGCGCGAGCGGTCTGCATCCACGAAAGACAACACTCAACAAGGGAGCTTGCAGCGCTGAGCAGAGCGTGAACCGTCCGCCTGACCACAAGCTGTGTCTAGACAGCTGACCCATGCTGGTGCATGCGGCGTGCGCAGTTACGTTGCACCGTGCGTAAGCGCCAAACCTGCCTTGCTGGGGAACCGTCCCTTGACAACCCACGAAATAAGCCAAGCAAGCAAAACTCCGCGACAGCGCTGTGTAACTGCTATGGTTGAGGCCACGCTCGACTGCTGCCTGCTTGACATGCAACGGGTGGCACGGCCCTATGACTTTGCTGACCAACGCTCTCCCTAGCAGGGCCTGGCGGCAAAGTCCGCACACCCCTACCCGATGCTGGGCGGCCCGCGTCGCGACCCCTGGAGCACGTCACCCGAGGCAGTCCCTCTCGCAACCCTAGCCGCGCACGCCATCGTTCTCCTGCCCGGCATCGGGCGGCCCGTGCTGCAACCTAGAGAGCTCGCCACCCACAGCACCCTCCCTACAGCCCTACCCGCGCGCGCCCACATTCTCCTTCCCGGCGCTGGGCGGCCCGCGCCGCGGCTCCGCCGCGCCCGCGCGGCCCCGCAGCTTGGCGAGCTCGGCCGACAGCGCGGCGCGCGCGGCCTGCTCCGCCGTCAGCGCCTGCTTCAGCGCCTGCCGCGGCCGCCCGCGCTCAGTAAGGTAGGGTGTCCATGGCCTGCGGATCCAGAGGCAGCTCCTGCGGCATGGGCGCGGGTGCGCCGGCCTGGGTCGCCACGCACGCGGACATGACGGGACGGGGCTTAAAATCCGGCTGTGAGGCTGAGGCGCCGCGACGCCGCGGCCCGCTGGAGCCGGGCGACGGCGGGCGCAGGCCGGCGTGGGTTCCCATGGTATTACGAGGAGGGGCGTGCGCGCCTGCTCGGTGCGCTGCGCGCGGTTGGTGACGAAGTCGAGCTCGTACTCCAGGCCGCGCACGTCACGCAGCCGGTCGAACGCGCCCGCGTCGCGCCCCGCGGCCGCCACGTCCTCGCGCAGCCGGAACTGCATCGCGGCCAGCTTCTCCTCGCGCCGGCGCCCGCGGCGCAGCTCGGCCTCCAGCGCCGCCAGCCGCCCCGCGTCCTGCGCGCCCCGGCGTAGGGTCAGGTCAGGATAGGGCGCCCGCGGCGCAGCTTTGCCTCCAGCGCTGCTAGCCGCTCCTCGTCCCTGCGCGCACACCCGTCATAGGGTCAGGCCCAGTTAAGGGCGCCCGCGGCGCACATCTGCCTTTTAGCGCCGCCAGCCGCCCCGCGTCCTGCCCGCGCCCACGCCCCGTCACACCCCACACGCGCGCCACGGCGCCCACCGGTCAAGTCGGGCGCAGCGTGTTCTGCCGGCGGGGGCCGCCTGGTGCGCGCGTCCCTGCAGACCTGCTTGCCGCGCGGGTACTTTGTCGCTCGCCTGCAGCGCCACGCGCGCTCTGCACGGAATAGCGTACATATCCTACAGCTCCGCCGCAACGCTGCTCAACGCGCAAGGAGCACTGGGAGGCCTGAAAGGGCGCCGCGCCGCCTGGAAGGGTCCGGCAGCCTGCGGCGCGGCAGCGGCGGCGGCAGCGGCGGCGGCGAGAGCGGCGTTCTCGGCCGCCGCGCGCTGCAGCCGCGACTCTGCGCCGGCCAGCGCGCCGCGCAGCTGGGTGACCTGCCGCTCCGCCCGCTCCAGCTGCTCCGCGGCCTGCCGCTTGTGCGCGCCGTACCACAGTAATGTGCCTCCCTGTGACTTCCATGACCGAAACAACTGCCGCTCTGCCCGCTCCAGCTGTTGCGTAGACGCGTTGCGCTCGGCCGTACCACAGTAACATGCCCGACTCCCCTGACTTGTAACACCTGCTCAGCACATAGCGCACGCATGCACACTGCCCGTCCATGGATCAGTCACCGCCCGTCCATGGATCAGTCACCGCCCGTCCATGGATCAGCAGGGCATGCACGCCAGTGCAGCGCGTGCTTGCTGCGCCGCTGCTGCCCAGCGCTGCCCCTGCTTGTTGGCCGAGCCCGGGCGCCGCACCTGTGAGCCGCGGGCGTCCTCGCGCTCAGCCAGCTGCGCCTGCAGCCGCGCAAGCAACGCTTGCAGCTGCTCGGCCTCGGCTGCGCTACGCTCCGCGGCACCACGCGCTGCCGCCGCCTCAGCCGCCTCATGCGCCTGGCGTGTGTGACAGGACTCAGCGGAGCCAGGCCACCCCTCAGGTGCCTTTGATGCTGGCAATCCACACGGCACTGCGTCGCAGGCATGCATGCACACGACGTCTAGCGCTGCGGGACAACACACAAGGTAGGGCAATCTATCATGTATTACTGCGAGGTAGCCCAAACCTGGGCATCCTGCGCAGCGGCTGCAGCATTTTCTAGCGCATGCCGGTCTGCCTGCGCTACCCTACGCGCGTCAGGCCTTTGACCACCCGCATTCGCTGCCCCTTGTGCACCCCCTACAAGGTTGCCCTTTTGCATGGAAGAGCAAGTGATGGGCAGCGTCCAGCCCAGCTTGTTGCATGTTCAACACAATTATGTACCCCCAATAAGGTTTGCCCTTTTGCATGGACACAGCACGCCTTGCTTCTCTGCTGGGGAAAACAGTGTTGATGTACAGGACTCCTCCATGTACGAGACATGCCCAGTGCTACAAGACCTGTGGCTCTGCAGAGAGGCGCGCCTGCTCGGCGGCGAGCTGCTCAGCTGCCCGGCCAGCCGCGGCCGCGCCCCGCGCGCGCTCCTCCGTCAGCGCGCTCTCGTGGCTCGCCTGCGCGCGGCGCAGGCCCGGCGTCACAGCCGGTACACCCTGGCCCATCCTTGCGGCAGCGCGCGTGGGAACAAGTAAGGAAACCTAAAACCCCTAGGATAAAATTACAGGGCCCTGCTACCAGGAAGCGGCGCGCCTGCAGCGCGGCGAGCGCCTGCTCGCGCTCGGCGCCCGCGCCCGCGCGCAGCGCGCCCGCCTCTGCGCGCGCGGTCGCGGCAGCGCCGGCCGCCGCCTCCGCGGCGTGCCGCGCCTCCAGCAGCGCCGCCTCGTGCGCCGCGGCGGCCGCCGCCAGCTCGCCCTCCGCGCCGCGCGCCTGGGGCTTGCGCTTCGGGTCACAAACTAAAATCACAACCTAAGCGCTCACAGCGGGCCGCCTAGATCACACTCCACATGTGGTGCGCAAGCCATCTAGGAGGTGCAATGACAAGTGTGTGCGCGCGCAAAAAATCGGATTAGGCATGCCAATTATAACTTGCGTCGCAGCCAATCGCAAAGCATGCCCCGCATTGCATTCATGGCCCCCCACCCGCGCGACAGCCCGCGCCGCTGCGGTGCGCTCCGCCTCCGCCGCCGCCTGCGCGCCGGCCAGCGCGCCGCGCGCAGCCGCCAGCTCCGAGGCCAGCTCCTCGGCGCGCGCCTGCGCCGCCGCCGGGCGCGTGAGCGCCGCGCCTGAGAGGCACATGCGACATGCACAGCTGGCCGACGCGGCAGGCGCGAGCACACCCCTGCCGATGAGGCCAGTGGGGCGCGCAAGTGGCAGCGCCCCCCGCGGCAGGGCCGACGGGGCGCGCGCCTGCTCGGCCTGCAGGGCCGCCCGCGTGCTCTCCGCCACGCCCTGCCGCGCGCGCGCGCATGCACGGGCTCACGCGCGGGCGCGCCGGGCAGCGACGCTGACGACGCTGACCTGCTCTGCGAGCGGTCTGTGCTCCCTGTCATCACAAGCCTGGACGGAGCGTGCCGTGCGGCGCCCTCTGCAGCCCCGGCTGACTCGGTGTCCCCCAAGGCCTCCGGAGCGGGCCGGGCGCCGCGTTCTAAGGCAACAGCGCTGGGTTTAGCAAAGCCCCGCAGAGTGCTTCAGCAAAGGGGCACTGCGATGAGTGCGCTGGCGCCGCGTCAGAGCCGGCGGCACCTGCAGGCCCCGCGTGAACGCGCGCGCCTCCTCGGCCGCCGCCGC
>JAABUH010001499.1_pt1 | contig 25748 bp, 20 predicted proteins | sample 5559121 | NCBI WGS metagenome assembly JAABUH01 (sample SAMN10711871, study PRJNA513364) | rock metagenome | isolation source: Antarctica rocks | place: Antarctica: Victoria Land, Battleship Promontory nord | collected 2015-12-28
CTCCGGCGGCAGCAGGCGCGCCACCACGCCGATCCTTGTAGGGTTGTCCATATCGAGCCAATGCCAGTGTCCTGCGCCCTCGGGTTTGCCAATCCTATCCGGGCGGCAACTCCTCTGACACAGGGGGGCGGCGGCTGAGCAGCTGACTGCCTCCGTGCACGAGATTGCTCGCCAAGTGGCGCAGTCGTCGAGCATGAGCGGCAAGGCAGTGCAAGCTGCGCGGCAGACAAACACGATCGTCTGTGCCCTTGCGGCAGGAGCGCAGAAGATCGGGCAGGTGGTTGAGCTGATCACCGGCATCGCCGGTCAGACCAACCTACTGGCATTAAATGCGACGATTGAGGCAGCTCGTGCCGGCGAAGCGGGCAAGGGCTTCGCTGTGGTGGCATCGGAAGTGAAGAGCCTGGCGCAGCAGACGGCAAGGGCAACGGAGGAGATTGCCGCTCAGATCAGCCAGATACAGGAGGCAACCGGCGAGGCGGTTGATGCCATCCGGAGCATCACCTCCACGATCGAGGACGTGAGCGGTATCGCGACCGGCATTGCCTCCGCAGTAGAGCAGCAGGGCATCGCCACCGCGGAAATTGTCCGGAACGTGCAGCGCACGGCGGCAAACACACAGGAGGTGACGAGCAACATCGGCGGGGTCAGCGAAGCCACAAGCAGCACCGGAGCCGCCTCGGCTCAGGTCCTAAGTGCGGCTGGCGAGCTGTCCAGTCAGGCCGAGCAGCTCTCATGCGAGGTGCAGAGCTTCGTCTCAGGTGTCAGAGCCGCATGATAGGCAGTTAATCGAGTCTTGATAACCCGATGGCAGCAGATCGCAATCAGTGCTTTGACGGAGCCATTGCTCCAGGATTCGACCAAATTGGCCAGAACTGCGTCGTGATCCCGCTGTATGCCGCGCATGAATGGATCGAGCGCCGTTTGGTATCAGTGCCGTCGGCTCTTTGGCTGCCTTCAGCGGCAAGCGGGGCTGACGGAGGCGGGCCTGCCGGCGATCGGGCTCTGCCAGGCCCCGGGTTCGACCGGTTTGCCATCACGTCGTCACCACCCTCACACCCGGCCGGTCCGTGACGCTGGCCGACCGGGATCCCTGCTACGGCGTCAAGCCGCTACCGCCTGCGCTGTGGCCGGGGCGTGGTAGCTCCCGCCCCTGACCAGCACCGCCCAGACGATCCGCGCCGTCTTGTTGGCCTGCGCCACGGAGGCGAGCCTGGCCGGGCGTCGCTCGAGCACGCCTCGCAGCCAGGCTGTGTCCGCAGCTGTCTTCGTCCGGGCGTGGCGGATCACCGCTGTCGCGCCAGTACGAGCAGGCGGCGCAGCGTGCGGTCACCCTGCTTGGAGATGCCGCCCTGGCGCTGCTTGCCGCCGCTGCTGTTCTGCCTGGGCACCAGGCCGATCCAGGCCGCGAGCTGCCGGGCGGAGTGGAACTGGGTGGGATCGGTGATGGTGGCCACGATCGCCGACGCCGTGATCGGACCGATGCCGGGGATGGTGGCAAGCCGCCGGTTGGCCTCGTTGTCCTTGTGCCACGCCAGGATCGCCGCCTCGATGTCCCCCACCCGCCGGCCCACCGCCTCCAGTTCCGCTGCCAAGCCACGCAGTGCCAGCCTCGCAAGCGCTGGCAATCTGGCCTTGTCCTCGTCCATGAGCACCACCAGCAGGTCGGCCGCGCGCAGTCCCCTGGGGTGCGATGATGCCCAGCTCTGCCATGTGCCCGCGAAGCGCGTTGACCAGCATGGTCCGCTGCCGCACCAGCAGCTCGCGTGCGGTGCAGCATCAGCACCGCCTGCTGCTCGGCCGAGATCGGCACGAACCGCATGGTTGGCCGCGTCACCGCCTCGCAGATCGCCTCCGCATCGGCCGCATCGGTCTTGCCGCGCTTGACGCAAGGCTTCACATACGAGGCCGGCGTCAGCCGAACCTCGCGCGTAATGAGTCCCGTCTCCTCGCAGTATGTCAGGCGACATCACCGCCGAATGCGGGCCGGGGATCGCCTGTGCGGCTTTTGATTGCGCCATGACAGGTCCGGCGTCATTGTGCCCGCAGCTCCGATGCTGGTGCAGCACACCGGAACAAGGACGCTGCACCCTGCGGAGCGGGTCGCCCATCCTGTCGTCGCCCGCACCGTTGCGGGTCCGTCGGCATCGCCAGAGGCGGCCGTGCGTCGGACACGCCGGCCTCCGCAGCAAAGGCCCGGGTGCAACGGACCCTGGGGGCGACGGACTCCCGGATGCAACATCGTGCAAGGATCGCAGCATCATGAAGATCAGACTCGGCGCGCTCGCCGTGCTGTCGGCCCTTTGGGCGCCGCCCGGCTTCGCGCGCGGCGAGACCGCCGCCGCCGCGAGCCCCACCGCGCTTGGGGCCGAGGCCCTGCCTGCCGCCACCACGACGAAGAGCGCCAAGCGCGGCGCCGCCTACGACCTCGCCTCGCCGGCCGACCTGCAGGCGCTCGCCCCGGGCGTGTCGTGGTGGTACAACTGGGGCTCCGCCCCTAACCCCGCGGTGCCCTCCGGCTACCGCACCGCCTACCAGATGGACTACTACCCGATGCTGTGGAACGGCAGCTTCAATGCCGCCAGCGTCGAGGCGTTCCTGCACGCCAACCCGACGATCCACTACCTGCTGGTGCTGAACGAGCCCAACGTCGGCGGCCAGTCCTACCTCACGCCGCAGCAGGCGGCGGCGCTGTGGCCGCAGTACGAGGCCGTCGCGGCGCAGGCCGGGGTCAAGATCGTGGGGCCGCAGATCACCTGGGGCAACATGCCGAACTACGGCGACCCGGTGGTCTGGCTGGACGCGTTCTACGCCGCCTACGAGGCGGCCCGTGGCGGCCGCCAGCCCACCATCGACTACCTCGGCTTCCATTGGTACGACTACGGCCTGCCCGGCCAGCTCGACCGCCTGCACAAGTACAACAAGCCGATCTGGGTGACGGAGTTCGCCAACTGGCACAGCCAGACCGATGGCGCGCAGATCGTCACCCCGGGCGAGCAGGCCACGCAGATGACCTCGATGGTCGCCACCCTGGAGAGCCGCAGCGACGTGTTCCGCTACGCCTGGTTCACCGGGCGGGTCAGCCCGGACCCGCACTACAGCAGCCTGCTCGGCGCGCCGGGGCAGCTCACGGCACTGGGGCAGCAGTATATCACCCTGCCGCACTGAACGCATGGCGGCGTGAGCGGCCCGGGAGGCAGTGCCGGGCGTCCGGCCGGGCGGGCAAGGTCAGAGGCTCCGCCTCTGGACTCCGCCAAAGGCAAGCCTTTGGAAGCCCCTTCTTTAAGTCAGGGATCAAAGGGCCTCGGGCCCTTTGCGGGTCTGGGCAGAGCCCAGCCTTGCCTGCCTACGGGTTGGCGATTTCAGCCGTTGGTGTCAGACGATCTTGAACGGCGGGAAGAACGAGAACCCGTAGGGCTGCGCGATCGTGTTGACCGCGTTCCTGTTCGGCTGCCTGACCGGGCCGACGAACCCGGCCGATCCGTCGAGGAACGGGGTCAGCGGCGGCACGGCGTCGTTGACGGTCTTCAGCAGCGCCGTCTCCACGATCAGGCCGTTGGGCGGGTTGTTGTTCGCGGCGACGCCCAGCAGGGCGCGGTGCTCGCACTCGATGCCGAGCACCTGCACGGCGAAGCCCAGGAAGACCGGGTTGGCCGTGGTGATGTTCGACGAGACGGCGCCGGAGAAATCGATCGCGGCGGCGAGGTAGGCGCTGATGAAGTAGGCCTCCAGGGTCAGCGCCGTCGGGAAGAACACGCTCTCGTCGGTGAACATGTTGGGCGGGAAGTAGAACTTGCTGGTCACCGGGTGGGCGCCGAGCTTGCGCAGGTATTCCAGGTGCACGAACTCCTGCACCACGGCGGCCTGGAAGTAGTTCTGGTTGGCGGCGCTGTTCACGTTGGGCAGCGCGCTGCCGGCCGCCAGGGCGTTGTAGTAGAACGTCACCGCAAGCGATTCGGCGGTGGCGGCGATGTCGATGATGCCCTGCACCGTGTCGGTGTTCACGCTGGTCTGGGCTGCGGCCTTGGCTGCGATCGGCTGCAGCAGGTTGATGCCGGCGACGCCAAGGGCCGTGGCACCCGCCAGCTTGGCCGTGCGATTGAAGAAGGTGCGCCTGGACTCGCCGGCGCGTGCCGCCTCGCCGGCCTTGGCCGTCAGCTCGCCCATTACCTCGCCGGTGCAGCGCAGCGAGTCGTCGATTGGATCCGTCATGGTTCCTCCAGTGGTCGGGCAACTCCACGGGTTGAAGTCATAGCTGCCCGATACTTTTACGGAGCCGCTACAATTTCGGATGCACGAATAAATCAAACCGGCCGATTATTCTTTGGTCGCGACCAGTTCGAGATCTCGCCGCGGAACAAGCACGCCGTTCGTCACCGCTGACAGCAACCGGTGCGGCCGATGACAAACCCAAGCCTGTCCGAACGCCGTGCGAACACACCAGCACGATGTAATCCTTCCCGGCTTCGTGCGCCGTTAACCTATGTCAAGCACCCGCTGTTCGATACCGGTTGATGCAAGACAGCAGACGAGGGGATGCAACCTGGGTCGATTGCGGACTCTTCCCTCTGCAGGATGGATTGCGTCTGGTCTTAACCTTGGGTGGCACCGTCTGCGTGAGGCACCATCGCCGCACTCGCCACGCTTCCGCTGGCCTGTCGTTCCCCTGTTCAGGCGCAGAGGCGAGGTCGACGGGCCGAACCGGCGGCAAGGGGCCTGCCAGAGCGCATGATAGCAGCGATCCATGACCTGACAGGACGCAAGGCTGGCCCTTGGCCCGACCTGCCAAAGGCCTGAGGCCTCTGGAAACCCGTGTCCTCAGGAAACGGATTCCAGATGCTCGGCCGGTGGCTGCGTCCGCAGGCGGAGCCTCCGGCCCTGCCTGCTTTCCGGCGTGCCCGTTGCACCGGCCGGCGACCTCGCGCACCCTGCGCGGGAATCGAGGAGGGCGCGATGCCGCAGGGCAAGGCAAATGCGCAGCGTGCGCCGGCCAACGAGGCAGATCCTCTCGCGCCGCCGACCGCAGCGATGCTCGGCCCGGAGGCGCACGCGATTGGCCGCCTGGCGAACGCCCCGGCCGCGATCCCGTGGCGCGGCTGGAAGCAGGTGCTGCGCCGCACGCTGGCGGAGATGATCTCGGACCGCATGTCGCTGGCCGCCGCCGGCTGCGCGTTCTGGGCCACGCTGGCGCTGTTCCCGGCGATCAGCACGCTGATCTCGGTGTACGGCCTGGCGTTCGACCCGGCCACGGTGGAGCCGCAGCTCCAGGTGCTGGCGCGGCTGCTGCCGCCGGCGGCGTTCAGCCTGATCGACGCGCGGGTGCAGCAATTGGTATCGCAGCCGCGCGGCACCCTGACCTTCAGCCTGGTGCTGAGCTTCCTGGTGGCGCTGTACAGCGCCACCACTGGCACCAAGTCCATCCTGGCCGCGCTCAACCTCGCCTACGAGGAGAGCGAGGTGCGCAGCATCCTTCGCTACCAGCTCACCGCGCTGGGCATGACGCTGTGCGCGGTAGTCGCCGCGGTGGTGGGGATCGGCGTGCTGGTGCTGCTGCCGCTAGCGCTCAGCTTCCTCGACCTGCCGGGCAACCAGAAGCTGCTGGCGCAGGTGGCGAGCCTGGCGGTGCTGCTGGTGTTCGTGGTGCTGGCGCTGTCGCTGCTATACCGGTTCGGGCCGTCGCGGCGCCGCGCGGCGTGGCGCTGGGTGACGCCGGGCTCGCTGGTGGCGACGCTGCTGTGGCTGGTGGCGTCGGCGGCGTTCTCGTACTACGTCGGCAACTGGGCCAGCTACGACGCGACCTACGGCCCGCTGGGCGCGGTCGCCGGCGTGATGATGTGGTTCTGGGTCACAGTGTATGCCGTCCTGCTCGGCGCCGAGCTGAACTCCGAGCTGGAGCTTCAAACCGCACGCGATAGTACGGACGGACCGCCGAAGCCGCCGGGCCGGCGCGGAGCGTATGTCGCCGACCACGTGGCGCCGGAGTAGCGCCGGGACCGAAGGCCGCGCCGTCGAGAACGTCCACGCCATCCAGGGTGCTCGCATCATCGAGGCTGCCCGCGCCATCGAGGGCCGGGGCGTCGGCCACCTCGATCGGCGCGGCGTGCCCGGCGGGCTCGATCGTGACCTCGCCGACGCCGCGCGAGGCAAGGCCGATGCGCTCCGCCGCGCCGCGCGACAGGTCGATGATGCGCCGGCCGTGGTCGGGCTGTCGGTCGGTGACGGTGACCACCACCGAGTCGCCGGTGTCGCGCATCGTGACCAGCACCCGCGAGCCCAGCGGCAGGCTGGGATGGGCGGCGGTCATCTCGGTGGGGTTAAACACCGTGCCGCTGCTGGTGCGATGTCCCGCGTGGCGCCCGCCGTACCAGGAGGCCTGCCCGCTCTGCCGCCATCCGCCGCCGTCGCGCGCCGCCGCCTGCCCCGGCACCAGCAGCGCCGAGGCGAGCAGGCCGGAGCCCATCCCGACCCGGAGCCCGGCCTGGAGTCCCGCGCGAAGCCGAAGCGCCGGTGCGCCCATGGATGACCCCTTCTGGATGGCCTGGTCCGACATCATGGTCAAAGGTTGGCCCGAGAAGAACAACAATAGCAAGCGTCATCGGTCGGGCCGATCATCATCAACATGGCTTTGCCGGTCTCCGGGCAGCGTTCCTGCATCCTGCGCGTGCATAAGTGCAGCATAAAGGGGTCGCCGCACGCGAACGCATTGAGGGTTCACTGGCGACACTGACCGATCGTTCAGGCGCATCTTCGCGTGTTCAGGATGCTGTTGCCGGCAAAGGGCTTGTCTGCTGCACCGCACCGGAACTGCCCGCGCGCCGCGAAGGATCGTTCTCGCCGGCGATTGATCCTGGAGCTCGCGGCGCGATCGACCGGTGTCCGGGAACCGAGCGGCGATGCCCCCGTCCACGGGATCGCGGCGCGTTCCGGAGCCTGCGCGGCCCTGCGGCGGCCGGACCCGCCGGTCGTGCTTTCGTCAGGAACGGGGGGCGGCGGGCCAGGGGAATCAGCCGGGCGGGACGCGGCCCGTCCGTCAACCGCCCATTACGGCCGCCTGAGGCCGCATCCGCCCGAGATCCCGCGCGGCGCGGCGGGCACCGCGTCCGGACCGACCGTAGCAATGCGGCCCGGGTCCTGACGATGCGGGCGGGGCACGCAGAGGTGCCGGCCACCCCTGCCTGAATCAAGGGCGGCGGTGCCTCAAGTCGAGGCTGGCCGGACACCGCAAGTGGCGACCCGGCCTGTTGGATAATCGGCGTTGGCGGGACTGCGTCGTCGTGGCCTGCATGCGAGGCGCGGCACCGCGTCCCGCATGCGCCGGTTCAGTCGCGCGCCCAGCCGTGGTCGTGCACCAGGCCGTCGTCGTGGTCGTGCCCGCGCGCGAGCGGATGGCGCGGGCGGTGCGGCGCGGCGCCGACCGGATCGCTGGAGGACCAGCCGTGGCCGTGGACCAAGCCGTCGTCGCACTCGTGGTCGGCGTGATGCGGGGTGGTCGGGGCCATGGCGCAGTCTCCCTTGAAGCGTGCTCGGTTGAGCCGAGACTACGCGTCGCGCCGCGTTACGGCTGCCTCGATCCGCTGCGGCAGCCCGCAAGGAGGTGGCCAACTTCACAGGACGGCCGGTAAATCCGTCAAGACTGCACCCGGTGTGAGCAGGCAAGGTTGAGGCTCCGCCTCAAACTCCGCCAAAGGCAAGCCTTTGGAATCCATTTTTTAGGCAGATGGGTTTCCAAAGGCTTCAGGCCTTCGGCGGGTCTGGGCAGAGCTTGGCCTTGCTTGCTGCCCGGCCTACCGGATCAGCCCCGCCGGCGGGCTCGACGGGTCCGCCGCCATCCTGCGTGCCATCCGCCCGGCCAGGAACGCGTGCCGCCCCGCCTCCACCCCCGCCCGCATCGCCCGCGCCATCCGCACCGGGTCGCGCGCGTGCGCGATCGCCGAATTCAGCAGCACCGCGTCGCAGCCCAGCTCCATCGCCAGCGCCGCGTCCGACGCAGTGCCCACGCCCGCGTCCACCAGCACCGGCACCCCCGCCTGCTCGATCAGCAGCGACAGCATCGCCGGGTTCTGCAGGCCCAGCCCCGAGCCGATCGGCGCGCCCAGCGGCATGATCGCCACGCAGCCCATCTCCTCCAGACGCTTGGCCGCCACCGGATCGTCGGCGCAGTACACCATGACCTCGAACCCGTCGCGGATCAGCGCCGCCGCCGCCTCGAACGTTGCCGCCATGTCGGGGTACAGGTGCGGCGGCGGCCCGAGCACCTCCAGCTTGACCAGGTTCCACCCGCCCGCCTCGCGCGCCAGGCGCAGCGTGCGCACCGCGTCCTCGGCGGTGAAGCAGCCCGCCGTGTTGGGCAGGTAGGTGTAGCGCTTCGGGTCGACATGGTCCTGCAGCATCGGCGCCCCGGGATCGGACAGGTTCACTCGGCGCACCGCCACCGTGACCATCTCCGCGCCGGAGGCCTCGATCGCCGCCGCGGTCTCCTCCAGGCTCTTGTACTTGCCGGTGCCGACCACGAGACGCGAGCGGAACCGCCGCCCCGCCACCGTCCAGCCCTCGTCGGCCCCGTCGCCGGCGGCCCTCGCACCTCGGACGCCCGCCTGCTGCACGCCCGCCTGCTGCACGCCGTCCATGCCCTAGCCCCCGCCAATGAAGTGCACGATCTCGAGCCGGTCGCCCTGGTCCAGCGCGGTCGCGTCGTAGCGCCCGCGCGGCACGATCTCCTGGTTGCGCTCCACGGCGATCTTGCGCCCATCCAGCGCCAGCGCCCGCACCAGGCCGGCCACGGTGAGCGGGACCGCGAGCGCGCGCGGCTCCCCGTTCAGTGTGATGGTGATCTGCATCGGTCCAGTCCCTCCGCCGGCACGACCCGGATCAGGTCAAGGGTCACCACAATCTGGTTTCTCAGCCACGGCTCCGGTGCCCCCGGTTCTGCAGGGACGCCGGCGCCGAGGCTCCCCTCGGACGCCGGCAGGATCGAACCCGCCGGCCAGGGTGTCAAATCACGGGATCGGATCGGCGTGCGCGCCGGTCCTAAAGACACCAGGCAAGGTTGAGGCTCTGCCTCAAACTCCGCCAAAGGCAAGCCTTTGGAAACCAACACTCAAGGTAATCGGTTTCCAAGGGCCCCATGCTCGGAAAAGGAGCCCTTGGCAGGTCTGGGCGTCGCTGGCCAAAGGGTCCGATGGCCCACTTGGACCATTGGAATGGTAATAATATACTTGACTCAGTGGGTCGCAATGGGTAGGTTCGGCCTATGAGCAACGAGCCCCAAACCCTTGTTGAAGCCATCCGCCACTTTGCGGACCCTGACGTGACGCTTGCCACGATGGTTGAGCTTCGCTGGCCGACCGGGGTTCATTGCCCGACGTGCGGCCGGACCGATGTTCGCTTCATCGCGACGCGCCGGATGTGGGAGTGCAAGGAGAAGCACCCTAAGAAGCAATTCTCCTGCAAAATTGGCACCGTGTTTGAAGATAGCCCCTTGTCGCTGGACAAGTGGTTCGTCGCCATTTGGATGATCGCTAACTGCAAGAATGGGGTTAGCTCCTACGAGGTCCACCGGGCGATCGGCGTTACGCAAAAAACCGCATGGTTCATGCTGCATCGCATCCGTCTCGCAATGCAAACCGGCTCGTTCATTAAAAGCGGCGGCGAGTTTGAGGCCGACGAGACCTACGTAGGCGGCAAAGCCGCTAACATGCACAAGGGCAGGAAAGCCAAGACGATCCAAGGAGGGCGGGGCACTGCCGGCAAGGAGGTCGTAATGGGCGTTCTGCGCCGGAAAACCGACACGGAGCACAGCAAGGTTGCTGCGCATCATGAAGGTTGCTGCGCATCATGTGCCTGACAACCGCAAGGAAACCGTTCAGGCCGGCGTTCGGAAGATGGCTGAGCCGAAGTCCACGATCCACACCGACGCTTTGGCTTCCTATGTTGGCCTGTCGAAAGACTACACACATGAGGTCGTTGACCACGCGGTTGAGTATGTTCGCGACAACGTTCACACAAACGGGCTGGAAAACTTCTGGAGCCTGTTCAAGCGCGCTCTCAAAGGAACCTACGTCAGTGTTGAGCCATTCCATCTTGACAGCTACGTGATTGAGCAGACGTTCCGGTTTAATGAGCGTAAGGACGTTGACTGTGGCCGTTTCCGAAAGGTGCTTGGAGCGGTCGCGGGCAAGCGTCTCACTTTGAAGGAGTTGACTGGCCATGGCGCAGCCGCCGCTTGAAAGGTCGCAAAACGGCAAAGCCGAGGCCGTAGGAAGTCCTGAAAAGGACTGCCTGCCTCCAGAAGAATCGCCTCTCGGGAAGTTTCGTAGCCTCGCAGGCAGGCTCGTCAACGTTGATAGAGTCGAATTTATAGAGGAGTTAAGGAAAGACGAGCATTCAAAGAGTAAGAGCTAGTCTTTTACACAAGAGTCGACATGGTTAGGGTACTGATCACGAAGCTCACTTCTACTATGATCTATGAACGCAGCTAACTCTGGCATGGCGAGCATCTCAGCCAATCTCCATGCTGGTATTACGCCCATCAAACCCGTGTTGTTCTTCACACACCATGTGTTGTTAATAGGTTCTCCCGTAAACTTATTTCGGACAGGCTCAGCCGCGCCTGTATGGCAATGATTTATGCCCAAAAGCCATGTGCCCGTTTTCCAGCCAACGCCAGTCCTCGAACCGGACTGCGCCGACCAAGTATTAATCTGCACAAAGACCGGAGAGCCGCTAAAACCGGGGATAGAACGGGCCTCTACTAGAAAGCTTTCTTGCTCAGTTCCATCACTAAACGCAATGATTTCATATGGCATCTGCGCAATATTTCCGAATCTTACGGTTGGTATGTTCCTTGAGCAACCGTCATTATGAATAAACCGGCCGACCATAAAGGTGTCATCTCCTGGTCCAATCATATTTTGGCTGATTAAGTCCTTAGTTATGAAATCTTCTAGGGGTACCATGGCGTATCGATGCCTGTCCTGATCCAACTTTAAACACGCTATTGCTAGATCATCTCCGCCCTCATGGAATATCCAAGACCTTTCATCAACCTCAACACAAAAGGTTCCGCCGCTTCTGTCATTTAAGCGTAGTACGCTATTACCACGCTCGACTACGTGCTTGTTAGTTACAAAGAGCATTGTCCAGACGCCGGTTATACCGGGGATTGGTATCCCTATAAGGAAGCCACTACCGCCCAAGCGTGAACCTTCCTCAGCACTTTTTAGGTCAGGATAGAGATAGAACACGCAATCTAAAAATACGTCATGAACGCGCGGCAATGGCGGCTCCCAGACAGCATAGGAACTACCCGTCGAATCGATACGGGTGTCCCAGCGAGCTAGACGTCCCATTTCCGACTCTCCTGAGTCAAGTATGTTGTTACCATTGGAATGGGCAGCGGAGGAAGAGCCCGGTCTTGCTTGCAGCCGGGTCCATGCGGACCCCCTTACCGTGTGGCGTTGCGGCGCAAAAACCACAGTTTTGGGCAAATGGGACACATAACGCCGGCGGTCGCTTGACCCAAGGCCGGGTTCCCGCGACGGTGCCGTCTCAAGAAACGATCCCGGACGTCCTGGTCGAGTTCTGCTGCAACGCAGCGGAAATGCGTCGGCGAACCCGGTTCGGACCGAGAAACGGGGGAGATCACACCAATGGCACGCAAAGTGTCGAAGCATCTGCGGCTGGCCGGAGTCTTGTCGGTGGGAACCGGGCTTCTGCTCGGCGCGGCGCCGGCCCGCGCCGACGACTACACCGATCTGCTCTCGCTGCTGCGCGCCAAAGGCAGCCTGACGCAGGGCGAATATGCCGGCCTGCTGAGCAAGCACGTCGGCAACGCCGCACGCGGCACCGAGACCCGTCGCGGGGGCCGCACCGCCGAGGCCCGCCACGGCCGCGGCGTCCCCGCCGGCTCGATGGCCACCGACGACGCGGTCGCCCAGGCCCAGGCCGCGGCCGCCGCCGCGTCCGCCTCGGCCGCCGCCGCGCAGGAGGCCGCGCAGTCCGCCAGGGTCGAGCTGGCCAGCCCCACCCTCGTGCGCGCCTCGCCCTACGTTCCCGGCAAGGGCGTGGAGATCCGGGTCGGCAACATCGACCTGAACTTCTCGGGCTTCGTCAACGGCTTCTACACCTACAGCAGCGCCGCGCACTCGGCCAACGCGGTGGCGGGCGGCCTCGCCGACAACTCCGGCTTCGACTCGTCCTCGATCCGCAACGGCCTGCTCCCGGCCGGCCTGATCTTCAAGGCGAGCACCACGCAGGACGGCATCGACCTCGCGGCCGAGTTCGGCGTCTATCCGGGCATCAACAGCGCCAACAGCGGCACCGCGTTCGGCGCCAACGGCGGCGGCAGCCCGGTCGGCCTGGGGACCGCCGGCGTCGATTTCCGCCAGATCTTCGTCACCGCCGGCACCAAGCAGTTCGGCACGGTCAAGGTCGGGCGCGACATCGGCATCTTCGGCTCCGACGCCATCCTGTCCGACGCCACCCTGCTCAGCGTCGGCGCCACCGGCAGCAACGCCAACCCGGCCAACACCTCGCTCGGCCGCATCGGCATCGGCTACATCTACACCGACTTCATGCCGCAGATCAGCTACGCCTCGCCGATCATCGCCGGGTTCCAGGCCACCGTCGGCGCGTTCCAGCCGCTCGACGAGGTCAACTTCGCCGGCGGCGGGCTGTCGGCGGTCTCGGCCGCGCACGACACGCCGATGTTCCAGGGCAAGCTGACCTACGACTACAAGGCGGGCGCCACCGCGGCGCGCGTCTGGCTCGGCGGCCTGGTCCAGCCGCAACAGGGCTTCGCCGCGGTCACGACGACCGCGGTTCGCCCCCACGACGAGACGGTGGGCGCCGGCGAGATCGGCGCCAAGATCGACTCCGGCCCGTTCGGCGCGGTCGGCTACTTCTACCGCGCCCGCGGCATCGGCACGACCGGGCTGATGTTCGACGGCGTGAGCGCCACCGGCACGCTGCGCAACTCCGAGGGCTTCTACGCCCAGGGCAGCTACAAGCCGGTCAAGAAGCTCAAGATGGTGGCCAGCTACGGCGAGAGCAGCCTGTTCCAGGCGCCGGGCGAGAACAACCCGACCCTGGTGCGCCGCAACGCCGCCACCATCGGCGCCGGCTACTACAGCCTGACCGACTGGCTGACGCTGGTCGCCGAGTACGCCCACGTCCAGGCGCACAACAACGCCGGCGACGGCATCGACCAGAACGTGTTCACCGCAGGCACGATCCTGTTCTTCTGAGGGCGGCAGCGACCGCCCGCGGCACAGACAGGAGGGGCATGGTCCGTGCGGACCGTGCCCCTCTCTTGCCCTCGGCCGGGAAGCAGGCCCGGCGCTGCGTCCCCACTCCGACGGCGCCGGGTATCGAGCCCTCGGAAAGCAAGGCCGGGCTCTGCCCGGACCCGCCAAAGGCCTCCTCCTTCAAACATGAGGCCTTTGGAAACCCATTCCTTGAGCAAGTGGATTCCAAAGGCTTGCCTTTGGCGGAGTCCAGAGGCAGAGCCTCTGGCCTTGCCTGCTTGGTCCGGTTCAGCCGGCCGCGATCGGCCTCAGCGCGAGGTGCCGGGTGCCTGGTTGCCGATCGCGCTCGGCAGGCTGGTCTGCGCGCCGGTGGTGTCGGACGAGCTGGTGCCGGTGCCGGCGCTGCCGCTCACGTCGGGCCGCTGCGTCATGCCCTCCGCGCCGGCGTGGTTGCGCATGGAGTGGTGGTGACGGTGGCGGTGGCGGCGCGCGTGGTGCGCGTGGGCGGGCGTCGCCGAGGCGGTGGTGTCCTCGGTCTGCGCCTGCGCAACCGGGGCGGCCAGCAGCGGCAGGCCGAGCGCGAGGCTGGCCAGGGTGGCGATCAGGATGCGTCGCATGGTGTGTCCTCGGGGTTCTTGGGGGGTGATGGAGCCGGCACGGTCCGGGCGGGGCACGCGATCGCGGCTTGGCGCGAGCGGGACGGCCACGGCGCCGTGCAGGCGGCACGCGCCGGGACATTCCACGCCCGGACCGGCGTCGCAAGGCGGTGGCGTGCGTTTTGCAACATACCATGGCACCCGGGCCACGCCGGCGCGCAGGGTCCGGCCCCACCAAGACCCTTCCCCAGGCACGCAGCCCTGAAAACCCATCTCCTAAGTCGTGGATTCCAAAGGCTTGCCTTTGGCGGAGTTCGAGGCAGAGCCTCAACCTTAGCTTGCTGTCCCTGACGCACCCCCTGCGGCGATCCCGTGGGCCTCCGGCGCGCCCGGCCGGCGCCCCGCTCCGCCTGCCTCCGCCCTGCCGGTTGCGGCCAGCGTTGGACGCAGCCTGTCGCGCGTGCTACGCGCCCGGATCATGCAACTGCCGCTGATTGCCGTGCTGAACGGCCCGAACCTCAACATGCTCGGTCTCCGGCAGCCCGAGATCTACGGCGCCGCGACGCTGGACGACGTGGAGGCCCTGTGCGCCGAGACCGCGGAGGCGCTCGATCTGGCGATCGACTTCCGCCAGACCAACTCCGAGGGCGAGCTGGTCACCTGGGTGCAGGATTGCCGCCCCGCGCCGGGCCGCCCGGGGGCGGCGGCGATCCTGATCAACCCGGCAGGGCTGTCGCACACCTCGGTGGCGCTGCTGGACGCGCTGCTGGCCGCAGAGCGCCCGATCGTCGAGGTGCACCTGAGCAACATCCACCGCCGCGAGGAATTCCGTCACCACTCCTATGTCTCGCGCGCCGCGGTGGGCGTGATCTGCGGCCTGGGCATCCGGGGTTACGCGCTGGGGCTGACCGCGCTGGCCGAGATCCTGCTCGATGGCCCCGACCTGCGCGACGCGGGGCGCGGCGCCCGATGAGCCAGCTCCCCGTCGACGAGGAGGCGATCCGCACGCTGGCGCGCATCCTCGCCGAGACCGGCCTGACCGAGATCGAGGTCGCCTCGGGCGACAGCCGCGTGCGCGTGGCGCGCATGCTCGCCCCGGTCGCGGCGACGGCCGCAGCGCCCGCCGCCGTGCCCAGCGCCGAGGACGACGCGGCGCACCCCGGCGCGGTCACCAGCCCGATGGTCGGCATCGCGTTCCTCTCGCCCGAGCCCGGCTCCGCGCCCTACGTCACCCAGGGCCAGCAGGTCGCCGCCGGCCAGACGCTGCTGCTGATCGAGGCGATGAAGACCTTCAACCAGATCAAGGCGCCGCGCGCCGGCACGCTGAGCCGCATCCTGGTCGGCTCCGGCAGCCCGGTCGAGTACGGCGAGGCCCTGATGATCGTCGAGGGCTGAGCGTGACCGACGCGGCGCCCGATGCGGTGCCCCCGCGCACGTCCGACGCCGGCCCGGCGCCGGCGGACGCGGCCTCGCCCCTGGCCGACGCCGCCGCGCCGCCGCCCTTTGCCGCGCCGCCCTCTGCCACGCGGGGTGCCCCGTCACCTTCCGCGCCGGCGACGCCCCCTCCGGCCGCGCCTGGGGCGGGGCCGCCCGCGACGGCGAGGCCCGCCGGCGCGCCCTGGGCAAGGCCGCTGTTCGGCAAGGTGCTGATCGCCAACCGCGGCGAGATCGCGCTGCGCATCCAGCGCGCCTGCCGCGAGCTGGGCATCCCCACCGTCGCCGTGCATTCCACCGCCGACGCCGAGGCGATGCACGTCCGCCTCGCCGACGAAAGCGTGTGCATCGGCCCGCCCGCGGCGCGCGACAGCTACCTCAACCAGGTCGCCCTGCTCTCGGCCGCCGCGGTGACCGGCGCGGACGCGATCCACCCCGGCTACGGCTTCCTGTCGGAGAACGCGGGCTTCGCGGAGCTGGTGGAGGCGCACGGCCTGACCTTCATCGGCCCCACCGCCGCCCACATCCGCATGATGGGCGACAAGATCACCGCCAAGGACGCCATGCGCCGCCTCGGCGTGCCGCTGGTGCCCGGCTCGGACGGCGCGCTCGCCGACCTCGACGAGGCCCGCGGCGTCGCCGCGCGCATCGGCTACCCCGTGCTCATCAAGGCGGCGGCCGGCGGCGGCGGCCGCGGCATGAAGGTCGCGGCCGACGCCTCGGAGATCGAGGACGCCTGGCGCATCGCCCGCACCGAGGCCCGCACCGCGTTCGGCAACGACGAGGTGTACCTGGAGAAGTACCTCGACCGCCCCCGCCACATCGAGCTGCAGATCCTGGCCGACAGCCACGGCCACGTGGTCCACCTCGGCGAGCGCGACTGCTCGCTGCAGCGCCGCCACCAGAAGCTGGTGGAGGAGGCCGGCTCGCCCGCGCTCACGCCGGCTGCGCGCGACGCCATCGGCCAGGTCGCCACCGACGCGCTGCGCCAGCTCGGGTATCGCAACGCCGGCACGCTGGAGTTCCTCTACCAGGACGGGCAGTTCGCGTTCATCGAGATGAACACCCGCCTGCAGGTCGAGCACCCCGTCACCGAGATGCTCACCGGCATCGACCTGGTACGCGAGCAGATCCGCATCGCCGCCGGCCACCCGCTCGGCTTCACCCAGGCGGAAGTGCGCTTCGAGGGCCACGCCATCGAGTGCCGCATCAACGCCGAGGACCCCGAGACCTTCCTGCCCACCCCCGGCCGGGTCAGCGTGTACCACCCGCCGGGCGGCCTCGGCGTGCGCGTCGACTCCGCGCTGTACGCCGGCTGCGTCGTGCCGCCGTACTACGACAGCATGGTCGCCAAGCTGATCGTGCACGCCGCCAGCCGGCCGGAGGCGATCGCGCGCATGAGCCGCGCGCTGCGCGAGTTCGCCGTCGTCGGCATCAGGACCACGCTGCCGCTGCACCAGCGTATCATGGCGGACCCGGAGTTCGCGGCGGGGGACTACACCATCCACTGGCTGGAAGGGTTCGTCGCAAGGCAGCAAGGTTGAGGCTCTGCCTCAAACTCCGCCAAAGGCAAGCCTTTGGAATCCACTTGTTTAAGTAAATCGGTTTCCAAAGGCCTTGGCCTTTGGCGGGTCCGGGCTGAGCCCGGCCTTGCTTGCTTTCTCCAGGAGCCCCCATGCCCGACGGCGTCCTCACTCTCGGCACCCGGCGCTACTCGTCATGGTCGATGCGCGGCTGGCTCGCGGTGCGGCTTGCGGATCTCGACGTGGAGGACCGCGTGCTGCCGCTCAGCGGCGGCGCCACGCTGGGCGCCGCCACGCCGAGCGGCCTGGTGCCGGCCCTGGAGCACCGCGGGGTACGGGTCTGGGAGAGCCTGGCGATCTGCGAGTACTGCGCCGAGCTGTCCCCCGCGCTGTGGCCCGCCGACGCCGCGGCTCGGGCGCAGGCGCGCGCGGTCTCGGCGGAGATGCACGCGGGGTTCCGTGCGCTGCGGCTGGCGATGCCGATGAACCTCGGGCGGCCGGACTACGCGGCGCTGGGGCCGGCGCTGGCGCGGGACCCTGCGGTGGCCCGCGACCTCGCGCGCATCGCCGCGATCTGGCGCGACACCCGGGCGCGGTTCGGGCAGGGCGGCCCGTTCCTGTTCGGCGCGGCGTTCGGGGCGGCGGACGCGATGTACGCGCCGGTGGCGGCGCGCATCCTGACGTTCCGCCCGCCGCTGCCCGACGACGCCATGGCATACTGCGACGCGGTGCGCGCCCACCCGCTGGTGGAGAGCTGGTATGCGCTGGCGGAGGAGGAGCCCGCGGCCTGGCGGCTGCCGCGCTACGAGACGCTGCTCTGACGCCTGCCGCTCGGCAGCGAGGCAGGGCCGGGCGGCGCCCAAACCCACCAAAGGCCTTTGGAAACCGGTTTGCTTAAGTGATGGTTTCCAAAGGCTTGCCTTTGGCGGAGTTTGAGGCAGAGCCTCAACCTTGCTTCCCCTGCCTGCCTGCGGGCCGCCGCCCACGCGGCCGGTCCGGCCGCGTGGGCTTCTCCGCCGCTACTGCTTCACGAGCGCCGGCAGGTAGGGCACGCCGAGCCCGGTGACGTCGTTGTAGCCTGGCGTCACCACGTTGAAGACGTCGTTGAGCCCTTCGCAGATCGGCAGGCTGCACACCACGAGCGGGAACGGCGTGGTCTCGGCCAGCGTGGACACCGAGTTCACCGTGACCACCCGCACCCGGGTCAGGTCGTTGGCGTAGCCGCGCAGCAGGGAGACCGGCGTGGCCGGCGGCAGGATCTGGTTGAACGCGCTGGCCTTGTACGCGGCGCCGGTGCCGATCCGGGTCGAGTAGAACAGCGGGTTGGCGAAGCCCACCACAGCCTTGCCGCGGGCGAGGCGCGCCTGGTTCATCAACGCGACCGCGCCGGCCATCAGCGGCGAGGACAGGCTGGTGCCGCCGATCGCGCCCTCGCAGTACTCCGTGGTGTCCGAGATCGCGGTGCAGCCGCTGTCGCTGCCCGGGTCGCCGGCGATGGTGTAGGTCTCGCCGTAGAGGTAGCCGGTGTAGGGGTCGGCGACCATCGAGACGTCCGGGCTGACGCGGCGCGCGGCCAGCGTCACGGCGCTGCCGTTCCCCTGGTTGAGGGTGGTGGCCAGCGCCGCCGGCACCACCGGCACCTGGTAGCTCGGCTGCGGCTCGATCAGGCTGATGCCGCCGCCGGCGCCGGCGTAAAACGAGAACGCGTCGTAGGTGGTGCCCGCCACGGTGGTCTGGGCGAGGCCGCTGGTGGTGATCGAGGTGCCGCCGTTGACGGTGGCGTCCGCGAGGTTGGCACGGTAGGTGCCCCAGCCGTACTCCGCCTTGGCGCCGGCCGCGTCGGTCACCGCCAGCGAGGTGCCGCCGACGCCGGTGACGTACGGGCTGGTGGCCTCCCACGAGCCGGTGGCGACGCCGTTGATCTGCGACAGGTCGCCGGAGTCGCCCGAGCTGAACAGCACAGTGATGCCCATGGCGGCGGCGGCCATGAAGGCCTGGTCCTCCATCGCCACGTCGGCGGCCGAGACGGCCTCGCTGTTGAAGCCGTAGCTGTTGGTGATGATGTCGGCCTGCTGGTTGTAGATCGTGTTCAGCAGCGCGACCGTGAGCGAGGTGCCGCAGTCGCGCGCGCCGACGTAGACGATCGACGCGCCCGGCGCCGAGCCGTGCACGGCGGCGAGGTCGAGCGACTCCTCGCCCCACCAGCCGTACGGCCCGCAGGCCTCGCTGGCGCTGACGTTGTAGATGCCCTTGGGGATGATCTGGGTGAAGTTGTCCGCGGTGAGCGGCGGCAGGCCGTGGTTGGCGGCGTAGCGGTTGCCGTCCGCCATCAGCGTGGGCGAGGCGTAGGCGTCGATGATCGCCACGGTGACGCCGGTGCCGTCGAGCTTCACCTTGTCGAAGCCGTAGGCGGCGCGGACCTGCTGCGGCGTGTAGCCGCACACCAGCCAGGGCATCGTCTTCTTGTAGGCGCCCGGCTTGGTGCTCAGCGTCGCCTTGAGGTCGCCGAAATACGTGTCGCAGAACGGCGAGGGCAGGCTGGCGGCGACCGGCGGCGGCGTCACCCCGGGCGGCTTGGCCGCGGCCGCCTGGTCGCTGCCGAGCGCGCCCGGCGCCGCGCCTCCCGGCGAGGCGAGGCCGGCGCCGGCCGGGGCCACGAGCGCGCCGGCGATGGCGGAGACGTGCTGCGGCTGCTTGAGGAAGGTCGTGTCGTCCAGGCCCTCGATGTAGACGACCTTGCCGGCCAGCGCCGCGGGAATCGTCGGCTCCTCGCCGTTGGCACGCATCGTGGTGGCGCCGGTCCGGTAGAGCTGCTGGGTGACGTGGAAGGTGGTGCGCAACTGCGCCACGGTGGCGGTCGCGGACACGGTGGCGCCCGCCGCGCCCACGGAGATGTCGGACATGCCGGCGTCCGCGAGCATCGCCTGCACCGCCGCGACATCAGCGGCGGCCGGCGCGAAGGTCGAGCGGAACGTGGCGGCGGAGATGTAGTGGCCGTAGGACTCGCTGCCCGGCCGCGACACCGAGTCCGCCACCTGCTTCAGATCATCGGCGTGCTGCAGCCGCATGTGCACGACCACGGAGACGCGCTGCGCGTCGGGGGCCTCGCCGACCGCGGCGGCATGGCCGACCCACTGCGCCACGTTGCCGGTGACCCTGGACGCCTCGGCGGCGCCGGCGGGCGGAGCCGCGAGAGCAACAGAGCCGATCGCTGCAATCGCAGGTAGAATATTTATCGTTCTCAACAACAAAAACGTGTCCTCGTTCTGGGGATTGGCCAGCCAAGCCGCCGGCTGGGCTTTGTGCCGAAGAAACAAGTGTGCAACACTTGTGCCATACAACTGCATGAACAGGACGATCACCGCCCTGCCGCGGCCGGCGGACCTGGTCGGGCCCGCCCGATCCTGCCTCGGCGGAGGAGGATGGAGGCGGGGCTCCTGGTGCAGCAGGGGCGGCCTCGCCGCAGTGGATAGCAAGCAAGGCCGGGTTCTGCCCGGACCCGCCATGCCTGAGGCCCTTGGAAACCCGTTCCTTGAGCAGGTGGACTCCAAAGGCTTGCCTTTGGCGGAGTTTGAGGCAGAGCCTCAACCTTGCCCCCTGACCGGTCACACTCAAGGACCGTCGGCACGAGACATCGCCAACCTGGCCCTGTTTGGCTTGGCCGCTCGCCGGCCGCGCGTTCAGGTCACCAGCGGGAAACGCACGGTGATCGCGGTTCCCGGGTCGAGGGCCTCGTGGTGCAGGCGGCCGCCGCACTGCTGCACGAGGCGGCGGACCAGCTCGGTGCCGAGGCTGCCCGGGCGCGGCGGGCCCATGCCGACGCCGTCGTCGCGCACGCCGAGCACGCCTTCGCCGTTCGCGGTGGTGCCGAAGCTCACGGTGACGGTGCCGGGGCGTTCTCCAGGGAAGGCGTGCTTGAGGGCGTTGGTGACTAGCTCGTTGCAGATCAGGCCGAGCGGGATGGCGCGCTCGTGGGGCATGGTGGCGCGCACCAGGTCGGTGGCGACGGCGACGCCTTCGCGGCGCTGGTTCAGGCTGCCGCAGAGCGCGGTGAGGTACTCGGACAGCTCGATCATGCCGCGCGCGTGCTCGTCGGAGAGCTGGTCGTGGGCCATGCCGATGGCGGCGACCCGGTCCATGACGTGGACCAGGCCGCGGCGGGACTCGGGGTCGGTCTGCTGGCGCTTGTGGAGCATCAGCAGCGACATGATGAGCTGGAAGTCGTTGCGGGAGCGGTGCTGCAGCTCGATCATGCGGGTCTTCTGGGCGAGCAGGGCGCGGGCGGCGGCGGCGGCCTCGCGGGCGCCCTCGTGGCGGTCCCGGCGGGCATGCAGGGCGAGGCCGAGGGTGTCGGCGAGGGTCGCCAGGAAGCGGGCGTCGTCGGCTTCGAAGCGGCGCGGCGTGGCGCTGTCGACTTCCAGCACGCCCCAGGGCGCGCCGTCCACGGTGAGCGGGACGTTGAGCGCGGAGACAATGCCGTGGGCGCGCAGCAGCGGGACGTAGCGGGTGTCGGGGCTGGCCAGGAGGTCGTCGACCACGGTGGGCTGGCCGGTCTGCAGCGCCTGGCCGGGGGCGGAGCCGATGTCGGTGCCGAGTGCCACGTGGCCGACGACGCCGGGGTTCCAGCCGATGCCGGCGACGATCAGCAGGTCGCCATGCTCGGGGCGGTGGCGCAGGATCTTGGCGTGGGCGACGTGCAGGCCGCGGCCGGCCTGCACGGTGGCGAGCTGGAGCAGGCGCGCGGTGTCGCTGCTGTCGGCGGCCATGCGGCCGAACTCGGCGAGGATGGCGGCGTGGCGGCGCAGGCGGGCGAGGGTGTCGCCCGAGGGCTCGGGGGACGGCTCTGGCGGCTCGGGGGGCATGGCGGGTCCTGGCGGCGGCTGCGGGCAGGCGCGGATATAGGGCGACAGGGAGGCGTTTGGGCAAGCGGGGCGTGGGTCGGGGCAGGAAGGAAGCAAGGCCGGGCTCTGCCCGGACCCGCCAAAGGCCAAGGCCTTCGGAAACCGATTTACTTAAGGCCGTGGCCTGACAATCGACAGGACCGATTCGGGAGGCGTGATCCCTTCGGGAAAACACCTCTCCAGCCATCCAGCAGATCGTTGTCAGAGCACGACCTGAGTAAGGCAGGCCCAGGGGCGCTGCCCCCGGCGGAGTTTGAGGCAGAACCTCAACCTTCCTTCCTGGCACGCATCTTGCGCGGGCGCGGTCGTTCCACGCAACGGCCGGAGGGTGTGCCATGCCTGACCTGTTCAGCCCGTACACGCTCAAGGGCGTTACCCTGCGCAACCGCACCGCGATGTCGCCGATGACGATGTACAACTCGGTCGATGGCCGGCTGGACGACTACCACGTGAGCTACCTGGGGGCGCGGGCGGCGGGCGGTTTCGCTCTCGTGTTCGGCGAGCAGATGGCGATCACCCCGGACGGGCGGACTACGAAGTCCTGCGCCGGGATCTGGGACGACGGCCAGGTCGAGGGCCATGCGCGGGTGTGCGCCATCATCGAGCGGATGGGCGCGGTGCCGGCGATCCAGCTCGGCCACACCGGGCGCAAGGGCAGCGAGCTGCCGCCGCACCGCGGCACCAACGAGGAGGGCACTTGGCGGCAGCTTCCGCCGGACCACCCGGACGGCTGGACCTGCGTGGCGCCCTCTGCGATCCCGTACGGCGGCGGCGGGCATGTCTACCCGGTGCACGCGCTGAGCGTTGACGAGATCAAGGCGTTGCACCAGGCGTATGCAGATGCCGCAAGGCGTGCGCTCGACGCCGGCTACAAGTGGCTGGAGATGCACTACGCGCACGGCTACCTGGGGGCGAGCTTCTTCTCGCCGCTGGCGAACCGGCGCACCGACGAGTACGGCGGCAGCGTGGCGAACCGGGCGCGGTTCCACCTGGAGGCGCTCGACGCGGTGAGGGCGGTGTGGCCGGAGAAGTACCCGCTTACCATGCGGCTGGGCTCGGACGACCTGAACCCGGCCGGCACGCAGTTCGACGACGCGGTCGCCGCCATCGGGATGATGAAGGAGCATGGCCTCGACCTCGCCGACCTCTCGCTCGGCTTCAACACCGACGCGATGGTCGATCCGCCGATGAACGAGGTCGGCTTCATGCTGGGGCGCGCGCACCGGGTGCGGACCGAGGTGGGCATCCCGGTCGCGACGAGCTGGAACCTCGGCATCCCGCGCAACGCGGACCGGGCGGTGCGCGACGAGCTGATCGACGTGGTGATGCTGGGGCGGCCGGCGCTGGCCAACCCGCACTGGCCGCTGTGGGCGGCGCGCGAGCTGGCGCACGAGGACCCGTTCTCGCTGGTGCCGCAGGACTGGGCCTGGTGGCTCAGGAACTTCCGCGGACACGGGCCCAGCATCGGGTGGCCGGAGGTGGGCCGCTCGGCGGCTTGAACCTGGCGCGGAGAAAGGAGAAGGAAGCAAGGTTGAGGCCCTATCTTCAAGCATGGGCCTCAAACTCCGTCAAACGCCGGGCCTTTGGAATCTCTTTGTTCCAGTAAATCGGTTTCCAAAGGCCTTGGCCTTTGGCGGGTCTGGGCAGAGCCCAGTCTTGCTTGCAGCCTTTGCGTCGGTTCCACTGTGGTTCGGTTCGGGGAGCGGGGCGATGGCCAGGAACGTGGCGCTGGTGGCGGGGCGAGCGGCATCATCGGGCGCGGCGTGGTCGAGGCGCTGGCGGAGCTGGCGGAGTGGCGAACGCGGGCGCTGGCGACGCGGCCCGTGGCCGGGCTGGAGACGGTGGCGGTCGACCTGGGCGATGGCGCGGCGATACGCGAGGCATTGCGCGGGGCTGCGGACACCACCCACCTGTTCTATGCCGCGTATCGGCCGCAGCCGGATTTCGCGGCCGAGGTCGCGGCGAACGGGCCGATGCTGGAGAACCTGCTCGACGGGCTGGCGGCGGCCGGCGCGCCGTTGCAGAGGGTGGTGCTGTACCAGGGGGCGAAGGTGTACGGCGTGCATCTCGGGCCGGTGCTGGCGCCGTTCTACGAGGACGATCCGCGCCACATCCCGCCGAACTTCTACTACACGCAGGAAGACGCGCTGCGGCGGCGCGGCGATGCCGGGGCGTTCGAGTGGTCGATCCTGCGGCCCGACGTGGTGATCGGCGACGTGTCCGGCAACGCGATGAACATGGCGATGGTGGTCGGCGTGTTCGCGGCGCTCAGCCATGCGACGGGGACGCCGTTCCGGTTCCCGGGGTCGAGACGGGTGTACGACGGGGTGTTCGCGCAGTTCACGGATGCGCGGCTGCTGGGGCGGGCGAGCGTGTGGGCGGCGACGGCGGACGCGGCGCGGGGCGAGGCGTTCAACTACGTGCACGAGCCGTTCCGCTGGGCGCGAGTGTGGCGGCAGGTGGGCGAGGCGCTGGGGCTGGAGGTCGGGCCGCCGCTGCGGATGCGGCTCGCGGAGCAGATGGCGGACAAGGGTGCGCTGTGGGCGCGGATCGCGGCCGAGCAGGGCTTGCGGGAGGCGGACTACGCGAGGCTGGTGGGGTGGGGGTTCGGCGACTTCATCCTCAACACCGAGTTCGACATGGTCTCGGACATGGGCAAGATCCGGCGCGCGGGGTTCGCGGAGACGGTGGACAGCGGGGAGGCGCTGGTGGGGGCGATCCGCAGGATGCAGGCGCGCAGGGTGCTGCCGGCGTTCCCGAAGTGAGGCCGAGCTCTGCCCGGACCGCCAAGGGCTCCCTCTTCCAGGCATGGGAACCTTTGGAAACCCCATGCCCGAGTCCAGCACAACGACGTCAGCATGGCGATGGACACCATGCTGAAGCATTGGCCAGCCTTTGCCCGGTTCCTCAATGACGGGCGGATCTGCCTGACCAACAATGCAGCGGAACGGGCGCTGCGTGGTGTCGCAATCGGCCGTCGGTCACGGCTGTCCGCAGGCCCGGACCGCGGTGGCAAGCGTGCCGCCGCCGTCTAGAGCCTCATCGTCACCGCCAGGCTGACGACGTCGACCCACGGGACGGGCTGGCCGACGTGCCGCGCAGGATCGCCGACCTGCCCGTCAGCAGACTGGCGAACCTGCTGCCCTGGAACCGGCGCAAGGGACCTGTCAGGGCGGCTGCAGCCGCCTGAACGCCCCGGGATGCCCATCGGAATGATGCTCATCGGATCGACGTCAGTCTAGACACGCGCGCTGCGACGTTTCGCGATCGTCGCAGCCAAATCACAGTATTCGCGGGCAGAAGGCCAATCCGGCTAGCCGGACCGAGGGGTCTGTGTGTAGCAACCACCCTTACAATGGCCTACCAGGCGGCTTGGTTGCAGCCGTTGATCCTGGTGGATGCGCAATCCATAGAGGCTCCTGCCTGCATTTGGACAAATTGGACCCAAATAGTTTCCAGCCGGTAAAGTAGTAGCCGCACACCTCCAAACGGTCAGGCTCATTAAACTATGACGCCAGGGTCCTCACGGGACGCCTGCAACGCGCCTTGCCGAACGGATGGCGAACAAGGGTGCGCCGCGGGCGGAGACCGCCGCCGAGCAGGGGCTGCGGGAGACGGACCACGCGGCGCTGGTCGGTCGGGGGTTCGGCGACTTCATGTTCAACACCGGGTTCGACATGGTTTCGGACAGGGGCAAGATCCGGCACGCCGGGTTCGCGGAGACGGTGGACAGCGGAGAGGCGCCGGTGGGGCGATCCGCAGGCTGCAGGGACGCAAGATGCTGCCGGCGCGTGCGACGTGAGGCCGGGCTCCGCCCAGACCCGCCAAGGGCCTCCTCCTTCAAGCATGGGAGCCTTTGGAAACCGTTTGCTTCAGCAACGGACTCCAAAGGCTCGGCCGTTGGCGGATGAGGCTGAGCCTGACCCCCCTGTGTCAGAGGAGTTGCCGCCCGGATAGGATTGGCAAACCCGGGGGCGCAGGACACTGGCATTGGCTCGATATGGACAACCCTACAAGGATCGCGTGGTGGCGCGCCTGCTGCCGCCGGAG
>JAABUH010001500.1_pt1 | contig 25747 bp, 38 predicted proteins | sample 5559121 | NCBI WGS metagenome assembly JAABUH01 (sample SAMN10711871, study PRJNA513364) | rock metagenome | isolation source: Antarctica rocks | place: Antarctica: Victoria Land, Battleship Promontory nord | collected 2015-12-28
TTGCTTATGGCCCACAAAGCGTGTTTTGGCTTATTCCGCCTCTGTGTCATTCTCCGCTTGTTCTGGTACTCCGCATCTAGCGTAGCCGCGGACAAGCCTTTGCCGATACTGCTCGTCAACTTGGTCATACTGTCTGTAATCCCAAAGACAGTCTTTTTGGCAAAGCTCGTGGCACCCTATCCACAGATCAGCCGTGAAGTCTGGCTCAAAGCGCGTCACTTACCCTGGCGATACCAAGCCCAATGTCCCGGTTGCCATGCATAACAATCCCCTGATACGGCTCATAGAAGATGTCTGAGAAACCAGAACTGATATTGTTGAACAGTCCAACCGGGTTGCCGAGGAAGTCTGCCGATCCGAGCACTCGGTAGATCTGCGCCATCGCTTGCTCTTGGTAGTGCAGTTGTACCCGTTCCTGTAGCGAAGGGATGCTCAGACGGACGTTTTCGAGGAACAGGGCGCGGAAGTAGACCGGGGCCGCATTGACATTGCCCAGAGTCATCGTGAGGGCGTTCATGAGATAGTAGAAGGGGTTTCGGGTGGATACTCTACTCAGTGATTAAGCTATGCTGGGGAGATATTAGATGCGGATGCCTTACTTCTCGTCCACATTGACGCGATCCGTCCGCATAAAAGATAACTCCAACGCCATTGGCTGTAGTTGCAGTGCCTCGAAGAAGACGTCGGCTTGAGCAGACGCGATATCAGGCTCTAAGAGATCGACGGGATGTTCGATAAGGATACTGTATTTGATATCAATATGCGGATGTTATCATAGGAACGATTCGAAGCATACTCTTTCGTTGGCTCCTTCCACGCAGCGTCCTTGAATTTTGCAAAGTCAAGCAAAGCAAAGAGGAAGTCCTCGTCAAGCTCAATGGTCATCGTTTGGAGCAGGATTGTGGCGTATTTGATAAAGTAAACGCCATGAGCTGAGGGGATAAGCGACTGCTCAGTCTCGGATTGCAGAAGACTCACATTGGTCCTTCAGAATCGCCACAGAAGCTTGCAAAGTGGGATGCGACTCAAGCTCCTTTCCGTCTTTCGGCACCACGGTAGGATACAAGATGATTGGGAACAGTCCGCCAAACAGCTGATTATCGATCTGGATCCACTTGCAATCCACGAAAGTATCCCAATACTGCGAGTAATCCGTATAACCGATTTTCAAGCCTCGAAGGGAGAGGTATACAAGCTCGTCTGGTCGTTTGGTGATGACGGAGATCCCGATGCCCTCGAGCTCGACCGTGATGGTCATTGTAGGCTTTTCGTTGACTTGTACCGTCTCGAACGAAGAGGTCGTGATGCTGTCCTTACTGTCGGACCGGCGCAACGTGGTTGACGGGCCACGCCGCGTAGGCTTATAGACGCTAGTATCCTCGTTGTAATACGAAATCACCAGGACCTGAGATCCGCCCTCCGCTTGAATGTCAAGGGAGATAGTAACGGATTTCTTCCCAGACTGCCGCGGCTGATGGATGATTAGAGAGGTCATTGCACCCGAAAACGGCTCACTGCAATCTTTATTGGGGGCTGGATACCAATTGCCATCATGTCGAATGTCGTCGGCAAAGGTACCCCATCCGCAACGAGCCGAATCCGCTTGTTAGGAGCTGTGGGGTAGTCCCAAGTATAGTCCGCTGTGCTATGAGAGCCCAGATTTCTGGCAGGGCAATCTTCGTTCGTTGGTTCCTCATCCTATGAAGGGTCAGCTTATTCGCGTATGCAGAGTATGGTCACTGACAGCCTGCTGGAACGTGAAGCTCAGATTCGTATTGTTCTGCAATCTGAGCGGCCAAGGTTCCGTCTCCCGTGAAATGTACAAAAAGAGGCTTGATCCCTGTATGTGCGTTTCGACCCGGATGAGGTAGACCTTGGACCCTCGAGCTGTCTGCCGCTCCAAGGTGATATGTGTTCGACCGATATCTGCGATACTGAACGGAGCAGACCTAAAATACTGCATCAAAACGATATAAAGAATAGTCTACAGAAAAAGAGACGCACCACTTCAAGTTGGGCTCATCGAAAGCCATACAGAGCTGCGGGGGAGCTCGACTTTGCAGCTCGCGCAAAGGTATCCGGTCACCAGATGTGATATCGAATACTTTGTCGGTACTATGTTGCCTGATCTTGAGAGTGTAAGAGAACAAGTTCTTGATCAAGAACCGCGGAGCAATGGTGATGACTTTCGTTAACTTATACTACGGGAGGCAGTGGGGTTAAGCCAAGTCCAACAGAGGCGGACCAAAATGGAGACCTACCTTCCCAATGCCCTCAGCGTAGGACAGTCCGACGTAATGATCGCTGTTACCGCTTGATGACTGCATGACGATCTGCATGTCCGCGGCGACCGGCTCGAAAGACATCGGCTGAAAATCAAGTATTAGTCTTCAAGTCTCTCCATCGAGCTGAGCAAGCAGACTTTCGACCACTTCGAATCCTCGACTTTCAGGAATAAGCGATTGCGGCGATCTTCGTTGGGATAGCCGAACACTGTAGAAGAGCGAAGTCAGCGCATCTCCATTGTCATCACTGCACACGTACTGAAAGGCGTTGGCGCATCGCGATTATGATCATCTTTGAATTGTCAAGCATATCCTTTGTATTCCTTGTCGAGACAAGCTTACTCTTGAACAGATCGCTGCCGGCAACAGGTTTCTGACCACCACTCCAAGTCTTTGCCGCTAGATCGAACGGCAGACCAGTCTTATTCATAACGATGTACGGGCTGTACACCTGGACCCTGAATGCTCCACCCGACTTGGGATAGGTGCTTTTGGCTGTCAGCTAGCTCTGGCAGCTGGCAGAAGGAGCTCACAAATAGTGAAGTTTCAGCATGAGCTTCAGTCCTTGTTCGTCGGTAAGATGGAAATTGTCCTCGATCGGTAACTCAGGGTCATCCGTATTGATGATAGCGTAATCGCTCTGCTTCAGATCTGAAAGGTCGGTTAGCAAAGTCGTCAAGGCAGCATAGCGACTCACTTGTGTCTTCCGGGGCCACACTGAGCAGGAGGAGATGTGACAACTCAACGGTGTGGATCGGGCTCGATCCGCCTTTAACCAAGAAGTTGCTCGAGCTGAGACCTGTGTTCTTATCGTGAATGCGGAACTTGATGTCGTAAGGGAGCAGGTTCTCCAGCTCAACCGGTGCACGAAGGGTAAGGGTCAGCCGAGGATACAGTCTACAGCATAAATTAGCTTTGAGCAAATCGATTGAAGGAATGACCACTGACTTGGCGGCGTGATCAGTCGCATCGAAGTTCGCCTGTCCCTGGAAGTAGAACGCTGGTTCCTTCGGTGTTAGATGCTTGCAGCTGATCGGACGGATAGGTCTTGACATAAGTTGTCGCCAATGCAGAGCCGAGGACCAGCTGTAGTCGAAACCAAAGCCTCCTGTAGTAAGTTAGCATGGACATTAGGGTGAAGATGCTTTTTACATACGCAGAGGCCGCAATCGGAACCGCTTCTCGTACGCAGCTTCGAGCGGTAAAGGACATGACTCGCCCGGTCCTGAGCGATGTCAGCACTCCGCAATTCGTCGAACAGACGACTGACCGATCTTCATAGCCCCACTGGAAGCCTTACCATGAGCATCAACCACGATCATCTCCACTGGCAAACTCGTTTGATTCTCGACGTTAAGGGTCGATCTAAAGGTGATGATCTTGATGTTCTCCTCCAGCCGGATCTCGCATGTGAGCTGATGCGAGACCTTCTCGAGCCTAGGGCGAAGGCTGAGGACGTGATCCCCTTCTCGGTCAACAGAAATACCGCGGAGCGATTCCCAAGGTGATTCTTGAAGCTGAATACCCAAGGCGTTGTGCCGAACAGCCGAGACATTCTGTACATATCAGTCAAAGCTTGGCTTTAGATCTCACATCACGAGTAGATCGCCTGTCCTCGAAGCGCCAGGGTACGTCTGCGCCATCATCAAGCCGCTTGACTCCGGTGACTTGCTTGCTGAGATCATTCTGCTCTGGCCACAGCAAGATAGTAAGACCGGTACGGTTCCGGACGCGGAATGGCGCGTCGGATCCACGACCTTCCTTGACCAAATCCCCCTTCTTGCTCCAGACCGTCATGGTAGTAATAGCGAGCTCGATAAAGGCGGAGGTGACGTTCAGCTCGAGACGCTCGGCTGCGGACAAGCGGATACTGATTGGGTTCTGGCCGGGTCCAGCAGATGTGCGATTTACCTTTCCAATCATCAACACCGTTTCTCGCACACTGGGAGAAACCTACGCGCAAGTCAAACTTCCAAGGATCCATCAAAGGCTCAAAGTAGGAATTGGTCAGATTGAAGTAACGGATCGAAGTGGCAATTGAGGTGGCCATCTTCATCTGCTCAACATATGAGCATATTCCTTCTCATACGATAAAGTACACATACATCACCAGACCAGTCATTGACCATGACCTGGAATTCATTCGATGAGAGGTGGACGAAAGGCATCTCCTGCAGATCGCCAACGAGGACGAATTGGAACCCGTTGACACGCGCCTTGAGCTGTTCACGAATCACTATCAGCCACTAGTCCCCTTGATTGACGGCCTTCATGGGTTCCATACCTGCTCCTTAGAAATCAATACCCGAGACTTATCGGTCGATCCGCGTCGCTTGCTGATGGAGGAACGGCGGGTTGACGCCTTACTCGGCACCACCGCCAAACCCGATGCAGATGTTTCGGTCACTCCATCTGTAGCCAGACTCGCTCGACGTCCTTCCGTCTCCTTTGCTTTACCTTCGGGAGCTAGAGCTTTCGTCGCCACGGCCATAGCCTTATTGACGATATCCATGATGAGCATGATATCCGTGTACGAAGCGCGGAAGATGACCGGGTCAGGTATTTCGACTTCGAGACTCGTCATTTGTTGGGAGCCGCGGCGACGCGTATCGAGAGAGAGCGCAACATTGAGATTATCCAGGAAGTTGACTTTGTCATTTGGTCGATCCATGCGGCCGAAAGACATGCCTAATTGGTCGATCTTAAGGGCGAGGATGCTCTGCTGCGATAGCAAGACTTCCTTGATCTGAAGCTGGATAGCCTGTGACTTCGGGTTCGTATCGTCCGCCAGAACAATGACTGTCGACTCTACGATCTCGACGCGGAAGGACAACGAGCCAGCCGTGTTGGCAGGACCCTCTTCCGGTGCGTCCGCCTCATGATGCTCAACGGACTGAGCCGGGAATGCGTCGGCAGACTTCTTGAATGGGCTGATTGCAAACTCAAGAAGCGCGGCGAGCGGATCAACAGCTAGGATGAAACGAGGACTATCGATTGTCACAAGCGCGGTAGCAAACTTGTCGGAGCCTCCAGACATAGTGTACTGTACCATGCTGAATAATTCAGCGCAATAAACAGAATCAGGCACTCACATCTGATTGCCATCATGCGTAGTAGCCGGTATGATATCGCGGAACACGCAGCTGCCCGACCTGGTACTGGAAAAGGCTAGAGTTTTGAGCGCGAAGTTTGCTTCGGATGCGCCATCCGACAGCTGCTTGAAGCCGACGTATGCCTTGAGCAGCGCGAAACGGGCGATACTGTTCTTCTTCAGGTCACTAGCGTTGACTGCGTCCGGTCCGTACAGCTCGAGCGCGATGGAGCTGACTTCGAATGAGAAATTGAGCGTTGTCCACATCCCTTCGGCTTTCTTCGCAAGAGCGAGCTCTGGTTCGAGATCGACTCCAAACTCAGATGGTGGTATCTCCGAGGTGGGAGTAGCGACGAGGGAGCCGTCTCCAGGGGTGACCGGAATGGACTCCAGAGACGAGTCGGTACCACCGATGCCACTCAGAGCCCGGGGTAGGGAAGTGACGAGCTCCATGAGAAGCATGTATTGTCTTTGCGTAAGAGACAGCTTAACATCGGACATCTCGGTCGTCACCTGCAGGAGCCATGAGTAAAGCTTTCCATCACGAGAAACTCCTCACATCCGTATCCGCATGATGAGGGTCTGAACGCTGACTGTGACCACCTGCCTGTTTGACCTGCGCAGTGATAGCAACATCGTCGACCATCTGCATTGTCGCCTTCTTCTCGCCCACCATAATTTCAGCCGCTACGCTTATCCCGCGCAAGCTTGCGTCGATCGTGCTCGTATCGTCCGGATCGTGAAGGTAATCGTTCTTTGCAACAATCTCACCCAGCCGGAGGATAAGAATATCGGATGAGGCCAGTCCATCGCGAGGTAGCACGAGGATAGGTGTCTTGACCACGATGTCGCAGTGTACGCGAGTGACTTCGCTAGCCCGTTGCACAGCCGCCTGGGAGGCTGCATCGTAAACGGCCTTCATGCGAGCGAACTTGAGAGCGAAGGCGTAGAGGTCTCGTAAAGGGCGCTCCATGAATGTGAACTTGAGCGAGCCTGCTCGAAGGTTGACTGAGGAGTTGTACCCGGGGAAAGTCTCCTCGTCTGTCGGATCAAACGTCTCGTAGCTGAAGTCGGCGAGCTCTTCACCTTCGATCGTGAGGAGCTTTTTGAAAGACGGAGAAACGACGGCTTCTTCGGAAAGATCCTCAAGTGAGATGTTCCCCAGACGGGCCCCAACGCGTAGAGTCCCTCCTCGAAGCATGATGGCCACATCTGCAGCAGGAAGTGCCAGAAGTGCGAATCGACTTGAGCTGTTTTCGAGCGCGACTGTACGGCTTTAGCTTCTTGGTGCGTGTCGTCGGTAGACTCACCTTGAGCACTGGTCAGTTTGATTCGCACCCGTATCTTATCTGATGACTTCGACTGCTCTTGCATTTCTGTGTGATATGGCTGCTCCGATGGATCACCAGACTTGTCATCTTTGACCTTTTCGGGAGGCATATTATCCTGCGGGACAAAAGTAGTCATGATGAAGTCGTAGAGCGATAGGATCGGTTCCGGCGAGATGTTGATCTTGAACGTCGACAGCTCGACATCAACACTCTGGTCGACTCCTTCATGCTTCGTCATGAACTCCGGTGATTCCTTCTGCACTCGTATGTATTTGACTTGTACGAGCTTGAGATCTTTCTTGTCACCTTTGTCATCTTCTGCTGAGGAGAGCAGCGGTTGTCGTACTTCGCCACTTTCGATCATTGCGAGAGTGACTGACCGAAGGAAAAGGTCGACTGACATGTCATACTGCCGAAGATCGAATGTAAGACCGAAGCCTTCGAGAACAGCATCCGCCAAAGCGCGTTCTTCAGACGCAGACGTGGACTTGAAAAGTGAAGTCCGCAGTTTCCCGACGGCAAAGGAGAACTGGAAGGTGACCTGCTGCAACGCTACACGTTGAGACTACGATGAACTCTTAGCAATATACGGGATAGCGGATCTTTGCTTACCTCTGTTGTATCATCTCGAGCCTCATAGAATTGATCACCGCCCTTTTCGTCGACCGAGCTTTCCTCATCCTTCATATCAGTCGTTTTTGCCGACGTCATAGAGTGATTGTCTTCCAGTGTATATTCCTCGATCGGATGTCGTCGGAATGATGGATGCTTAGAGGGCTCTGGAGCGGTCGGTCGCGGAACAGCAGGGTCATGCGGGGCCTCATTATCGCTGAACTTCGGTATGGCCACATCGATGAACTTCATCAATGATTCTAAGTTGGTTATCAGCGCGGAACCAACGATTTCGGAATCCGTAACGAACTATACCGGCGGTCTGAAAAGTTGACCTGGAGCTCCGGCAACTCGCCAGCAATCTTGAAGTGGGTGATATTAGGTGCGTTGATGATAGCATTTTGAACGGAAAAGGACATGTTGATGCGTTGTATGATATGTAGGTCGGTCTTGCCTGCTCCCCGACTGGCGTCAAGCGCTCGCATACACGCGTCCACGTCAGGACCCATCAACAGCTATTGTAATGTATGAGCTTAGATTCCAAGAACAATTTTACCTACTTGTGTCGATTCGAGCTGTAAGGACAGCTTGTCGTACATCAGATCCTCCAATTGTCGGAAGTCATCATCGCTGTACTGTCGTCCTCGCTTGCTTTGCACTTCTTTGAGCTTATCCTTATCGGCCAGCTTGCTTTCGACCGCGATGTGACCTGCATCTAGCACAAGGGCTTGACTGTTCTTGACTTTGACACTGTGAATGATCAGTAGTGTACGGCAGTCAAGGTAATGGGACTCACTCTATGGGAATGATGATGATTGGCGCATTCATGTCGACGCGGATATCGATCGTCTAACACGCCGATTAGCGCATGACTTCGAACGGGAAGAGGGGTTACTTTATGCTGCTCCAGTGCATACTCAAGACCGGCTCGTGTCTGCTTCTGGATCCCGTCTAAGGTCTGTCCTGCTGCATCCTGTTCGGGTAATATCAGCGGGATCCTTAGGCTTTCGAAGAAGTGCCTTACAAGTAACGCTCCTATCGATTCCAGCTGACTCGCTGGTGGCTTGAAGAAGGCAACAACCGCTTCCACATACCCCGGATGATATATGATCTCCAAATGTCGCATCTTCACCGTAACAGCAGTATCCGCATGGCCATCGAGTGGGTTCTGCTCGACTTCCATGACGAAGAACGGATCCTCGTCATCCTCAAGACCGTCACCGATCTCCTCCATAGCTCCACCAGTTCCACTATCCTCTAGGCCTGTCTGTCTCCCTTTTCCCTTACTATTCGTCTCAATATCCTTGACACGCACGATCTGAGGGTACAAGGAGTCGGGAGTGGTACCGTCGTATACTCGGAAACCGCCTAAAGCGATGTTGCCGGATATAGATTCGGTAAGCTGGACAGCATCGGCGGAGAAGGAGTCGAAAACAAGGGCGATGATATCCTCGTTCTTCCCATGCGGATCGGTTCGAAGGGACAGAGAGCCCTTGTTGAGCTTAGCAGAAACCCTGGCCTGCATAAAGTCCTTCGGAGTAGCGCCAATCGTCACTTGAGCATCTTCAGCGTTGTAATCGATGATGTCATCGATCTCTTTCTTTTCCTGTGCTGACATTCCTCCGTTTTCTGTATGATTGGCCGGTCCACCCCAAAGCCATTCTCCCCAAGTCGGCTTTTGAGGCTGGGTCTTCTTCCGCTCAGCTTCGAGTTTCCTCCGCGTGGCTTCATCCTGCTTTGCCTTTGCTCGCGCTACAGAACGGAAGAAGCGGATGTCCTCGTATGGCAGATCGTGCTCCATTGCGGCGAGTGTGGTTCCATCCTAAATTCATTAGCCGAATGTGATCAAGTGAGCGATTTTGGACTCACCTCAACAGGCAGCTCCTTGCTCTCTGGGAGAGCAAGCTTCCGCATATAGATATCTACATATTTGGTCCGCTGATCTCGCCTCTCTGCGATATATTCCCACGTCCACCTTCTGTGCCGATCGTGTATCTCCGATGTAATCGCGTTCATGGCAAATTTCAACCTAGCTCTAGCAGGATTGGCCGCAAAGTCGCTCTCCGGTGGACGAAATTTGTGATATTGGTGTGTCCGGCCGTAGAAGTGGAAGACATCGAAGGTGGAAAGGGCATCCCGATATTGGTCTCGGTCCACCACCACCCCGATCTCGTCGAAGAAGACCTGGGCGTCGACCTTGGGGGTCTCCTTGGACATTTGCTTGTTGATGATGACCTGACATGATGGTTTAGCTGAGAAGCTGATTTTGTCAGAGGCAGGCTCACCCTAGCCTCCCCAGTAACGGGTCTCAGGATATACTGATGCTTGGGCGCGCCAGCGAGCTGCGATGGCTCAGTATCTCAACACGAAGCGAAACAGCGACGCACCATCGCCTTGACCGCATCAATTGTACCCTGCCTATCCGCCTCTCCCTTATCCAAGCTACCAGCATCGGTATCAAAGTAAATAGCCATAGCACCCAGCTTGACGAGCTATATCCCCATCAGCAAATCCTCGCACTGCGATCGGACTTCTTACCTTGTGAACCCCCTTCAAGCTGTCCTGAATGAACGCCTCAACCCACTTCTCATCCGTCGAAACAGCCTTGAACTCATCAATCGTCAAACCCGCCGCGAAAGGATGTTCCGCAGTGCTCGATCCATCCTCATACCGAACGTGAATCCCCTTGACATGGATCTGGACATTATCCACCACTTTCGATAATATCGCTCCGACGTATGTCTGTTTAGCTAATTCAACTCATCAGTCTTTGCCTTGACCTTCACCTTGATGCTCGGGGTCAGACTGCTTACCTCCATCATTCCCCTGAGATCCAACTTGAGAAGCAGCACTATCCACCTCCTCAGCCGACCTCAACTTCTCCATCTTCGTAGCCTGTTCAACTCTCCCATCCTCCTCCTCATCAACCTTCCCCTGAGGTCTAGCCCTAGCCAAGACATAAACATCCTCAATAGCAATCTTCACAGGCTGAGTCTTGAGTTGTGTCCATGGGATCGTCACCGAAAGACTCCCGATATCCCCAGCGACGATCTCGATAGGGAGACCGAAACGCTCGAGTAGGGATTTCTTCAGGTGTAGACCGTGGAACTGGAGGTTACCTAGAGAGATGTTCATTCATCATCAAAACATTCATATCTTTTACCTCCTCCCTTCCTGGTGGAATTGGTTAGAGTATAGGTGGGACTGACTAACCTCCAAAGACGGATACGGATAAGTCGTGTGCGTTTAGGTTCTCGACGTATGGTGAGACGTAGACGTTGAGTAAACGTAACGCGACATCCTTGAGAGCTTGCATGGTGGCGGCATATGTCCAAAAGGAGATAGCGCTTGAGGATCCTGGTGATTTAGGTTTGCCCGAATCCGCACTTCGGCCTGCTCAGACTCTGGTCTGCGCAAATCAGGTTGAGTTGTTATCGACAAGCTGGAGAGATGAAGCTGTCTATCGAACTTACGAATTGTGGTATGGTAAAATCTCGACAACACACTGCACCGGATGCACTACTAGAAGGTACAGGCCACGTGAGCGGCTTGTTTGATTCCGTTCCTTGATGTGGTGCAATTCTTCGGCAGCCGATCGGATGTATAGATTGCTTCTACCTCCAGACGGGATCCAAAGTAGGCATACTGCCATAGGCTCGATCATCCTAGCCATGTACGACGCCACTTAGAGGTCATGTTTCATTCCCTTCACCTCCACTCTTATCCCTCTACACCCTCTCGTACTCCCCCTCCTTCTCCGGCCATCCCTCCCTAACCCGTTGAACGATAAGACTATGCAAACTCGCCATCGGCAACCATTTCGCATAATCACCACCGAGCGCGATGCGAAGTATCTCGGCTTCTTCACTCGCCATCCCTGCTGCGGCAGATTGGCCCGTTTTAGCGAGTCGATCGGATTCTTTGTACAGGAATCGAGATGCCAAAGAAAGGTCCAAGGCGACGATCATATCTGCTCCCGTCATCAATTGAGATCCCTCCTGATATTTCTAACCGAATAACACTATGGGACCGTTAGCGACTCACCAACATGTACCCAGCATTCCGGCCTGAGACGCCTAACGAACCCAACCAGCGCCCTCGCACAACCAACAGCCATCTCATAAGCCTGAGGCTGATGATGTGCCAACTCCTTGAACATCATCATTTCCGCCGTGTAAAGGTTCGCATGGGTCATGATCCACCATGGATCACTCTGACCGTCGTACACCTCTTCGCCCGGTCTTGAAGAGGGGTTGTCAACGAAAGATATGGGGATACGTTTGCGATAGAAACGGAGAGCAGTTTCCACTTGCTGGACTGTCAGTATGGAGGGTATGTGCGAGACTGGGTGAGGTGAAGGGATGTTTGCTTCTGGTCGATCGAAAAGGCTGTGAATGTCAGCGTGAGATAACCCCTGGAAAAGCAGCCAACTTACTGGCTAGCGCGGTGGAGCAGACCGAGCGATTTGATGGCGAGAACATAGGTTGTATCGGGGAAAGGGGAATTATGCAGCGGACTGGAAGCATCATACGTGTCCTGTATGCCGTATCGTTGATTCACGGTGTTTGGCGGCTTGACCTGCACATCGTATTGTCAGCTGAGACGAAAGCGCACGCTTCGTTCGCACCTCAGCACTACCCCATCCCCAAGGCCACTCCGTCGTACACTCCTCATCCGCCATGCTCAATGTCCATCCCCATCCGGTACCCGACTCCCAATCCTGCGCTTTCGCCGACCAGAATGTCATGACCCTCTCCGCCAGCTCAATCTCATCCCTCGCAGGCGGGATAATCACCGGTCTCATCCTCAGCACCGGGAGGTTCGTTCCAGGTGCCCAGTTCTGCGCAAGGAAGTGGTATGACTGTGCGTACGGTTTCGGCATCGCCTCCATCCCGTCATGATTCCCGTCAGGAGGGATGAAGTCGCCTGTCATACGATGCAGACCGCACGAAATCAACAGCCGGCTGACCGGGATGTTCCATCCTTCGATGAACCGACCAAGACCGTAAAGGTGTCGGGCAATACCGATTGCCGCTCGGACGAGATCAAACGGCCGATCGACATTGCGGATACCGGCGTCAAGTTCGGATCGCGCCCTTTCGAGAAGAGAAAGCGTCATCCCGGAGACATTCTGAAGGAGGTAGGTTGTATCTGCGGGAGAAGGAGGTGACGGCATAGGAGGTGTGAGGATTTGAGACTGAGGGAACAGGGATCGTGGCGGTCTTGGCATTTTCGGGAACGGTATTTTATTATCGAGAATGTTGACTGCTTCCGCAAAGAGGATGTACAGGAGTGCAGGATGGGGTCGTCCTGGATCGTTTGACGGGAGACTGAGAAGCGCGGCGAACCGCTGAGGGTGGATTGGCATGAGGAGAAACGGAGTGTAGGGCAGGACGACGTGAATCAAGGCAAGCTCGAGATGCGAGTTCGCCGGAATCTCCGCTCGATTCGGAGCGTTGATTTGAGTCATATTCGGTGGCGGATGAAGATGTTGATGTGAGTGTAGCGACAGCGGACGAGGCTGATTCCCAATGACCGGTGGAGAGATCTTACCAGCCGAAGAACGTGATCTCGAGTCCTCCTTGGGTGAGATATGAGATGCCGAAGCACTACCGGAAAGCTGGCTGGGAGGAATGGGTTCGCCTCGCTGCGTGATTATACCTTCGAGCTCGGCTGGGCAGTGTAAGAAGGACTATCGGTCTTGACGAAACGACTGACCGACCCGCTCCTCTAGGAGCACTGCTCGAGGCTTCTTCCGCTGAATCTCCTCGTATCGGCACTCGATATTTGCCTTCGAACAGGTCCTACATGGTCTCTCGCCTGTGCATTTGCTACTCTTATGAGCTTGGTCCTCATACCCACCCGTCAGCGATACTCACAGTTTTCGATTCCTGAGTATCCTAATCAGCTAGGTGTACAGAGGCGGGCTCCCAACCCGTACTCACCGACAAGCGACACATGCCCCACCTCTCGCCAAAGTGATCCTAGGCTTCTTCTTCGACCCCGACCTCTCCGCCCCATCCTTACTGTCCGCCGATTGACTCCTCGATGCTTCCCCATCGCCCTCCTCCTCCCTAGTATGGTCACCTTCATCATCATCCCCTTCGGAGTCACCATCCGCCATCCCATCCGGAGCGCTGTCCAATCTGCCATACTCTCGGCTCATCCCGCTGTAGCTCGGATGTGGATGAGAATAAACACCCATCTGTACATCGTGGTTGGACCTAGTAGAGGTTGAGCCGGAAGGAGTGGCGGAAGATGGGGAAGGGGTAAAGGGGAGTGATTGCGGAGGGTAAGGAAAGGCCATCGGTGCGGATTGGAGTTGTTGAGGGTGGGGTTGCTGTATCACACTCCGTGGGCCGTCGATCCCAGCGAGCGCCCAGGAGCGTCACGCGGAGATGACTGATAGCCTTGAAAGGCCCTAAGACTCGCTACTGCCAAATCACTATTCCCTAGACGTCGATATGACTTTTACGAAATGCGAAATTTCCGGTCTAGACCGTAATGGTTCGAGACTACTCTGAGAGCTAGACTCGCTGTCCTTGTTTCTCTTTGGGTGAAGAGGGATCAACTGTCACCGATTCCACTCAAGTCGGATCGTGGCAAAAGGCAGATTCCCCAGGGGTAGAGTTTTAAAATAAGCAGACAAAATTTTGTGCCTGGTTGCGTCATGAGAAGCACCAAGCGAAGGGTTGTCCGAACGATCGAGAGACTTTTGCGAAACGTATGAGGTTCTGTTGTCAGTATTGAGAGTGTCAAAAGTTCACACCCCGACCGATTCCAGGGGACTAGGCTGAAACTGGTGGGGTGGTGGAGGACCTGATCTAGCTTCTCACGGGTACACGAGCTATTGCCGACAATTGCTTCCGAAGCTTTGTCGAACCTCTACTGATTAGATTACAACCCGGATCAAGCATGTTCTTGTCGACGCTGTGATTCTGACAAGTTCATCATAAGCTTGAATCAAATCTAGCCATGTCTACGATACCCGGGACACATCGATCATCTTGCTCCTTTGCGAGCCATATGAAGCGTGTACGATCCAATCGGAGGTTGACCCGCGAATACTAGGCTATCCCGACCTCGCTGACAGCTTTGATCGTATCGAGCGCGAGCGCTGTCCGACCGCACATTATACTCATCCACCTGAGGGATAATGTGCTACATACAGCCCGACCAAAAGCTGATACGTTCATCCAGTTGATCAGAGCAGATTCTTCGCGTCCTCCTTGAGGAATTCGATACGACTTTGGCTGACCTGCCGTTGACTATGACAATCTCGGCTCGTCCGCTCTGTAAAGACGTAGAGAAACATGTACAAGCGTACAATCACCTGATCCCTGCGAGCGAGGCATCTGAAGAGCCAGAGCCAGTCACTTTTTCCTTAATCCACAGTTCACCGGGGGATACTCGCGTCCAAGGCCGAAACGACAGCCCCATCCATCTCCGGCTCGTCGCCAAGCCACTGCGGCTCTCGAGTAGATTCAATTCTCACCTTGATCCCTCCACTCTGACATTCGGAACCTTCCTGCCAAGCTGCGTGAGCATGTGAAATGTGAGGATGAAATAAGTAACGATTGATGTGGATATGCTTAATCGCTTTTGATATGATCAAGATGCTGAATGCTAATGCTTCGGTTTTTCCTAGAATACATGCTCTCCACCACTTCCTCAAGCTCCAAGACCCATCCTTGTGTTCTTGACGATCGCGACGATCCTGCACAAGATCAGTTCTCCGATTCGTCACCATGTCCCCGGAAACTCACGGGTTATCCAGCCCGCCTGTCCGACCGATCCTATCTCCCTCGGCCCACCTAAAAGCCAGATCAGCCAATATTGGCTATCCTGGAGATGTCGACGCACCCCATCTTGCTAAGCAGCTTATGTCCGATATTATCTCCACCAATCCTCTCAGCTCCTTCTCCAACTTGATCTCCCTCCCTATGCCTCGTACCACCATCCGCTCGTCCACCTCCTGGCACCTTCACCTTCTTTCCCTTTCCTCCGCCTGCGTACTTCGTATGAACAGCCTTATAGAACCCTCCTCCGGAGAAAGTCGAAGCGGAGATCAGCCGCTGAACGCTATCTTCATCGATGAACAGGCCCGTTCGCGACGTCTTGATCAAGACCCTATGACGTCGTTCAGCTGGTCTCTGAGAAATCAATGATAGAATCCACGTGAACCTCGACCGACCCTTCCCTCGAGACTTCGACTTCAACCCATAACACTCCGCCAACATATGTATCTTCCTCCTCCCCTCCTTATCCATCGGTGCTAAGCTGAATGTGTTCTTCCCTTGCGCATCCAAGAAACCCCGAATATCCAGATCGATCTGTTCCATCGGTTTCGGCAAAAGTCCCCCTCGTCCACGTGCCCCTCCTCCCCCTCCAGCTCCGAACCCAGAGTTGGCGAGCATCATCTCCTCGTCACTGGAAATATCAAACATCTCCGCCACCTCTGTCGCACTGGCCGGGATAAGGTGTGCGAGACTCGCTTGATGGGCTTTCGATTGTCCCTTTCCCTTCTTCCGAGCAGCCGGGTAAGGGTCGAGCTCCGCGGCGAGACGATCGAGATCGCGTTGGCGCTTCTTTGCCGCTTTCTTCTGGCGATCTTTCTGCCATTGGTTTTGGAGTTCGGCTGGGACGTGCTTGTTTTTGCCTTTCTTCGCGGGCGCTAAGGTATCGTTAGTGAGGACTTCTAATGAAGCGGATACAAACCGACCTGTTGGCCAAAAATCGTCAAAGTCGCCGTTCTCGATGGCTGTGAAGAGCTGGTTCCGCGACTTGTGGCCTTTCACGCTGACACCGGTACCGTCAAGCGCCTCCTGTCCTTGCGGTTCAGTACCTCTATTTACGACGAAGCAAATGACCCACCTCCATATTCCGGATGAACCAATCCGTCTCATCCCAGCTATCTTTCCCTGCGAAAAGGTCCACCTCTTCGTCCTCATCCTTGTCACTCTGCGAGACTGGGACTTGTAGCGCAGCTTTTATCTCGCCCAGATCCGACGACTCGCCCGATCCGGAGGATGACTCCCAATCGCCCTCATCCTCTCCATCACCATTCTCGCCTCTCTCTTCATCCGCCTCGTTCTCCTCGTCCACGCCTTTCCCTTCTTCCATCTTCTCACCCGCTGATTCGCCGCCGTGTGCTTCACCACCAAATCGCTTTTCTAACTCCTTCTCCATCTCCCTTTCAACCTCACTATCCTCCTCACTCTCTTCCCTCTCGTCATCCTCCATCTCAGCTTTCGCGTTCAACAGTGTTCCCTCCAGATAATCCCTCAAAACCTCCACATCATCTCCCTCGTTCCCACTTCCTTCTTCCCCATCCCCATCATCAATCCCCTCCACGCCTAGTATTTCTCCAGGAGGCTCATCACTTCCCCACCCAATGTCGGATCCCTCGATGATGACTCTCCTTTGACGACCACCCCTCTTCTTTCGGCCCCGCTTATCGCGTTTTCCTGCCTTCTTCTCCCGCCGGGTCAGAGCTCGAGGATCAACGTATGCTGCTATTGATGCGAAATGAGTAGTAAAGGATGCGGGTTCGGGTACAGGAGCAGGACTGATGAGAGGAAGTGGGATAAAGATGGGTTCGGGTTGACGGTAGACTCGAGGTTTGAAGACGATCGTCTCCTCTTCGGAATGCTGAGATGCGCTCGTCCCAAGAGGTACGGAGGGGACGGAATTATGCGATGCTAGGGATGACTCGGCGACAGGCATAGGATCAGTATCCACGTAGAACAATGGGGTCTCGTCATGAGCCGAGCTCGATATTGTTTCCTCGTTACCTTCTCCGACATGGAATGTGTCCACCTCGTCTTCCAGTTCAGAAGCTGGAAGCAGATGTTCGGCTTCCGGTTCCTCCAATTGCTCGTCCTCAGAAATGTTATCCTCCTCCGTTATCTCCTCTCCTTCTTGAGACGCTCGAACAAGCTCGTCGATCATCTGCTCAGGATCGATCCCATCGACGTCAAACACCTCGACCTCGGTATCATCCCTCAGATCCGTCATCTGCGGCACAGATGGATCGCTAAGCGGGACCTCATCGATATGTAGCTCTTGATCTGCTCGCTCGTATTAGCTTCCTCTTCTCCGAGATTGCCACCAAAGAAGACATACCTGAGTCGATGGTGATTACCTCCACCTCGCCATCCTTAAACAGCTCTCCAGCTTTAACGAACAGCGGAGCAGCTCCACCACCCCACTTCACCCCTCCCTTTCCGCCTGTAGACCGATCGACCTGCTTGCCTTTGTGGTAGCCTAGTCCTGTGACTGGGGTCGCTGATCCAGATTGTGGAGTATGAGGAGTATGTCCATCTCGAAATGGTGATGAGAACCCTCTGCCTCTTCCTCTTCCTCGTCCTGGGGGTGTATATCCACCTCTTCCAGATAACTCACCTGGAGAAGGTGTGTGACCGGAGTTTGGACCATAGGGAGCTACCGAGAAACCTATGTCCGCCCCCCGATCAGTCATACATATGTGATAAGAGGGAGTGCCATTTACCCTCGAGCTTGACATAACCCTGACGGTTGATACCCTCATAGTCGAAAGGAACATTCGAGTAATCACTCTTATGGTTTCCCGAACCGGGTGTTCCTCCTCGTCCACCTCGGAAACCACCTCGACCACCTCGACCTCGAGGTGTTGACGGACCTGATCCGGCGGGTTGAAGGAACTGATCGAAAGGCTGTCGAGGCATCGCGCAAGATAGAGGGGATGGAGGTGTATCCCAATGACCTAAGCTATGCGAGACTTTTGCGTATACACAAACCGTCTATATGCTACGAGGGGGAATGTACTAAGCTGAAGCATCACGATCAGGCCACGTGGGGTATTTTCAGAGGAAGGGAATCATCCCCGTGTTGTAACGTTGAGAAAGAGCAGCTTCTCAGCTTCCGAACCTTGATAGTCGATGCCAGATCAGTTCAAGGCTTCATTGGGAAAGCATGGCTTCCTGCGGGTTATTTGACCTTCGATTATCATAGGGCGAGAATATCACTACAGCACTTTTAACAGGTCTTAGGGTCATAAATGAGGGATGCATCGATCTGAAAGCGCTGAAATGTGATGAGGACCCTTTCTGCGCATTCTCGCGGATTAGAACCCTCTAATAAGCCGGGGCCGACCCTGAACGCCGTTTCCTTAGTAGCTTTCACGAGGATTCCTTAAGAAACGCGACAAGGAAAGGGAATTCATTGGATCATCATCTTGGCAGTGACTGCAACTCGCCAAAATCGAAAGCTTGAGCCTGCCGACTAGTTTTGCTGATACAAGAAGGCGGGTCTGTATCATCCATTGAGGAGGCGCATCATTGCATCAACGATAGAAGTCTGAAAAACAGCCCCCGATTCCCACTAGTCTCGTGCGATTCGTGGGGTCCTTTCAATATTGCTCCACATCATTTGACGGCCCGAATGTCGATGACCACCGAAAATTCTCCTGAACGAGAGGAGTGACTTGCTACCAGAGGGCATCCCGACTAGGTGAGTCCAGCCTACAAGGAATGCTAGCGATCATGAGGGATTACAATCGCGCCTGGCTCAGGGGGTTAATCACTGGCTGAGCGGGTGATGGACGAGAGTCTGCGGATCCGTGTTGATCATCGCCATATTCGGGGCGTATACTGCGGGTCATGAAGAGCTAAGGCTCGGAGTTTGAACTGCTTCTTCCCCCATGTTCCGCTTCACACACCGAGCTGATCCGCAACGTCCTCTTCCAGTTATACCCTTGACCATACCTCTACCGACATCCCAACCTCTCCTTGGTGTCACCTCTCAGACCTGCTTGATCACCCCGCCTATCACCCCGAGACTAGGCCTGTCGAACTCCCCTCGTCACCTACCGACATAATGGCTGCAGTCATTGGGCGGTCGACCGACTCGCCAGTCCTGCCCGAAGACAGCTCGACAGCATTCCAGAACCACCTCCTGTCTCTTCTTTCACTTATCTCGCAACATCCATCCCCGTCGTTCCCCTTCCCAGCTGATATCGAACCGCCTAATCCCGCATCAGATGCCTCTTCACTTTCACCATACGAGGGCAAGAAGTCACAAGCAGAGGAGGCGATCGAGAGAGCTGTGATAGCCTTGGGAGAAAGAGTATGGAATGCTGAGAGGACGCCTTCGCCTGCTTCGAAAGAGGTCAAACCAGAGGGCAAACCCGCTGCAGACCTCCTCACTCCCGAATGGACACCACCTCCAGCCGATACACAATCCTCTACCTTCTGCCCAACATGTACTCGTCCTTACTCAGACTCCTTAACGCCGAAAAATCAGCCGCTAGCCTTCTCTACCGCTTCCTCGCATCCATTGTCAGTATCCCTCTCGACTCCTGCCGCTCAGCTCCCTGCCATGCGACACATCACATTCAGCAATCACCCAATGCCGCATAACATTCTCACCACCTCGACTGGTGCAAGTGTGTTGACCGGTGGAGCTGGAGCTGCAGGATGGAGTGTACGAGGCTCGGTGGAGGAGAGCGGGATGAGTGCCGAGAAGGAGCTTGAACTGCTCAAAGCGCAAGTCCAAGACATCGCCCGGGTCTGCAAGGTGCGTTTGATCATTGGCCTTTCTATATCCTCTTACCGATGCCTTAAATCTAGGCCGTAGCAACTGGCGACCTTACGCAAAAGATTATCGTCCCCGTCGAAGGCCAAACCATGACCGAGCTAAAAGACATCATAAACTCAATGGTCGACCGACTAAAAACCTTCGCGGTCGAAGTCGAGAGAGTCTCGCTCGAAGTCGGTACTCAGGGCAAGCTCGGTGGTCAAGCAGTTGTGGAAGGTGTTGAAGGGACTTGGAGGGAGTTGACTGCTGTGGTCAATAAGCTTGCGGCGAATTTGACGAATCAGGTTAGGAGTATTGCAAAAGTTACCAAGGTGAGTTTCTTTCTTTCTCTGTCAAGCTTGGTGGAGTGTGGAGTGTGGTGATGACGGGGAATAGGCTGTTGCGAGAGGGGATTTGAGTGAGACAATTGATGTGGAGGCCAGTGGGGAGATAGCGGAACTGAAAACAACGGTGAACGGCATGGTCGGTTGCTTCCTTTCACTTCATATAGGATCAGCTCATCAAGAGGTTTGACTAGGTCATGTCACTACGGACATTAGCAGATGAAGTTTCTCGCGTTTCTCTTGAAGTCGGTTCGCAAGGAAAGTTAGGTGGTCAGGCGCAGGTCCCGGATGTCGAAGGTGTATGGAAGGAGATGACGGTCAATGTGGGTGATGTGATCAAGGGATATAGAAGGATGGCTGATATTAGCTTGGATAGGTCAATCGGATGTGTGAGAGCCTGACGACGCAGGTGCGATCTATAGGGAGCGTCACAACTGCTGTCGCCAAGGTCAGTACCGCACGGTGCTATATGGAATGGAGCTGAGACGTATTAGGGGGACCTGAGCAAGATGATAGAGATAGAGGCGGAAGGAGAGATGGCTGTGCTGAAGAATGTACGTCTGCGACGACGAGGGCAGTCTTTACCAGGCTGATCGGATGGGTAAGACGGTCAATTCCATGGTTCGACAATTGACGACATTCGCAAACGAGGTTACCCGAGTCGCGCTTGAAGTCGGGACACAGGGTATTCTTGGTGGCCAGGCTGTGGTTGAGGGAGTTGAGGGGGTCTGGGCGGATCTCACTACCAATGTCAACGTGAGACGAATCACGGGTCCAGGGAAAACATGCTGATGGGCCGCAGAAAATGGCTAGAAACCTTACGGAGCAAGTGCGAGAGATCGCCGAGGTCGTGAGTTTGCTCTGCCGAGTCTTAGATCAAAGCTGATAGAGGCGTCCAGACGAAATCGGTAGCGAGAGGCGATCTCACGAAGACTGTCAACGCCGATGTTCAAGGCGAGATCCTTGACCTGAAGATTACCGTCAATGATATGGTCAGTTGACATATCTGCTATGTTACTTCGCCTAAAGTCATACAGGTTGCTCAACTCACTGTCTTTGCTGCGGAAGTCACGCGAGTCTCGCTTGAAGTCGGAACAGAAGGGAAACTCGGTGGTCAAGCGTTGGTACCGAATGTTGAGGGGACATGGATGGTTCTTACGGATAATGTCAACCTGATGGTATGTTCACGTCGTTCGTGTAGCTGTCCGGAGCTGACCAAGATCAGGCCTTAAATTTGACGACGCAAGTGCGAAGTCTGGCTGAAGTGTATGTACCCATCCTGCGGGGAGGAGAAGTGCTGACCCCTCCTGCGTATAGTACAACAGCTGTTGCAGCGGGAGATCTGAGCAAGAAGATCAATGTTGAGGCTTTCGGCGAGATCTTACAGCTCAAGGCGCGTCTCGCATCCGATCGTATGGCCAAGCTGACGGGAACAGAGTACTGTGAACAACATGGTGGAAAGTTTGCGGAGCTTCTCGTCTGAAGTCACTCGGTACGTCCATTCCATCGCCTGGTCGAATATGTGAGGCTGATGAAAGGATGTACAGTGTCGCGAGAGAAGTCGGAACGGACGGACGATTAGGCGGTCAAGCTAGAGTACCAGGTGTTGCCGGTACATGGAAGGTAGGCGCGGTCTCGATTGACCCTCGATCGATAGTGATAATCATCCCAGGATCTGACAGACTGCGTGAACATCATGGCTGTGAACCTGACGGAGCAAGTGCGGACTATCGCTCATGCTACTGTCTGTTTCACCTGGTGTGGCCGACGTCCCAAGCTGATCAATCTTAGACTGCTGTCGCACGAGGAGATCTCACTCAGAAGGTCGTTGGTGTTAAGGTGTCTGGCGAGATCCTCGACCTTGTCAACACGATCAACAATATGATTGACCAACTGGCTATCTTCGCTGCCGAGGTTACTCGGGTTGCACGGGAGGTGGGAACGGAGGGGAAGCTAGGTGTCCAGGCTGAAGTTGAAAACGTCGAGGGTACCTGGCAGGAAATCACGTGAGGACTCCCCCATAGCAACAAGTCTTGGCTGACTTGATCCAGATCGAATGTCAACACCATGGCCTCGAATTTGACATCGCAGGTACGAGCCTTCGCTCAGATTTCCGCAGCCGCTACCGATGGCGACTTCACCCGCTTCATCACGGTCGAGGCTTCAGGCGAGATGGACAGTTTGAAGACCAAGATCAATCAGATGGTTTACAATCTTCGGGAATCGATCGAGAAAAATACGACTGCAAGACAGCAGGCTGAAATGGCGAATCGAAGCAAGTCAGAGTTCTTGGCCAATATGTCTCACGAGATCAGGTGGGTGTAATCATGGTGTATGAATCTTTTGTTAACGAGAGCAGAACACCTATGAACGGTATAATCGGGATGACAGTTCTTACACTGGAGAGCGAACTTACTCGGCAACAGCGGGAGAACCTCATGATCGTGTCCAGCTTGGCCTCCTCGCTTCTGACCATCATCGATGACATCCTGGATATCTCGAAGAGTATGCGTCCCGCATTGCAGAGGTACGCGTAGCTGATGGACGCAGTCGAGGCCGGGCGCATGACAATGGAACAAATACCGTTCTCTTTACGACTAGCTGTCTTTAGCGTGCTCAAGACTCTCTGCGTCAAAGCATCTCAGAACAAGCTCGACCTCATCTTCGACATCGACCCGACTACCCCAGATCAAGTCATCGGTGATCCCCTTCGTTTACGCCAAGTCATCACCAACCTCATCGGCAATGCCGTCAAGTTCACCACTAAAGGCCAAGTCGCGCTATCATGTCGAACAAATGCCTATGTCGACGGTGCTGTTGAGCTGGAATTCTGCGTTGCCGATACCGGAATCGGGATCAAGCAGGACAAACTCGAGGTGATTTTCGATACTTTCGCTCAAGCCGATGGGTCAACCACACGGAAATACGGTGGAACGGGTCTCGGCTTGACAATCTCGAAACGGCTCGTCAGCCTCATGTCCGGTAATCTATGGGTCGAGAGCGAGTATGGTCAAGGAAGTCGGTTCTACTTTACGACTCTGGCGGAAATGACCAGCGTACCTCGAGAACAGATCATCGAGCGGGTCGGACCTTGGGCTGGGCGGTATATCCTCTTCATCGATACGCTTGGAGACCAAACGGGTATTGCGGATATGTTGGGGCATCTGGGTTTGAAGCCGATCGTGATACAATCGGTCCAGGAGGTTTGGGATGTCAAGCAGAAGAATGGGTTCCCGACTTTCGATACGATGATCGTCGACTCGCTCAGCGCAGTAAGCAATTCCCGTAAATTGTAGATAATGATGCTGATGAGTGGTTATTCAGGCTGAGCGATTACGCACAGTCGAGCACTTGCGGTATATCCCCATCGTCCTGCTAGCTCCTGTACGTCTTGTCCCTTATTGCGAAGCCCCGCTCACAAAGGTAGTCCAATCGACCGCCCGGGCCCGCAAACCCCTCCTTCATCGATCTCCCCGAATCCCGACGGAAACTCCTCGCCCTCCCTTCAGCAGATGACCAAATGCTGTCTCCCATTCCTGTGAAAGACTGCCTCGAAATGGGTATCAATACGTACTACACCACTCCTCTTAACCTTCAAGAACTTTCCAACGCCATCGTCCCCGCTCTCGAGTCACATCAGATCCAACCTGGGGATAGTGTGAAAGATACGATCTTGAGCATCTTGTTGGCAGAGGATAATTTGGTGAACCAGAAGCTTGCTGTCAAGTTGCTGGAGGTAGCGGGACATAAGATGGTGGTTGCGGATAATGGGGAAATTGCTGTTGAGAAGTACAAGTGGGTGGTCTCATCACGAACAGATGACAATTCTAATGCTGTGGTGGTGTAGACAGAGACGGCTCGCTGTGACACCGTTTGATATCATTTTGGTGAGTAGTCATGGTTGAAACGGAGATATCGTCTGACACGCTGCCAGATGGACGTTTCCATGCCTGTCATGGGTGGTATGGAAGCAACCGGCCTCATCCGCGAGTTCGAGGCTAGCGAGAACATTGCCCGGACCCCTATCATCGCTTTGACCGCTCATGCTATGATCGGTTCGCAGTGGCTTGAGATTTGTGTGCTTTGCTGACTCCGGTCATTAGGTGATAGGGAGCGATGTCTGGAAGCGGGAATGGACGAATATGGTGAGTGTTTATCACCCGCCCATACAGCTTATACTGATACATCATCACCAGTCACGAAGCCTCGTATGTCCATTTTCCAAACAGTCGGAAGGTTGCTAATGATGTCGTCAGTACGCCGAGGAGACCTTCTCGCAAGCATCGCCAAAGTCCTCAGTCCTAAAACCGGCGCCACCATCGACATGCCTCCAATCTTTTCCAGATAGCACCTGCCTGCCCTTCACTAGTCATCTCAACAACTTCGGACAATCGTATACCTGTTGCACAGCGCACAAGTCCTTCTTGGAATACATATACCCGGTTAGTGATTTGGTTTGAGTAGAAGATCAGTACAAATTCTGTAGCCCTGAGAAACGTGCATCATCATCGCCTTAGCAAACTCGTACATCGTTGCGAAGGCGATCGGCGATCAAGCTTTTCTTCCCCTGGTAGATGCTAGGCCTGCCAAACTTTTGTTTTGGAGGTGTAATCCGCGTGTGCCATCTTTCAGTCCTGTCGCGTCCTTTGTATCTGCTCGCAAGGGTTGCACCGAGTGAAAGGATGGCGAGAAATCCATCAAAGGATCCTTTTCGGATGAGTGAAGCGATCGTCAAATGTACATCCACAGGAGTTGGACTGAAAAGGAGGTAGCACGGAGTATCAGGATGAGGTAGAAAGGTGGATTTGGAGGGGTTGTGAAAGGTTCCGTAACAATCGGGAGGAGGTATGAAAGGTTTGTATCGTCAACACGCTCAAACAGTGATGCGGTACAAAAGCCTCACCACCCCACCATTTCTTCTAGTGCATCGCTCAGCTCAGTCAGTTCCAAGAAACAAGATTATTAGAGTACTGCATCAGTGAAAGTCGGATTAGTAGAATGGGTTGTTTCTCCAGATACACGCATCATGATGCCCTAGCCCAACCAGCTATAGCGTTAACCTTAACCGCTCTCTCACTCTTGTTGCTCGTACTTGTCCTGCTCTCGGTACCGGGGCCGATCAAGGGTCTCTACTGGTTCAGTGTGGCTAGCGAGCAGAGCGGGGAGGGGAATTTGTCAGCTGGGGTTCTCGGTTGGTGCGGTATGTCGCTCTGTTTTTCCTGCTTGACGAACACTGACCGGTCTGGGTGTGTAGAGACTGATACTTCGAACTGTACCTATGCGCCGCTCTCGTAAGTGCTCTCCCGATCGGTACTCCGGTCGAGGTTGAGGAGTTCCGTCAGTGATAATGGATACCTCTCGACATTGATCGATACCGGCGAAGCTTTGACCGTCCGGATCATGCTCCCACTCGGTAAGTCCGACCCTCCCTGACCCTCAGCTTCCCGCTCCCCTGCCAAGGGAACGCCCTCCTTCGTAATTCCCCTCTTCCACCCCCCTCTACCCCTCTACCCCTCTCCCCCTCTCCCC
>JAABUH010001502.1_pt1 | contig 25721 bp, 46 predicted proteins | sample 5559121 | NCBI WGS metagenome assembly JAABUH01 (sample SAMN10711871, study PRJNA513364) | rock metagenome | isolation source: Antarctica rocks | place: Antarctica: Victoria Land, Battleship Promontory nord | collected 2015-12-28
CGCTACGAGGGCCAGTTCAAGGCCGCGCCGATCGGCGCCTGGCTGGAGCGCTTTGCTGGCGGCCGGTGCGATGCTGGTTTCAATGTTGCGACAGGGCACCGGAACGGGCTGTGCATACGGGCATGCACATGCATGGGGGAATGCTTACGCTCCGTGCGTCGCTGCGCTTGCCTGCTAGACTTTAAGTGCCAAATGTGCCCACAAGTGCGCAGAGGCGGTGCGCCATGCAGTGCAAAGAAGTGATGCATTATGCACACCACCTCCTTTGCTACGGCAATTAGGCATTCGCACACAAGCATGCCAGTTGATCGGGTGCAACACTGGTGTGCCGCCTGCATGGAAGTGGAGCGCCATGGACCGGCAGGATGCGCAACGCGCGGATCAAGGCGCCTGTTACATATGCGATGGCGTGCATGCTCGACTGCTGTTACACTTTACATGCAGCGCCTCGCGGCGAGGCTGAGCAGGCCCCTGACCCGCTTTGGTGCTGGGGAGGCGCAGGCATTGCGCCGGCCGAGTCAACCTGGAGCGCGCAGACCTGGGCCGCATGCGCGTCGCGCAGCTGAAGCAGCTGCTGGCCGACCGGGGCGTCGCATGCCGGGAGTGCGTGGAGAAGGCCGACTTTGTCAAGCGGCTGCAGAGCCTGGTCAAGACTGAGCTATAGACTGGGCAGGATGCTGGAGCAGACTGGCTGTGTAAGGCGGTGGCGCGCTGCCCATGCTCACACATGACCGTGGCGCTGAAATCATTTTACATGCTCCACGTGTGGAGCGCCCGCACTTCAACGACCACGCTCTAACTTGTTCAGGAAAGAAGTTGTTCAAGTCATATCTAGCAACACAACAATCTCAGAAACAAGAGTGCTCATGCTCATGCAGGTTAGGGTACGCGTTTTACGCGAAACGAGTTTGGCGAGCATTGGCTCACTGCCGCCTCAGGCGTCTATGGCATGGACCGAACCGAGTGCAAAATCACACCTCTGAGGTGTCTGCCACTGAGAAGCCAGCAGCTCGGATTTGGAATCCTGATCAGAGCCGAATGGCAAACAAAGACCTCTGAGCCACAGTCCCCGAGAAGCCAGCAGCTCCATGAACCCAAACTTAAGCGGGAATGTGCAACATGCACCTCTGAGGTCACAGTCCCCGAGCTGCCAGTGGCTCTACAGCAATTGTGCAAACACTGGCCGGGGCGGCCCATGCCTGGCCATACCCTCTTGCCTGCGCTCTTGGGGACTCCATGAGGCCTACATACAGGCCCCCCTTGAACCCCCAAGAGCGCAATACCTTCCCCTTCACCATTGTGCACTCTAAAGAAGAGCTACAGCACAGAGGAAACGAAGCAAGTGTCAGCTGATTAACACAAAGCCAAACTAATAAGAAGAGCAGGACAGGACCCGGAAAAGGGAGCAACACACGGCCCAAAATTTTAGGAGCACGGCGCGATTTTATGTTTGCTTCTTGCTTGGCTTGGCAGGGTATACTTGACTTGCGGCAAGTTTCAAGGTTGCAGGGCACAGAAGCCAGCGCCGGAGTTGACGAAGTTTTGCTGCACGGTCCCACACAGCACTTAGAAAGCAAGTAAGTTCACGCTCTGCACGTTCATCAGGGCAACCCAGCTTCTGCTATAAGCAACCTGCATGCCGTGAGTAAGCAAGTTGAGTATCTGTCTCTGTCAGTGAGACAGTGGCGGACAATCCATGCATGCAAGGCCCGCAAGAGCAGGGGTCCCCTGCAAAGTCAAGCTGCCTCAACGCACGGCCAGCTGCATGGGCGGGGCAGGCAGCAGCACCTGGATCAGGTAGTTGCGCGACGTGCACGGGGCATTGCAGGTCCACCTCACATTTGCATTTCCTTTGTAGTTGCCAGCCGGATACTCATTTCCAAACATCCACCTGGTTGCGAGCATGCAGGATGGACTCACGTTCAGCTCACCTCGCAGAAGCTGCAGGCTCGCAGCAGCCGACAAGCACCAGCTGGCACGTGCACAACGAGCCATGCTACCTCTCGACGCAGACAGGGTGTGGGAGCGCACGCGCAGCAGTCTCCGTTCTCATATCCGTTTGGTAGAGGGGTGTGCCTGCGGCCAGCGCAGCGATGAACGTGAAGCGCTGCCCATCACAATAGAGGAAGTGAACGCCGTTCGCAACCAAGCACAAGCGTTCAGAAAAAGACAGTGATGCGTCACGCCGACTGAAAAGGGAGGGCAGTGGCATGCGATGCCAAGCCAATCGAGTGTGTTCTGCAGACAAAATGAATGCGACAGACCTCAGCCACATGCACGTCCCTGGTCGCCTCTGAATCGCACATTAGCTCATGCACAGTACTCCTACCCTGCATGACCTGCGTGGTGCATTCCATGTCTACTCATCAACAGCTTTAATGGCCACGTGACTCAAGCACTTGATAGCTGCGCACACAGGTACCCGACGCAACAGCGCGCGGCCCTGTCCGTGCACCGCGACCTGGCGTGCATGCACACGCGCGCACCAGGCATTGATAAGGGGGTCCGAGGCGCTCTCGGCCAGCTCGTGCGAAATGACGGAGGCCATGGCGTCCGCCTCTGCATTGTTGTTGGGGCTTGACACAAAGTTTGGTCCGACCTGCACCGCGCACTGGTCGAAGCATCGCGCGGGGCTGCCAATGAACGCAAACCTGCGCCCGAGTCAATGAGTTGGCATGGAGCAGGCTGTGGTCCCGCAAGCAAACGCGCGCCAATGTGCAGAATCAACAGCTCGTGCTGAATATGCTACAGTGAATGCAGGGCACCCACGCTCACCGGCATCGTAGAACAGAGCAATACGGAGTGGGGCTGCGTACAGGGAGACAAGCTTGCAACCGCATGGTACAAGGCCAGGCTGATGTGCAACTTTCAGCAAAGGAAATGCGGCAGAGGCTGGCCACGTTTGGCATACTACTTTCTGACTCGCGGTGCCCTCAAGCGCAGACCGTTGAACATTTTATGCCTCGGCATGAAGGCGCCCACGCAACACGATTTGGAAGGGCAGGCGTGACGCACCTGGTGACACGGTTCAAGTGGTCGTAACCGTAAGTGTGCCAGCCGCAGTAGGTAGTACAGAAGGCTGCGAGGCGGCACAGGCCTCAGCGCGGTGACCCGTGGGCACTCGGGGCACACTGCTTTCAGACGTGGCCACCTGGCAAGGAAGTCAGCATGTGGCAGGAGCTTGGCTGGCATGTGTCCAGCGACTGCACGTGCATGCATGCAGGCGGCCAGCCGGTCTGGGCGGCACCTTCCCCGGATGCCGTGTCCAGGTTGTACACGTTGGAGGCCGCCAAGAAGGCGTAGACGGCGTCTGCTGAGTACGTCAGGTGCTGCAGGCGCAGCAGGCAGTCGACGACGGCAAAGATCTGGTCATCGCTCACGGTGGACCCCTGCAGCGTTCGCACGCCCCGTATGCATGCTGCAACGACCTCATGCTGCAACGGCCTCAAAGAGCTTTCACCCTTGTCAAGGCCCGGCTGCGATGTTAAGCTCCAAAGGCCGGCAAGAGTCGTCTGCCTGCAGGACTGGACGCTCACCGCCTGTCCTTGAGAGGCTGAAGGCAGCAGCTACTGCTCTGCCCAGCATCCGTGCCGCGCTTGCTTGCGGCCCTGCCAAACAAACCAGCTGCTACTGGCCCACCCGCGCGGCGGCGCGCGCCTCCCAGCACAGGCCGTTGTTGGGCACCGCGGCGTAGCCCTTGTAGGTCACCGTCGGCTGCACAGATGTCGTCTGCCCGTTCACAGTCTGGTAGTAGCCTGTGTTGATGCTCCACCAGGGCGTTGCCCCAATGGACCGTGCCATGTCCGTCAGCACCTGCAGGAGTCGGACAACAACTCTCCTAGGCCATGCCCGCGCGCGATGAAGACAGTGCACAGCACAGCCCTCTGTTGTTTTGTGTGCACGCCGCACTCACCTTGACGTCAGCGCACCATGCCACCTGGCAGCCTCCAGAGTTTGTGCACAACAGGTGGTCATGTGTGTCGTCGAAAGGTGGAGTCGGGCACCTTGAAGGTTGAAGGGAACTGCTTTGTCCCCGCGCTGAACGTGTTCCAGTCGCCGTACCAGATGTAGTAGATCTGCGCGCAGCCCGCACTTTGTGACGCAGCCTGCTGCTGGCAAGCTGCTGTGTGCACGGCACCTGTGCACGCAAGCACGTGTCCGTAGCATGTGGCTGTCTCTGCAATATGCATTGTCCGCACCGCTCATGCATCAACGTCCCGCTGGCTTGCTTGCAGAACCTGCATGCGGCTGCAGGGCGCACACCTGGACGCCGTTTGTCATCACCGGCCCGCCGTTGTATACCATCGCGCCCGTGCAGTCAACCGTGGTCCCCTGCAGCGGCCGTGTGCTGTGCACCGTGGTAGGGGTCTGTCGAAATGTGCGAGTCTGCGCAGCAGCACACGACGTGTCACGGCGAAGTGCACCCAGTGTGGGCGGGGGCTGCGGAGCGCGGACTGATCCCATGCACAGCCCGAGCAAGGCCCCATGCTTCACTAGCCAGCACACTCTGTGTCGGGAGGCCTTCGCACGGGGTATCGGATGGGGGGCACAGCCATGCGCGGCGTTCCCGGCGCCGAGCTGTTGCTCGCCGCCGCGCGTCCCGCCAGCGCCGCCGCGGCCGCCGGCTGCGCCTGCGCCTGCTCGCTGCCCGGCAGGGCGCGGCTGCGCTGGACGTCCTGGACCAGCAGCGCCTGGTAGTCCCAACTGCGCAGCGGCGCAGACCGCTTGCTGCAACCTGTGCCTCCTGCTGGCATGTGCGCAATTTGCGCCCGCCGACACACAAGCGCAGCAAGCACCGCGGCGCCCTGGTGCTGCCGGCCAGCCTGCTCGCTACTCGACGACCAGCGCCGCCACAGCCGCGTTCTGTGCCAGGACCTGACACGCTGTCTCACTGCGTCCACTCCTGTCCTTAGCTTTGACATGCGAGACAAGGCTGGAGCAACACAGCCACTGCATGCAGGCCATCAGAAGCGTGAGCGTGCCACTTCCCACGTCGCAGGCCGAAAGGCCCCCAAACAGCGGCGTATGTTCCAGCCTGGCTCCTCCCTGAATACTGCCCGGGGTTGGCGCACCAGCTGTCCCCTGCCGGCAGCATCCCTGTGCTGGCATAAGCTGCCTTGGCAAACTGCAGCGCGGCGTCTGCGCTGGTGTGGCTGCAGTTTGCCGCGAGCGCCGCCAGCGTGCCACTGCCGCGGCTGCCTCTGTCCCCCAGCGCGCCCGCCGGTGCCGGCCCGGCTGCCGGGACCCTGTCCGTTGCAGCTTGAGCGGGCGCTGCGGCTGCCGCCAGCGAGGCGAGGGCCGAGACTGGCGGCGCCGTGCTGGGTCCCGAGGCCTGCGCAGGAGCCCGGCGTGTTGACTGCCTGCCGCGCTTGCTACCGGGCCGGGACGTCCGCTTCCTTGTCACTACAGCAGGTGCATGAGCTTGTGCGCACACTGTTTGTTTAATGGCTGAGCAGCAAGGTGTGAGTCGTATGGCGGCCAGGCAGGCCAGGCGGGCGCGCCGCAAGCGCAAGGGGCGGGGCGCACGGCGGCGCCGCCCGTCGCAGCGGCGGCGCAGGTCAAGCTGCAGAGGAGCAGGAGCGCCAGCAGGCGCGCCACCAGGCTCGCCCACAGGTGCACATTCACGGCCCGCGGCTGCCCAGCGTCCAGGCGCAACTTGCTCGCCGGGTGTGCGCGCCCGGCAGGGCCCATGAGGCCTGGCTGCCTTGCCAGCCTGCGCGCCCGAGTGAGCTCCAAGAGTTTGGGCAGGTAAGACGCATCTCAGACTGCGGCTGCGCTGCTCTGTGCATACCAAAGATGCAAGCTTCCCCTTCCTGCAAGTACTCACCATGGGCTTGCTACTCGGGATCCTGGGCGCTCCCGCCCCAGCTCCGTGTCAGCAGGGCCCAGTGACGGGGAGACCAACAGGCCTGCATGCACACCTGAAGCGGGCCGTCCTGCCTCCCCGCAGCAGACGTCCGACGACTCGTGGTCACCTGTAGCTAGGTGGTCTATCACGCTGCTGCACGTTCTTGCAGATCTGCACCGCCCACAACGTTCCTTGTTCACTAGATATTTCTGTGCTTCTCTGTGGCCCAGCTGGCACTTCGGCGTGTTCTAGAGACTGTATAGTTGTACAAGCTACAGAGCAGTGAGAAGTGCTTACTGCACACTACTGGGTCCGCTTACTTGTGTGCTTTGTGCACCCTGGCACTTGAGGACAAGCCAGGGATTATGAGTTAGGGTTGACTCGGATGCTCCTGGGAACTCATGATGGGCCATGCTCCTGCCACAATACATGCTCCTTGCAGAAGCGCTCACTCAGTACTGAGCAAATGCAAGTGAGTGACGCTGACCCAGTGGTGCAGACCAGTGCGCGCCTGGGCAGCGACCTCCAGCCACACTGCACCCCTGCCCACACTCCTAAGGTCACAGTCCCCGAGAAGCCAGCGGCTAACCTTGGTTTCATCTCTTCCAGGCAGGCGCGGCTCAGCCTGCCCATGTGCTGACGAGGCCGGTCTTGGGCCCGCATGGGTGCCCAAGAGCGCAGCACAGCCAGCACACTTCAGGGGTGCACAGCGTAAAGCTAAAACGCAAAAGCACAGCAAGGAAAGCAAAGCCCGGTGGGGGACGCCAAGTCAGTGGTGCAGACCCACTGGACATGGCAGTCAGCGGCGAGCCCTATCCACACTACTAAGGTCACAGTCCCCGAGAAGCCAGCACCTCCATTGCGCCTAAATGCAAAATCCAGCAAAAGGGCGGCTCAGCCTGCCCATGTGCCCTTGTCGGCCGGTCTTGGGCACCGCTGGGTGCCCAAGAGCGCAGCCGCTCGGCAGATTCGCCTCCGGGACACTGACCATGCAAGTACGCGTAAAAAATGTGCTGCAGCACTAACCACAGAAGATAGCACACAGGCTACCGAAAGCAACGTATGGGCGAGTGTGTACAAGCGGGAGCTGCCTCAGAGCGCATGGCGGCAGCATCCAGAGAAAACGCCTATGGGTGCAGGGCACAGAAGCCCGCGCCGGAGTTGACAAAGTTTTGCTGCGCCGCACACACACCCAGCGTTCAGAGGCGCCCAGCCTGTGTGGTCTGCATGCAGGCTCAGAGGCACACAGGCATCTGCATGGCACAGACACAAAGGATGGCTGCACCTTTGCCGTGGCACAAGGAGCAGATCGATCATGCACGCATAAATGGCATCAGGTGCCCTCTGCATGGCAAGTTGCTAGTGCGGACGGGCAGCTGCATGGGCGGGGCAGGCAGCAGCACCTGGATCAGGTAGTTGCGCGACACGCACGGGCTGTTGCACGTCCACTTCACGTTGGCCAAGCCCTTGTAGCTGCCCGCCGCGTACAGCGCGTTCCCAAAGGTCCACCTGCCGCCGGCGCGCAGGCGCAAACACGTCAGCTCCGTCCGCAGGCGCTTGCGCGCACCGGCCGACTCAAGCACAACAAGAGATTCTGCCTCTGGCAGATCGGCATGGGAGCGCACGCGCATAGGTCGGCATTCTCGTAGCCGCTCGCAGTGTACCTGCGGCCCGACGCAGTACCTCGGCAACCCGCACGGCCACCCACCCAGTGGGTGGTGTGCTGGGACGCCTATTGTCATCCGAGGATGTGCCTCAAAAGGTTACTAGTTACAGTAGTTGTTGTTCTGCAAATTACTCGACAAAATGGCATGCTTCAAGCGCAAGCATCCTTTCTCGGAGCGGCATGACGTGACGCTGCTGCTCTGGCGCGCGTGCACATGCGCGCACCAGGCATTGATGAGCGGGTCCGAGGCGCTCTCGGCCAGCTCGTGCGCGATGATGGAGGCCATGCCGTCCGCCTCTGCGTTGTTGTTGGGGCTCGACACGCCCTGCGGCCCAGACTGCGCCGAGCAGCTGCTGTAGCATGCCGCGGGGCTGCCGATGTATGCAAACCTGTGCACAGACACCCAGCCTCAGCTCACATGAGCAGACGCTGGTTGCAAGCTCTGCCCAGAAATGAAGTCCCCGTCAAAATGACGGGGCGCACTTGACGATGCGGTTCAAGCTGTCCGTCCCCCAGGTGTGCCAGCCGCAGAACTGGGAGCAGAAGCCTGCAGGACAGCGCACTGGAGGTCGTCAGACCAGTGCGCATGTGCCAGACACCAGGTCATGGGGCACCTCGCTCCAAAGCTGGCACGTGGCGAGAGCAGTGCGGGCGCTCGCATGCCGCATGCATGCATGCATGTCGGGCCGCTGGTGTGGGCAGGAGCGGTGGCAGCCGCTGCACACCGGGGTTTTTTACAGCGGTGGCCGCCAGAAAGACATAGACTGCGTCTGCTGAGTATGGCAGGCGGTTCTGGCGGAGCAGGCAGTTGATGACAGAGAAGATCTGGTCGTCGCTGATGGTCAGCCCCTGCGCCGCGCGCGCACCCAGAGGTCACTCTGCATGCAACCCACGGGTGCGTTCTAATCATGGCAGTTCGTTCTCCACAGATGGTGCCCGGCTGTGATGCGGAAGCTCCTACGCCATATGTGGCTGGCAACCACGGTCCTGCGGGACTAGCTGCCCCAGCCACTGCGAGGCGAGAGGTCTGACATATTCATCCGCGCCAGGTCCTCAGGCAAAGGCGTGCACATACCATCAGAGAAGCTTGATTCGCCGCCACCAAGAGGTTGGGGGTGCCGCGCCTGCCAGCACAAGGCGTTGTTGGGCACCACCGTGTAGCCCCGGTAGGTCACGGTCGTTGGCACAAACGTCTTCCTGCCTCCGGCAACTTGGTAGTACCCTGTGTTGATGTTCCACCAGGGCTTTGCTCCTATGGACTGCGCCATGTCCGTGAGCACCTGCAGGGACCGGGCATCACGTCACGATGTGCATGCTGACTTGGACCGCGCACACCGCAAGATCATCCTGTTGCATAACCGTTAAGTAGCGATCGGTAATCACGGCAAAGAAGCAGACCGTTGCAACGGACTACAGCGGCCATCTCCACACATACTCAACAACACCTCAGCGAGAGGTGGCGGGGGCAGGTGGGGGCACCTTGAAGGTGGTCGGGTACTGCGCCGTGCCCGCGCTGAACGTGTTCCAGTTGCCGTACCAGATGTAGTAGATCTGCGCACAGCCCGCGGCTCAGTCCGCTGCCAGCGAAGACTCGCACCGGCCAGCACTGGCATGCACGCTATACGCACGCCATCCCAGGCGACAGGTCCACATGCATGCGCGGAGTTAGGGGGCATGCACTGCGCTGGCTCGCCACAGGAGCCTGCGCGCGGCCGCAGGGCGCACACCAGGACGCCGTTTGTCATCACCGGACCCCCGTTGTACAGTATCTGGTTCGCGCTCGCGGTCGTCTGCAGTGGCAGCGAGCTGTTGACCGCTGCAGGGGCCTGCCGGGCTGCGCGACTCTGCGCAGCATGAGACAAGTTGTCACGGCAGAGTGCACGTTATGGTACAAGTGCTGCGCGCCAGGTCTTCACATGTGTACTGCATCGTCTGGGTCTATCATGCATCCGAGTATCAGGTGCGGGTGCGCTTCCAGCCAAGGCCCACCAGGAGACACCTGTGCATTTGGATATGCCAGCCCACACAGGTTTCTGTGTCACTTGATAGCCATTCAAGACGGCCAGGAGTACTGTGACATGGGCTGCATGCTCGCACCGCGTATGTAGCCGTAGAGGGGGTCGTGCGGTTGAGGTCGCCCGCAGCCAGCAGCGGCTGCATGACAGGGTTGCATTAGTCCCCCCTCATCTTGCTACCTGGCTACTATCCACTTTGGACTGGCAGCAGCCCACCCTAGCACTGGAGTACTTTCCCAAGTGGCGCATTTGCACGCATGCGCAAGGACTGCTGATGGGCGGGACGGCTGAATGATTAGGCAGCAATACAGATAGGGCAGCACCATACAACTCTGAGCAGGCGGTTTCCCTGTGCGGCGAGCGGTCCGCGACCACAGGCGTGCGCACCGGGTAGAGGATGGGCGCTGCGCCGATGCGCGGCGTGCCCGGCGCCGGGCTGTTGCTGGCCGCCGCGCGTTCCGCCTGCGCCGCCGCGCCCGCCGGCTGCTGCTGCGCCCGACTGCTGCCGAGCATGCTGCGGCCGCGCAGTGTCTCCTGCTGGATCAGCAGCGAATGGTAGTCCCAGCTGCGCGCGCTCGCACCCTGCCAGGCTCAGCCTGTGGCTCCTGCCAGGATGTGCACAGCTGATGCCTGAAACGACAAGCGCGTCAAGCAGCGAGTCCTGCTGCGGGTTGGCCTGTGTGCATGCTTACCTGTGCCGATGCAGCCAAGAAGTGTATTCTGGTTATAAGCATGTGGCACATCTACTATACACGTACAGCTCATTCTCGGCTACCATCGGCACCAGAAGGTACTGCACCGTGGAGTGACATGCCAGTGCTCACGGAGTCTGTGCCCCTTTTGGACATGCCATGCAGAAACAGCAAAGAAAACATGCAAGTTTTCGACGCGCCGGCAAGTTGAGACTCTGTCCAGGCCTCGCACCAGCTGTCCCCCAGCGGCAGCGCCCCCGTGCTGGCGTAGGAGGCCTGGGCGTTGCGCAGCGCAGCGTCTGCGCTGATGTGGCTGCAGTTTGCCGCCAGTGCTGCCAGCGCGCCGTTGCTGCCGCCGCCGCCGCCGCCGCCACCGCTTGCTGCGCCGCTGTCGCCCGGCGCTGCCGCAGGTGCTGGCGCAGGGCCTATCAAGTCGTCAGCAGGCGGCGCGACTGCCACCAGACGCAAGTAGGCGGACGCTGACTGCGCCGTGCTCAGGCCCAAGTCCTGCGCGAGATCCTGGTTTAAACGTCGCGGTGGTTGTCCCAAGCGCTGCCATGCTAGATTGTCCAGCTCCCAGCAGTGCAGCAGGTGCAGGACTCTGTTGTTGACAAAGGCAGGCACGGGGCTCAGCCTTGCCAGCAGGACACAGGACTTCCAACGGCCAGCCCAGTGAGGCCGGTGTGCCGGGAGTGCATGCAGAGGGGCGCACTGCTGCGCCGCCCGTCGCAGCGGCGGCACAGGTCACGCTATAGAAGAGCAGGAGCGCCAGCAGGCGCGCCACCAGGCCCGCCCACCGGTGCGATGCAGCCGTGCGGGGCCGCTCAGCATTCAGATGCGACTTGCCCGTCAGGTGAGCGCGCCCAGCGGGACACATGGGCCCTTGCTGCGAGTGCACCTGCGCACGCAAAGCAGCTTACGGAGTCCTGGGGACGTGACATGCATCTTGAACTGCGGTTTCAGCTGCTGCGCGCAGATTGCGTATCTGCTCTGGCTTGCCCCTCTTCACTGCCTGCAAGAGGCTCGTGTGCTTCAGCTCTTTCTACCGCTCATGGACTCAGGGCGCTTGCTCCTGCCTCAGCTCCGTATTCACTGGGCTGACCCTGGTGTGACTTCACACCTGAAGCCTGCCGTTCTCAGTCCGGCAGGCGCGTATGCTATTTGTGGGCAACTATGGCTCGCCGTGGCCCGCGACCGCTCGCATGCTCCCGCAGATCTGCAAGCGGACCCCTTGCGCCGCCCAGGTTGACCCCTTGCACTAGAGGAGTTTTTATATGGTTGCCCAGCTGCAACTCTTTCAGCTTAAGTGGCGTCCCCAGCGACACAACAGTGTTACAGAAGTCGCAGAAAAGAATACATCCGCTTGACTGTGATATTCGCCAACCCAGCAAGCCCCAAAGCGCCAATGGCAATGCAACATGCAATGCCATATGCAATGGCGAAGTCAATCCACTACACATGTCACAGTCACCAACGAGCCACCCGCTGAGCAGCTTTAGTGTCATCAAGTGCAAATACAACCAGGGGCGGCTCAGCCTGCCCACGCGCTCATGTCTGCAATCTCGGGCTTCCTTCAAAGCCCAGGAGTGCTGACGGTCAGGTTTTAGGGACCCAAGAATGCAAAATCCCGAAAATAAATGTGCATGTCTGAAGCAAGCATATGCTGCAACACGGGATAGTACGAGACCACATCTTACTATCCGGTGCTGAGATGCAACAGGCCCATGGTCTGGGTGACTGGCTTCACGCCAGAGCCGCTACATGCGTGGCTGTGGCGTGCTGCAAATCCTAAGGCCGCAGGGCGCAGAAGCCTGAACCAGAGTTGACGTAGTTTTGCTGCGCCGCCCCCCGACAATGCATGCGATTAGAGACTGATATTAGAGACTGATATCAAGGTCCATCTGTCAGCTGAGCATCACCATGTTGGCATCAGTAGAATGAGTTATTAAGACCAAGGTCGTTGCATCCTTTCTGAGGCACAAGTGTGTTGGACTCCTCATGCAGAACTTGCCAAACAGGCGTGCTGTACGAACTCTGAAGCTGCCTGTGCGCACGGACAGCTGCATGGCAGGACAGGAGGCCGCACCTGGATCAGGTAATTGCGCGACACGCACGGGGTCTTGCAATTCCACTTCAGGTTAGCAATGCTCTTGTAGCTGCCTGCCGGGTAGGGTGCACTTCCGAACGTCCACCTGTTGGAGGCGCGCACGGCATGCGCGTCAGCCCACCCAGCAGCTGCTGACAGTCAAAAGCATGCGCAGCAAACATGCTGCCTCAGCCATGACAGAGGGTCGTGGGAGCGCACGCGCACAGGTCAGCATTCTCGTAGCCGGTCGCGGTGTACCTGCGACCGACGCAGCACTGAGTATCAGGCACTCCCGCCCGCTCAGCACCTGGTACTTTCTGGATGCCAGGTTCGACGCGCATGTGCCTTGACGGACTCAAGACAGTGCAGCGTCACACTGGCATGAGCATGCCAAAGCGGAACTGGTCCACATGCTCGATGCCTTCTACCGCAAGCACCGTCAATGAAGCCACGTGGCATGGCGCACGTTGCGCAGCGCCGCCTGCAACGCGTGCACATGCGCGCACCAGGCGTTGATGAGCGGGTCCGAGGCGCTCTCGGCCAGCTCGTGCGAGATGATGGAGGCCATGGCATCCGCCTCTGCATTGTTGTTGGGGCTCGACACGCCCTGCGGCCCGTACTGCGCCGCGCAGCTGCTGAAGCATGCCGCGGGGCTGCCAATGAACGCAAACCTGCGCACAGACACTCCGCCTTAGCTCATACGAGCATCATGAGCAGACGCTGGTTGGGAATCTTGCCCAGAAGTCCATGACGGGGCGCACTTGACGACGCGGTTCAAGCTGTCCGTTCCCCAGGTGTGGAAGCCGCAGAAGTCAGTGCAGAAGCCTGCGGGGCAGCAGTGGAGGTCGCTGAAGCAGGTGCACTTGCGTCACGTCCCATCCCAAGAAAACATCTGGCCATGAAGGACATAGCATGTGGGCAAGCCTGTTAACCTGGCACATGCATTCTCCCATGTAGAACGATACAACGCGTGTTACCCAACGTATGCGTGTACACATGACAGTTTTCACGTGTGAGAGGCACATGTCAGGCAGCTGGTGTGGGCGCAAGGGGTGGTAGCCGCTGCACACCAGGGTTGGTGACGCTCGAGGCCGCCAGGAAGGTGTACACCGCGTCTGCTGAGTATGGCAGCCGGCCCTGGCGGAGCAGGCAGTCGACAACAGCGAAGACCTGGTCGTCACTGATGGTCAGCCCCTGCGCCGCACGCACTCCTGATGTGCATGCTGCCAAGCGTTTCAGGTGTGAGGCCTCCTGCCTTACGTTTCCCTGGCTGGCATGCTGCAGACCCCGCTCTATAGGCAGGCCAACAGTTTACAAGGCCCCGCAACATCAGCTGCCCAGCAGCTACGAGCCTGGAGCGGTCACTGTCAGTTCTGCACGTCCTTGTGGGATCTGCGCGCATGCAAGGCTTGCTTGCTGCATCATCACAGTCAAGCAAGTCCCGGCCCGGCTGTGCTATGCTGCGGGCGCGCGCCTGCCAACACAGGCCGTTGTTGGGCACTGCGGCGTAGCCCTTGTATGTCACCACCCCCTTCACGAATGTCTTCGCGCCTCCAGCAATCTGGTAGTAGCCTCGGTTGATGTTCCACCAGGGCTTTCCTCCAATGGACTGTGCCATGTCCGTAAGCACCTGAGGGCCCACTCGACATTTTCTCCAGGTACCACCGCACTTGCGCAGTGGATGTGTACCATGCGCAACACAGCATGAACTGGATGCGCACGCCCGTGCCTCCTACAGCTCCAACATCTCTGGATGGTATTGGGATTCACCAGCAAATGCAATTCTCATATGTTGGCAAGCTTGGCCATTTCTGCAGCAGAGCAGCAGAGGTGGGGCGGGACACCTTGAAGGTTGTGGGGAACTGCGTTGTGCCCGCGCTGAATGTGTTCCAGTTGCCGTACCAGATGTAGTAGACCTGCGTGCAGCCAGCTCAGGAGGCAGCCTGCTAATGTTTGCCAATCAAGTGCACCTTGGAGGCATGGCATACAATGAGGACACGGGATACATGCGCCACACCCAGCCAGGAAGGCCACGCGCTGGTCAGGAGCTAGGGGCCATGCATCACGCTCGCTTGCAGCATAACCCAGCATGTGACTGCAGGGGTGCATGCCTGAACTCCATTCGTCATCACAGGCCCGCCGTTGTATAATATCTGGGTCGTGCTCGCCTGAAGCGGCTGTGTGCCATTCACCGCCACTGGCGCCTGCCGAGCTGTGCGGGCCTGCGCAGCAGCAGGCGAGCTGTCTCGGTAGAGTGCAGGCCTGTGCAAGAGCTGTGCTGCATGCGGTTGCCTCGTGCAACCTGTGACCACGATTGTCAGCTGACATGCTCACCTGACATAGTACTCACAGCTTGTTACAGCATCAGAGTGTGCCGTGTTTAGGCTGTGGGTGTGCACCGCATATGATGCCGCAGAGGGTGCAGATCGGTTGAGGCCGCCCCCCGCCAGCAGCGGCTGCACGGAATGCCATCATCAGTCCGAGGCCACGTCTGGTTGGCAACGGCGCAGTGGTGGACTGGCAACAGCATGATAAGCACACACATTCACATGCTGTTACAGCAGGCACGTCGACACGCTTTGCTCAAGGAAGGCAGGCTAGGCCGGTGTGGTGCAGGCTGCATGTAGTGAGAGACCAGCACCTCACTGTGCAAAGCAGAGCAGCACATGCTGCAAACCAGTGAGAAGTTTCGGTCAGAATATTACGCTGTAAACCGCAGGACAATTTTGCATGGCGGGCGGCCTCCAAACGCACAAAACACGCAACCGCACCGGGTAGAGAATTGGTGCCGCAGCGATGCGTGGCACGCCCGCCGCCGTGCTGTTGCTGGCCGCCGCACGCGTCGCCAGCGCTGCCGCGCCCGCAGACTGCTGCTGCGCCTGCGGGCTCCCTGGCAGGGCGCCGCCGCGCAGAGTCTCCTGGATCAGCAGCGCCTGGTAGTCCCAGCTGCGCACACTCGCACACTGCCTGAGTCAGCCTGTCACTCCTGCTAGCATGCGTGCCGCTGACAGTAATGCATCAAGGACATAGTGGTGCTCTGGCTGCTGTGCAGCATTGCATGATGAGCGACACGCCAGTGCGTCTGGGCCCACCTTCAGCATGAGCGCTGTACCTCCTGACACATTCAAAGCAAGTTCAATTCTTGCAGGGCTGCTCAGTGAGACTCTGTCAGAGGCTGCGCACCAGCTGTCCCCGAGCGGCAGCGCCCCCGCTTTGGCTAGTGAGGCCCTGGCGTTGCGCAGCGCAGCATCTGCCCTGATGTGGCTGCAGTTGGCGGCCACCGCTGCCAGCGCGCTGTTGCCGCCGCCCCCTGCGCTGCTGTCGCCCGGCGCGCTCGCCGGCGCTGGCACGGCAGCTGGTGCCCTGTCCGTTGCAAGGACTGCGGCTGCCGCCAGAGGCATGGACGCCACAAATGGCGGCGCCATGCTGGGGGCTGGGCCCTGCACAGGAGCCCGGTGTGTTATCTGCCGCCCGCCGTGCTCGCTGCGCAGTCACACGCCAAGCCTCCCGTCACTGCACAGGTGCACGACCGTTGTGGGGCATACTGCTCAGATTGTAGCTGAGCCCGCAAGGTATAAGCCGTCTGGTGGCCAGCCGGGCGAGGAGGGCGCGCGCCAGAGCAGAGGGGCGCACTGCTGAAACACCCATTGCAGCGTCAGTACACGCCGCGCCGCAGAGGACCAGGGCTGCCAACAGGCAAGCCGCTGCGCCCGCCCACAGGTGCGCGGCAGCGGCCCGCGGCTGCCCAGCGCCCAGACGCAGTGTCCCCATGAGGCGAGCGCGCACACGGCACGCACTGGTCCGTGCTGCGACTTCCACCTGTGCGCGCAAGCCTGCTTTAAACTGGTTAAAGAGTGACCTGCACCCGTGCACTCACAGCTGCTCCGCGATTGTCCAGGCCAGCACGCCTGGCCCTTACTCCATAAAAGCAATGGGCCAGCGCCGACACGCACTCATACCTTGCAAGGACCTCCAGCCACTGAGTGCACGCCGCTGCTTGGCTACCAGGGCGCGTGCTCCCGCCGCAGTTTGGCGTGAACAGGGGTGGCCTAACAGCGCCTAGCCCAACAGGACTTTGCACCTACACGCCGCCGTCCTGCAGCCTGCCGCAGTATCAAGCTAAACGTGGTCGAGTGCCGCTGGCTGGCCTGTCAGCTTGCATGCGCCTGCAGATCTGCGAGCAGATTTGGCTGCCCGGTACATCCCCTGCTTACCAAGAGAGTGTCACCTTCGCTGTAATAAAGCAGCCCTGTGAGTCTTTTGGTACCTGACAAGTGGTCAAGCGAGAGATCAAAGGACACTACTTTTTACAAAAGTACTGAGTCCGCTGTCTTATGAGATCTGCCACCCTAAGCACGTGCTCGAAACATAGCGCAGCACAAACTGACCATAGCGCTAGGCAATGGGGGAGCGCCGAGCCAGTGATGCATACACGTGGGACACAGCCGCCAGCAACAGCCACCCATCCTCATCACTATCGAGCGCGCAGTCTCCAGTGCAGCCAGCGGCTCCATAGCTATCAAAATGCAAAACCAGCGAGGGGCGGCTCAGCCTGCCCACATGCGTCTGTTTGCCGGTCTCGGGCCCCTTGGGTGTCCAAGAGCGCAAACATTTCATGTTGTTGGGAGCGCTGACTCTACAAGTACCCGTGGAAAAAAATGCTGCAGCCATGTATAATGGGAGTTGAAAAAAAAATCAATTGCCAAGCAACGGCGCATTGACTTCAGCCCGGAGCTGCTACAGAGAGCGCGTGGCTGCAGCAATCCGCGAAGTGCCTAAGGGTGCAAGCCACAGGCGCCGGCGCCGGAGTTCACATAGTTTTGCTGCGCCGCGCCCACACCACGAGGGTCTCAGCAGCAGGTCACCTGAGTGGTCTGCATGCAGGCTGAGGACTGCACAGGCATCACTACAAGCAGCAGACACAGCACTGCACCTCTACAAACGGCGAGACGCTGGGGATCGTCCGTGCATGACCCGCGTCAGCACATGCCTTGTGACATGTCAAGCAGCCTCTGCGCATGGGCGGCTGCATGGGCGGAGCAGGCAGCAGCACCTGGATCAGGTAGTTGCGAGACACGCAGGGGCTGTTGCAGGTCCACTTGAGATTGGCCAAGCCCTTGTAGCTGCCCGCCGAATAAAGCGCGCTCCCAAAGGTCCACCTGCGGCAGGCCCGCACGACTACCTATGTCTGCAAGGTATGCAGATGCTTTGAGGTGGACCAGCGAACATACGCGCAGCTGCCATGCTGCCTCAGCTGTCAAACGGGCCGTTGGGAGCGCACGCGCAAAGGTCAGCATTCTCGTAGCCACTCGCAGTGTACCTGCGGCGGAGCACACAACTCAGCATCATGCACACCCACCCAAGCAACAACCAAGGCGGGGTGCTGTCCCGACTACAAGTCTATGCCCACAAGATGCTACATACTGCAGCACAGCGCTGATATAACCTTGGGGCATGTGCATGCCGAAGACAAGCTGATCCACTGTTTTCAACCGCAAGTAACTCAACAACACAGCGACATGTCTTGACCCTGCGAGCGCAGCGCGGCCTGTCGTGCATGCACATGCGCGCACCAGGCGTTGATGAGGGGGTCCGAGGCGCTCTCGGCCAGCTCGTGCGAGATGATGGAGGCCATGCCGTCGGCCTCTGCATTGTTGTTGGGGCTTGACACTGCGTTCGCTCCGGATTGCGCTGAGCATTTGTCGTAGCACGCGGCAGGGCTGCCGATGAACGCAAACCTGCACACAGACATTTAGCCTCAGTTCGCATCAGTTCGTACATGGGCAAAGCGAAACGCAAGTATGATGTCCAGGTGTTGTCAAGGGGCGCACTTGACGACGCGGTTTAAGCTGTCCGTCCCCCAAGTGTGCCAGCCGCAAAACTCGGAACAAAAACCTGCGGTGCAGCACAAACCTCGCTTCAGTGAATGGCACTGACACGAAGATGACACAGTGTGACGGCTTCTCACCAGGCACCTGGCCTGCGGGTGCCTCTCGAACAGAACGCGGTGCGGGCATTCGCGCATACCCATGGGCATGCTCAGCATGGCAGGCAGCTGTTGGCCAGGAGTGGCTGTCACTGCGCACCGGCGTTGGTGACGCTGGAGGCCGCCAGGAAGGTGTACACCGCGTCTGCTGAGTATGGCAGCCGGCCCTGGCGGAGCAGGCAATCGATGACAGCAAAGATCTGGTCGTCGCTGATGGTCAGCCCCTGCGCCGCGCGCACTCCTCCTCATGTGCACGCCGCAACGACCATGTAGTGTGCGAGGTGATGGCCTTCAGAAGAGAGTTGGTGCCTGGGTAGCATGCTGCAGCTCCCGCTCCTTAGGCAGGCCACGGACATTGGCAAGGCTGGGACAGTCATCATCAAGCATGCCTGGAAGACTTGGGGCTATTGCATGCGCGCACATGCAAGGCACGCAGTTTGCCTCCACATGACAGGTCATGCGAGTACCGTTCCGACTGCACATCGGGCGCGCGCCTGCCAGCAAAGGCCGTTGTTGGGCACCGTCGTATAACCCCGATAGTTCACAGTCGACTGCACGGACGTCTTCTGCCCGCCAGCAGTCTGGTAGTACCCTGTGTTGATGTTCCACCAGGGCTTTGATCCAATGGACTGTGCCATGTCCGTGAGCACCTGCAGGGAAAAAACAATACGTGGTCACCAGTGTGCTGGCTTGGCCACGCTCAGCACAACATTAGGTTTGGGCGCAACTCGTTTTTGTAACAGCATCAACGTTGCGCTTGACGAGCACCGGACAGAACAGTGTAGTTGTACATTGCAAACATGATCTGCAACACAGCACAGAGAGGTGGGTTAAGCACCTTGAAGGTGGTCGGGAACTGCGCCGTGCCCGCGCTGAACGTGTTCCAGTTGCCGTACCAGATGTAATAGATCTGCGCGCAGCCCGCGGCTCAGCCTTCAGTTCAGCCTTCAGTTCAGCCTTCAGTTCACTGTCAGTAAGCTGACAGTGAACACTGGTGTATGTCAACACCATCATACACGCCATACTCACGCCCATCCCAGGCCACAGTCGCACATGCATGCGATGAGCTTGGGTCCATGCACTGCACGGGCTGGCCATGGTGGCCTGCTTGCGGCCGCAGGGCGCACACCAGGACACCGTTCGTCATCACCGGCCCACCGTTGTACACTATCTGGTTTCCGCTCGAAGCTTGCAGCGGCAGTGTGCTGTTCACTGCCGCAGGGGCCTGCCGAGCTGTGCGGCTCTGCGCAGCAGGCGACAGGTTGGCTTAGACACAGGTGTTACCATGTCCGTGCAGAATGGCGGCACACATGTCCATCCAATGCCTTGTCAACCACGTCACTTACCTTGATTGCAGGGTGATTGCAAGGCCCCTGTCAAGCTTGCTGACCATATGACCCACCATAAGACACAATGTCCACAGAGCATGAGACACTTCCTTTCCTATCAAACGGCCATATCATGTGCTCTGGACGCGCACCGCGTATGTGGCCGCAGAAGGGGAAGTGCTGTTAAGGTTGCTCGCCGCCAGCAGCGGCTGCATGCACAGCTAGCATAAGTCCGTCCTCAGGTTGCTGCTCAGTGCTGCTTGACTGGCAGCAGCCCACATCTTTACATGCACACCTGGATGTGTGTTTGCAGAATAGAGTAGGGGCTGCTGAGGGGCAGGCTGGATGCAACTGGTCACATACGCCCGTCATGTAACACAACACTACACTGTCGTGTGAATGAAGACATGTGGCCCACAAACTCACGGCGCGTCAACAGGCGCGCACTGGGTACAGGATGGGGTCCATGGCGATGCGCGGCACGCCCGGCGCCGAGCTGTTGCTGGCCGCCGCGCTCGTCGCCAGCGCCGCCGCGCCCGCCTGCTGCTGCTGCGCCTGCTGGCTGCGCGGTGAGGCGCGGCTGCGAAGGGTCTCCTGGATGAGCAGCGCCTGGTAGTCCCAGCTGCGCACGCTCGCACACTGCCAGAGTCAGAGTCAGCCTGCTGCCCCAGCAAAGCCTGTCTGAGATGCCAGATGCGCTGTGTGCACCGCCGCACTTGTAAACTGCTGACTGGCCTGTTCACTGCACGGTGGACAGTGTTGGCGCAGACACGCAGCATTGTGAGTCAGCTTTTGACTCCGCGCTATGTCAATCAACGCTGAGCTCTGGCCACCGGCACTCAATGTGCACGCGGAAGGCTCCTGCTGTGCAGTGTCAGACGGAAATCGTCATACCCGTGGGCCTTACTACGAGCACACCAGCTCAGCTCCGCACACACGTATACACTCTTTCCACTGACAGCACAGAACAAACACGTGTGCACTGATACCCCGTCAAGGATGCGCACCAGCTGTCCCCCAGCGGCAGGGCCCCCGTGCTGGCGTAGGAGGCCTGGGCGTTGCGCAGCGCAGCGTCTGCGCTGATGTGGCTGCAGTTCGCGGGCACCGCTGCCAGCGCGCCGTTGCCGCCGCCCGCTGCGCCGCCACCACCCGGCGCGATGGCCGGCGCTGACACGGCTGCCTGGACCCTGTCGGTCGCGACTTGCGCAGGCGGTGCGGCTGCCGCCAGGGACACGGAGGGCAAGAGTTGCGGCGCCGCGCCCGGGCCCGAAGCCTGCGCAGGAACCCGGTGCGTGACTGCCTATGACCGTGCTTGCTTGCCCGGCCTGGACACCCAGCTCCCCGTCTACAGAGCAGGTGCAAGTCTCCAAGCTGGTCACAGTGTTTAAGTGGCCTCTAGGACTCAGCCAGGCCAGGCCGGTGTGCGGCAAGTGCGAGCAGGGGCGCACAGCAGCATTGCCCGTTGCAGCGGCGGCGCAGGTCGTGCTGCAGAGCAGCAGGAGCGCAAGCAGCCGCGCCACCAGGCTCGCCCACCGGCGTGAGGCAGCGGTCCGCGGCTGCTCAGTGTCCAGGTGCGCCATCACGCGCACGCGCGCAGCAGCACACATCTTCTCGACCTGCGGCATTGTACGCCTGGTCTGTACAACCTGAGCAGTATGCGCGCTTTGAGAGGATCCGGCCAACACATGCTTGCCCGGCTTACAAGCCAGGACGCCCTGCTCCACCTCAGCTCCTGCACACTGGGCTAGCCCGACAGGCCGTCGCACCTGAAGCTCCCTCTTATCACCAGCCGCTGACGTCTAGCTCTACGCGGGCAACCTGCGGCCGACTAGCCAGTCACCTCTTAACGCTCCCGCAGATCTGCCAGCGGGTCTTGCTGCCCAGGCTCTGCAAAGAATTCAAAGCACTTTGTGACCTGGCTGGAAGATTGGTACGAGTGCACAGGAAGGAAAGAATCACGTTCGAGTGGGAGAGCAACACAAGAGAGGTACGAAATTGCTGAGCCCGGCCCCGCTAGCTTGTGAGATATATGCGCACCCTAAACAAAGTTGAAAAACGGCCAAAGTCTAGCAGAGCCAAGAGGGCAGGCGCAAGATGGGGGATGCTGAACCAGCAGGTGCCGATCCGCGGGACGCGGACGGCGGCGACGAGTGCGCGGTCTGCGTGTGCGTGCACATCAGGCCGCTGGTGGCGCCGGAGCTGTTGGAGGGCTGCCAAGAGTGCCTCAGCGTCACGCCTGGCCAGCCGCAGGCGCGGCCATGTGCACACGCGCAGATCTGCGCTCTGGCGCTGGTGAGCAGCACTGAAGTTCCCGCGCGTCCAGGTCTGCGCCGGGCCGCACTCGTTCACGTTCGACCATGTGTATGGCGGCGGCGGCGGCGGCGCGAGCCCTGAGCTGCTGTATGAGGAGTGCATCCAGCCGCTGGTGGCGGGCCTGTTCGCAGGCTTCAACGCCACCTGCCTGGCATACGGCCAGGCGCGCCCGGGCGCTTCTGCCACGCGCGCGCTCAGCCTGAAGGTCCGTCTGTGTGCAAAGGGGGGCCTGCGAGCGTACCCACGCCTCCACGCCGATGCCCGCTGGGAGATCTAAAACCAGCGCGCTCCGCCGTGGCCTCGTCATGCTTGCGCTGAGCAGCGCGCGCCCATCGCCTGGTCGGCGTGCCGAGTGCGCCTGCCTGCGCAGACCGGCTCGGGGAAGACGTACACCATGGGGAGCTCCTTCTCGCCGGACGGCGCGCCGCGCGGCGTCATACCGTGCGTCATGGACACCATCTTTGAGCGCATTGCGGCCGCCCCCGATGCCAGCTTCACCGTGCGCGTCGGCTTTGTGGAGGTGCTCCTGGTGCGCGCCCCGCGCGACCCCACGCTCCCAGAGTGTCCTGGTCCCGCTCTTGCCGGCCAGGCGCCTCTTGCGGCACGCTCCCACCGCCCTCCGCACAACTGTCTCAAGCACGCGCGCGCCCGCGCTCGCTGCCAGCCCCTCGGGCCGCAGGCCGCGCTCGAAGGCGCGGGAGGGATCGCGCCGCAGCGCGCCGGGCGCACGGCGGCCGCCCCCGGGCTCGCGTGTGACGGGGCCGCGCCGGGGCGCGCCGCGCAGGAGGAGATCAAGGACCTGCTGGCGCCGGAGGGCGGCCCGCCGGCGGCGGTGCACATCCGGGAGGTGCGCGGCGGCGGCGTGTGCCTGGTCGGCGCGGCCGAGAAAGAGGTCGGCTGCAAGGCGGAGATGGCCGCCGTGCTGGAGCAGGTGCGCGGCGCCGGGGGCAGGGCCGGGCCCTGGGCGCTGGGAAGGGCCAGGCGCTGGACAGGGCTGGGCGCTGGGGCAGGGGCTGGGCGCTGGGGAGGGGTGGGCGCTGGGGAGGGCCGGGCGCTGGGCATGCCTGGACGCTGGGAAGGGTTGGGCGCTGGGGAGGGGTGGGTGCTGGACAGGGCTGGGCGCTGGGGGGAGGGTTGGGCGGGGCCGGACGGCCTGGCTGCGGCGTGCTGACGTGCTTCCCCGGGCCAGCCGCTGAGTATTGACAGGGGTGCGGCGTGAGCTCCCCATGCGGGCGGCCGAGCGCGTGGCAGACATGCCTGGCGCCTTGGACGCATGCATGGCGTCGCACCTGCCAGTGCGGTGCGCGATGCTCTGTAGCCCTGCGCGGCGGATGCGTGCCAGCCTCCTGCTCGCAAGCGCTGCAGCCGTGCGCGAGCGGCCTGACGGAGGCTCCGCGCGAGCAGGGGTCGCTGCTGCGGGCGACCGCGGCAACGGGCATGAACAAGCGCTCGTCGCGCTCGCACGCCATCTTCACCATCACGCTCGAGCAGCGGCGCAGCCTGCCGACGCCCGGCGGCAGCGGCGGTGGCGGCGGCGGCGGCGGCCGCCTGTCGGACGACGAGGGCGACGGCGGCGACAGCGGCGACGAGGACGCGCCGCTCGAGGACTACCTCTGCGCCAAGATGCACCTGGTGGACCTGGCTGGTGCGACTGCTCAAAAACTAACCCTAGAATAATTCAAGGTTCCACTACAAGTGGGACAAGCAGGGTGGCAAGCATGTCAACTGAAATACGCCTGGGAGGACCCTGCCTGGGGACTGCTACCACTTAGTGCGGGGGTGGAGGTTCATGTGCCGGGCTTTGCCAGGCTCAGGTCCGGCGGAGGGCAGATTGGCTGCTGCGCCGCATGCCTGCAGGCGCTTGTACACCCTGCGCGCATGCGGCCATGCATGTGGCCCGCGGCCGTCCCCGCTTCGCGCAGGCCACCAGCCCCACTGCCGCGCGCGCAGGCAGCGAGCGCCTGAAGCGCACCAAGGCCGAGGGCGCGCGCCAGGCGGAGGGCATCAACATCAACCGCGGCCTGCTGGAGTTGGGCAACGTCATCAAGGCGCTTGCCGCGCGCGAGGCGCACGTGCCCTACCGCAACACCAAGCTCACGCGCATGCTGCAGGCGCGCGCGCGCGCGCGCCGCGCGCGCTCCCCGGCAGCTCTCTGCTGCGCCCGCGCGCGCCGCGCAGGCGCCTGCCGACAGGCTCACGCCAGCCGGCCTGGATCAAAAGTTTGAAATAGCAATACCTCATGTCCGGTCTGCGCTCTGCTGTTTCTGTCACGCCGCTTTACCTGGGCGTCCATGTCTGCTGACAGCTGTGCAGTGGAGCCTGCGGCAGTCCATAGTCGCATTCCAGCCGCGAGCGTGTGTGACGCGCGAGCGCCGCCGCCAGGACTCGCTCGGCGGCAACTCGCGCACGGTGATGATCGCGTGCGTGTCGCCGGCCGACATCAACATGGAGGAGTCGCTCAACACGCTGCGCTACGCCAGCCGCGCGCGCAACATCCGCAACAAGCCCATCGTCAACCGCGACCCCAACGCCGCGCAGGCGCGGCCGCGGCGGCGGTGCCCGATCGCGGCGGGGCTGCTCTGGCGCCGGGCTCTTGCTCTGCGGCAGTTGTGTCCGCTTGCCAGTTTGACTGCAGGACGTAAGACGCCAAGATTAATATCTGAAAACAGCGAGCACTATTTGAAGGGCAGCATGGCACCCTGTATGTCTGCCACGCGCAGCATCTGCCACCGGCTGCGTCTGTATCAGCATGCACTGCATTATTCTCCACAAACATCACGCCATGGGCAGTCGCGAACCTTGCATGAAGGGCCTTTGCACGATCATTGTGCTCAGAGCTTCAAGCCCCAGGCTGCTGCTTCGCTACCGCTGGAACAGCAATGTCAGGTCATTGCATGCAGGCAGACAAGCTACTGTGACACATCTGCATGCGCGTGCGCAGGTCGCGCAGCTCCGACAGGAAAATGCGCGGCTGCGCGCGGAGGCTGCAGCGCTGCGCCGACGGTGCGCTCTCACCCAGCACGTCTGCTCAAGCTGCCTCACTGCCGGCTCCGGCAATCGCTTTTCCCTTGGAGAAGCTCCTTTTATGCAGTGAAGTCACTGCATCGAGACAGGGATACTGCAGGCCCCTTGCCTCGGGCCACACAGCCGCAAGAGGCATGCCGAGTGCGTTTGTGGTGCTGGGCTCAAAGGCCGATGCGAGCACTGCCCACTGCTCAGGCGTGAGCGACGCACACCCAGGTTTGCCCTGCCTTGCAAGTCACGCATGGCGCACCTCTGGCACGCCCCGTAGGTTCCTGGGCATGGCTGAGCCAGGGTGCGCCGGCGGGGCGCAGCATCACGGCATCAGAGAGCGGCAGCGCCGCGGCCGAGCCGTGGGAGCCCGCCGGCGGCGCGCGCGCGGACGCGCCGGGCTCGGCGCTGCTGGAGGCCGCGCTGGCTGAGCTGCAGGCGCAGGTTGCGGGGCTGGAGGTGGCCAACGCGCGCATGCGCCTGGAGCTGGTGCGCGCTCCGCCTTCCTGAAAACCTGAAGTTGTGATATGCAGCGCGCTACGCGTACAGGGCGGGCGCGCCGGCAGGGCGCAGGCGCGCCGCGCGGGGCTCGGGTCGGCCGCGCCTGTATGCGCCCAGAGCTGGTGGGCAACCACCGCCTGTTTGTACCGCAGAAAGGGCGTGACCTGACTGTGCACACGGCCAGCGGTGCTCGCATCAGCGCAGGGAAGGGCGTGACGCGAGACCCCGCCGCGCGCAGGAGGGCGTGCGGCAGGAGCTGTTGGAGACTGGCGAG
>JAABUH010001503.1_pt1 | contig 25689 bp, 25 predicted proteins | sample 5559121 | NCBI WGS metagenome assembly JAABUH01 (sample SAMN10711871, study PRJNA513364) | rock metagenome | isolation source: Antarctica rocks | place: Antarctica: Victoria Land, Battleship Promontory nord | collected 2015-12-28
GGGGCGACCGCTCCACCACAAGCGACACATCCGTGCGCCGACCCCTTTAGAGTCAGCCCCCTCCTCTCTCACCCTAACAGACAGACCCTTTTGTCAAGACACCGAAGCGGTGGGCAAAACGCAAAGCGCTGACGCCTCTCCTTTCATAGAATCGTCCCCTGTGGTCGCCGCGGACCGTGTCCCGAAGTACAGCGTGGCGGGGGTATGGTAGCCGAGCGCCTGATGCGGGCGTTCGTGGTTATAGAAGTGGAAGTAGCGGGCGAGACTCTGCCGGGCCTCGCGCGGCGTGCCATAGGACCGCAGATACACCTCCTCATACGTGACGGTGCGCCAGAGGCGCTCGGTGAAGATGTTGTCCAGGGCGCGGCCTTTGCCGTCCATGCTGATCTGGATACCCCGCTCGTCCAGACGGTCCAGATACTGCGGGCTGGTGACATGGCTGCCCTGGTCGCTATTCCAGATGGCCGGGCAGCCGACCGCCAAAGCCCGATCGACCGCCTCGAGCACGAAGCCGAGCGCGAGCGTCTGGTCGAGTTCCCAGGCCACGACGTAGCGTGCATGCCAGTCGAGCACTGCCACCAGGTAGAGCCACCCGGCCTGCAGGCGGATGTAGGTGATGTCGATGCCCCAGATATGGTTCGGGTGCGCCGCCGTGACGTGCCGCAGTAGGTAGGGATAGGTCGGGTGTGCTGGATGCGGCCGGCTCGTGTCCGGCCCCGGGGCGATCCCCGCGATGCCCATCTCGCGCATGTGCCGCTGCACCGCCTTGCGGTTGCCCTCTCGCCCCTCGCGGCGCAACGTCGCCGCGATGCGCCGGGAGCCATAGAAGGGATAGGCCGTGTAGATCTCGTCGATGCGGTGCTTGAGGGCCACCTCCTCCGCTGATGGTGGGACCGGTTGGTAGTACAAGCTGGCCCGGCTCACCCCGAGCAGGTCAGCCTGCGCCGTCAGCGGCAGCTCCGCATCAGCGCGCTCGACCATGGCCAGTCGCTCCGCCCGCGAGCACGAGCCCAGATTTTTTTTGAGCCAGGCCACCTGCGTGGTCAGGCGCCCGATCTCCGCGTACAACTCCTCGACCTGCCGCTCGTAGGCGGCCATCTGGTCCGCCGCCCGGTCCCGCCGCTCGAACACCTGCGGCAACGCGGCCAACGCCGTCGTCTTCCACGTGCTGATCTGCGTCGGGTGGACCTCGTACTCGCTGGCGAGCTGCGCGAGCGTCTTCTCCTCACGGAGCGCCGCCCGCACCACCTGCGCCTTGAACTGTGCCGAATGATGCTTCCCCATCTCCTGAGTCTACGCCTTTACGTTTTCAGCCCCCTTTCACTGTCCAGATCCCTGGGTCCACTATAATGAAGTGTACGAACATTGTATATCGAGCGATAGCAATTCGACCATCATAATTAAGGAGGTATGATGACAGTGGGGCAAACAGAAAGCAAGTTGAAGGCGCGGGGGATTGGCAAACCTCATTGGTACGGCGCTATGTATCAGGCGCAACGCACCGACTTGCTGCCGTTGATCCCAAAGAGTAGTCGTTGTGTCTTAGATGTTGGCTGTTGCACGGGCAACTTGGGTGCAATTCTGAAAGAGAGAGGGGCCTACGTTGCAGGGGTAGAGATTGATGCTGAAGCGGCAGATCTCGCAACTCGAAAATTGGATCGTGTTGTCATCGCCAGCGCTGAGGCGATAGATCTTCCGTTCCAGGAATCATTCTTCGATTGCGTCATTTATGGCGACGTTCTTGAGCATCTGCTCGATCCTTGGGCCGCTATCCGACGCCATACATCTTTTATCGAACCTGGTGGAACAGTTATTACTAGCATCCCAAATGTACAATATTGGCGGGTTATATTGAATCTGCTACGAGGGCGTTGGAACTACACAACGGGAGGTAGCCTGGATTGGGGACATCTGCGCTTTTTCACGTTGACGGGCATGACTGCTATGCTTGAGCAGGCGGGCTATGCGAACATCGAAGTGTTCCATAGCGCACATGGACGGCGGTCTGCCCCAATCTACGCCTTTCTCCCGCCGAGGTTGCGACCCTTTATTGTATGGCGTTATTATTTGCGTGGCAAAAAGATGGTGTCATGACTTCTATCCTCATCGTCGTCGCAAATTATAATGGCGAACAGCTACTACCAACTTGTTTGCCATCATTGCGGGCTCAGACGTGTCCGCGAACCGATATCGTCGTCGTCGATAATTGTAGCAATGACAATAGTATCGATGTTGCGAAAGCACACGGTGTTCGAGTTCTGGAGATGCGACGCAATGATGGACTGGGGGCTGCATACAACGCGGGCGCTTTAGGTTCACGCGATGACTATATTTTCTTCATGAATAACGACATGCGTCTTGAGCCGCATTGTATCGAGAGTCTCGTTCAAGTGCTCGAGGATCATTCCGATGCCATAGCCGCCGATCCACTACAATGGTCGTGGGATGGTGATCGTTTGCTCCATGCCAGGACCCTTATCCATCCCGGCCGATGGTTCGGGGAAATACTGCCCGGATTCCATCTTACTTTCACCGCGCATGCAGACCAACCGGTGCCAATTTGTTGGGGCTGTGCTGGTTGTCTATTGGTGCGGCGCTCGATGCTCGAGCGACTCGGCGGTTTTGACCCGACCTTTTTCCTGAACTTTGAGGATGTGGATCTGTGCTGGCGCGGTTGGCGTTTAGGCTGGATGACATGGTATGTGCCCCGCGCGCAGTTGTGGCACCGTCACGGTGCGTCGCAGAATGCAGCAGTGAAACTTCAAACCAATCCTACACAGCGGGCACAGAATGCTCTGCCGATGCGAGTGAAACGGAGCGGGGAAAGAAATCGCTTGCGATTCGTCTTGAAGGTCATGGATCCTCTGTACGCAATACGCTACGTCATTAATTTGGTTGTGCGATTTGGTGGTCATGTCGTGGGAGGGCACACAGTTGAGGCATGGATCATTGCTTGGGCGTGGATGAGTTGCCTCCGTGAGGTGCCAGTAATCTGGAGAGAACGCCGGCACCTCACAACGCAAAGTCGCTTGAGCAATAGGAGCTTGTACAAGTTGTGGAGTGACAGCGGTTGTTTGGTGCAGCGAACAAGCGAGGCAAGCGATGTCGTCCACTATGCTTGAACCGCGTTTCTTGTCGGTTGCTATCGTAACTCCCACCTATCCGCCTGATCATTGTGGCGTTGGCGACTTTACAGGGATGTTGGCTGCAGCAATCGCTGAGGGGAACACGAGCGTGAACATCTTTACGACGCGTGGATCGCGGCGGCCCTCGCTTCCGGCGGGCGTGCATGTGCATCCGGAGGTGGCCCGCTGGCGCGTCGGAACTATGGGTGCCCTTGCGTCGCGCATTGCGGATGATCAGCCTGATGCGGTGCTTATCCAGTACGTTCCATTCCTGTACGCTCGGCGCGGGATTGGGTTCGCCGCGCCCGTGCTGTCTTGGCTGTTGCGACGACGTGGTGTGCCAGTCGTGACCATCGTTCATGAGCCTTACGTACCTCTATGGACTAATACCAAATCGTTCGTGCGTGGCGTTGCTCAGCGTGCGATGTTGGTGATGCTGATGCTAGCTAGCGCCCGCGTCGCCGTTACGACACGCTTCTGGGAGCGTGAACTGCGCCGTTGGTTGCCCTGGCGTGGCCACCGCATCGCCCGCATCCCAGTTGGCTCCAATATCCCCTTGTCGCCCATCAGCACAACCGAGCGATCCGCTTTGCGCGCCTGCTTGGGCCTTGCCCAGGACGATCTGGTGCTGACCTTCTTCGGGTCGCTGCACGGGACAAAGTTGCTGGGCTTGATCGTTCGATCCGTGGCCCATCTGCAGTCCACTGGGCTGCCTGCCGTGCTACTCATCATCGGGCAAGAGGCGGAGGCCCTCTCCAGCATTGCCGCTGAGGTCGGGCTGGTTCCTGGAACGGTGGTTTGTACCGGATATAGCTCGCCCGAGGATGTCTCACGCTCTCTACAGTGTGGTGACCTGTTCCTGGCGCCGTTCACGGACGGCGTGTCGACGCGCCGCACGACGGTCATCGCGGCCCTTCAGCATAGGTTGCCCGTCGTCACGACCAAGGGCCGGTTGACCGAGGAGGAGTTGTTCGCCGATGCCATCGCGATGGTTCCTTGCAGGGACGAGGACGCCTTTGTGCGTCGCGTTGCCGACCTGGCGCGCGACCCTGACGATCGCCGTGCCCTGGCGGAGCGCGGCCATGGCCTCTACGAACGCACATTCACCTGGCCTGCGATCATGACGCAGCTTGGCAACCTAATCGAACGGCATCAGTATCCACTTGCGGGTGATGGCTAGATAAGGTTTATGACATCACGCACGCTACGGTCTCCCTGGAGCGATGCCCACAAGCTCTCGCGTGACAACATCGCCCGCTTGGTCGGCACTGCCGCGCCATACGTGAGCGGCGATTTGCTCGACGTTGGCTGCGGTATGAAGCCTTACGAGGCGCTGCTGGGTGGCCGCACGACCAGTTGGATGGGTATTGATTTCGTGGAAAGCGCCTCAGGCCAGACGCGCGCCGATGTCTTTGGCAGTGCGCTGGACATGCCGTTCGCGGATGAGAGCTTCGACACGGTGCTCTGCACGCAGGTGGCCGAGCACGTCCCGGAGCCGGCACGCCTGTTCGCGGAATGCGCGCGCGTCTTGCGCCCGAGCGGCACTCTGATCCTCACGACTCCCCAGACCGAGGAGATGCACGAGCAGCCTCACGATTATTTTCGCTATACGCGTTATGGGCTCCAGTACCTCGCCCAGACACATGGTTTCCAGGTTATTGCGCTGCAACCGTTCGGCGGCGCGGTCCAGACCTTCGCGCTCCTCGCCGCCCGTGAGCTACCCAAAGCCTTTAAGATCGCCCCGCTACATATAGTCGCCAAAGTTGCAGTGGCTGTCATTAACATAACTGGATCGATCTTCGATCGCTGGTGGCTTGCTACCGCCGACCGCCATACCATTACCATAGGGCATTTGCTGGTGGCGCGTAAGCCATGACAGAGCAAGGTTGTCGCGTGCTCTACGTCAACCCCGCAGCCGAGCGAGGCGGCGGTGAAGTTGTCCTACTCAATCTGTTGCGTTATCTCCCGGATACAGCAGTGCGGCCTGAAGTCGTGCTGCTGTCCCATGGTCCACTGTCCGCCGAGTTACGTGCCCTTGGCATCAGAACGCATGTACTGCCCGCTGGGCGTTTCCGGCAGCCATGGCACTTGTTGCGCACGATCTGGCATCTCGTCACGCTCGCGCGGCGCGACATCGCGCTGATCGATAGCGCCGGCGCAAAGGGGCATATCTACGGTGGCATTGCCGCGCGGTTAGCCGGTATCCCCGCAGTCTGGCGGCTGCAAGACCTGACTGCCCCGCACGACTCCTGGACACGTCTTGCCAGTATCGTTCCGGCGGCAGGTATAGTCGCCAATGCGAAGGCAACACTGGCCGTCTACGGACAACTGCAATCGAGGCGGCTACCGCGAAATGTGGTGATTTATCCTGGCGTCGAATATGGTGATACTGTTACATCAGAGTGTCTGGACGCTCCGCCTGCCCCGTTGGTACATGATGAGTTTGGCTTGCCAGCAGGGACGCTCGTCGTGACCATGGTGGGTCGGCTTCAGCATTGGAAGGGCCAGCACGTCTTTCTGGAGGCTGCAGCAAGAGTGCTTGAACAGCGTACCGACGTCCATTTTCTGGTTGTCGGCGCAACGATGTTCGGTCTTGAGCCTGAATATGGGCATGAGTTGAACAATATAGTGGAACGTAAGCACATCGGCGATCATGTTACATTCACAGGGCACCGTGATGATGTCGGGCGCATCCTCGGTGCAACCGATGTCTTGGTCCACGCCTCTATCACGCCGGAGCCCTTTGGGCAGGTCATCGTCGAGGGGATGGCGCGGGGTAAGGCCGTGATTGCAAGCGCGGCCGGAGGTCCGCTCGAGATCATCGCCGAAGGCGTCAACGGTCTCTTGGTTCCTCCTGGTCATGCCGGACATCTGGCAGACGCGATCATCGCACTGCTCGATGATCCACAATGGCGAGTAGAGCTTGGTGATGCCGCGCGACGATGCGCGCGGGATCGCTTCACCGTACAGGCGATGGCAGCCAACTTCGCACGGTTCTATGATACGGTGTTATCCGACCCGGCCAACCCCTGACGCTACGCATCTGTACTAAGGATTAGCAATACGTTTATGTTATCTCTTTCGACTCGCTCGGCACCGACTCCTCGACTGGTCCTGGGTGGCCTTGTTTTGGCGTTCTGCCTGGTTGCTGTGGGCCTTGGATACGTCATATCCACGGGGTCCCCGACGCCTCTGCTGATCGCATTCGTCATACTGTGTGGATTGATGCTCTTTCTCGTGCCGACATGGTGGGCTTTCCTCATCTACTTCACATACTCTGCTTTCTCACCGTTGTTCAAGTATGTCGCCTCCTACAACATGATCGTGCACCTCGCACCGACGTTCATCCTGGCACCTATCCTGCTGCGTTGGCTCACCAACCGCTCTGGTGGGCGGGGTGGTGACATAGCGGCTATACCGGCAGCGGGACCGGTCAAAGCATTTGCTGTCCTGGCCTGCCTGATGGTATTTTCCCCTCTCACCGTCCCTCTAATCGGACTCGGCGGCATCATCAGCTACGTGCTGCCCATCGTTTTCTTCCCGCTCGCTTTTTACGAACTGCGGATCACCGGACGCGTGCAGGCGTTTCTCGCGCTGACCGTCGCTCTATCGCTAGTGGGATCCGCCCTCACGCTCATCTTTGTGGCCCTAGGCCCGCATGGGGTGGCGGCTTTGGGGCCCGCCTTCGCTCAAGACGCCCTCAATCCGGGCAACGTGTACTTCGATGCCCGCGGACAAAACGTGGGCTGGTTTCCTCTGCAGGTCGTGAGCAATGTAATCGGTTATATGGTCGCTCTTATCTTGCTTGTCGCTCTCCTTGCCAGAGGTGGCGCGTGGTCACGGGGGGTAAGTTTGGTTGTGACAGCACCGGCCGCCATGCTACTTGCTACCGCGCTGATCGCTTCCGGCGTGCGCGTCACGATCAGTGGCGGGGCTGTCGGCATCCTTGTCGTGGGCCTGGTAGGGCGTCACCGGGCGGTCTTGCCCGCGTTGGTCGGTATTACTTTTGCCGGTATTGTGCTGAACATTGTCACGGGCCTTACGCACGGCGCGGGGATAGTGCGATTTGCCACCCTGCTCGATCCTGCGCAAGCGCTTCAATCCAGTAATCGCACTTCCCTGCTCCAGCAAATCGTCCCACTGGCTATCGACCATCCCCTGGGTCAGGGTATGGGACGCGTTGGTCCCGGAGCGGGGGACGTCATCGGCGCGAGCGGTGCTGCTATCACAAGGCTGGGTTACGATAACATGCTACTGGCTATCATGTCCGAACTCGGGGTACTGGGTGGTATCTTGCTCGTCGTCATCGCCATCATGTTCATCGCGTACGAGTGGCGGACCTATCGCGGCCTGACCGACCCCAGCTTGAAGAGCATCGCCTTAGGCTGTACGGCCGCTACTATCGCCCTAACGGCGACGTGGATCGCCGGTCCAACCTTGATGCAGGCCCCAGGTAGTATCTACTACTGGGCACTACCTGGTCTTTGTTTTGCACTGCCATATATTGAAAGAGATCGAGCGCAAAGGTCGCAAGAGTGAAGCTAGCTTTCTACCACTGCACGCTGCCCGAAGGTCGGCTTGGCAAAGAGGGGGGGGTAAGCTACGTCGTTCACCGGCTGGCCAACGCTTTGGTAGGCCGGGGACACGAACTCACGCTATTCTCTTTTGACGACGCCCCTGGCGATGCTCTTTACCAGCCTAAGCGCCTCCCCGTCCATCGGTTAAGTGATTCGCTCTCTGCTCGCTTGGCTTTGGCTGGGTTCGTCCTAAGTGGTCTGGACCTACACGGCTTCGACGTGATGCACGCCCACGGCGACGATCACTTTGTCTTCAGGCGACCACTGCCCTGGGTGCGAACGCTCTACGGGTCGGCCAAGCGAGAGTTGCAGAGCGCGGTGCGGCTACGCCGCCGCCTCTCCCAGTCGACGCTGATCCCCCTGGAAAGCCTGTCGGCACGCGCCGCCGACGTGACGGTCGGCATCTCGCGCGATACGGCGTCATGCATCGCCGGAATCGACGAGGTCATCCCCTGCGGCGTAGACCTGCGCCTGTTCCATCCATCTCTGGGGCCGCGCTCCACCACTCCCTCCATCTTGTTCGTGGGCACGCGACAGGGGCGTAAGCGCGGTGACCTTGTAGTCGCCCTGTTCGAGCGGTACGTCCGCCCCACCCTCCCGTCTGCCGAGTTGTGGATGGTGTGCGAGCCGGGCGAGTCCCACGCCAGCGTGAGCTGGTACGGCAAGGTCAGCTCGGAGAGACTGGTGGAGTTGTATCAGCATGCCTGGCTGTTCTGCTTACCGAGCACTTACGAGGGGTTCGGCGTCCCTTACGTTGAAGCTCTAGCCTGCGGGACGCCGGTCGTGGCAACGCCTAATCCCGGCGCAAGGGAGATACTACAGAGCGGACGCTACGGTATCCTCGCCGATGACGGCGACCTACCGGACGCCATCCTGTCTCTACTATCCGATACCGGACGCCGGCAACAGATGGGTGAGCGCGGGCTAGCACGGGCCTCTGACTTCGATTGGGACCACATCGCGGAACGATACGAGGATGTCTACCGCCGAGCGCAGACCACCTATGGGCGGCGGCGAGCTGTGGTGAAGGTAGCAAGGGGGAGGGCTGACTGATGATGGTGTCGAGGCGTCCGCGCGTCAGTATCATCGTCAACGGCACGCCGCAGATGGCCAACGGCATCCGGGTGGCCAACCTATTCGACCCGCTCGCCGACCGGTACGCACTGAGTCATGTCTATCGCACGGGTGGCCGCATCGGTTCGTTGGCTGGTTTCGCAGCGGCTATCGAGCGCGACGATCCAGACCTGGTTTACGCGGTTGACATCGGCTATTCTACCAGCGCATCCATGTTCCACCGCGCCCTACGTGGCCGGCGCTACATCCTGCACACGGGCGACCCATCCTATGTCTTGCTAAAGAATATGGGCCGGCCGTGGGTCGAGTTACAGATCGCGCGCGTGATGGAGAAGGCCATGCCGACGATGGCCGACCACATCGTCTGCAGCGGCCATGGTCTCGCCAAGTGGTACCGAGAACGTGGCTACACGGAGGTATCCTATATTCCCGACGGTGTCGATCTGGATCGCTTCCAGCCGCACGACGCGTCGGCGTTACGACGAGAGCTGGGCGTGGATGGCACCCTGACCATCGGTCTGGTGGGGTCGCTGAACTGGAATGAGAAGTATCAGACCTGCTACGGTGACGAGATCGTGGAGGCCATGCCGCACCTCCTCGGTGTGCCGGTCAAAGGGATCATCGTGGGTGGTGGCACTGGGCTCGCCCACCTCAAAGAGAAGGCTGCGCGCCTCGGCGTCGCCGACCGTATCGTCTTCATCGGCCCTGTCCCACACTCGGCGGTGGCCAAGTACGTCTGCGCGCTGGACATCTGCATCTCGACGCAGACACCAGACGAGGTAGGCAAGATGCGCTCGACGTCCAAGATGGGCGAGTATCTGGCTTGCAACCGCTACGTCATCTCCAGCGACGTGAGCGAAGAGACGCGCGAGATGCTGTCCCGCGTCGGCGTGTTGCTGCCCTACAGCGGGCTGACAGACAGGGAGTATCCCAAGAGGATAGCCGCGGAGGCGCGTCGCGTCGTAGCCGACCCGGACCTGCTTTCCAGGGCCGTTAACGCCCGCGAGGAGGCGTGCGCGCGCTTTGACCGACGGAAGTTGAGTCACACGCTCGGTGCCGTGATCGACGCCTCGCTTGAGCGTTCGTCCCATCGCACGACGGTGCGTGTGTAGTGGGACTGCCATTGGTGTTAAGAGTATCAGGGGTATGCGACGATGCATAGTCTCGTCCTCACGGACGCTTTGTATGAGGACGCTCCGGGCGGTAGCCGCCGCGTCGTGAAAGAACTGACAGAGGGACTTGTCGTTCGGGGGCACTTTGTTACGATCCTGGTACCACGGCATAGCGGTCATGAGCCTGTCGAAAGTGACGCGCACGGCGTGTGCATCAGGCGTTACGGCGATGGACGAGGGGGCGTGCGCCATCTTCCCCATCTTGTCGCCGAGGGTCGCCGTGCGCTGGCCGATTTGCGGGGCGACATGGGTGCGCCGTTTGACATCCTTCACGCCCATTTCGCCTACTCGCACCTGCCCGCGCTGTTTCCGTGGTCACGCGGCCTCGCACGGGCAACGGTGCGCAGCTTCTACGGCCCTTGGGCTATGGAGGGGCTGGCGGAGCGTGACCCATGTCGGCAAGGAGATGTGAAAGATGCGCTCAGGGTGTGGGCGAAGTTCAGGGGGCGGTCGTTAGTAGAAGTTCGCTCGCTAGCCCATGCAGATGCGACAATTGCCTTGAGCGACTACTCCATCCGTCAGCTTTCCTGGATGTATGGCGTGCGACGGCCGGCTGTCGCGTTCGTTCCCGGCGGCGTAGATGTCCGTCGCTTTACGCCGTCAGACGTGCCCAAGGAAGATATGCGTCGCCGTCTGGGCTTGCCGGTCATGGGACCGCTCCTGCTCACAGTGCGGCGACTGGCCGCGCGCATGGGTCTGGATAACCTTATCGCCGCGATGCCCCACGTCATACGCTCTTTGCCCATCAACCCACACCTCGTCATCGTTGGACAGGGGCAGCACCGGGCGCAGTTGGAGGCGCAAGTCGCCGCCCTGGGTCTACAAAATTGTGTGTATTTCGCCGGCTTTGTCCCTGACGACGAGTTGCCGCTGTACTACCAGGCGGCGGATCTCTTCGTACTGCCGACGCGCTCGCTGGAAGGCTTTGGCCTCATCACGCTGGAGGCGTTTGCATCCGAGCTTCCCGTCGTCGGTACACCAGTGGGAGCAACACCCGAGTTGCTAGCTCAGGCTGATCCTCGCCTTATTTTGAGTGGTTCCAGGCCCGAAACCATTGCATCTGGAATAGTGCGCTATTTCCGGGAGCTTCAGGGGACGCTTGCGCCGGAATCGCTGAGCAAGCTGGTTTCGGGCAAATATACCTGGGCGACGATGGTGTCTCGAACGGAGCTTGTATACGAACAGGCATGTAGCAACGTGGGACACCGTGCAAGATAAACGGCGTGCCCATTTGTTTGGTAGAGTTGTGTTTAGATGTTGCACCGCCAAGCGGTGATGCGGCAAGGAGATTGAATCATGCCCCGGTTGCTTACCAGAACCCTCCAGTACGTCCCCGAGGGCTCCCTCAACTGGCTAGTGCAGGATAAAGGAGCTTACTTTGCAGTGTCGCTAAACAACCGACCGCAGTTGGCCGTGGTTTACCATGCGACCGCAGTCGCAGGTTTCGTCGCTGCAAACAAACTCCTTTAAGACGACACTAGGCCGCTATTCCGCCAGACATCACCGGGTGCAAAGGGTCGTACTGGCGCTGTCCGGTAAGCTGCTTGGAGGTCCGCAACAGGTTTCGCACGGAGCCGGACAGGGCTTGCTATTCCAAAACAGCGGTTCCAACGTTGGCTATTCGCTGGGTACGACAGAGTCGCTTGTTCAGGAAGCTCTGACGGCCAATCTACATCCGGGCATGGTGGCCTACGATCTCGGGTGTAATATAGGCTTCTTCACTATGATCATGGGGCGTCTGGTGGGGAGCGACGGCTATATCTTTGCTTTTGACCCGATCCTAACGCATACCAGGGCTTGTGCCCACAACGCGGATCTCAATGGGTTCAAGAACGTTTCTATGGTAACTGCTGCTGTTGGCTCGGTCAACGAGACAGCTGAGCTTCAGATTACGAAATTGGGCACGGCCAGCAGTCTGTTCCAGGAAGGGAGTGATCGTCCTACCGGATATCTGCGCTCAGAGCAGGTTCAAGTGATGACCATCGATGCGTTTGTATACGGCCAGGGTAACCCGCCCCCTAACTTTGTGAAGATGGATGTAGAAGGCCAGGGAGTCAATGCCATCTTAGGGATGCGGAGGACCATGGAGGAGCATCAACCCACCGTCCTATGCGAAATGCATGGGAATAATGCGCAAATGGCCGATCTACTCGCCGAGTTGGGCTACGCCACATCCGTTCTGGAAGTATCCGATGATCTCAGAAACGCTCCTTGGTGGGTCCACTTTGTTGCCAAGCCGAAAGCGCCGTGAGGTGGTAGCGAAAAAAGTCGCCCTGGTTTCGGCGACATCAGTGTTGGGCGGCGGCGAGCTATATGGCACGACGCTAATGGCCGCGCTCGACCCGGCCCGCTACCGCCCGGTCGTGATCTGCCCGCCCACGGGCGACCTACCCGACCTGCTGCGAACACATGGGCTACGGACGCTGCCCCTCGTCCTACCCGACCGTATCTCCGGTGCCGCGCGGGCTTCGTTCTCGTTCGGCCCACGTTCGCTCGTTCCCACTGTCCTAGCAACGAGCGAGGCAGCCGTTGCCGCAGTCGCGGTGCTGCGCCACTCGCGCGCGCACCTAGTGCATATCAATTCGATCAAGGCCGGCTTCTTCGCCGCGCCGGTGGCCCGTGCCTTGGGCCTGCCAGTGGTGTGGGACTTCAAGGACCTCGTCACGCCCGACCACTACTCGCCGAAGCTTCGGCGCGTCGTGGTGACCTACCTGAACCTGTTTGCCACGCACGTCATCGCCAACTCGGGCGCGATCCGGGCCGAGTTGGTACGGGCAGGGGTGCGCGAGGCTAAGGTCGTGGCCCTGCACAACGGCATCGACCTCGCGCGGTTCATGCCGGCGCTCGCTGACGACAGCCGAGCGCGCGTGCGGACCGAGTTGAGGTTAGCGCCCAATGTACCGGTCGCGGTGATCGTAGGCCGCCTGGCGCCGTGGAAGGGGCACGAGGTGTTCATCCAGGCTGCGACACGGGTCCACGCGACGTTGCCTCAAGCGTGCTTCTTGGTGGTGGGCGACAGCGCCTTTGACCCGCCCGAGTACCGGGAGCGTCTGGTGCGGATGGCGTCCGAGGGCGGCCTGGGCACGGCGCTGCGCTTCATGGGCTTCCGCGATGATGTCCCCGCCGTGATGGGTGCGGCCGACGTGGTGGTCCACTGTAGCATCCTGCCGGAGCCGCTGGGCTTGACGCCCATCGAGGCGATGGCCCTGGGCCGGCCGGTCATCGCGGCTGCAGCGGGTGGTCCGCTGGAGACGGTGGCCGACGGCAAAACCGGCCTTCTAACGCCGATGGGCGACATCGACGCGCTGGTGGTGGCGCTGCTACGCCTCTTCGCCGACGCCCACCTTCGCGCTCACATGGGCGCGGCCGGACGTGAGCGGGCTGAGCGCATGTTCGACCTCAAGGAGAATGCGCGGGCCGTCATGGACGTATACGACGCGGCGTTAGCCAATCAGAACGGTCACAGTATAGATGGGACGCGCTAATCCGCAAGAGGGAGTGAGACCAATGTCACGGTTAATGCCAGGCCCGATTCGGGCCATGGCGGCACGCGCCTACCCCTGGCAACCCTGGTTGTGGGACAGGCCTTTTCGCTTCCTCAGCCGCCGCCTGCTAGTCGAGGCTCTGAATAAATGGGTGCCAACCCTCCTCGACACCCAGTGGGCTCTCCCGCTCGATCCGGGCCTACGCATCGTCTTTCCGCTCCGCGATGTGCATGGACACCTCATTTTTACCCATGGTGTCACCGAGTATGCGACTGCCCACATGTTGGAACAACTCATCGAGAGGGATTGGGTGTGCGTCGACGTCGGTGCAAACCGCGGCGAATATACTCTGACTATGGCCAAGCGAGCCGATCTCGGTTTGACATATGCTTTTGAGCCGGTCGATACACTCTTTGCGCGATTGGAGGCCAACGTACGGCTTAACCGACTACCGAACGTGGTGGTGACAAACGCGGCCGTTCATCAATATGATGGTCGGTGCGCTTTCTACGTAAACCGACACAATGTCAGGACAGGGTTGTCCTCGTTGTCGCCTTCCACGTATTTCGCTGAACAAGGGCTTGAAGAACAGACAGTTCCATGTGTCACACTAGATTCCGCGCTGAGCGGTGCAAGCAGAGTGGATTTAGTCAAAATCGACGTGGAAGGCCACGAGATTAACGTCCTGCAAGGCACCCAGCACATCTTGAACACCTTCCACCCCGTTGTCGTCTTCGAGTTCGGGTTCCCTCTTGCGCCTGTGACGACGGAGGCATCCGACTATTTAATCTCATGCGGTTACAATCTGTACTGCATGCTCTACGGTCCGCAAGATGGGGCTGCACTCCTCCGACCAACAGATTTGTCTCCGGGTACCCTGGCTCGTTATCACTCGCCATACGAGCCCATTAATCTGATTGCTATTCCGCCTCAACGTCTGGCCACGGTTGCTCATCTTCTCCCCGCCGAGTAACTGTTGTTCTGGGCTAGGGTGCATTCGATCACATCACTCAGCTTCCGCTTGAACGCCTCTTTGTCGAACGTCATAGCGTGCTGGCGCAGTCGGGTGGGATCATAGCGGTCGGCATCGAAGCCGCGCAGAGTCCGCTCCAGCGCGTCCACCGTCTGTTCCTGGAAGAACGTCCCCGTCAGGCCGGCGACCGCCGTCTCCAGCGCGCCGCCGGCCGCGTAGGCGATGACGGGCCGGCCGCTGGCCATAGCTTCGAGGGGAGTAAGGCCGAAGTCCTCCTCGCCCGACAGGATGAAGGCGCGGCAGGCAGCGTAGTGGCGGCACAGTTCGTCGTCGGAGACGCGGCCCAGGAAACGCACCGTCGGGCCGGCCAGTCCTTCCAGACGCGTGCGGTCAGGCCCCTCGCCAGCCACCAGCAGCGGTAGGCCCAGCCGCGTGCAGGCTTGCACCGCCAGGTCGATGCGCTTGTAGGCGTTGAGGCGCGACGCGATGAAGTAGTAGTCCTCTACCCGTGGGCTGATGGCGAAACGAGAGGCGTCGATCGGCGAGTGGCAGACCACGGCCTCGCGGCGGTAGTAGCGATCGATACGCCCGGCCGTGTTCGCGGAGTTGGCCACGAAGCGGGTCACGCGCCGCGCCATCGCGTAGTCCCAGGGTCGTAGAGCGGTACCCAGAGCGCCCACGCCGAGGCGCACGGGCAGTTGAGTGTTCTGTTGGGCAAAGTAGTCCTGCGCGCCCCACAGGAAGCGCGTGACAGCGTGGCAGAAGCAGACGTGCGGGACACCAAGCGGCGGCCGCACACCCTTGGCGAAGGCTGTGGTGGAGCTGAGCACTACGTCGTAGCCGCGCAGGTCGAACCTGGCGAAGGCGAAGGGGTACAGGGGCAGCAGGGCGCGGCTGATGCGGTTGGAGGTGGTGATGCGCTGGATGAACGACGGCCGCACGTCCATCTGGCGAAACGAGGGCCACGTGGTGTCCGCATTGTAGACCGAGGTGTAGATCGGCGCGTCGGGGTACATCTCGTGCATCACCTCAACCACCCGCTCGGCCCCGCCCCGCTGCACCAGGTAGTCATGCACGATGGCGACTTTCAGAGGCATAGCCTATGCTCCCATCTCCCATGGTAGGGAGATGGGTAGTGGATGAGGGCCTCCCATCAACCCACGCCGGCCGTCTGCCGTACCGCGCCGGTCTCCAGCATGACCTTCTCGGCCTCGCTGTAGCTGTCGGTCAAGTCAGGGTGGTTGGCTGCCCACGCCACGTACTCGTCGACGACGGCCTGAGGGCTCCTGGTGTTTTGCCAGCCCAACTCACGCAGGGCGACGGTGTCAGAGAAGACGTGGCGCGTGTCGCCGAAGCGGTACTGGCCGGGCACGGTGGGCACGATGTCCTTGCCCACCGACCGCGCGACCATGGCCGCGAAGTCGAGCACGCTGGTAGCGTGGCCGCCGCCGACGTTGAAGGAGCGAAAGTCGGCGCGCGGGTCGCGTAACACGAGCGCGTTTGCCGCCGCAACGTCGCCGACGTATACGTAGTCGCGCAATTGTCGCCCGTCCTCGTAGGCCACCGGCGCCCGACCCAGCAGCATGCGCGTGGCAAAGATGCGCATGGCCCCACTGTAGGCGTTGGTGAAGCTCTGGCGGGGTCCCTGCACGATGCTGTAGCGCATGCAGACGCTGGGGATGTCGTAGCGGCGGCCCAGGTTGAGCGCGACCATCTCCTGCGTGTACTTGCTCATGGCGTACTGGTTGTGCGGGTTGACGCGCGCCTCGTCGGTCCAGGTGGGAGTCAGCGGGCCATCGCAACTGGGGCAGACGGGCTCCCACTGGCGTTGGCGTAGCTGCGCCTCAGGCCGCAGGTCAGGGTAGCGCACGGCGGTGTCGGGCCTAGGCGTCCGGAGTGTGTGGGGGCAGTCTGGATTGGGGCAAGTATATTTGGCCTCGCCGTAGACGGCCTGCGAAGAGGCGACGACGACCTTCTGAATGGGCAGTTTGTGTTCGACGATCAACTCGTAGATGAGAGCGGTGCCGACGGTGTTGATGTGGAAGAAGGTAGAGAAGTCGGTCAGGTAGTCCTGGTAGGCCGCGAGGTGGATCACCGCGTCGACGCCGGTCAGCGCGGCTAGCACGTCCTCGCGGTTGCGCACGTCGCCGTGCAGGAACTCGGCCTCGGACTGCAGGTAGGCGGGGCGCTGGCCGTTGGGGTGGACGGGCGGGCGTAGGGCGTCGAGGATGCGGATGTCGTGGCCCTGCGCGAGCAGGAGGTCGACGGTGTGCGAGCCGATGAAGCCGGCGCCGCCGGTGACGAGCACTTTCATGTGGGTCTACTTTCTATGTCGACAGACCTGCGCCGACAGGCACGGGCCTGCGACTGCAGTCGCAGGCCGGAAGTGAGGGCTCCTCACGCGCCCTTGCACATGACCAGGATGGTAGCCAGCATGATACGCAGGTCGAGCCGCAGCGAACGCTCGCGCACGTAGGTGATGTCGAGGGCCACCATCTCGGCGAAGGTGAGGCGACCGCGTCCGCTAACCTGGGCCAGGCCGGTCAGGCCCGGGCGGACGTCCAGGCGATCCATGGTGGACGCGTCGTACATCTCGAACTCGAACTCGATGGGCGGGCGCGGCCCGACAATATTCATCTCGCCGCGCAGCACGTTGAGCAGTTGGGGGATCTCGTCGAGACTGGAGCGGCGCAGCATCCGGCCGACTTCGGTCACGCGGGGATCGCCGACGACCTTGAAGACGGCGCGCTCCTGGCCGGTCACAGGGTCGCGCTCGATGGTGAAGGGCTTGTTCAGCTTGACATAGGATTCGAGGAAAGCGCGGTGGGCGCTGTCGTCGTTGTTCTGGGCCATGGTGCGGAACTTATAGTACTTGAAGGGCTGACCACCACGCCCGATGACCGTCCGCGTGTAGAAGACGGGGCCCGGAGAACTGAGCCGGATGGCGACGGCGATGAGCAGCCACAGGGGGCTGAACAGGAGCAGGATGGCGGCGGCCAGCACAAAGTTGAGGATGCGTGCGGCGCGGTCGTAAGCGACGTACGGCGCGACGACATCGGCCGCGCCGTGCGGCGGGATCTGCTGCGCGACCTCGGTCATGCCGCGCGCCACGATATCCGCAGTGAAGGATGGGTCGGTGTACTCGTAGCTTTGGGAGGTGTCGGGGCTAACAACTACCATCAGTCTCTCACCACTTTCGTCGTCCGGTCGCTTTTGCCTTCCATGGCTCGTCGCGTTGCGGGCTGTACGGGTTACCCCTGTGGTCACGCTCAGATCCAACTCGTCCGGCATCCCTGCCCCCGAGCTTTTGATGAAGATACACTTTCGAGGTTAAGATGGCGCGAGACGTCCTATAGTGATAGTAAAAGCAATTGTCCCGCCACCGCTATCCCCCCTACGGGTGGTCAATCCGGTGCCATACGATGAGCATGCGACATGCCGAAGGGGCTATCCGGGATGTACCAGAATAGCCCCCTCGCGTTCCATTTCACCACAAGCGGTGACGCTGCCGCTCAATCACCCACGCCCGCTCAGTGGGCCGCCTTGTGCGCCGGCTGCAGGTTGACCGGCACGCCACGCGTGAACGTACCTGTGCTGGCGGCGATGGTCACGGTCAGCATCGCCCAGGACGCCTTCGCCGGGGTGTAGGTCGTGCGCAGCGTGTCGCGCACCACGCCGAAGCGGTCCGCCTTCAACACCGTTAGGCGGGAGTAGACCACCAGGCTGTCGGACTTGTTCGGCGCCGGCCGGGTGGAGTCCGGTACCGCTAGCGTCTCCGCGACGGCGACGGCGCTGTTGGCCGGGGCGCCACCGATGACGATCGCCTTCTGCGTTTTGGGCGCGATGGTCGTGGCGGCCCCGATGCTGAACTTCGCGCGACTGAGCGTGACGGCCAGGGCCGAACCGGGGTCGGCCAACGCCACGATGATAAATGGCCTGATCAAGTCCGTTACCTTGCAGTACGTGAACGGCGAGTTTTTCGGCAGCGACTTGGGCAGCAGATAATACTGGTCCGCCGTCACATCGACCGCGACCGGGCCAAACTTGCTTGACGGGTCGGACACGATGGTGAAGCAATTGTTCTTGTCGTCGTAGTACGCCAGGACATTGCGAGCGGACGGGGTAAAAATGACCGGCAAGAATAGCCCATTACCGAAACGCTGCGTCGGAGGCCGGTCGTACTCGATCGACCCATCGTCATTGACGTTCCAGAAGTTGTCCTGGCCGCCCTCGACGTCGGTCGGGCAACGCTTCTCGCCCAGGTGGCGGCCGCGACCCCGGCATTTCTTGGGCTGCGACGGATTGTACTTGTACTTCTTATGCTTGGTTTTGGATGGAGCGGGCGGCGCGCCCACCGCGTTGTGGCTCACCGATGCGGCCTGGGCCGCCAATGGCCCCTGGTTGGCAATAGCGGCCCCGGAGAGTAGACTGCCAAGGAGCAGCGCCGCCCCAGCCAGCTTTACACGAGGCTGTGTTGGTCGTGGCACGAACATAATTTCTCCTTACAAACGTAGAACGCAAGAGGGTGGCGCTGGCATTCTAAGCTAACCCATGGTAGATAATACCAAATCAAGACCGGGAACACCATAGTACTATAGTACTAGCGAGGCTCCGCCTCAGACCGACGAGACATGACGCGTAAACTTGACTCATTCGCACCATGTTTGCCCGTATTAGGAGTCTAGTTGCCGGTGCGAAATGGAAGTGCCTTCCGGACACGGGCAAGACCTATTGCTACAATTGTAACATAGTCGTTTGATAAATTGATGTGGTGACCCACAAATAACGTATCTTACTGAAAAGTCGGGGGCTACGCGGCGGCGAGGGCCACGGTGAAGCCAGAGTGGGCCTCAGCCGCGCGTTGGGTGACGAGGGCGGCCAAGGAGGGCATCCGATAGGCGCCAGACAGACGGTCGTGCAAATAGTGGGCAATGTTGACGCCGAGTTTGGCCGCCGTCTGCGTGAGGGTGCCGAAGATGTCCCACGCCGTGAGGCCCGCGTGTGAGCGAGGGCCAAAGCTCACGTCGCGCTTGCGCACACGGTGGCGGGCGCCCAACTCGGCCGGGTTGTTGTGCAGGGGGACGTCGGGATGGTCCAGCACGCACAGCAACGCCTCTTTCTTGGCGGCGGTCGTGGCGATGCGCTCGTCGAGGTGCCAATAGCCCGTCCGGCGGGCAAAGAGCGTGTCGAAGGCCGCATCTAGGCGCGCCTTCTCCGCTGCTGTGGGGGCCGCGTGGTACGCCTGCAGGTCATGATAGTAGGCCCAGAAGTCGGCCAGGAACGTCTCCACCAGCGTCCGATGTACGGCGAAGATAGGGGTCAGTTTCTTGAAGTGCCGCCCCGCGTGGACCCAACACAGCGCTACCTCCGCTGTCACCCCTTTGAATTGGGGCGCGTCGTCGCAGACCAGGATCTCCACCACGGGCACGTCCTGCTGCGCCCGGTAGGCGCCGATCGCTGCCGCGTCGAGGACATGCACCCGCTGCTGGGGACCAAGCCGCAGCACATGCTCGTCCAGGAGCGCCCCAAACGTGGCCGCGTCGAGGTCGACCCCCTGCGGCAACAGTCGCAGAGCGGTCAGGACGGCGGCCGGCAGGCCGTGCTCCACCAGGAAGGCCCAGGCATACCGATTCACTTGGTAGGCGCGTGGGGCGCCCAACCGCAGCACGTCGAGCACGGCCAGCCGATCCTTGCGCGGCGTGGTGCGGTAGAGGGTATAGAGGGGACCGCACACGATATGGCACTGCTCCTCTACCCCGTCTACCCGCGTGCTCGTCTCGTCCAGGTGCTGGTAGGGGCTGCTCGCCAGCCCCGCCCGTGCGATCTCCTCATACTCGGCTGCAAAGACGGGCTGGTCGAGCAGCAGGGTCGCCAGATGCGCCGCCGAGATGACGATGCCCACGCTCTGCAGCACCTCCAAAATCTTTGGCTCGCTCATCTGTCCCTGATAATAAAGTTGCAGCGCCAGCGCTTTGAGCCCCGGCCCATCGTGCCCCTGGTCCGCGTAGCCCTCCGGCAGCGGGGCCTGATAGCTCCGCCGCGTGCTCGCCGCGTACCAGCGCGCGCAGCGGACGAGCACCGTGTCCGTGTGCAGCGCCACGTCCTGCACCACGAATTCGGCCTATCCCTTGCGCTCCGCGTCGGGCGGTAACAGCGCTGGGTCGACCTCCTGCTCCTGGGTACGGTCAATGTGGAGCAAGGAGCGCTTGTCCCTGCGGGGGCGTGCCGGGCGTTTGGCGCCTCGTTCACGTTCGCTGGCATGATCAGCGGCCGCCCGTTTGGTGGGCAAGAGCATGGGCGCGCCCTGCTCCCCTTTCAGCCGATTGACTTCGTCGCGCAGGCGTTGGTTCTCTGCCCGCAGCGTCGCGATCTCGGCCGCTTGCGTCTCGATCACGTTGAGCAGCACGCCCAGGATGCGCCGCGCCTCCGGGTCCGTGACCCCGCTCAGATCAAGATCGTCCAGCATCCCTGCTCTCCTCCACCGTACGCCTACTCAGTGGCCCCCGTATACCTGCCCCCGTGTTTTTAGAGTGATACAGATGCTGTGGTCCAGTCACACTCCGAGATCCATTTCGGAACGGCAACTAGTACTATGGCCGCTCCGCGTTTGTATGGAGCATAGCCAACGCCTGCTACTGTGTCAAGCCGCATCCTGATACGATACTAGCACATCGGGGCGAAGAACGGGTGAGGAGCGTGTTGAAAGATACCGATCCAAGGGGTACGATTGGTTACCATGTGTGATTGACCTGCATGTGCATCTGTTACCCGGCGTCGACGACGGACCTGCCGACCTCGCCGCGGCGCTCGCGCTGGCCCGCGAGTGCGCCGCCACCGAGACGCCGACGGTGGTGGCGACACCCCATTTCGACGACTGGACCCGCGCGGTGTTGCCCGATGTCGCGGCCGCCCAGGACCGCGTAGCCGCGCTGCAAGCGGAGTTCGACCACGCGGGCATCCCGCTCCAGCTCCTCGCCGGCGGTGAAACGTTCCTGACGCCGGAGTTGCCCCGGCTGGTGCGCGACGGGCGCGTGCCGACGCTCGCCGGCGGTCCCTGGCTGCTGGTGGAGACGCCCATGCAGCAGAAACCCCTGTACCTGGAGCAGGTGCTCTTCGAGTTGCAGGCGATGGGTGTCAGGCCGCTGCTGGCGCACCCGGAGCGCTACGGCTGGCTGCACGCGCGCCCGGACGCCCTCGGCGAGCTCGTGGAGCGCGGTGTGTGCGCGCAGGTCACGGCGTCGAGCCTGGCCGGCGGACGCGGCGGGCGCGGTGGGCGGCAACGCGCGCTCGCCGAAACGTTTGTGCGCCGCGGCTACGCGCAGATCATCGCCAGCGACCGCCACAAGGCCGGGACGCGGGGCGCCTCGCTCCTGGCGGGCTACGAGGCCGCCGCCGCGCTCGTCGGCGCGGAGCGGGCGCGCCGGCTGGTTGAGGACAACCCCGCGCTGATCGTGGCCGGCGCGCCGCTCCCGATCGAGCTCGACGAGGACGGACACGAGCGCCGTGAGCGTGGGGGCGGGAGTTGGCTGCGGCGATGGTTTAGGCGGTGACGACCGCTGGCGGTGAGGCCCACGCCACGTTTGCTAAAATACAAGTCAACGCCGTCATCCGCCCCGACAACCGTGCCGTGGCCTACGCGGCAGGGAGGTTACCCACATGCAACTCGAAGACTACTTCGTATTCCTGGCGCCCAACGACATCCGTCTTAAGGGGACGCGGATCGGCGTCGAGACGATCCTCTATGATCACATCCATCGCGCTCGTACACCGGAGGACATTGCCCAGACGTACCGCTCCATCACTCTGGAGCAGGTGTACGCGACGATTCTTTACTACCTGCACAATCAGGAAGCGATGTCGGCCTACGTCGCCGACTGGCTGGAGTGGGGGCGACAACGGCGTCTAGAACAGGAGTTGAATCCCTCTCCACTTATGCTACGGGTGCGGCAGCTGAAGAAAGAGCGCGACGCGCGGCAGCGCGCGGGGCAAGAGGACAAGAATGCCGATGCCTTTCCGTTACCTGTTGGATGAGAACATCGACCCGATGTACAAAGAACAACTGCTACGGCAAAGATCGGATCTAGTCATCTGGGCGGTCGGAGATCCCGGCGCGCCGCAGTGTGGTACTCTAGACCCCGATATCCTCTGTTGGTGCGAGGACAACGGCTTTGTCCTGGTCACGAATAATCGCGCGTCCATGCCCGTGCATCTGCTCGATCACATACACAGCGGTCGCCATGTGCCGGGTATCCTCACGCTCAATTCTGAGATGAGCATCGGGCAAACAATCGACGAACTGCTCCTAATCGCCGTGGCGTCAGGCGATTTTGAGTACCAGGATACCATCTCCTATCTCCCGCTTAGTTGATGAGGGCGGATATACAGCGCGGTCCCAACAACGTCCCGAACCCTGAGTGGGCGGCCGACAATGGTCCACGGACGCGTGTGGAGAGCGCCCTCGCCCTCGCAGCCGGGCTCACCGCCCTGGCGCTCTACCTCTTTACCCTGGCGCCGTCGATCACTCTGGCCAACGGCGCCAACGACAGTGGGGAACTGGCCGCGGCGGCCTATACGCTCGGCATCGCCCACCCCACCGGGTATCCGCTCTATACCCTGGTGGGCTACCTCGTGACCCATGCCGGCGAGCGCCTCGGCGGCGGCGAGCCGGCGCACAGCCTGAACGTGTTCTCGGCGCTGATGGGCGCGCTCGCGATCGGGCTGCTCACGCTGCTCGCGCTGCGTGCCGCCGGCCGCGTCGTGCCGCGCGCGCCGCGTCCCGTGCTCTACCTGGCCGGCCTGCTCGCGGCGGCCGCGCTGGCCCTGGACACAGACTTCTGGACCGAGGCGGTCGTCACGGAGACACGCACGCTGGCGCTGGCCCTCGACGCGATGGTCCTCGCGCTACTCGTGGCGCCGGCGCGGCCGCGCGCCGCCTCGTCGCTCGCCGCCGCGCTAGTCTATGGGCTCGCGCTCTGCGACCACCTGCTCTCGCTCTACCTGGCCCCCGCCGTCTTACTACTCGCCGCGGACTGGGCCGGACGCGACGCGCGGCGCTGGCTGGCTCTGCTGGGTCTGTTCCTGCTCGGGCTCACGCCCTACCTCTATTTGCCGCTGCGCGCGGCGGCGCGCCCACTCGCCAACTGGGGCGACCCCGCGACGCCAGCGCGCTTTCTCTGGATCATTAGCGGCCGGGAGTACCGCCCCTATATGTTCAACCCGGACGGCACGGGACCTCTGGCGGCCATTGGGGGGTCTCTCGGCGCGTTGTGGGGCGGGCTTGGCGGCGCCACGCTCGCCGCCGCCGCGGTTGGCCTGATCGTGCTGTGGCGGCGCGCGCGCCGCCTCGCGGCCGCCCTCGCGTTGACGTTCGTCGTCGACGTCGCGCTGACCAGCGCCTACAGCGCGCCCTCCGCCCCCACCTACCTGCTGCCGGCCGCGCTCTGCGCCTGCGTCGCGGCGGCGACGGGTTGGCTGGCCATGGGCGCGCGCGCCGCGCAGGCGCTGGCGCGCCTGCTCTCGGGCCAGCGCGCCAGCGCTATCGTGGTGTGCGGCGTCCTCGCCCTCCTCGTCGGCGTACCCGAGGTCCCGCTCGCGGCGCGCGCCCGATCCGCCGTCGCGGACTCGTGGGATACGTCGGACCGTGACTATGGCGCGTACATCGTGGGCGGCCTGCCCCCGCACGCCGTCATCTTCGTCCGTGACGAGGAGACATGGGATGTCGTGTGGTACGCCGCGCGCGCCCTGCGCCCGGACCGCGACGTGACTGTGGTGTCGACCGCGCTGCTCACCTTCGCCTGGTACTACAGGGAACTGCGCGCGCTGCCGGCCTTCGGCCGGCGCGCGCTCCCGGACAGCGACTTCTCTGTCGACGATGGGTCGGATACCCTGTTGGTGCTCAGCCGCGTGGCCCTGCTCGGCCGCGCGGTCGCCCCCGGTCACGCGCTGTACAGCGTCTCGCTGGAGCCGGCGTTCGGCCGGTTCTGCCACCAACGACCGGAGGGTCCGATCTGGCGCTGCGTACGCAGAGTAACCTCTCGCTCCGCGAGCTCCTCGCCCTGATCCCGGTCGAGCGAATAACCGCGGGACCGCGGGAGGAAGCGTCAGGATGCGGAACGCAAGCGGGCTGTGGCGCGCGTCATCCTGTGGTTGCCCTGCTGATATCACCTACGCCGCCTGCAGCAATGCGCACACCTCGCCCCATCGTTCGTGGAAGAGCTGTCGCTGATCGGCGAGCGAGACTGTCTCATTCAAGTGCCGACGAAAGCGGAAGTGGTCGCGCCGTGCGTCGTGGGCCGTCCAGAAACGCGCCGCCGCGTCAACGGAGCCGAAGCCGCGCAGGGGGTAATAACGCTGCGTGATGCCCCGGTGGTCCTGCTCCATGCGATTGGTCATATACCGGCTGGTCCGGTGCTGGACCTCCGGCCCCAACGTCTCACGGATGGCGCGCGGAGAGGCGTCGTGTCCGTCCGTCGTCACCGTCTCCGGCGCGTGGCCGACCACCGTCTGTGCCCGCGTGAAAAAGCGCTTGGCGGCAGCCATATCCCGCGTCTCGCTCACCAGCGAATCGACTACGTTCCCGTCGGCGTCGATCGCCCGGTAGAGATAGCACCAGCGTCCGTTCACCGTCACATAGGTCTCGTCCGTCTGCCACTTTGTGCCGGCTTTACCCCATCGCTTGGCGCGCAGGTGCTCCGTGAGCAGCGGGGCAAAGCGCTCCTCCCCCTCTCGGACGGTCGCGTGGGTGAACGTAAAGCCCCGCGTGAGGAACATGTCAGCGAGGTCACGCAGGCTGAGTTTGTAGCGCAACCGCCAGAGCACGACGAGCAGCGCGCTGTCGGTGGGGACCTGCAGCTGGTTAAACGGCGTGCCCGTCCGCTCGTTGAACGTGCGCCGGCAAGGGCGACAGCGGAACAGCCGGTAGCCCCACGCTGTCGTCCGCTCCACCTCCTGCGTCGCGTCCCCCTGGCAGTATGGGCAAGCCATCGTCCCCTCCTCACGACACCGCTCTAAAAGGAGAAGGATACCTGACCCGTTGGCTCCCCACCACCCGTGATTCTGAATCCTGACACATCCCCGCGGGACCCTGGTATAGCCCCTATGGCGCCTATCTGCTACGCTGAGTCCAGTCGTCAACCACACCCAGGGCTATTTCATTCGGGTGTGTTTCATCTGAGTTGAAGGGGGGTGGCGGATAAGGGCCGAACGCGGCAAGATGAGAGTGCTGACAACTCATCGAGCCGAAGGAGACCGCAGATGCTCGCCACCCCTGCCCCGAGTGTACAC
>JAABUH010001504.1_pt1 | contig 25679 bp, 21 predicted proteins | sample 5559121 | NCBI WGS metagenome assembly JAABUH01 (sample SAMN10711871, study PRJNA513364) | rock metagenome | isolation source: Antarctica rocks | place: Antarctica: Victoria Land, Battleship Promontory nord | collected 2015-12-28
GCGGGTTCGATGATCTTCGCTCCGCGTTGCTGTAGCAGCTGGATGTTGGCGCGAGTAGCCGGATGCTGCCACATGTTCACGTTCATAGCAGGTGCGACGACCAGAGGCGCGGTGCTTGCGAGCGCAACGGTCGTGAGCAGGTCGTCCGCGATGCCATGCGCGAGCCTCGCCACGACGTTTGCGGTCGCAGGCGCGATCAGGAGGGCGTCCGCCCACTGCGCGATTGCGACGTGTTCAATGTCGAAAGGCTGCGGTTCGCCGGACGCGAGCTCCGCAGTGTCCGGCCTCCAGAGGGAGGTCATGACTTGGCGCTTGCTGAGGGTTGCAAGTGTGAGCGGCGAGACGAAGTGAGTGGCGCCGGAGGTGATGACCACCTGAACCTCCGCCCCGGCGCGCTGCAATTCGCGCACGAGTTCCGCGGCTTTGTAAGCCGCAATGCCCCCACTTACCCCCAGCACGATCTTCATGACGGGATGCGTCGCGGGGCGAGGAGAAGATTGTCGATCAGGCGCGTGGAGCCAACCCATGCCGCCACAGCAAGAAGCGCGCCCTGCGAGACCGTGGTTGTTTCTTCTAAGGTGTCCGGATCGACGAGCGCAGCGTAGTCGATTCGGACACCTTGTGAACGCCGCAGTCCTTCCAGCAAAACCTGACGGAGTTCGACTGCGTCGCTGGTACAGGAACTCCTGGCTTCTGCTGCCTGCAAGGCCCGCGATAAAGCCAACGCGCTGTCTCGTTCCTGTGCAGTGAGATACCGATTACGCGAACTCATGGCGAGACCGTCGGGCTCGCGAACGGTTGGGCAGACGCAGAGCTGCACTTGGAAATTGAGGTCCCGAATCATTCGACGCAGCACAGCGACCTGCGCTGCGTCCTTCTGGCCAAAGAACGAGAGGTTGGGTCGCACAATGTGAAAGAGCTTGCTGACGATAGTAGTAACGCCGCGGAAGTGGCCTGGCCGCGATGCTCCATCGAGGCGGGCGCCGATGTCCGGCACTTCGACAAAGGTCTCGGCGCCCGGGCGGCACATCTCCGCCGCTGACGGCGCGAAGAGAACTTCCACGTGCTCGTGTTCGAGAAGTTCGGAATCAGCCTCAAACGTGCGTGGGTACCGAGTGAAATCCTCGTTCGGCCCGAATTGAAGCGGGTTCACGAAGATGGAAGTAACCACGTGGGAGCACTGTGACTTCGCCGAGCGAACGAGCGAAAGGTGGCCTTCGTGCAGCGCCCCCATGGTGGGGACAAGGCCGATGCGGGCGCCGGACCTCCGCAGTTGGCGTGAGATGTCCTGCATCTCGACGAGCGATTGAACGATCTTCATCGACTACTCCTCGCAGGAGGGTACGGCATCCGAGGGATGCTGGTGGAAGTCGATCCCTGCCGGCAGATGATAGCTTTCTGCGTCGGAGGGAAAGGTCCGGGCTTTCACAGCATCGCGGAATTCTTCGACACCTCTTTGCATCACGCTGCGCACGTCCGCGAACTGCCGAACGAACTTGGCGGGAGCGGAGGAGAGGCCGAAGAGATCGTGCCAGACGAGAACCTGTCCGTCACAATCTGGGCCTGCGCCGATCCCGATCGTCGGGACCGTGACGTGTGCGGTGATGTTTGCGGCCACCTCGCGTGGAATACCTTCGAGTACCAGCGCAGTGATGCCAGCGTTCTCCAACTCCTGTGCATCGTCGAGGAGCTTCGCAGCGGCAGCCTGCGTCCGGCCCTGCACACGGTAACCGCCCATCCTATTCACGGCTTGAGGCGTGAGGCCGATGTGTCCGAAGACCGGAATTTCCGCTCGGACCAGCGCACGGATCCGTGGAGCTATCTCCGCGCCACCTTCGACCTTGAGGGTCTGCGCTCCAACTTCTTTGACTAGCTGCAAACCGTTTGTGATCGTCTGCGCGTTCGATACGTGGTAACTGCCGTAAGGCATGTCGACGACCAGCATGCTGCGCTGCACGCCGCGGCGCACCGCTCGCGCATGATGAAGCATGTCTTCCATAGTGACGCTGAGCGTGTCTGGCAGGCCGAGCACGACCATACCGAGCGAATCACCAACGAGAATGACGTCTATGCCTGCCTCATCAGCCAGTCTTGCTGACGGATAGTCATAGGCCGTGATGGCCGTGATGGCGTGCTTCGAACGCTTCCGGGCGAGCAGGTCGATGGAGCTTACGCTAACCAGCGCAGTTTCGGGTCCAGGCGCGACGCCTTGCAATAAGAGGGAACTCATGTTTTTACTCCAGTGCCGCTCCCTCCATGGGGATGCAGCCTGCGAGTGCCAGTATATCGAAATGCTGCGGATGCGATCCTTAGCGGAGCTGCGAGGTTGCGCGGCGGTGCGCGATGGCGGGCTTCGCGTCGAGGTTCGAACGAGACCTCAGATCCGCGAAAGCGGCCGTGACTTTGCCGCTGAGTCATGTGCACACCTTCTCGAAGTCGGACATAGCATGATCAGCAGGTGCAGCAAAGAACGGAGCGCTCGGCCGCTAAAGCTCCCTAGAACAGGTGTTGGATGAGAATTAGACCCAAACATGGCGGCGGCGGCTAACCCAGCATCTTGACTCTGGAGTGGACTCCAGACTCTATGCTGATCGAGAGGTCACCATGCAGATCGGGATGGTCGCGCGAAATACGCCGGGGCTGAACGCTAAACTCAGAGCTGCGGCGGACTTGTAGATTCGATCGATCCATTCCATATCGCGCAGCCCCTCCTCACCGGACGGACCGGGCTGCCGATCTTCAAAAACGCAGCTTGAAAAGTGTTCGGCCTCGCGGACGAACTGGTCTGGGAACGGCAAGTTGTCCAAACAGGTAATCGCTTGACGTCGATCTGACCGACCATCTGGATCTCTTCGTACGAAAAAGCAGGTTGCAACGTGAACGTGCCCTTTGATCCATGAACTCGAACGAATCCCTCCAGGTCTGCGCCATAGCTGGTGCTGCAGGTTGCCAGCGCTCCGGATGGGAATCGCATGGTTCAAGCAATCGTCTCTTCCACCTGATCAAAGCGGCCATCATGATCGACAACAGAACTGAACGCCGACACCCGCGATGGCTCCTCGCCCAGAAGGAAGCGGCAAGCGTTCAGCGAATAGATGCCAACATCCAGAAGTTGACCTCCGCCCGCCAGCTTTCGATTGAGTCTCCACTCTCCAGGAGGAGTGTTGAACCCGTGGGAGGCCTTCAGCGCGAGCACGGCACCCACGCTTCCAGAGCACACTGCGGTGAGTAGCCGACCAAAGCCGGGCCGTTCGACGGAGCCCGTGCCGGAGCGACCCAGGTCTTCATCGATAACCACGACTCGCTGAAAGCCGAGTGCCTGCGCCCGTTCGCGCAGTTCGTACTGTCGGCGCTGTCCTTCCAGTTGCGTTCTCACCTGCTGCATCGACGACTGTCGGACATAGACGCAGGCCTCGCGCTCAGTGTGTATCGGTTGGATCTTCTCGCTCATCGCTCTCCTCTCCGGTTGTTCCGCTCACGGCTGCGAGCAGCATGTGACTGAGCAACTCGCGGCAGCGCGTCTGCACTGCCTGAGGAAGCTCTTGAGTGGTTGGGATCTCCCAGAGAAGAACTCCCTGGCGTGGTGGGCTCACAGCATGCACCTCCTGGCGAAGATGCTTCTGAAGCTACCGATCCGCACTGTTCAGAAGAATCGAACTGAGCATCGAGCAGGACTCGAAGAGCTTGTAGAGCGGAGAAAGCCAGTACAGGCTGCGTAATAATCTGCATGCCCCGGCAGCGCTCTTCATCGAGCATCCACTCCGGAAGAACAAGCTGATCTCCGCTCGGAAGTGCTACCTGCACTTGATGCTGGCCAAAGGACGAACAACGCCGTACGAGCGCGACCGTCACACCGCAGTGCGGATGATGCCGATAGTGGATCGTCGACGAAACATGGGCAGTGTGTAAGTGCTTCGCAGAAGCTCCGATGCAACCCGCGTCGCTGGCCTCTATGCGTGGAACCAGCTTGGCCGCAAGGTGATGAAGGGGCAGAAGGGCATCCGCATCCTGGCTCCCGTAATCGGCCTTCGGAAGAAGAAGGACGCAGAACCCAACCAGGACATCACCAAGCAGAATCAGCCCGTACTCGTCGGTTTCCGTTCGGCCTATGTCTTTGATGTGAGCCAGACCGAAGGCGCAGAGCTACCCGAGCTCTCCGAACGTGTAAGCGGCAGCGTGGGAGAGAAACGAGAGCGGCTGATCAACTTCATCGCCGCCCAGGGGATCGAGCTTGAGTTCAAGGAGACCATCGCCCCAGCGTTGGGCATGAGCTATGGGGGACGTATCGCCGTGCTTCCCGGTCAGGCAGCAGCCGAAGAGTTCAGCACCCTGGTTCACGAGCTCGCGCACGAGACGTTGCACAAGGCCGAGCGCAGGACCGCAACCACCAGGACGGTACGTGAGACCGAGGCCGAGGCCATTGCGTTTGTGGTGGGAACCAGCATCGGGCTTGAGACCGGACACGCGTCAGCCGACTACATCCAGCTCTACCACGGCAACGCCGCACTTCTGGCCGAGAGCCTTGAAGTGATCCAGCGCACCTCAGCCCTAATCCTCGCCGCCATCCAGCCACCCGCAGCCGAGCAGACCGAAGCCGCACCAGTCATGGCCGAAGCCATATAGCCGTTCCTTTCTCCCCCGAAGGGGGACGGAGGTTCAGGCCTTCGCCCCCCTCAGCCCAAACCACGCTCGCAACCGCCCAAGGAGGGCAGACCCATGCAGAATGTATGGTCCGCCGCCTGATTGCAAGCAAGATCGTTGATGACGAAGTGGTCTGCTCAATGTATTCGGCTTCTGTTGAAGCGATGCGTCTGCTTCGAGCCATGATGAATTCCGCGCCCTCCCTCTCCTAATTACAGCAACGGCCTCAGCTGCGGACCATTTTTGCATGAAGGTTCAGGGTGGGCCGGTTTGACCTGTTCAGTCATAAGCAACTTACGTGCAAACCTGGTGGGAACATTAGATATCGTCGTAATCGTCGTAAGGGAAAGTGGGAATCATCTCTTGTCAGTACCGCCCATGCCATTCGTGCCATCTTGTTTGCCATTGCCACCACCGCCACGTTTTGAGGGGATCGAGCCTGCAGGCGGTCGAGCCAGTCTCCAAACCGATGATCTTCGCGTTTGACCGAGGCCAGAACCGCACGGGCGCCATGAATAAAGAGTCTTCGCAGATAGGGGCTGCCACGCTTGCTAATCCCCATGAGCCGGGTTGCGCCGCCTGTTGAATGCTGTCGTGGCACCAGTCCAAGCCATGCGGCCAGGTTGCGGGCTTTTCGAAATGCAGTACCCTTACCGATCGCGGCAACCAGCGCGGTTGCCGTCAGAGGACCGACACCGGGGATAGTCAGGAGCCTCCGGCATCCTTCTTCCTTGGCGGCAAACTGCGCGAACTCCCGGTTCATCGCGTCGATCTGTTCTTCCAGCTTCTCCCACTCAAGCCTGAGCTCGGTGAGCAGCGCGCGCATGCGAGTCGAGAGCAAGTTCTGCGCGTCTTCGAGGATCGTTGGAAGCTGACGCTTCAGATGAGCCGGTCCTGTTGATACCGTGATTCCGTGTTCCAGCATGAAACCCCGAATCTGGTTGATGACGGCCGTTCGCCTCCCCATCCAGCGATCGCGCACGCGGTGAAGAGCTCGAAGATCCAGCTGAGCTTCGTTCTTGATCGGGACAAAGCGCATCGTCGGCCGCTGTACGGCTTCAGCGATAGCTTCCGCATCGACGTAGTCGTTCTTGTTGGACTTCACGAAGGGTCTAACGTATTCGGCAGGCATCAGCTTGACATCGTGACCCTGCGCTCGCAGAACGCGTGCAAGAAAGTGAGCACCAGCACAAGCCTCCGTGCCGATCAAGCAACTAGGCATGTTGACGGTCAGAGTAATCAGCTGCTTCCGGCTTAGTCGCTTCTTAAGGACAACGTGGCCTTCCTTACTCAGGCCAACCAGATGGAAATACTGTCTTCCCAGATCGATTCCGCAAACGTGTGCTGTCATGGAACGCTCCTCCTTTTTCTCGCGTCAATGCTGCCACACTTCTTATTCGATGAAGGCGGCGGACCATTTCATTACAGCAGCGCATTCCAATACCTCGCCATCGACACCATCCACGAATCGGCTACCCCCCCTTACCTTCGATGAGTGCAACGGGGAGTCCCATCATCAAGCCGGATTTTCCGGAGTGCATCGACGACTTCGGATTTCTCTGTTTCGAGGTCGCGCGGCTAGCCAAAAGGTGCAACAGGTGACCGGGACTCAAGCCTGGACGCTGCCCGTCACCCTTCCCGCGTGATGTTACTCCGGTGAAGACGAGATGGCGGGCATGCAGCGCCGCTCGATCGAGATAATAGACGCGCAGGGTGGCTCGCCCTTAGGAAGTAATGTCAGACTTTGTAAGCAGGTATGTGTCCATAATCCAGCCATGTCTCGCTCTATGCTGTGCACGAACCGCTTCGATTTCGGCAGCGATTTCGTCGAGCTTCCCTGAAAGCAAGATCTCCTGTTCCATGCCCAGATACGCGCCCCAGTAGATGTCCAGATGTGCACCCATCCTTGCCTTGAAGGAGCATTGAGCATCCAGCATCACGACTGTCCTGTCCTCCACCGGAGCCAAACCGAAAGAGAGCCTCCGTCCTGTCGTGATCACGACGGATTCTCCAAGTCCATTGAGACTGATCCTGTGGCTCGCGGCGAGTGCTTGAATGCTGGTGATGCCCGGGATCACTTGCAGCTTGAACTCAACCTGTCCGCGAGTCCTGATCTGGTCGATGATCCTGAGGGTGCTGTCATAGAGGAATGGGTCTCCCCAAACCAGGAAGGCACCGCACTGGTTTTCTTGAAGCTCACCATGAATCATCTGCTCATAGATAAGGGATCGCTCCCGGTGCCATGCCTCGACACGCGTCTTGTAGTCCGCGATCTCGGAGTCGCGAACAGGGTCGGAGGTCTCCACAATGCGATAGGAACGGTCTTCGATATAACGCTCACAGATCTCTTTTCGAAGAAGTACCAGGTCTTGTTTTGCCTCTCCTTTATCCATGAAGAAGAAGACGTCAACCTGGTTCAGGGCCTTGATCGCCTGCACGGTTACGAATTCAGGATTTCCCGCACCGATGCCAATAACGTAGATCGTTCTCATAGGCGTGTCGTCTCCGTGGGTTCGAGCTGCAGGGCCGGGTGGCCCGCAAGAAGCTCTTCGAGTCGCAGGTAAACTTCATCGATATCGGTACATGGATTTGTCCGAGCTATCGAAGGGCGTTCCACCATGATGACCTCAATCTCAAGCTCCCGTGCTGCTTGAATCTTGGCGTAGGTTGCTGCCCCACCGCTGTTCTTGGAGACGATGTGGGTGATCGCTTCCTGCCAAAGCAACAGCCGCTCTTCGTCGAGATGAAAGGGGCCGCGGCTGAGGATGAGCTTGGATTTTTGGGGAAGCGGCACGGTTGGCTGATTGATCGTCCGAATGAGAAACCATGCGTTCCTGCACTCGGAGAATCGAGTGAGCTCCTGACGTCCGACCGAGAGGAACACGCGATTGTTTGGATCGTTCACGAGCACAGCCGCACTTTCAACATCAGGCACCTGAACCCAGCGATCTCCTGGTTGCGGGGTCCATGCGGGGCGCTCAAAGGCGATCAGGGGAACCCTCGTCTGCTTGCAGGCCAGCTCTGCGTGGCTGCTGATCTTCGCCGCAAAAGGATGCGTTGTATCGATCACGGCATCGATTCTCTGCATTGTGAGATATTCGGTCAAGCCAAGAACGCCTCCGAATCCTCCGGTGCGAACGATGCCTGCCGGCATAGCGGGTTGCTCTACCCGTCCAGCGAGCGACGAGATCACGGTTAGGTCTAACCTCTCGGACAAACGCGCAGCGAGCTGCGATGCCTCACCCGTTCCACCAAGAATCAGCACGCGATGCGTTCTGTTCAGAGCCGGGTGTGTCGCGGATTGCATGGTAGTCACCTCTTCGCTCTTCATGCATCAGCCTTCAGCCGCATCGGCTCGATCGCGCCCTGCTGAATAGAGATAGCTTGCGCCGAATGTCGGAACGCTGAGCGATCTGCCGACAAGAATCAGAGCATTGCGATCGACTCCCGAAGACTCGACTATGCCTTGTATGGTCGAGAGTGTTCCGCGCAAGATGCGTTCGTCGGGCCAACTTGCGCGAAAGACGACGATTACTGGGCAGTCGGCGCCGTAGAGAGGCGAGAGCTCCGTTACTACGTGTTCGACGTTCATGATGGAGAGGTGAATAGCCAGGGTGGCACCCGTGCGGCCTAGGGTTGCTAGGTCCTCCCCGGAAGGCATGGGCGTAGAACGGGTCGAGGTACGAGTCAGAATGACCGTCTGCGCCACGTTCGGCAGCGTTAGTTCCTGGCTGAGTGCCGCCGCTGCGGCCGCGAACGAAGGCACGCCCGGCGTCACGTCATAGGGAATTCCAAGCTCTCGCAGTTTGCGCGTCTGCTCTGCCATTGTGCTCCAGATGGAGAGGTCGCCGGAGTGGATGCGAGCCACGTCCAGGTCTTTGGAGTGCGCTTCCGATATCTGTTCGATGATCTCGTTGAGAGTCATCTCAGCGGTATCGACGATGCGGGCGCCGGCGGGGGCATGGGCGAGGATAGCCTTCGGCACCAGGGAGCCCGCATAGAGACAGACCGGTGAGTTGTGGATGTGGTCGCGGCCCCGAAGCGTCAGCAGGTCGGCCGCGCCGGGTCCCGCTCCGATGAAGTGGACGATCATGACGGTACCTCAAGGGAGGTAGCCGCAACGGCACACGTACAGAAGCGGCCTTTTGTTCGCGCGACGATCAGGCGTGCGCTGGGACCGAGCGATGCCAGTGCGGCCGCCTCTGCAACGTTAGGAGTTCTAGTCCTCGCCAGTGCGAGCGGCGAATGAGTGGTAATCTCTTTAATCTCTGAGAGAGTGCTTGCGGGGAAGACAACAAGCCGGATGCCGAGTATCAGCGAGATGATCTCCCCCATCGGTGCGCGACGGTCGAGCGTCGCCAGAACGCTGTACTGAGGGATCGGATCGACGGACGCTTTGATCAGCCGCACGATCTCATCGCATTCGGCGAAGGAACTGCAGCCGAAGCCAATTGAGAGACGCTCCTGCTGAATGTTCGGCATCAAGGCTTGGTCACGGTCCACTGTGTGATCGGCATCATGGGACGCCATGCGTGAGAGCTCCCGACGGGCTCTGCGCGAGAGACCATGATGCGCATGAATTCGCCGCCGTACCGTGCGTGTCGAGAAACCAGGCAAGCTTCGCTTTCGATCGTCACAGCGTTCGCGACAAGCCGGCCTCCTGAAGCGAGCGCCGTCCAGCACGCATCGAAGAGGTCCTCGTTGGCAACGCCACCACCGATGAAGATGGCGTTCGGACTCGTAAGACCGGCGAAGGTCTCGGGTGCAGTTCCCTCGATGACCTTCAGCCCCGGTACCCCAAGTCGCTCCGCGTTCCGCTGGATTCGCGCGGTTCGATCGCAGTGGTGCTCGAAGGCGAGGCACGAGCATGAGGGATGAACGCGCATCCACTCGATCCCCACTGTCCCGGTGCCTGCACCCACATCCCAAAGAAGCTGACCTGGTAGCGGCGCCAGGTAAGCGAGCGTCACGGCGCGCACCTCACGTTTCGTCATCTGCCCGTCGGTCTCGAAGGCGTCGTCTGGAAGGCCTGGAATCAGTGGCAACGAGTCGCACACTGCGTCCCGAACACAGAGGATCGCGACCACGTTGAGATTGCCGGAGGGCTTTTTATCCCAACCTGCAGCCAGTCCTGCCGTTACGCTCTCGGAAGGACCTCCCAGGTTCTCGAGGACGTTGATCTTGCTGCTGCCGAAACCAGCTCGGGTGAGAAAGGTTGCGACCTCGAACGGGGTACGGCCGTCCTCCGACAAGACCAGGATCCGCTGCCCGGGATAGAGGTGACGATGCAACTGACTCACGGGTCGGCTGACTAACGAGACCACGCTCGTTTCGGCAGCGGGCCAGCCAAGCCGCGCGCATGCAAGCGACAGCGCGGAGACCTGTGGAATGACCCGGAACTCGGCACCGGAGAGATCGCGCGTGAGCGGCACTCCAACTCCGTAGAACAAAGGGTCACCGCTGGCGAGCACCGTGATCCGCCGGTGTCGCCGGTGCTCCGTAAGAATCTGCTGCATCGCCGATGCCATCGGCGAAGGCCACGGGATGCGAGTTGCGCTGGAATTCTGAGCGGGAATCAACGTGAGGTGTCGGGCGCCTCCATACAATAACTCCGCGGCTACGATCGCTTGTCTAGCCTCGTTGTTCAGGCCATCCCAGCCATCTTCGCCGATGCCTACGATCCAAAGCCAGCGGTCCGTAGAGTTCATCGATCGTAACTCCGCGGGGTGTAGATGAGCTTCCTGCCGTTCTCCATCCTCATTGTGCGCGTGGTGGAGGAACCGATAAGCACGAGGCTTTGCATATCGGCTTGCGTGGCGTCGAAGTGCTCGAGGTCGGTGATGGTGAGCCGTTCGTCCGGTCTGCCAACGCTGCGCGCGAGCACCACGGGGGTCTCGGGACCTCTGTGCTTCGCTACGATGGATCTTGCTTCGGCGAGTTGCCAGAGCCGTTCTGATGAGATCGGGTTATAGAGAGCGATGGCGAAGTCGGCGCATGCCGCCGCCTCCAGTCTCTTCACGACAATCTCCCAGGGCTTCAGCCGATCTGACAACGAGATGACGCAAAAATCATGTCCAAGAGGAGCGCCCACGCGGGACGCTGCGGCCTGCATGGCAGACAGGCCCGGCAGAATTCGAATATCGAGCGCGTGCCAGCTCGGCGGTCCCTGGTCCACACACTCGAGGACTGCGCTTGCCATGGCAAAGATTCCGGGATCTCCAGATGAGACAACACACACACGATGGCCTGCCTCTGCGAGACCCAGTGCATGGCGCGCGCGATCAGCCTCCACTTTGTTGTCTGAGCCAAAGCGCAGCTGTCCGAATCGCACCGGAACGCGGTCGAGATACGTGTGGTATCCCACGAGGTGCGTGGCTTCGGTAAGCGCCTGCTGCGCCTCGGGGGTTAGCCATTCCGCAGCTCCTGGGCCCAAACCCACGACCGAGATCCAGCCGGTGCCAGGCGCTTGCTCCCGCTGCGCACGGCTCGCATCGGGAACCAATATTAGGGAGAAGTAAGGAACCTGGAGCGGGTCTACCTCGGCGAAGGGGATGATGCGTTCAGCACCCATGGTGGCACGCTCGATGAAGAGGGCCCTGTTTGCGAGGCCGGTTCTTTCGAGAGCTCGTTCCACCTTCGCGAAGTTTCGTCCCAGCTTCATGATGGCGAACGCGCCTTCCAAGCTGAGCTTGGCGACCAGACTCTCCTCGCTCATCGTTCCAGGCAGTACGGTGAACTCGGCATCCCGGCGAACGAGTGGGGTTCCAAGACGTGCGGCGGCGCCCATGACAGATGGAATTCCCGGAACCACCTCGGTGGGAAAGCGGTGCGCCAGTCGGTCGTGGAGATACATATATGACCCATAGAAGAAGGGGTCACCTTCGCACAGGATCGCGACGTCGCGACCCGCGGCAAGATGGTCCGCAATCTCTTCGGCCATCGCGTCGTAGAACTCGGAGATCGCAGCCTCGTATCCGCCGGGATGCTCGGTCTCCTCGGTCGTGATCGGATACATCATGGGGATTTCGACCTGGCCATGAGTCAACTCCGAGCAGACGATCGCACGGGCGTTGCTCTGACCATGTCGGGCGCATGGATAGGCAACCACCTGAACCTGCCTGAGCAGGCGCTGCGCCTTCATGGTGATCAACTCCGGATCACCCGGGCCTACGCCCAATCCAAAGAGACGTCCGCTCATTCGTCCTCGCTGGCGAGGGCATTGACGGCCGCTGCGGCGATGGCGCTTCCACCACGACGTCCGTGAACGGTCAGGAAGGGAACTCTGATCTGATTTGCCGCGAGCGCTGCTTTTGACTCGGCCGCACCGACGAACCCTACGGGAATCCCGATGATGAGCGCTGGCTTCGGCGCGCCTTGTTCAAGCATATCCAGCAGATGGAAGAGGGCTGTAGGAGCATTTCCAATGACGACGACAGAACCCGCAAGCCCGTCTCGCCAGAGCTCTAACGCGGCTGCGCTGCGGGTCGTCTGTAGCGTGGCCGCAAGCTCTGCCGTTCGCGTATCGGTCAAGGTGCAGAGGACTTGGTTGTTTCGTGGAAGCCGTGCCCGTGTGATGCCATTCGCCACCATCGTCGCGTCGCACAAAAGAGGAGCGCCTGCGAACAGGGCGTCGACGCCAGCCACGGCCGCGTCGTGTGACGCCTCAACATCCCGTGGCAGGTCCGTCATGCCACAGGCATGGATCATGCGCACGACAACACGAGCAAGATCAGGCTCAAACGCAGAGAGGTCAGCCTCACGCCTGATGATGGAAAAGGACTCCTTGTAGATGGCCGCGCCGCTCTTGATGTAACTCATGTGGTCGCGACTTCGGAGAGTCTCTGAGTGTGGAACGTTGCAACTGCGTCGATCGCGTAGTCGGCGGAGCAGTTTAGCTTGGTGGTTTCACCGTTGATCTTCAAGAGGTAACCGGAGTCGTTGGCGATCAGTTCCGCAGACGCGCCGTGTCGCCTGGCACATTGCTTCTCGCATCCGGAGAAATTGATGGTCCATCCCGAGGGCGCAGCCTTGCCCGAGAGTCGTTGTGCGAGCGACGCCGCATCACCCCGGACGTCGGCCAGCGAGGCATCGCAGCCGGTGCTGCCAGCGCATGCAGCGATGCCGTGAAAACCATCTTGCCCATCCCATGACAACCCCATGGACTGGAGCAGTTCGACGATCCCCTCCGCTGCCGTTGTCGGCATGGCACCGAGAACGATGCCGCGCCAGGGTGCCAAGCGAAGATCACCGTCCCACTGTTTCACAACCCCAGCGATGGCACTTGCCTGTTGTGAACTGAGACGGCCGAGTGGGATCGAGGGGATGATGTTGACCAGGTCGCGTCGACCGGTCGGGGAGACGCCCTGGAATGTCCCGACAAACGCAGGCAAACGCGCCGCGGTGGAGCATGGCACCAGCATGAGGCTCAGTGAGCCGATGAGTTTGTTGACGGCTCCTGGAAGCGCGACGATTCGTTTAGCGCGTATGGGGACGCCTAAATTCTTCGCCAGGCCGATGCAGCATCTTGCTGCCTCCACGAGACAGTCAACCGCATTCTCTGTCGTGACGGAGTAATTGGTTGCCACTCCAGCAATTGACAGCCGCAGATGCGAGCCGTCATCACATGCTTGGAGCGAGAGATCATCGAGATCGTGGCTGAATCTCCGATGATCAGCATGGAGGCCGAAGCTGAACTTTGGATGAAGCTCTGTAAAGAGACTCTCCGCTTGCAGTCTACGATCCATTTCGAGGACCAGAGGCCGCGTGTCGAGGAACTCTTCGGGGTGCAGACCTGCGAGGGGACTGGCGACGATATTTCTTACGCGGTCGTGTTGCGGCGAAGGTAAAAGTCCCGCGGAGGCGATGGCTCGCTCGATCTTTGGAAGATCTTCTTCCCGGACTGCACGCAGTTGCAGGTTGGCTCGCGAGGTAATCTCAACGCTGCCATCAGCAAAGCGACTCGAGAGGGCGGCGATGTCTTCGAGTTGCGGGGCACCAATCAGCCCCCCGGGAACCCTGATCCGGAGCAGCAGCCCGTCCTTCGCTGGTACGGCGTGCACGACGCCGGGACAGAATTTCTCTCCGACTCTCATAGAGAGCCTGTTCCTTGAACGATGCTGGGAGAAATCGACTTCGGTCCGAACAAGTGCGCCTCACCAAAAGCGGGAAAGAGGCACAAAGCTCAAAGACCGATGAGCGACTGCTTCCGTTTCCACGCGGAGAAGAATCAAGACTGTCTCTGAGGTAGGTCTCCTGATTGACAGGCTTGGCGTCTGAAAACGCCATGGACGCTTCGCCTTCCTCAATCGAGTGGCATACGAAGAATACGTCTCCTGAACACAGTGGCGGGACCATGCCGGACTTGCACCGGCTTCCCTGTTATGCCCTTGCGGGCACCCCAGAAGCTTTTTCCTAATCTACCAGACTCCTTCCTCCCGGGCTTAAGCTTGCTATCCAGCGAGCTTGACGCCTGCGCTCCGCAGCTTCCAGCCGTGACCGCTCCAGCGTAGATCGGTGATTGAAAGAGGGGCGATCTCGATCCGCCAGAACGACGATTCAGGAGCACCCAGAGCAAGGACGATCGCCGCGCGAATGAATGTGGAATGAGTGACGGCGATGGTATGGCGGGAGCTCGTGCGCTGCCCCAGCCACCGAGCTGTGCGGGAAATGAGCTTTGCGATCGACTCGCCGTCATATGGCGCTGCATGGACGTCCGCAAGCCATTCTCCGAGTCCCGTTGGGTCATGTGCCTGGATCTCTTCCAGCGACATCCCGCGCCACGATCCGTAATCCAGCTCTTTCAGATCTGCCGTGGCGGTTGCTTCCAACCCAAGGGCAGCGGCTGTTTGCCTCGTCCTCTGCTCAGGCCCAGTCTGGATGTGAGAGGCTCGCGGCGGAATCCAGCCAATCACCCTCAGTTTTGCAGATTCGCTCTCTTCAAGTGCCTCATCGAGCGGAAAGGCGCCTCGTCTCACTGCTTCTGTCGGGGCGTGGCTCATGAGCGTAATGCGGCCTGATGGCCCGGTCTCCGGCATGCTTTCACCCGCTGTCAGGGTAGCACTCCCGGGCGCTACGGGTCTTGACACACCCTGGAGGGTTCACTACGCTCGGAATGAAGCAGCAGCCAGGATATCCCCCATGACTCAATCCGCCGTCGGTCCCATCTCCCAGCCGGTCTCTCTCCCGGTGATCCCACTCCGTGAACTGCTACCGTGGGCGCTGTTCGGTGGTTTGCTGATGCTGCTCCTCATTTACTTCGTCGGTGCCGAACAGGGAGCCACCTCCTTGATTCAAGGCCGCATGGTCCACGAGTTTGTTCATGATGCACGCCATCTTCTCGGTTTCCCCTGCCACTAGGCAGCCATGACGCGTACGTTGCTTGTCCGTGGAATGCTGGTCGGCCTGATCGCCGGTCTGCTCGTATTTGGGTTCGCCCGCTGGGTAGGTGAACCTCAGGTCAACCGAGCCATCGCCTTCGAGGCCAGTCTGGATCAGGCCAGGGGTGAACCTGCCGAAGCTGAGATGGTGAGCCGTCGCGTTCAGCGCGGCCCCGGGCTCCTCGTGGGCACTCTCGTCTACAGCGCAGCCCTAGGCGGCATCTTTGGCCTTATCTTCGCCTTTGCGCAAGGCCGGTTCGGTTTCTCCAGTCCCCGCGCGCTTGCGTTATGGATTGCAGGCCTGGGATTTGTCTCAATCACGCTTGTCCCTTCTTTGAAGTATCCGGCCAGTCCACCTGCTGTGGGCAATCCGGATACGATCGGAATGCGGACAGCCGCCTATTTTCTTGCGATTGCGCTCTCGGTGGCCTCACTCACTCTCGTGGTGCAAGTGGCGCGCCGGCTTGCCCGACGCGTCGAAGTTTGGAACAGCACTCTGCTGGCGGTCCTGCTCTTCGTCGCTCTTACCGCGACGCTCTCCCATTTCTTACCCACAATCGACGAAGTGCCGCCAGGATTTCCCGCCAGTCTCTTGTGGAAGTTCCGTATCACTTCATGGGAGATGCAGTTGCTGCTTTGGAGCACGCTGGGTGTGCTCTTCGGCTGGCTGAGCGAACGTGACAGAAGAGAAAGCCGATCCCTTCATTAGCCCAACTGAAGATTATGGCCACGCATGCGTGATACAACTGTTGCAGACCCAGGGTGCCCGTAAGGGCTGAAAAGGGAAGTCCGGTGCAATCCCGGCGCGGTCCCGCCACTGTAGACGAAGAGGAGTCGCCCATAGATCCACTCGGCCGTAAAGCCGGGGAAGGAGGGGCACTCGGCACAGCAGCACGTGCCACTTCGAAGCCAGGAGACCTGCCAGGGGTACATAGCAATTTCTGCGGAGAACAGAAACCATGCGCCTGACCTCGGCACCCTCAGCCCCTCCTCTTTCCATTCCCGATATCTTCCTCGCCAGCACCGCGCGCGCACCTGAGACTGGGGTCTAGCCGTGGCCGAACTCTTTCGCCAACGTGTCATCCGCGCCGATGGCCGCGCCTTTAATATCGTTCAACACCGGGCGCATCTGACCTACTGCTACACCGGTTGCTGTTGCGGCATCACCGAGCGCGGATATGCCGCAGTGCCCGGCGACGTGTACGCCGAAGAGTGGCTCAGCCGTAAGATCCGCAATCATGTCCATCTCACGCGCGGCGGATGTCTTGGGCCATGCGCACTGGCAAACGTAGTCAGCCTGGTCTTTGATGGTCACTCGGTCTGGTTCCACTCCGTGAACAGTGCCTGGCAGGTACGGCAGATCTATGACTACATCGATGCGATGCTCGCGGCTGACCGTTTTCTGCAGCCGCCCTCTGATCTGAGCGAGTTTGTCTTCAACTACTACGACTGGGACGTTCGCAAATCAAGTGAGATATTGCCGGCGTCCAGTCTGGAGAAGACACCTGCCGGCGCAAACGGTGCGATCATGTTGCTCTCGCACGCGGACACCGATCTGCTCACGCTGATGAAGGCTGCCAAGCTGCTGCCCGAGGAGCTTCGCGTCAGTGCGTGTTCGCTGAACGCACTGCGCAATGAAGATCAACTGAACGTATTGATCCGTGGCGAAATGGCCAAGGCGCGGATCGTTATCGTGCGCTGCCATGGCCCACTCAGTTGCATCCCGGGGTTTGAGCGGTTGCGCGCCTCCTGCATGGAACGAGGGCAGTCGCTGGTGCTGGTAAGCGGCTGCGGTGAGAATAGCTCGGAGTTCGCCGAGACCATCAACATCCCGGCGGATGCGATGCAAACTGCCGCCTCTTATCTTGCGCTTGGTGGCGTTCACAACTTTGCGGAGCTATTCCGTTTCCTTTCAGACCGCATCATGCTCACCGGCTATGGCTATGCGCCGGCCACTCCGATGCCCGAGCACGGCATCTACCTCGCCGAGACCGAGTCCGCCACGATCCAGGACTGGGAGAGGCAGGCCGACCTGACACGGCCGACCATCGCCGTGCTCTTCTACCGCGCGCACTCTATGAGTGGAAATACCGGCTTCATCGATACGATGGCACAGGCGCTCGAAGCCAAGGGAGTCAACGCTCTCTGCGTCTTCACATCCAGCCTCAAAGCGAAGGAAGATGGCCGCCCCGCTGTCTTTAAGCTGATCGAAGGGCGCGCAGACGTGCTGATCACCACGCTCTCGTTCGCGCTTGGCGAGGTTAACACCGGCTCCGTGACGCAGCCCGGCGAAGCGATGCTGTCGTTCGAGAAGCTCGGCATTCCCGTGGTGCAGGCGATCGCATCCCAGATGCCACAAGGAGCGTGGGAGGGATCGCGCCGAGGGTTGAATGCGATCGATGCAGCCGTCAATGTTGCGATCCCGGAATTTGACGGACGCATCATCTCGGTGCCCGTTTCCTTCAAGGAGCGTAGCCGCAGCGGCGCCGAAAGCCTATATGTCGCCAATGAGAACCGCGCCGCCCGGGTTGCGGGCATCGCGAGCCGCCTCGCCGGGCTGCGACATAAGTCGAATAATGAGCGTCGCATCGCATTCGTTCTCACGAACTCCGCAGCGAAGGCGTCGCAGGTGGGCGGTGCGGTCGGCCTCGATACGCCTGCAAGTCTGCTGGCGACGTTGCATGCGATGCGCGCGCGTCGCTACACGATTGCGTCGCTCCCCGAGACCTCCGACGAGCTGATGCAGGATCTGCTTGGACGCGGAAGCTACGACAACAACTATCCGCTTGATCCCGCGCGGGCGATGCGCTTCTCCCGAGCGGCCTACCGGAAGATCTATGCTGAGTTTCCGGAACGTCCTGCTCGCAGGATGCAGGATTTCTGGGGTCAACCGCAGGACTTTGGAAGCAGCGTGAAGCCCGCGAAGAAGACCGACAAGAAGCTGCTGCCAACCATCGCCGGGAAGATCATCACTATAGACGAGGAAGAGCCCTGGGGCGACGACCGGGACTACCTGTTTGCCGCGATGGATCTTGGCAATGCCATGATCGCCCTACAGCCGCCGCGCGGCTACGGGATCGACCCTGATGCGATCTATCACACCCCTGACCTGCCGCCGACCCATCACTACACGGCCTTCTATCGCTGGCTTGGAAATCCGCGGTCAGAGGGTGGCTGGGGCGCCGATGCCATCGTCCATATGGGCAAGCATGGCACGCTGGAGTGGCTTCCGGGCAAGGGAATCGGGCTCTCTGAAGAATGCTTTCCCGATCTTCTGCTGGGGGACCTGCCGCTCGTCTACCCGTTCATCATCAATGACCCGGGAGAGGGCAGCCAGTCCAAGCGCCGCGCGCATGCAGTCATCGTCGACCACCTGACGCCACCGATGACCTCTGCCGAGACCTACGGCTCGCTCGCGGAGCTCAATCAACTCGTCAATGAGTACTACGCCGTCGAGAAGCTTGACCCGGTGAAGCTGCCCTATCTGCAGCAGCAGATCTGGCGATTGGTGGAGAGCACGAATCTGAAGGCCGATCTAGACCTGAAGACGATGATGACCCGGGAGCGCGGCGATCATAGCCACGAGTGGGACGATACGCTGACACCCGAGGGCATTCCGACGCAGCTTGCCTCCATGAACGGGAACGAGGTCGCGCATCTGCTCGAGGATCTCGACGGCTATCTCTGCGAGTTGGGCTTGGCGCAGATACGTGACGGCCTGCACATCCTCGGGCAGATGCCTCCGCTTCCGGAGATGCTGCGTTCGCTCACCCGGCTCGCGAACCCCGGTGCCCCAAGTCTACAAACCAGCCTCGCAGCGTCGTTCGGCTTTGATCTGGCGGAGTTGCTCGACAAACCCGGAGAGCGCATCCGGCCGGATCGCGAGCTACTGGGCCAGCCGTCCCATACGCGCGCCGATGCGCTTGAGATTCTCGATCGCGCCGCGCTCGACCTCTACACGATGCTCGAGACCTTCGGCTTTCGCTCCAAGGTCATTGGAGAGATAGAACGGGCCGTGCTGGGCCTTGAGTCGCCCGAGATCACCGCAGCGCTCGTCTTCGCATGTGAGGAGCTCGTTCCGAAACTTGAGCAGTCGGGCGATGAGATCGAGCATCTTCTTGATGCGCTTGAAGGGAAGTATGTTCCTGCCGGTCCGGCTGGCGCGCCCACGCGCGGCATGGCCCACATCCTCCCGACCGGCCGCAACTTTTACGCGGTGGACCCGCGCGCTGTTCCGTCGCAGGCAGCCTGGAGCGTGGGCCAGCAGCTTGCCCGCGAAGCCGTCGAACGCTTTCACAAGGAAGAAGGACAATACCCGGAGATGATGGGTCTCAGCGTCTGGGGAACCTCGCAGATGCGAACGCACGGCGACGATATCGCGCAGGCCTTTGCACTTATAGGAGTCAGGCCAGTCTGGAACACCCAGTCGCGGCGTCTCGAAGGCGTTGAAATCATCCCGCTCCAGCAACTCGGCCGCCCCCGGGTCGACGTGACCCTGCGCATCAGCGGCTTCTTTCGCGACGCGTTTCCCCACCTGATCGACACCTATGACCAGGCGATCTCGATGGTCGTTGAGTTGGATGAGCCACTGGATCAGAACTTTCCGCGCAAGCACTATCTCGCCGAGCTTGAGACGAAGAAAGATATGCCTGCGCATGAAGCGGAGGCCCAGGCCCGCTACCGCATCTTCGGTTCGAAGCCCGGCTCCTACGGCGCAGGGGTCCTTCCGCTGATTGAGTCCGGCAACTGGAAGGGGGACGAGGACTTTGCGCGAGCGTTTCTTGCCTGGGGCGGATACGCCTACGGCAAGGGCGCGGATGGAGTCGACGCGCAACCCATCTTCGCCGAGCGCCTGAGATCGATCGAGGTCGCCTTGCACAACCAGGACAATCGCGAGCACGACATCTTCGACTCCGACGACTACTTTCAATTTCACGGTGGCATGATCGCTTCCATTCGCACCCTCACAGGGAACCAGCCCAAGGCATACTTCGGCGATAGCTCCCGCCCCGAAGCGTCGCAGGTTCGCGACCTGCGAGAAGAAGCGCTGCGTGTCTACCGATCGCGTGTCGTCAATCCTAAGTGGATCGAATCGATCAAGCGCCACGGCTACAAGGGCGGCCTGGAGCTCGCGGCAACGGTCGATTACATCTTCGGTTTCGATGCCACGGCACAGATCGCGCCGGATTTCATCTATGACGGACTAGCTGAACACTATGCACTCGACCCAGCGATGCGGGAGTTCTTGGGGGCTTCCAACCCCTGGGCCTTGAACTCCATCGCGGAGCGCCTGCTTGATGCGGCGCGGCGTGAACTGTGGGAGAATCCTGCGCCGGCGACGCTGGATGCTCTGCGCAGTGTCCTGCTGGAAGCCGAGATGCAGCTCGAAGCCCGGGGAGAACAGACACCGGCACGCCTGCGTGAGGTTGTGTGATGAGACCCGTCTCCTATCCCTTCTCCGCGGTCGTAGGCCAAACCGAGATGAAGCTGGCCTTGTTACTGGCTGCTGTCGATTGGCGCCTCGGCGTGCTGCTGCGTGGCGACAAAGGATCTGGAAAGACTACGACTGCGCGTGGGCTTGCTGCGCTGCTCCCGGCTCGTGCACCGTTCGTCAACCTGCCCATTGGCACGACCGAAGACCGCCTGCTCGGGGGGCTTCATCTTGAACGCACTCTCAAAGGTGACCCCGTCCTGAAACCCGGTCTGCTGGCCGAAGCGCACAGTGGCGTCTTGTATGTCGACGAGATCAATCTTCTCCCTGCGCACCTGGGGGATGCTTTGCTGGATGCAGCGTCCAGCGGAGTTCACGTGGTGGAGCGCGAAGGAATGAGCGCCATGCATCCAGCGGAGTTCGTGCTGCTGGGCAGCATGAATCCGGAAGAAGGCTCGCTACGCCCGCAGCTGCTCGATCGCTTTGCCCTCTCCGTGATGGTTCACGCACCGCTCGATCCCATCGAGCGCCAGGAAGTGATGCAGCGTAGGATTTCGTTCGAACGAGATCCGCTGCAGTTCGCATCGGAGTGGTCTGATGCGCACGACACCCTGCACTTACGGATCGTGGCCGCAAGGATTGCGCTCCCTGCGATCACGTGTTCCAGTGAGCTGATGGGGCACATCAGCTCCGCGATCTGCGCGCTCGGCATCCGTTCCATGCGAGCCGATCTCGCCGCCCTGCGTGCTGCAGTGGCATGCGCGGCTCTGAACGGAGAACCGTGCGTGACGCTTCAGCACGTTGAATCGGTGTTGCCTCTCGTGCTCGACCATCGAACGTCCGAAAGGCGCCGCTCGACGCCACCTCCGAATCGTCCCGCAGCGCCGCCGCAGCAGAGCATGTCCGAGTCGCAGCCCGGAGCGGATCGACAGCCTCCTGCCAAGCCCAAAGAAGAGCAGATCTTTGCTCCAGCAGACTCCAAAGCTCCACTCCTAGAAACTTCGCTCAACGCGGTCGTCGCCGGGGCTCGCGCGCAGGAGAGCAGTTCCGACGTCGGACCAGTGGTCGGGAGCAGACAGTCCGATCTTCCGATCGAGCTTGATCTCCGTGCTACGCTCAGCCACGCTCTCCGTGAGGCGGGCAGCCTGAAGCCGCGCCTCGAAGATCTTCATACGCGGGTGCGCAAGCCACAGGCGGGAACACGCTTCCTCTTCGTGGTGGACTCCAGTGGATCGCACGCCGCACAGCAGAGGATGCGTCTTGTCAAAGGAGCCATCTCGAGCCTGCTGACACGCTCCTTCAAACGTGACGATGAGGTCGCGATGATCGTCTTTCGCGGGACTTCGGCGCAGGTCATTCTGGAACCGACCCAGGTACTGCCTGACGCTGTGGCTGCGCTGGAATATGTCCCGACGGGAGGTCGAACCCCTTTGGCTGCCGCGCTCCGTCAAGCGGAAAGCTACCTCACTCCGTCGACGCTTATGGTGCTCCTTTCCGACGGCCGTGCCAACGTCGCACTTGACGGCGGAGACCCATGGCAGGAAGCTCTTGTCGTCGCTCGTGGGATGAGGTGCAGCGCGGTAGTCGTCGATACAGAAATGGGAGAACAGAGGCTGGGCCAATGTGCGGAGCTTGCAGAGACGCTCGGCGCGCGCTATGTCTCCCTTGAAGAACTCGGGGAGATGGAACAACTTTTGATTCATGCAGAGCGCGAGAGACAGGGAGTTCAGCTTGCAGCAGGCTCAAGGTAATTCGATCGTCTTCATCCTTGGCGGGGTACGCAGCGGAAAAAGCCGCTACGCTCAGCAACTGGCGGAGCAGTCTGCGCGGGTGAAGTTCGTTGCCACGGCCGAGCGCCGGGACGATGAAGAGATGCACCGCAAGATTAAACGTCATCGCGCGGAGCGTCCGGCGGATTGGATGACAGTCGAAGAGCCACTCGCATTGAGCCGCGTCATCAGGTCGAGCGAAGAGGACTGCGATGCCATTCTGATCGACTGCCTTACCCTGTTCGGCGCCAATTTGATGGAGCGTTATGCCGGTGACGACAAGCAGCTCCAGGCCGACGTCGAAGAGCTCTGTGTCACGCTGCGTGCCTCGTCTCGTAGGGTAATCCTTGTCTCGAATGAGGTGGGCAGTGGCGTCGTGCCGCCGTACGAGATGGGCCGCCGCTTCCGCGATGTTGTAGGTGAGATCAATCAGCGGGTCGCAGCGGTAGCCGATACGGTGCTTCTGATGGTCGCAGGAGTTCCGCTGTCTCTCAAGGGTAGACAATGATGACAGGATTTCTCATCGCGGGGACTTCAAGCGGCGTCGGCAAGACCACGGTCAGTCTCGCCATCAGCGCAGCATTGCGCGGTCGAGGCCTGAAGGTTCAACCATTCAAGGGTGGACCCGACTTTCTTGACACGGGCCATCACACCCGCATCGCAGGCCGCGCGGCGCGCAACCTCGATAGCTGGATGCTCTCTGCCGACGCGAACCGCGATGTTCTTAGCCATGCCTCGCGAGACTCAGACGTGCTCCTGGTCGAAGGCATGATGGGACTCTTCGACGGCAAGGATGGTCAAACGGAAACGGGCAGCAGTGGAGAGATCGCAAAGCTTCTGAAGCTTCCCGTCATCCTGGTTCTCGACGCCGGAAAAACAGCCAGGAGCATCGCAGCGGTTGTGCTCGGCTTTGAACTCTTCGATCCGGAACTGAAGCTGGCTGGAGTCATCCTTAATCGAGTGGCCAGCGAACGGCATTTCCGAATGTTGGAGACGGCGATCAAGTCATCCTGTAAGACGCCGGTCCTCGGTTGCCTGCCGCGCTCGGCGAGGGTCACCATCCCTGAGCGACATCTCGGTCTGCAGACGGCGGAAGAGGGCGAGACCGGCGCTGATCTTGAAGTGCTTATTCATACGTTGGCGCAGCTTGCCGAGGAGCACATTGACCTTTCTCGTCTACTCACTCTCGAGTGTGGATTGGATCTGGCAAATCAACGTCCGCAGTTGCATGGCGAACGCAAGGACGAGATCCGCATCGGCGTTGCACGGGATCGGGCCTTCTCGTTCTACTACGAGGATAATTTCGACCTGCTGCGGCAAAACGGGGCCACTCTCATCCCGTTCAGTCCCATGCACGATTCATCTCTGCCGCCAGCGCTGGACGCACTTTATCTGGGAGGAGGATACCCGGAGCTTCACAGCGCCGCGATCAGCCATAACCAGAGCATGCACGCATCAATTCGCGAGTTTGCCGCATCTGGGAGGCCGGTCTACGCCGAATGTGGAGGGATGATCTTTCTCTCGCAGCAACTCAAGACGCATGACGGCGTCACCTATCCCATGGCCGGAGTACTCCCTCTTGGGGTCGAGATGACTGGAAAGCTGGTTGGCTTCGGATACGTCACTCTGGAACTCACTCAGGATTGCCTCCTCGGAGCGGCAGGCACAAGCATTCGCGGACACAGCTTCCATTATTCGCGCATCACCAGGCAATCGGAGATTACCACCAGCTATCGCGTCGAATACTCGCTCTCAGGCCGAGTAGAAGACGAGGGCTACGCGGTTGGCAACGTGCTTGCCAGCTATGTCCATCTGCACTTTCGTGCCCAGCCGGCGATCGCCCGAAGTTTTGTGGGCGCAGCGATCCTGAGCCGTGACTCTTGCGTGGTGCCTCGATGACGCCGCTCAGCAACAACGCCGTACTCACCATCACCCATGGGATCGAGCCTCCCGATGAACTCTGGCGCGCTCGGGCCCGGGCGCATCTGGATACACTTACCAAGCCTCTCGGCAGTCTCGGTCACCTTGAAGATCTCGCCGCCCAGTTGGCTGCGATCCGCCGCGCCAGTCCTGTTCTGCCATTGAGCAAAGCTGTATACGTATTTGCCGCGGATCATGGCATCACCGCGGAAGGCGTCAGTGCATACCCAAGTGCCGTAACCAGGCAGATGGTGCTCAACTTCCTGGCGGGTGGAGCGGCCGTTAGTGTCCTCGCACACTTGCACGGTGTTGCGCTTCACGTGGTCGATGTGGGAGTCGACGGGGACTTTGAGAATGTATCGGGGATGTTTCACCGCAAGGTACGCAAAGGTACGCGCAACATGCTCCGACAACCTGCCATGACGGACGAAGAACTTTCGCAGGCGCTGCGAGCAGGCGCGGAGTTTGCGCATGAAGCCGCAACGGCGGGGCATACGATTCTGGCGGTTGGCGAGATGGGTATCGGGAACACAACTGCGGCCAGTGCGATAACTTGCGCGCTGACGGGCTCAACCGCGTCACGCGCAACCGGGCGCGGAACTGGTCTCGACGATGCCGCCCATAAAAGAAAAAGGGCCGTGGTGAACGCGATTCTTAAAAAGCACTTTACGCAGCTCCCATCACTCAGCCCGCTCGATATACTCCGCTGTGTCGGGGGCCTTGAGATCGCAGCCATGACCGGTATGCTACTCGCAGCAGCTCGCAGGCGGACCCCCCTCATGATCGATGGCTTTATCTCGACTGCTGCCGCAGCCCTGGCAGTCGCGTTGGAACCCCAAACGAGGGGCTACCTCATCGCGGGCCATCGCTCCGAAGAGCCCGGCCATCGCCTGCTGCTCGAGCACCTCGAACTCAAGCCGATTTTGGACTTGGAGATGCGCCTTGGTGAAGGAAGCGGCTCCGTACTGGCGATGCCGATCCTTGAGTCGGCCGTCGCGCTCTACTCGCAGATGGCTACGTTCTCCTCGGCCGGCGTCAGCGAGGCTTTTGCATGAACGCCACAAAACATATCCGGAGCGTGGCGCTGGATCTTCTGGTCGCCGTCCAGTTTCTTAGCCGCATTCCGCTCCCCAACCTGCCCTACGACCAAGGATCGCTTTCGCGTGCCGTCAAGTTTTTTCCAGTTGTTGGTCTGTTGATCGGGTGCGCTGCTGCGTTACTTCATCTCGTGCTCGCACCACACCTTTCCAGATTGCCATCCGCGCTTCTCGTCATTGCTTTCCTGGTGGCAATCACAGGTTGTCTCCACGAAGACGGTCTTGCTGATGCAGCCGATGGTTTCGGCGGCGGTGCAAGCCGTGAGCAGATCCTCCTCATCCTCAAAGACAGCCGCATCGGCAGCTTTGCGGGGACAGCTCTTTCACTCAGTCTGCTTGCCCGTGTCTGCCTGCTTGCGGCGCTCCCGTTGCCTCTTGTTCCTCAGTACCTCATTGCGAGCCATGTGCTCTGCCGCTGGACAACTCTTCCTCTCAGTTACTATCT
>JAABUH010001506.1_pt1 | contig 25634 bp, 25 predicted proteins | sample 5559121 | NCBI WGS metagenome assembly JAABUH01 (sample SAMN10711871, study PRJNA513364) | rock metagenome | isolation source: Antarctica rocks | place: Antarctica: Victoria Land, Battleship Promontory nord | collected 2015-12-28
CGCCCAGGCGTACGGTCAGGTCGCGCGCCGCCTCATAATCCACGGTCTTGAAGCTTCTACTCATGCCCCAACTGTACCATTTACACTCCGAGAGAAGCGGACGCCTCTCTCCGACAAACTGCTAGATAGTTTTCAATGCGCGAGGAGGTCCCGGCCTGACCGCCCGGCGCCGTCCCCTCGACCAGCAAGGTGTGCAAGCCCTCCGAGGCGCCGTAGACCGCCGCCGAGAGCCCGCTCGGCCCGCCGCCGATGATCACGACGTCATAGTCCACCGCCGCCGGCACGGTCTGCACTCCCACCGCGTCCGCGAGTTGACGGAGCGACGGCTGCGACAGGAGGGTATCGTCGGGCAAGACAACCACCGGGTAGGCGGCGTGCTCCATGGCACGGGCTGGAATCCGGGCACGGTCCCGTTCGTCCGTGGGGTCCAGCCACGCGTAGTCGACGACGTTGCGCGCCAGGAACTCCCGCAGCGTGTGGCACGCCAGGTCCAAGGGGCTTCCGATCACGACAGGTATGCGTTCGTCTGTCGTGACGGCGTCTTCCAAGTTACCGACCCGCTCCAGCAGCATCGCCGTGAGCGCCTGACGTATCTCCGGCGTGATGGCGACCAGGGCGCTGAAGTCGGAGGGTCCGAGGCGGAGGAGGTGGGACGGCTCCAGCGCCCGGAAACTCGCGAGGAAGGGCGCTCCGAGCAGCAGGGGCGCCACACCGAAGAACGCGCCGGTGTCGCCCATCACCAGGCTGCTCCACCGTCTGCCCACGCCTTTGGATATCTCGATGCGCCCGCTGAGCAGCACGTAGAACGCGGCGGCGTCACCCTCGCGTGCGACCCAGTCGCCGTCGCGCACACGGATATCGGCGGCGTGGTCGGCAATGCGCCGCACCTGGGCGTCATCCAGCGATGCAAAGAGCGCTATCCGACGGACGTCATCCTCCGTAATCATCGTGCCTCCTTCTCCCTTCGTTTCTGCGGGTATTCACTTGCAGCTTCATCAACATACCTTCGGTCGTGTGCATGGCGTTACCGTCCTTTTGACGGTGGCGCCATCGCGTTATGGGTTGGCGCCAAGGCCGTGTCCGTTCGTGGTGTCAACGCCGGTGAGATTTGACCCAGCAATCGCCAATTTAGCTTGACCCTTAGTAGGCCAGCTGGCAAAGGCCTCGATCAGCATCTACCAGAGATGAGGGCACACGCCAGGAACGAGCTACTTGAAAAAGATGGGTCAAGCCAAATTGGCGCAGATGGGTCAATTCTACGTCGCCGTTCGCAGTGGTGTCGCCTCGGGGGGCAGGATCACGCGGAACGTGAGGAATGTGACCGTCTAAGCGCCGGGGCTCACGCGCCCGCGATCGCGTTCGCCGCGTCGGGGGCTAGGGGCAAGGTGACGGTGACGGTCGTGCCCGTGTTCTCCGCGCTCTCCGCCGTGATCGTACCCCCGTGGCGCTCGACGATGGCCTTGGCCCCGGTCAGGCCCAGGCCGCTGCCAGCGATCCCGTGCGCCGTGGCGGCGCGGTAGTACCGCTCGAAGATGTGGGGCAGCGCGGCGGCTGGGATGCCGGCGCCCCGGTCGTGTACAGCGATGACGCCCGCGGCGACGCTCCGCGTCACCGTGACCACGACCGCCGCCGCGGGCGGGCTGTATTTGATCGCGTTGCCGATGAGGTTCTGGAGCGCGCGATCCAGGCGGGCGCGGTCCCCCGTGACGAGTAGCGGCGCGTCCGGGGCCTCCACCGCGACGGCGCGCTGCAAGGCGAATTCTCGGGCGACGGCGCGGGCCAGCTCTCCCAGGTCCACCGGCTCCCGTGCCAGCGCCAACTCCCGCCCCACGGCCAGATGGGCCGCGTCGTTGAGATCGTCGATGGCCACGCGCAGGCGGGTCGTGGCCGCGTCGATCTCGTCCATCTGCCGCGCGGTCCGGGTTGAGGTCCGTGTCTTGGGCGAGGCGTCTGCGGGTGAGGGCGGCGCGGCCGGCCAGACTGGTGAGGGGAGTGCGCAGGTCATGGGCGACGGCGGCGAGGGCCTCTGTGCGCAGGCGCAAGGCTTCCTCGGCGGCGCGCTGCCGAGCTGCGGCCATGCGCCGCGCCCGTTCCGCGATCCCCCGGGCGACGTCGGGGGCAATCCGGCGTTCGGTGGCGACACGGGCCGCCTCCTCGCCGTGAGTCTGGCCTTCCCGAGCGACGGAGATGTCCTCCCGTGCGCCGCGTGCCGGCGCCGTGGCGGCCCGGCGCGCGGCGCGCTCCCCGGCGGTGATGTCGGCGGTGTCGACGTCTGCCTGCGCGTCGTGGGCGCGCGTGTCCGTATCGACCATGGGGTCCGTCCCTCCTCCGGTATGACCCGACACTACTCTAGACATAGCGACGCATGATCATCGCCAACATTCCGCGCCGCTGGCGCGCGTGGGCGCCCGTCTGCTCGCGCCCGGTCGCGATGGCCGCCGCGACCGCGCGCGCCCTCTTGAGCGGACGCCTCAGGTCTCCCCGCTGGCGCGGCGCGCGGTCGGAGGACCAGGGGGCCGGCGGGGTCACGGTTAGCACGGCCAACGCCACCAGCGCCGCGTCGTAGTTGACCCGCCAGCCCACGAAGTCGCGCCAGGCCTGCTCCCGATCCGCCTTGAGCGACACGCCCGCGCGCGTGAGTCCGTCGTAGACCGCGTCGTACTCCCCCCGCGTCACGCTGATGGGGGCGTCGGGCGCGGGATCGTCGGCGTAGGGGATGGCGAACGCGCCAGCGATGCGCCGTAGGCACAGATAGCCTCCGCGCAGGCACAGTTCGGCTTGCGGGTCGCGCGGCCGCTCCAGCGTCGAGGCGACCAGCGCCGCCGTGTCGAGCACGGCCCCCGCCGCCGTGACCCAGGAGCGCTCGGGCTCCGGCGAGCGGTAGAACACGAGCGGCTGCAGCGAGGTGTGGCTCTCCTGCACCAGCTCGAACCAGGCCAGCCAACGCTCCCACACCTCGCCGATGCGGTCCATGCCGGCGATGCGGTGGTAGCGCGTCAGCATCGTGACCGGGGAGGGCGGCGAGCCGGCCAGCGTCTCCAGGCCGGTGACGGCGGCTTCGCGCTGCGAGTACGCGCCGTAGAGCGCGGGCAGGTACGACACCAAGATGGCGGCGAGGAGCAGGCTGAGCATGGTCTCGGAGAAGGCGACCACGGTGGTGAGTGGCACGCCCGCGCTATCGAATCCGGGCGTGAGCAGCGAGGAGCGGCTCATGGTGAAGGCGGCGCGCCACGTCGCCGCGCCCAGGCCCCAGAACAGGCCCGTGTAGCCAATCAGGAGGCAGGAGAGCCAGACCACGGGCAGCGCGAGCAGGCTCACGGGCGCGTAAAAGACCAGCAAGCGCTCGCGCGCCTCCTCGGAGCGCGGGCCGTGCAGGAGCAGGGCGAAGAGGTGGCGCATGGCCGTGAAGACGGCGGTGGTCAACCGATCGTAAATGGCGCGCGGCGCCACGAAGGTGCGCAACGCAGACAGGAACGCGCCGACGATGAGCGCCACGCCCAGCGCGACGACCAGGATGCGCAGGAAAATCATCAGACTACTCCATTATCACGCGACACTGGCAATCGGCCGACCTCAGGATCGGGTCGTCAGGTAAGCGCCGTTCATCCAGTCGGACGCGATCCGGCCGTAATTGGCCGCGTCTTCTTCCCACGCGCAATGCCCGCACTCCAGGATGTTCAACCTGCTGTGCGCTAACGCCTCGTGCAGCGCTTCGGCGTCTTGCGCCAGCACCTCCGGATCCTTGCGTCCGGCGATAATCTGAATGGGCGTGGCGATAGTGGGCAGGAGGCCCGACAGGTGCGGCAAGTCCGCGGGGTAACTCCGCACATACGACATCGAATCGAAAAACCGTTCGCCGGCATAGGATTGAATGTAATCGTCCCGCACGACATCGGGGACATCGTAGTTGCGGATGGCGCCGATTGATCCACGGATGATCTCGGCCGGGTCGGTCTGCTTGAATGGCGCGATGGTCTCAGCTTCGACGATGGTCTTGAGGGTCCCGCCGATCCGCAGCGGAACGGTGCTCGCCCCGCCTCCGACCAGGATGCTCCGAAACACCCCCGGATGGCGTGCCGCCGCGAATAGCAGGGCCGGAGTACCAACGTCGGGGCCGATAGCATGAGGCTGTGCGAGGCCGAACCCCTCCACGATGCGGACAATAAACTCGCCCATCGCGTGCGGCGACATCAGGTCCGGCCGCCCGTCAGACTGGCCGAAGCCGGGCAGGTCGACGGCGACCAACGAGAAGTCCCGGGCCAGACCCTGCCATAGGGGCAAGAAGGCGTAGATGCTTTCGGGCCAGGGGCTGAACAGCACGACCGCCTGGGCCGAGCCCTTGGGCTGGGCGGCATAGCGGATCTTGAGCCCATCTACAGTCAGAACATCTGGCTTCATCACAGTAACGTCAGTCATGTGCATGGTGCTACCTTCCTTTTGACGATGTGTCCGTCGCGTTGTTAGTTGGCGCTGAATGGAATCGGACATTGCGCCTCTCCTTTGGGTGTGGGTCTGCTCTTAGTGGTCCGTCCGGCAAGCCCACGCTACGTACCGGGCCTTGTCCCGCAAGGCGGTAATGAGCGCCAGCGCTCCGTTTCCAAGCTCGGCAAAAGGCTATCGACGTACCGGATGGACCACGTAGTGAGAACTCAACTTCTTGCCTGCCGGCAGGTTTGCTCGTGTCCCTACGCCCTCAACGTTGTTCGCTTAGGATGTCGCGCGGACCAGGGCCGCGGCCTGGATGGCGTCGGCGACCTTGCCGGGGTGCGAGAGCATGGCGGCGTGGCTAGCCCCCCGGACGATGCTGGTGGTGGCGCCCATGCGCGCGGCCATCTTACGCTCGGCGTCGGGATTGATCATACGGTCGTCTTCGGAGACGAGATACCACGAGGGTAGCTGGCGCCACGCCGGCGCGCCCGCCTTCACCGTGAAGGCCGTCGCCGCCAAGGGCTTCTGCGTCGTCGCCAAGGCCCGAGCTTCCGCCGGATCGACGTCCTGCATGAAGAACTGCGGGTAGGCGGTCGGGTCGACGCGCAGGAAGCCCGCGCGGTAGTCGGGGATCAGGTGCGCGTTGCCGGGCGCGGCGGGGAAGCCGGCGCCCGTTTCGGGGAGCGTCTCGTTCTCGTCGGGCGCGAAGGCCGCGACGTAGACCAGGCTGATCACATGCGGCGCGCCGACCCCCGCTCCGGTGATCACCGCGCCCCCATAGGAATGGCCCACCAGGACCGTCGGGCCGTTTTGCGCGGCCAGGACGGCGTGGGTCCTGGCGATGTCGTCGGCCAGTGAGTCCAGGTCAAGCTGCACGGCCACGACGCCATGGCCCGCGGCCTGCAACAGATGGATCACCTTGCTCCAGCTCGACCCATCGGCCCACGCCCCGTGCACGAGGACAACAGTCGGTTTCGCTTGCATCGTACTTCTCCTTGTGACGGCAACCGCCGCCTTGGCTATGGTCATGGTGGGGGCGGACGTGAGGGCGGACGCGGCCAGCGCGGCGCCGGCTCCACATCCGACCCGGCGCAGCAGTGCGCCTCTGGTCAACGTGGATCGGGACAGTCCCGTCCCTGGTGGTGCGGTGTGATCTTCCATCGATGTCCTCCTATGCGCCTGTGTTTGGCGCTGGCTGTGGTTTGTGCGCGCCGTCGTGCTCCTCCCGCTGGCGGCGTACGCCCGTGCAGTGCGACATCTGGTGTTATGCCATGTGTGCGACCCTCCTATCTATGCGCCAGCGGCGCCTCTCGCCGCTCCCTGGGTGCGCTCCGCCTCGCGGTCGGACCTCCCGCCGCGGAGAGAGGACTGCTCTCGCCGTGCGTCTCCCTGCTTTCCACTCTAGGGGATGGCCCGCGCCGTGTCAGTAGGACTCGCTTCGCATCTGCGCTTCGCCTCGCTTCGCTTTTCGCGGCTGGGGCGCCGGTAGGCGCGCGGAGAGGGGGGCAGGGAGGGGCGCGGACACAACGGGACGGGTCCGTTATGGTAAGATATGCTCGCTAGGCGCGCCCCATGTGTCGCGGTACTCCCGCTTGTGGGAAGGCGCGGTAGGGGCGTGTCCAAGGATTAGGACGCCGCATGTCATCGACCCGTTTTGACGAGGCCCGCGACTATGGCTTCGCCGACAAGGCGCTGGCCCTGCGGGAACGCGCCGGCCTGACGCAGCGGGAACTGGCCGCCTTGCTGACGGTGAGCGGGCGCGCGGTCCAGGCGTGGGAGGCGGGCCTCTCCTATCCGGGAGCCGAACACCTCACGCGGCTGATCGCCCTCTACGTGGAGCGCGGCGCATTCGGGGTCGGACGGGAGGAGGACGAGGCCGCGGCGCTGTGGGAGGCCGTGCGCGCCCATGCGCCGCGCCGCACCGTGCCCTTCGACCACGGCTGGTTCGCGTCGCTGCGGGGCGCGGATGACGCGGCCGTTCCGCCGCCTGGGTCACCGCCCCCGCCCCCGGCCCAAGTTCTCCCGCCGCGGTGGCACGATTGGGGGGAGGCGCCGGCCTCGCCGGTGGTCCGGGGACGCGCCCCGGAGTTGGCCACGCTGGCGCGCTGGGTGCGCGACGAGCGCTGCCGCGTGGCGCAGGTGCTCGGCGCGGGCGGCATCGGTTAAGACCACCCTAGCGGTCCAGTTGGCCCGCGACCTGGCGCCGGAGTTCGCGGCGGTGTACTGGCGCAGCCTGCGCAACGCTCCTCCCGTCGAAGAGTGGCTGGCCGGGGCCATCGGCGCCCTCTCCGCCGGCCAGGCCGTCGTCCCCGATCCGTTCGACGCGCGGCTGGGGCTGCTGCTGGAACTGCTGCGCGCCGGGCGGGCGCTCCTGGTGCTGGACAATCTGGAGGCCGTGCTGGAGCCGGGCGCGCCGGAGGTGCGCTACCGGGCGGGCTACGAGGGCTACGGGGAGGCGCTACGGCGGCTGGCCGAGGGCGCGCACGCGGGCTGCCTGCTGCTGACCAGCCGCGAGCAGCTGCTGCCGGCGGACGACGGGGCCGTGCGCGCGCTGCGCCTGGAGGGACTGAATGTGGACGCCGCTCGGGCGCTGTTGGGGTGCCGCGCCCTGACCGGCGACGAGGCGGCGTGGGGGGCGCTGGTGAAACGTTATGGGGGCAACCCCCTGGCGTTGAGCGTGGTGGGAGAGACCATCGGCATGGTCTTCGGCGGCGATATCGCGGCCTTCCTGGCGCAGGAGATGGCCGTCTTTGGGGGCATCCGGCAGCTGCTCGACGCGCAGGTGGGGCGCCTGTCCGCGCCGGAGCGAGCGGTCCTGACCTGGCTGGCGGTGGAGCGGGAGCCGGTGGAGTTCGCGGAGATTGTGGCCGACCTAGGGTCGGGCGTCCCACGGGGCGAGGCGGTGGAGGCGGTGGAGGCGCTGCTGCGGCGCTCGCTGCTGGAGTGGGGCGCGGGCGGCGCGTTCACCCTGCAGCCGGTGGTGCTCGAGTACGCCACCGCGCGGCTGATCGAGGACCTCGCGCGGGGAATCCTGGCGGGTGCGTCGGCGCTGTTGGTCGGCCAGCCGCTGCTCAAAGCGACGCCCAAGGACTACGTGCGGCGCAGCCAGGAGCGCCTGATCGCGCGGCCGCTGCTGGAACGGCTGAGCGACAGCTTTACCGGCGACGAAGCCGTCGCTCGACGGCTGATGGAATTACTGGGGACATGGCGCGGGTGCCCGGCGGGGGAGCAGGGCTACGGTCCGGGCAATGTGGTCAACCTGCTGCGGCTGCTGCGCGGCGACCTGCGGGGGCTGGACCTCTCGCGCCTGGTCCTCCGGCAGGCGTATCTGCAGGGCGTCGATGCGCAGGACGCCAGCCTGGCGGGCAGCCACCTCTCCGAGGCGGCGTTGTCCGAGGCGTTCACCTATCCCTCGGCGGTCGCGCTCAGCGTCGACGGCGCGTATCTGGCGATGGGGACGTCCACGGGCGAGGTGCAGCTACGACGCGTCGCGGACCGCGCGCTGCTGATGGTGGCGCAGGGGCATAGCGGCCTGGTTCGGGGCGTGGCGCTGAGTGGAGACGGGCGCACGCTTGCCAGCGCCAGTTGGGATGGGACGGTCCGGCTATGGGAGGCGCCGGGCGGGCGGCCGCTGGCGACCCTGCGAGGGCACGCCGGCCTAGTCTGGGGGGTGGAGCTGAGCAGGGATGGGCGCACGGTCGCCAGCGGCGGCGCGGACGGCACGGTCCGGCTGTGGGAGGCGCCCGGTGGAGAGTTGCTCGCGATCCTGCAGGGGCACAGCGGCCCGGTTCGGGGCGTGGCGCTAAGTGGAGACGGGCGCACGGTCGCCAGCGGCGATGCAGACGGGACAGTCCGGCTGTGGGAGGCGCCGAGCGGGCGGTTGCTGGCCACCTTACGGGGGCACAGCGGCGCGATCTGGGGTGTGGCGCTAAGTGGAGACGGGCGCACGGTCGCCAGCGGCGGCGCGGACGGCACGGTCCGGCTGTGGGAGGCGTTACCCGCAAGCGGGTCCTCGGGGCCGTTGCAGGCGACCTTGCAGGGGCATACCGGCCTGGTGTATGACGTGGCGCTCTCGGCGGACGGGCGCACGGTCGCCAGCGGCGGCTATGATATGGCGGCCAGGCTGTGGGAGGCGCCGAGCGGGCGGCCGCTCGCGACCCTACAGGGACACAGTAGCGGGGTGCAGGGCGTGGCGCTGAACGGGGATGGGCGGTTGCTGGCCAGCGGCGGCCTGGACGGGACGGTCCGGCTGTGGGAAGCGCCGAGCGGGCGGCCGCTCGCGACCCTACAGGGACACAGTAGCGGGATCTGGACCGTAGCGCTGAACGGGGATGGGCGGTTGCTGGCCAGCGGTAGCCAGGACGGGACGGTCCGGCTGTGGGGCGCGACCAGTGGAAAACTGCTGGCGGCCCTGCGGGGGCACGCTGGCGGGGTCCGGGGCGTGGCGCTCTCGGCGGATGGGCGGTTGCTGGCCAGCGGCGATGCGGACGGGACGGTCCGATTGTGGGAGGCGCCGAGCGGGCGGTTGCTGGCGACTCTGTGGGGGCACACGAGCGGGGTGCAGGGCGTGGCGCTCTCGGCGGACGGGCGTCTGGTCGCCAGCGCCAGTTGGGATGGGACGGCCAGGTTGTGGGAGGCGTCCCATGGAGAGCCGCTCGCGACTCTGGAAGGACACAGCGGCCCGGTTCGGGGCGTGGCGCTCTCGGCGGACGGGCGTCTGGTCGTCAGCGGCGGTTGGGATGGGACGGTCCGGCTGTGGGAAGCGCCGAGCGGGCGGCCGCTGGCCACCCTGCACGAACATACAGGTGGAGTGAGGGCCGTGGCGCTCTCGGCGGATGGGCGTCTGGTCGCCGGCGCCAGTTGGGATGGGACGGTCCGGCTGTGGGAAGCGCCGAGCGGGCGGCTGCTCGCGACCCTGCACAGGCATGCTGGCATGGTCTGGGGAGTGGCTCTGAGCGGGGATGGGCGGTTGCTGGGCAGCGCCAGCTACGACGGGACGGTCACGCTGTGGGACACTCGAAGCGCGGCCAGTGATGGCGTCCGTCTGCGCACGCTACGGGCCGATCGCCGCTACGAGCGCCTGGACATCAGCGGCCTGACCGGGGTGACCGAGGCCCAGCGTTCGGCGCTCCGCGCGCTGGGCGCCGTCGAGCAAGGGCCGGCGCCGCTCGCCCTACTCACGTCGGCCGGGGTGGCGCCCCCTTCAACGACCACGTCAGGGCCGGAGCCGGCCGTCGCGGGCCCGTTGGCGCAGCCTCCGACCAACCTACCCCCGGCCCGCACCAGCTTCGTCGGCCGCGCCGACGACGTGATGGCCCTCTCGCAGGCGCTGGACCCGACGACGCAGATCGGCGCGCGCCTGCTCACCTTGAGCGGGGCGGCCGGCAGCGGCAAGACACGCCTAGCCCTGGCCGTGGCGGATATGGTGCGCGACGCCTATGAGGAGGGGGCGTGGCTGGTCGGACTGGCGCCCCTGCCGGCCGATGCGACCGCGGACCCCACGGTGGTAGCGGCGGCGGCGCTGAACGCCCTGGGCCTGCACGAGCAGCCGGGTCAGGCGCCGCCGGATACGCTGGTCGGGCGCCTGCAACCCCGGCGCCTGCTGCTGATCTTGGACAACTGCGAGCATGTCGTGGCGTCCTGCGCCGCCCTGACCGCCCGGCTGCTGGAGGCCTGCCCTGGGCTGCGGATCCTGGCCACCAGCCAACTCCCGCTGGGGATCGCGGAGGAGGCGGTCTGGCCCGTGGCCGTGCTCGCGATACCCGACGCCGTGGCGGGGGCGCCGACAGAAGCGGACCTGTATCTGCTGGGGCAGTCTGACGCGGTGCGGCTGTTCGTGGAGCGCGCACAGGCGGTGCAGCCGGGTTTCCTGCTGAGCGCGGAGAATGCGGCCGCGGTGGTGGCGATCTGTCGGCAGTTGGACGGGCTGCCGCTGGCTATCGAGCTGGCGGCGGCCCGGCTCCATGTGTTGTCTGTGGACGACGTGCTCGCTCGGCTGGACGACCGCTTCCGGCTGCTGCGCCGCGGCGGCCGCACCGCCGCCGACCGCCATCAGGCCTTGCAGGCGACGATGGACTGGAGCTACGGGCTCCTCGATCCCGCCGAGCAGGCGCTCCTGCGGCGGCTCGCCGTGTTCGCGGGTGGCTGGGATGACGGCGGCGGAGGCGGTGTGCGCCGGGGAGGCGGTGGCGGCGGAGGCGGTGCTAGAGTTGCTCGACGAGCTGCTGGACCGCTCGCTCGTGTACGTCTACGACGTGGAGGGGGCGCCGCGCTATGGGCTGCTGGAGACAGTGCGGCAGTATGGCGTGCAACACCTGGAGCGCGTGGGCGAGACGGCCGCGCTGCAAGACCGACGCCTGCACTGGTGCGTGAGGCTGGCCGAGCAGGCTGCCTTGGCCTTGCGCGGCCAGCAGCAGGGTACGTGGCTGGCACGGTTGGAGCGGGAGCACGACAATCTCCGGGCGGCGTTGCGCTGGAGCCTGCGCGTCGGGGCCGCTGGGACGGAGGCGCTACGGCTGGCGAGCGCGCTGGCCCACTTCTGGCTCGTGCATGGCCACCTCAGCGAGGGGCGACAATGGCTTGGTGAGGCGCTGGCCCCTGGTGGAGGGGCTGGCGCTGAGCGGGCACGGGCGCTCGACGGCGCGGGGCTGCTTGCGGAGGGACAAGGCGCCTACGCGGAAGCCACACACCTGCTCGACGAGAGCCGGACGCTTTGCCAGGAGGCGGGCGACCACGCCGGGGTGGCGCGCGCGCTCGCCAGCCTGGGGCTGGTGGCCGAGCGGCAGGGCGACTACGGCCGGGCGCGCGCGCTGCTCGAGGAGGCGCTGGCGCTCTTCCGCGGGCTGGGCGCGCGGGATGACATCGCCGGTACGCTCGCGGCCCTCGGGCTTGTCGTCGAGTTCCAAGGCGACGACGGCGTGGCGTGGTCCCTCCTGGGAGAGGGCCTGACCCTGTTCCGAGCCATGGGCGATGGCTGGGGCGTCGCGAATACGTTGGGCAATATGGCGATCACGGCCCGGAGACATGGGGAGTACCCCCGCGCGCTCGGCCTGTACGAGGAGGCGCTGGCGCAGGCGCACGCCGTGGGCGATCGGCGGGGCATCGCGCGCTGGATGAACGGGGTCGGCCTGTCCTTGGCGAGCCAGGGCGCGTACGATCGCGCGCGTGCCCACCTGGAGGAGAGCCTCATGCTGTCGCGCGCCCAGGGAGACCTACGGAGCGCGGCGGCGTCGCTCAACGACCTGGGCGAGGTCGCCCGTACGCAAGGCGCGTATGCTCAGGCATGGGGACTGTTCGAGGAGAGCCTAGCCCTGCAGCAGCAGTTTGGGGACGGCTGGGGAGTCGCCAATTCGTACCGGAATCTTGCCAGCGTCGCCGAGCAGCGCGGCGACACCGAGCAGGCCGCGCGTCTGCTCGCCCAAAGTCGGGAGCGATTCGAGGGCTTGGGGGATCGCTGGGGCATCGCCTACTGCCTGGAATTGGGGGGCCACGTGGCAGCCGCTCGTGGCAACTGGGTGGAGGCCACCCAACTGCTGGCCGACGCGGCGGCGTTACGCGAGGCCATCGGCGCCCAGTTCGAGCCGGACGAACGCGAGGCGCACGAGCGCCTGCTGCGGACCGTGCGCGCGGCATTGCCGGACGCATAGGGGGGACCGAGACATGGCAACTTGCGACGAGGGACTATCGCCCAATCGGGCGGCCGCATTGTGGCGCCATCAGGGGGAGCTACAGGCGGAGGTGGAAGACGGTTTGGTGGCGCCGGAGCGGGCGGACGGGGATTAGGACAAGAGCTGGCTGCCGCACGCGGATGTACGCGGCGCCTCCCCATCAGCTAACGATGAAAGAGTTGCGCCGAACCCGTGCAAGACATGCTCTCTACATCTCTCCACGCTATTTCACACATCGGGCCTTGGGACAACCTGTGGACAGGCTGTGGACGATTGTGGATAAACCCTTGCCCATCCCGTCGGCTTTCTGTCCGGCGACCAACTCTTGCCACGGGCCCGAGGCATGTGCGCCGCGTGTTGTACATGGCCATGTAGAAAGCCCCACTGATGGCCAGCTAATGGTCCCCATTCGTGGAGAACCTGCCGACGGTTCCCCAAGCCCCGCCCACGCGAAGGCCGTGCCGAGACAGGGAGAACTTGTTCTTCAGGGAGCAGGAGCTGGCCCATCTGCCCTCTAACGAGCAGGCGCACGATGGCCACCAGTGGCGACTTTTGTGTGGCCACTGACACGCGTCACCCCCTTCCTAGCGGCCGCTGGTCTGCCGACAGCGGCGGTCGCTCCACGTAGCGTCGACCCGCGTCGTTTCGCGCATCGCGCGCCTGCGCTACCGTACGATCGTCTCCAGGGCCTGCGTCTCCGCGTATAGGCGGGGACCCGCCAAACGCCGCGCATGAACGTCTGTGGCCGGCACGTTCACGGCCTCGCCGCGCATCAGCACATGGCGCCATACGCTGACTGACGTCCGAGCGGGCAGCACGTAGCCGTCGATGCGCTGAGGCCGTGCGAGGAGCGCCTGCGTGAGCAAGGCGCTCCCGCTGGATCCCATGCATGGGATAGCCCGTCCGTCACCTGATATCCTGGTCGCGTGACGCCACCTGTCGGGTAAGAATTCGTACGCGTACGAATTCTTGGGCTGATGGCCCGACCAGCGGTCGGCTCAGATACGGGATGATCTCGTCAATTCGTTGAATTCGTACGGCCCAACGACCAGTGACCTGTCCACGTACGCATCTCCGACCGACGTCGCCACGTCGGCGATGGTCGCTAGCCTGAGCCCCGGCGACACGCGCGTCTGGTGGGAGTTGTCAATGGCCATGTACAGGAGTGCGACGAGAGCGAGACCCAGCCATCTGTACGCCCGTACGAATTCAACGAAATGACGACATCATGGGACAACAGCGGCATGGAACACCGTCTTATGATGCTTGTCGTCGATGCGCACCTCATGGTGGCGGACATGCCCGTCGTCTTCCAGCGCCGCGAGCTCCGCTCTGATGACGCGCGACTGGACGTTGCGCCCCAGGCTGTAGCTGATCTCGGTGCGCGAGAGGCCACCTGCCCCGGCGTCGCGCAGCGCCGCGAGGATACGTCCGGCCAGCGACATGTCCCCTTGACCCCCGAAGATGGCCTCCGCCGACTCCTCACAGTAGGCCCAGACGGCGAGCGCCGCGCGCAGGTGCGCGGGCCCAACCAGCGGCGACTGGTCGAGCATCGCGTACAGGACCGACAGGCGCAGCACCTGCGCGCGGGCCCGCGACACGATCCCACCGAGCCGTCCCGGCCGCGCGGCCGCGAGCGTCGGGTACACCTGATGCCAGAGCGCCCGCGCCGCCGCATCGCGGCGGATCGCGTCGCGCCGGTCGCGGGCGTAGGTCAGCGCCTCCCGCAGGTCTCCCAGCAGACGCCCGTAGTGCGGCACGCCCTCGCCGTCGGGCAAGTCCTTGGAGCGACGCGCCAGGACCCACAGGAAGCGATTGGCGAAGCCGTTGGCGCTGTCGAGCGCGGAAAGCGTCCGGCGCAGCTCGTCGGGAGTGACATGCCCGAGCACGCTGAGATAGGCGCCCGTCGCCGCCAGGGGGTTCGACCGCGTCATGACCGCGAGGCGCGGACCGTCCCAGGCCTGCCGGAGGATGACCGAGAGGGTGTTGCCCTCGCGCCCCATCACTTTGAGCGTGCCACCGAACTCGCTCTCGAACGCTAACCGGCGCGTCCCACATATCTCGCGCGCCCCGTGCGCTTCGTGCGCCCCGCCCGCGGTCCCCTCGCCGCCATCCCCTTCGTTGGGATCACGGACCGCCTGGACGAGGCCCTCGCCCGAAGACAGACCGCCGATAACGCAGGCGCGCGCCCAGTCCGGGTCGACGTGGTCCATGAGCTGACGCACGCGTGCCGCCGCCGACCCTTTGGCGCTCGCGGTGTCGCCCACGACGACCGTGAAGAGGCGCATGGGGTGGTCCGCGCCCTCCGCCACCGCGTGGGCTGCGGGTCCGGCGGCGTTGCCGATCATGGTCAGGAGGTGCGCGAGCAGGTTGGCCTCGTCCGCCTCCGTATGGGGCTCGATGGCGCGTACGAGCGCGCCGGCCAAGCCGTGGAGCGCGTCGGCGCCGAGCAACGGCCAGGGCGCCGCGTACACGAGGTCGCCCGAGGATCGGGGCCGGAGCACCGGGGGTGCCGGCGCGTCGACGGGGGCGCGCGTGGCCGCCATGAACGGGTGTGTCTGTGCGAACACCATGAGGAATCACTCCTTTCGGCCATCCGAGAGGTCCGGGCCGTCTGGGCCGTCCGTCCGCGCGTCCGGTCGAGACGCGGGGGCGACGCTGGTCACCGGCTCCAACAACGCGACAAGGGCATCGAAGCGGTCGGGGTCGCCGCCGGCCCAATCGGCGAGGTCGGCGATGGTGTAGGCGGCGCTCTGGCCTGTCCACCCGAGGGCCGCCAGGACCGGCGGCGCGGGCGGGACACGATAACCGCCCGCCTCCAAGCCCGCGTCGCGCAACGCCCGCACCACGGCCGCGGCGCCACCCGGGAGCTGCCCCACGCCATCGTCGATGACCACGACGACCGACGGATGTCCCGCGACGATCTGCCCGACGGCCCGTGCCGGGAGCGGCGCGCGTGGGCCGCACAGGAAGGTCACGGCTGACGTTGGCAGGGAGGACAGGCGCCACACGTCCGAGACCGTGGCTACCACGTAGAGCGGCGCCCCCGCGATGATCTCAGCCGGGTTGTAGAGTAGGTCCGGCCGGCGCGAGCCGTCCCAGGCACGGCACGGTGACGCCCCGTCAACGGCCGAGCGCACGGTGGCGCACGCGCGCCCATCGCCGTCGCGGACGGTGGCGCACGCGCGCCCATCGCCGTCGCGGACGGGGTAGCGCAGCCAGGCGCGGCCGCCCTGGATGACCACGCGCAGATCCAGGCGCTCGACCGTCGCGGCGACGATACCCCGCGCATGCCAGAAGTCGGCGACGATCGCGGCGTACCGCTCGGCGAAGGGATTAGCAGCCTCCATCAGCCCTCCTCTCCGGCTCTACGCGTGTCGGGAGGGGACGCCGCGAGCTCCGCCAACTCCCACGGGTGGATGGTCATGACGCGCGCGAGGTGGCGGCACCAGCGGGCGGGATTCGGCCGCGTGAGCGTGCCACGCGGCCGCTTCGAGGTGACATGCCGGAAGCCGTGGCACGCGCATGTCTCGTGGACGATATCCACGTCATACCAGAGGCCTGGCTTGGAGGCGCTCGCCATACACCAACGGGCGCTATCGGTGGGATGAGGACGGATGTCGTCGGCGCTGATGGCGCGGCCGCGCAGCCGCGCGGAGAGTTCAGGGGAAGGAACAGGGGTAGACATCACACGACTCCTACGCAGTCACGGCGGGGTCTAGAAAGGAGAGGGCGGCGATCGGCCGTCGCCCACGCATCTCGTCTCCTCAACATGGACATCGCACGGAACACGTACCCTGTCCCTCGTGCCATTGGGACATGGAACGGCTGGCGGCGCCATAGGCGGATGACCAATCACTCATCACTACATGAGCGCCACAGACGGTCAATGGCAACCGGACGATGGACGATATCGGGTGCCTGCAACACGTAGAATGAGAACATCTGTTCTATTAATTACTGCGCGTGTGCTGCCGGATGATCTGTTCGTGCCCGGCGAAGCGTCCACTCAGCGCCCACTCATTTACGTTTCTAGTATTGTGCATATATGCATAATAACATATAATAGAGGGCGAGACAAGGAGAGACCGGGGCGGAGAAGTCTGCGGGTAGGGAGCGGCCTGAGCAGGTCGATCACGGCGCGTGCATAGATAACGGACCGAGGAACACCTGGTTGGAGGGAAAGGCCATCAATAGACCATGAGCATGCCCCGGTCCTCATCCTCGGTCACCATGGTAGGCGAGGGGACAGTCACACGGATAGTCGAGTAGCGCGACGAGGGAAGGAGTTGATATGATAGCCTCAAAAATCACAGTCGGGATGGAGCGGACGCAGTCCTATCACCAGGAGACACCGTTACTCCTCTCGGTGCCGGAGGCCGCACGCCTCCTCGGTGTCGGGGTGACGCTGGGGTGGGAGATGGTGCATGGGGGCCAGTTGCCGAGCGTGCGGCTCGGCCGGCGCGTCCTCGTCCCGCGCGCCGCCATCGAACACCTTGCGCGGCTCGAGTCCGCGTAAACCCCAACGCCGCTTTCAGCGCGCCAGGCCCGCGATGTCGGCCTCCAGGAGCAATCGATGGCACATCTCAGCGAATACAAGAAGAAGGACGGGACCACGGTCTATCGCGTCCGGGTCGTGATCGGCTACCGGACGGATGGCGCGCCGATCCAGGAATCGCGCACCTTCGTCACCAAAACCGAGGCCAAGAAAGCCGCGAAGGCGTGGGAGACGCAGATCGCACAGGGCATCAGTGGGTCCACGACGAAGACCACGCTGGGTGCGTACTTGCAGGAATGGCTCCATCGTAAAGGACGCAGCGCCCGGCCCATCACGGTGACGAACTACGCGTGGTTGATCAACCACACCATCACGGGCACGCCGCTTGCCGGCGCCATGCTGAGCCGGGTGACGCCGAGCCAGGTGCAGAAGTGGATCGACGGCGTGCCGCACGCCGCGACGGCAAAGAAAGCCCGCGCGGTCCTCAACATCGCCTTGAACGAGGCCGCGCGCCTCGGCCACATCGCCGTCAACCCCGTCGCCCGGACGACAGCGCCGGCGCATACGCCGCGCGAAGGCCAGGCGTGGAGCGTGGACGAGGTGCACCGCTTCCTTGCCGCGGCGGACCGGGATAGCTACGCGCCATTCTGGCACCTCGCGTGCTACCTGGGCCTGCGCCCGTCGGAAGTTGCCGGGTTGAAATGGGAGGCGGTCGACCTGGACAGGAGCATCGTGCGGGTAGTGCGGGCGCGCCCCACCGTCGGCGGCAAGACGTTCGAGAGCGAGCGCACGAAAAGCCCATCGGGAACCCGCGCACTCCACCTGCCGGAACCGCTGATCCAGCGACTCCGGACGCACCGCGCCCATCAAGACATTGTGCGATCGGTAGCTCATGACAGGTGGACGGAGTCGGGCCTGGTATGTACAACCGAGGTCGGTACGCCGATCGACTACCGCAACGCGCAGCGGCACTTCCACCGCTTGTGTGCGCAGGCCCGCGTCACGCGCATTCGCCCCTACGACATGCGGCATACGGCCACGAGTCTGATGATCGACGCGGGCGCTGACCTGAAGGCGGCCAGCGAAGCGCTCGGCCATAGCGATCCACGCATCACCATGAAAGTGTACCGACATGTCCGGGGTGACCAGCGCGCGCAGGCTCTCGCCCTGCTGGCCAACGCGATCACCGCTCTTCCAGACGAGAGGCAGTGAGGACGACGCAACGGCGCAACAGCAGACGGGAGACGTTGCTCTCAGTCACAGTGCGCCTGCCTCGCATGATCGTATCGCCGCGCTCCGTGCCGATCCCGCCGATACGATCATGCGCCGCGACACGGGGCCTGCACGCAGGTGGCCTGCACGCAGGTGGCCTGCTACGCGGTACGCGTGTTACGTTCCGCAGGTTTATCCGCCACACCCCTGCGTGTCGCGCTCAGGTACCCGACAAGGCAGATGATGGCACAGGCCAGGACCAGACTGATCGGCCCCGTCCCTAGCCCCAGGCCGCCCAGGCTGTGCGCCCGTCCGATCCAGTCGGCGAATGACGCGCCGAGCGGACGCGTGACGATGTAGGCGAACCAGAAGGCCAGGATCGCGTTCAGACCCAGCAGCCGGTAGGCCAGCGCCGGGACAGCGATGACGGCGGCAAAGAGCACACCCGAGGAGAAGAACCCCAACCCGAGGGTGAAAGCGGTCAGGTCGCCCGCAGCAGTGCCGAGCGCGAACGTCGCCATGACCGTGGCCCAGTAGAACAACTCGCGGCGACGGGTATCGACGCTGTGGATCGAGAGGGTTTTCTCGCACGCGTACCAGACCACGAAGATCACGGCGAGCGCGCTGGCAAAGAATGCGGCCGAGACAACATACGGAATACCGAAGCCAATGTGCAGCGTATCGGCGGCCATGGTGCCAAAGATCGCGACCATGACCACGGCCAGCCAGTAGATCCAGGCGACATAGCGACGGGCTGAGAACTGCAAGACTAGGGCGCCAGCCAGTCCCACGGCCCCAAGCGCGACCGCGACGAACGGACTGATCTGGTGGACCAGAAAGTCCGACGTCGTCTCGCCCATCCCGGTAGTCAACAGTTTAATGATCCAGAAGAGAGCTGTCACCTCCGGAACCTTGCGCCCCGCGGACCGCGGCGGACGATGCCAGCTGGCGGTACGCGACGCGCGGGTGGCTGGACCGGCGGTCGGGCCGCCGGCTGACGTTCTGTCTCGGCGGGGGTATGGCCCCGGGTTCGTCATACGCTCTATCTCCTACGATGTCACGCTCTATCACTCACGCACGGTCCCCGAGGCGACCATGGGCGCGCAAGGCCGGAGCAACCAGCGCTTGAAACACGCGCGGTAGCGCGGTAAAAACGTCCTTGCAAAAATCTTGCAAAAATGCTCGATGCCGAGACCTTCACAGTCTCGGCATCGAGCATTTTACGCCTGAAAAGGGGGTGGACCTGAGGGGATTCGAACCCCTGACCTTCTGAATGCCATTCAGACGCGCTCCCAGCTGCGCCACAGGCCCCTGGTACTGCAATGCCCCACGCTCGTGCGTTAGGGCGTCGAGGGCATCGCAGTGATAACTATACCATGTTACGCGGTCGGTTGTGCGGCCACAGGCACGGCCAGAGGCGCGGCCGCGAACGAGGCCTCCTGCGCGGCGGCCGGGTAGACGCTGACGCGCTGGCGCTGGTTCGGCAGCGGCTTCTCGAACTTGACCTGCCCGTCGATGAGAGCGAAGAGCGTGTAGTCCCTGCCCATGCCCACGTTGACGCCCGGCTTCCACTTCGTGCCGTGCTGGCGGATGATGATGCCGCCGGCGCGGAGGTATTCGCCGCCGAACTTCTTGACGCCGAGGCGTTGCGCCTGACTGTCACGGCCGTTACGCGTCGAGCCGAGACCCTTCTTATGTGCCATGTGTCCTGTCCTTTTGTCCTCTAGTTGTCCTCTAGACGCTACGCCCCATGCGGGCGCTATGCGGGACCCGATCCGGGTAGGTCGGCTAGCCCTTCGACGGACGACGCCTCCGACGGCAGAGTCGTCGGCAACGTAGCGTCGCCGGGCAGATCGTGCGCGAGTGTGGTCGCTCCCATGTCGGCCATGTCGAGCTGCGCCGTCGGGGCAATCGCCGGTAGCGCGTCACCGGCCGGCGCGGCCGAGCCCGGTGTGGCGGTGAACCGCACGGGGCCAGTCTCCCGCGACGCGGTTGTTTCCACGGTCGTCGTCGCTGTTTCGACGGTTACGGTTGGGGTCTGCGGCGCCGCTGTTTCGACGGTTACGGTTGGGGTCTGCGGCGCAGTTACCGTGACGGGCGCCTGCGCGACGGTCCGTGGCCGCTCGGCCATGGCGTCGGTCCCCAGGCCGGGGATGTCGATGGCCTGCACCAGCAGCTGAGTCAGCCACTGGCGGTGACCGGTGCGCCGGCGATAGCGCGACTTGCTCTTGTACTTGAAAATGATCAGCTTGGGACCCTTGTGCTGGCGCACCACGCGCGCCGTCACCACCGCTCCGTCGATCAGGGGGCGACCGTAGGCGACGTTACCGTCGTTGGCGGCGAGGAGCACCTCGTCGAGCCGCACCTGCGCGCCCTCGTCGACGGTCAGCTTCTCGACGTCGAGCGTCTCGCCGACCTGCACCTTGTATTGCTTGCCGCCCGTCTTGACTACTGCAAACACGAGACGAAAATCCTTAAGTTACACTGTTTACGCGCGCGGACGCGCCAAAAAAAGCGCCTGGTCATCCCGAGCGCGCTTAGGGAAGGATAGCAAGCGGCGCGGGTTCGCGTCAAGCGCTCACCTTCTCCCCCGATTCCCCATCTTGGGCGCGCCCCACGATTGTGAGGGCATCAAGCACAGCGGGCGCGGCCGATGGGCGCGTGCCGCCACATATGTGACGCGGCGGGGCGGTGCGCCGGGATCGCGGGATCGGCGACGACCACCGGTGCGGGCGCGGGGGGCGACTCCTGGACCGCCGGGGCGGGCGCGGGCGCGCGGCGGGGGCGGGCCGGGGGACAGAGCCGCAGGCGCGCACGGCGCGCAGCGCGCCTACGGCTTGCAGCCCCGCCCGCGTCCAGCGCATCCCGGCGCCTTTGGCGCGCGCCCCGATCAGCGTCTTGCATAGGCTCTCCACCGCCCCCGAGCCGATGGGCAACCGCGCGTCCACGAAGCGCGGGTAGTCCAGGCGCGCGGCGTTGTTCGCGACGTACGCGCGCTCGCGGCGCAGCGCCTCCGCCGCCGCGGGGCCGCGCGGCCCCGCGGCGGCGCCCGCCCGCGCGCAGACATAGGTCGGTCGTACCATGGTCGCGTCGCTTGTGAGCCCCTGCAGGTCCCGTCCCCGCGCCCGGTCCACCAGCCGCAGCAACCCCCTCACGCGGGGCACGGCGGTTATCGACACTCTCTTTCGTGCTGGCGAATGCCAGCAACCCCCTCACGCGGGGCACGGCGGGCGCTCCCCACGCGGGACGGCCCGCACCGCCAACACCCGTTCCAGTGTCGCCTTGCACACCCGCCGGCTCACCGCTTGCAGCCGCGCCTCTATCCCGTCGAGGTCTGCCGTCAGCAGCTCCGGCCCCGCCGCCCGCAACTCCTCCGCCAGGATCTCGCCGAGTTCCTGTATGAGCGAACCGTTATCGCCTACTCTGGTGGCGGCGCGTCGTACATCGGGAGCGGCCGCAGGCGCGTGTCGATGCCGAGGTCGGCCAGGTGTGCGGCCTCGGCCAGATCGTCGGGGCGTCCCAGCGCGAAGGTCGACGCGGCGAAGGGAGCCAGGCTGTCATAGATAGGCCCCAGGGCGCGCAGCACATTCGGGTGGCGCGGCGGCTGCTCGCCGCCTAGTTGGCGCACCGCCGTCTCATTGGAGAGCTCGAGGCGCAGGGGCGCGGGCGCGTAGGGGCGCGCATAGCGCAGCGCGAGCTCCAGCGCCTGCAACTGGGCCTCTAACGGCGTCGCGTTGCCGAGATATCGGGCGATGCGCACGCGCGCCACCCCGGCGGCATCGACGACGACGATGCCCGCGCCCGCCAGGCCGGGGTTACCCCGCGCCGTCCCCACCACCCGCACGGTCACCTGCGCGTCGCGCTCATCCGCGGTCATCGTCACATCCTCGGTTATCTATCAATATCCGCGCGCCCCGCGCCCAGGACTCGTGAATTAGCGGGCGGCTCGCTGCGCAGTGCAGCGGATACGCGCTCATCACACAAGCTGACGCCGGCGCCCTTCTCTCGCTCCCTGGCTCCCTGGCTCCCTGGCTCCCTCCGCCCCTGGCTCCCTGGGCTCCCTGGCTCCCTGGCTCCCTGGCTCCCTCCGCCCCTGGCTACCTGGGCTCCCTGGCTCCCTGGCTCCCTGGCTCCCTGGCTCCCTCCGCCCCTGGCTACCTGGGCTCCCTGGCTCCCTGGCTCCCTCCGCCCCTGGCTACCTGGGCTCCCTGGCTCCCTCCGCCCCTGGCTACCTGGGCTCCCGAACCCTAGCCGCGGGTCCGACGTTAGAGCGCGCCTCCGGGGGAGCCCCGGGAGATGGCTCCTCTCGCCCCCTCCGCCCATGGCTAACTGGCCCCTCGGCCGCAGCCGAGGGTCCAGCGCACCTCCGGGGGAACCCCGGGAGATGGCTCCCCCCAGACCCCCGCCATCCACGGCGCGCGGGCAAAGGGGCTTTGGACACCCGACAATGCACGGACCCTGCCCCGCGCCGCATCCACGTTGACGAGAGGCGCCGCCCCATGCTACCCTCATCCTCATCCGGCTACGTCCCCTGCCCTGGATGTGAGTGAGAGTGAGAAGGATCGTCGATGAAATCGTTTCGGCTCGTCACGCTGACGCTACTCATGCTCGTCATTGTACCGTTAAGCTTGTCAGGGCAAGGGATTGATTAGGTGCGCGGCGAATCCGCCCGGATAGCGCCGTCGCCACTCCTCGCGCAATATGCCGTAGCCCAGGCCGTCATAGTAAGCACCCTCGACGATGCGCGCCTTACGGAAGCGCGGCTCCAGGGTGTAACCGAGTTTCTCGCCCAGCCGCATCATGCCCCCGTTGCCGGACCAGGTGCGCAAGTCGAGCCGCGCGATGGCGGGCAGCGCATCGAACAGGTAGTCGCTCCACAGACCCAGCGCCTCGTAACCGAGCCCATGGCCCCAGGTGGCGGGGTCGTAGAGCACGATGCCGACGACGGGCCAATAGGTCTCCTCGCTCTCCCAGGACCACGTGACGAGGCCGGTCAACTCGTCCGTTCCTCGGCCGGCGACGACGAGGTTGGTCCGCGGTGAGGGCCAGTCGCCCGAGGCGATCGCGATGCGGTCGCGCTCGACCATGGCCGCGACGGCGTCCGCCGACGGCAGGGGGTAGTAGGGGCCGTCCATCCTTTTCCATTCATGCCCCGGCCGGAGCCACGCCGCGAAGGGATCGAGATCGGCGTCACGCCAGTCGCGCAGGACGACGCGCGGTCCCTCGAGTCTGAGCGGCGTATCGATCATCGCTCCTCACCCTTGGCAAGCAAGAACAAAGTCACAGCCCCGGTACGGCGCTCATCGAGCTCGGGCTCGATGCCCCGACGCGCCGCGCGTGCCAGCGCCTGTGCCCGTGTTCTGTACGCACGTGGCGGGCCAGTAGGAGCTCGATCTCCGGGCGTTTAGCCGCCGCGCAACGGATGGCCGTCGAGCGGGTTTCCGTCGAAAGGCCGGGCGACGGATAGTGGCTGATTGTCAACAGCGCGTGGGGGCGCCCCCGGTTGTGCTCGTGCGCCACGTCCACGTCCACGTCCACGGTGTACGACTCGATGCGTTCCCAGGGCAGGAACAGGGCGCCGGCGACGATGCCCTTTTCGTGAACCCGCGGCCGGTGCGCGATATAGGCGAGACAGAAGGCGACCCAGGCCAGGTTGAGGAAGACGACGGAGGGCTGGCGCAGGTGGGGGGTGAGCAGCCGCGCCAGGAGGATGGCGATAAATAGACCGGCGAGCGCCATGTACAGCCATGCGTAGGCCGGTCGTCGCAGCGTGAGCAGGGCCTTGCCGCCACGTCCCGCGCGCCACGCCATGCGGCCGCCGGCGCCGAGGAGGGCGACGCCCGCGCCAACCGACAGGGCGTCGATGAGTGTCAGGGGTAATCCAATGCCGTGAGCCATAGGGAGCCTCCAGGAAACCTATCGTTGCGTCATGGCGTATCATCGCACGCCTGCGGTCGAACAGGTAGGCGTTGTCCACGATGGCCAGGTGGGCGTCTGATGGGTGTTGTGGACGCCATAGCTATGGGCGCGGCGCCAGAGGTTTATACTCGTGGTACAAGTGATCTACTACTATTATTATGGCGCGTGGCGTGTAGCATGGCGCGTGGGAGGCGGGCGTGCAGCAAAATCTGTTCGAGCCCAATGAGGCGACCGGGGATGGGGATGCCGCGAGGGACGCGCACGCGCCGCTGGCGGCGCGCATGCGCCCGCGCACGTTCGACGAGTATGTCGGGCAGGAGCACCTGATCGGCGCGGGGCGCGCCCTACGCCGCGCCATCGAGAGGGATATGCTGCCCTCGATGATCTTCTGGGGGCCGCCCGGCACGGGCAAGACGACGCTCGCCGCCCTCATCGCGCGCGCCACCAGCGCGCACTTCACCGGGCTCAGCGCCGTGACCGCCGGCGTGGCCGAGCTGCGCAAGGTGGTGGCCGAGGCGGGGGCGCGCCGCGCCCGCAGCGTGCGCACCGTCCTGTTCGTCGACGAGATCCATCGCTTCAACAAGGCGCAGCAGGACGTCATCCTCCCGCACGTCGAAGACGGCACGCTCACGCTCATCGGGGCCACCACTGAGAACCCCTCCTTCGAGGTCAACGCCGCGCTGCTCTCGCGCTGCCGCGTCTACGTGCTGCGCGCCCTCTCGGACGACGACCTGCGCCGCGTCGTGCGCGAGGCGCTGTCCGATCGTGAGCGGGGCCTGGGCGACGCGGATGTCGCGCTCGAGCACGAGGCGCTGGAGTGCCTCGTCGCGCTGGCGGGCGGCGACGCGCGGTCGGCGCTGAACGCGCTGGAACTCGCCGTCGCGGCCGCCCCCGTCGCGGCGGGGAGCGACCACGGGGGCGGCCGCGTCGCGGTGACGCCCGCGATCGTGGATGAGGCGGTGCAGCAGCGCTCGCCGCGCTACGACAAAGGGGGCGAGGCGCACTACGACGTCATCTCGGCCTTTATCAAGAGCATGCGCGGCTCCGATCCCGACGCCGCGCTCTACTGGCTCGCGCGCATGTTGGAGGCGGGAGAGGACCCTCTGTTCATCGTGCGGCGCATGGTCATACTGGCCGCCGAGGATGTCGGGCTGGCCGACCCGCAGGCGCTTATCGTGGCCGTGGCAGCGCAGCAGGCCGTGCACTTCGTGGGGTTGCCCGAGGGCTACCTGCCCATGGCCGAGGCCGCGCTGTACCTGGCGCGGGCACCCAAGAGTAACAGCGTCATCGCGGGTTACGGGCGCGCCCGCGATGCTGTTCGGCGCACCGGAGACCTGCCCGTCCCGCTGCACCTGCGCAACGCGCCGACAGGCCTCATGAAGAACCTGGGCTACGGGGCCGGCTACAAATACGCCCACGACTACGAGGGCAACCGGGTCGAGCAGCAATACCTGCCCGACGCGCTCGTCGGCGAGACCTTTGTCGAGGATAGCCGATAGCGGGCGGGCGGCGTAGGGACCTCTTGTGGCCTCCTCGGGTCGATAGGGTGATGGCGTAGAGGCGCTCTTGAGTGCCCTGCGCCCCACGCCTGGCGCGAATCGCCACGGCGGAGCGCAGGGAAGGCGAAACCGGAGGCGCACACCCGTGCGTGGGGGGGCGTCAAGCCCGCGCACGGGGACCAACCCGTCGTTCGCCTTGACCTCATTTTACACTATTACATAATTAGCGTGAGGATTGGCCGCTCGTTGACATTTTTGTACGATCATGGGCAAGAAACGTCACGAAGCGGAGGGCGTATAGGACTATAATAGTCATATAGGGTAACTATCCAGCGGCGAGGTTAGGGAGGGGTGGATGACCGGCGAAGACACCCTGGAGCGCGGGAAGGACTGTCTGGCCCTGCTTTTTGA
>JAABUH010001509.1_pt1 | contig 25592 bp, 23 predicted proteins | sample 5559121 | NCBI WGS metagenome assembly JAABUH01 (sample SAMN10711871, study PRJNA513364) | rock metagenome | isolation source: Antarctica rocks | place: Antarctica: Victoria Land, Battleship Promontory nord | collected 2015-12-28
CTTCGCCTCTGCCCATCTCCCTTGCTCATAGTAAATCGTTGCCAGATTGTTCATGCTAATCAGTGTGTCTGGATGCTCTACCCCCAGCACTCTTTTTCTCGTCTCTAGAACTTGCAGATTCAGCTCTAACGCCTTCGCATATCTTTGTTGATACGTATACGTTAATGCTAGATTATCCATGCTGATCAGCGTGCTCGGATGCTCTACCCCCAGCACTCTTTTTCTCATCTCAAAGACCTGCATCTGCAGTTCCTTCGCCTCTGCCTTTCTCCCTTGCTCATGGTAAATCGTTGCCAGATTGTTCATGCCAATCAGCGTGTCCGGATGCTCTATCCCCAGCAACCTTTTTCTCGTCTCTAGAACTTGCAGATTCAGTTCTATCGCCTCTGCCCATCTTCTTAGCTGAGAGTAAATCGCTGCCAGATTGTTCATGCTAATCAGCGTGTGTGAATGCTCTACCCCCAGCAATCTTTTTCTCGTCTCTAGAACTTGCATCTCTAGCTTTTTCGCGTCTGCCAGTCTTCCTTGATACCTATACGTCGTTGCCAGACCACTTACAATTCTCAGCGTATCATAATGTTCTGGCCCAAGTAGAATCTCACTATCCGCTTTTCCTCGTTCGTAAATCATCTCTGCGGATTTATATGAGCCCATACTAAGGAGGAGCTCAGCGAACCAGTTTCGCGCGATTAAGTAATTATTGAGTTGTTCTTGACTCAAAGGCATTGTAGATTGCAATCGCGCGTGGGTTTCATAATTATCCTCTTGTGTTATGATGTGAACTAGGATAGTCTGTTTAAGTGATAGGGGTAGGCAAAACTCGTCGTGACGGTAAGAAAAAGCAATCATTTGACCAAGAAGTACAGCTGCTGCTAAAGTATTTTCCTGATAGACAGACTTCTCTGTTCGTATTTGAATCCAGTCTTTGACAAGGGGGTGTAACGTTGAATGATAGAATCCGTCTGATCCGTGACTAAACGATTGCAGCAGCGAGAATTCTTTCAAATTTATCAAGACATCTTTAAATATATCACTGTTCCATTGACATTGATCGTCGGTAAAGTCTTTGCGCCAATCAAGTACTTCGACACTTTCTGTAGATGATCCTTCATCGCCAGAATTTACAAGGTAATTGCCGACGTAGTCAGCAAGGAATCTCTCAGATATGTCCTTGGGGTCGAAAAACGCAAATAGTGTTAAGATTCTGATCTCCAGACTTTCTTCAGTAGAGTGTGACTGAAGCTGCTGAAACGACAATTCCCAGGTCGTAAATACGTTCAATGAAGTCTCCTTTTCTGCATCACCTAGCTTTTTCCTGTACTGGGATAGTTGTGGCGTATTCTTTAGAATCAGTTCCCTACGACACTTGTAGTCATTCAAGAACCTGCTAAGCGTAGTTTTCCGCTTTCTTATATAAGCACCAGCCTGTGTGAGGGCGAGTGGGTGGTACCCGAGTCTCTCTACGATGGCTTCCGCATCTTGAGAGCTAGGATCTTTGATCTCACTCTGTTCAATAAGCAAGGCCAAGGCCGCCTCTTTGTCCAGACCAGGCAATTCGATAAAACCAATACCACGTCCGATCACCAATGCACCAGCATCTGCATGTCTGCCAGTGACTAATATTGCTCCAAGGTCGTTTTTGGGAAAGAAGTCCTGGATGTTTGGGAAAGCGGTGGGATCATCGTAGTTGTCAAAGACCAGAAGCCAGCTAGTGAACCTCGATGTCAAAGCTCGAAGTACGAAAGCAACTCTTGCGTCGGAGTCCGGAAGATGATCTGTTGGGCTCTTGATGCGCTCGGAGATAGACTGAAAGCTTCCAATTGTCGTGTCTTCATTCGTCGCGTCGACCCAGAAGATGGCCGAGTATGGCGAGTTCTTCTTTCTGTGACAGTATTCCAATGCTACCTGACTCTTGCCCTGACCGCCCATTCCCTGCAGGACTGCGATGCGAGGGCCTTGTCCGGCAGAGAACGCTTGGTCAATCCTACTTATAATATCCTCACGCCCTACGAAGGAGTGGATCCGGCGGTTGGGAACCTCGTAGTAGAGCTGCTCCCGAATTGATGATGGCGAGAAGCGGTCTTTTCCTACGGACACAGTTTGCATAATCAGCATTGGTTTCGATCACCATGAGTTCTTGCCACAATACGGAATGTAGTAAAATGCTAATTCAAGTTCACAAGCTTCAAAAGAACAATTGTTATATATCCCCCAAGGACTTAGAAGCCTGCGCTCCTCTCAAGGCTGCCAGTCTGGTCTCAAGGTCCCCTTCGGGAGCATTAGGGAGGATCTCACCCTGCCTTTCGAGCGCACCCTCGTACAACTCTTGAAAATTGCCCTGCACTTTCTCGTAATTGTCCATGTCCATCATGATTGAAGGATCAAACCGGCAGATCTCGCTGTGGCTTGCATCAATACCAACCTGATTTTCAATGTCTCCAGGAAGTCCGATTACAGCAGACGCTCTCGGCACAATACGAACCTGTAAAGTTTCAGTCCGATCAATTTGAAGGAAGCTATAATCAACACTTACGTGATGCTCATCCTCTTTTTCGTAAAAAGAAACGATTTTATAGAGGTTGAGTTGGTGTCTCCAATTCGCTTGAAGCACATCGGCGAACAGCGAGCCATGGGAAAGAGCCTGCATCATATCGTTAGGAGGATCACGGAATATCCCCCTGACGATAGCCATGGAACTTCTCCCCAACTTTACAAGCGCGTCGTTCCCTCCATCATGAGGGGTTCCGAAGAAAGCAAGTCCAAAGCTGCTTTGTGTTACAACGGGGCTAAAACGGATAGCTTGACATACTTACGTCGACTCTCGTATGGCAGTATACCGACGGTTGTTGTGAGCGTTGACTAGCGCCTAGAGCCAGGTAGTCAATAAGAGGCGCGAAAGTTGACTATGGACAACTGACCTGTTTAATCAATACACCGCCAAGACTGTGTCCCACAAAGATGATCGGCCTTGTTGGGTTGTTTGTACGCTTCAAGTGTAGCGTTTCAAGCAGGTCATCAGCTTGATGAACCAGTCTCTCCTTGGATGCACTAAACACAGGGTTTGAATTGTAGGCGTAAAGAAATATCCGAGCATTTGGAGCGGCCTCTGGTAGATTATCCCTCAGCCATAGATTTCCATCAGCGGTCCCGGGTTTCCTCCACGTGTTCCAGGCATGATTTTCTGTGCTGTCGCGATTGAACGGATTCAGTCCGTGTACAGCAACGATGCTAGTATTTTACATCAGCGATCCGTTATATTGCAGAAACACTTTGACAAACTCGACTTTAGCCTCCTCGTTGTGTCCGGGACCTGTACCAGGCTTCAACTCCCGCAAAGGCTAACATGGTCAGCAAGTGGTCCTCGAGTCCAAACATTGAACATTCCGCCATACCATTGTAGAGTATCAGCCAGCGTAAGCTCGAAAACGTAGAGGTGAGAGCCCATATAACAGCGACGTCAAAGAAAGGGCTTTTCAGCTCGCAGAGAAGAGAGTATGACCAAGGCGCTATCTTGACCCCACCATGCGACCGTGCTCAGACATCTCTGAGCCAGTCGTTCTCACGCCCCTGCATATGGAAGGGGGGCAGAGCAACAAGCAAAAGCTCATGATGGCTTTACCTACTTAGAGCGCGAACGATGGAGCGGGCCACCCTGCTGGATTTACCTGATTCTCTGGATAGCCAGGAGGGTGGAAGCGGGGGCCCCGCCGCGACATGTGCTTCGGCGAGGGTAGACCAGAGCGTGCGGAAGGAAAAATAAGGAGCTATTCACATGGATGCTTAGCCCTATGAGGCCAAGATTACTAACCAAACCACCTAAAAGTGAAGAGAATTCCAGGATGCCCCACCTTACGAGAGTACCTATTTCAAGAACATTCCATGTCACGCTTGACAACGAAATAAGAATCTCTGTCATTCTTCGAGCTCCGTCCCCATAGTTTAAGATTAGCAACCTATCAGGAGATGCAAGTTGGCTCCATAGACGAAGAGATTCTCCCTCAAGCAAACTTTTGCTCGACTAATGGCCGTTTGCACCATTTGTCTTGACAGCCCCGTTCGACATGGACGTATAATTCAAATACGGCCACCCATTCAATCCCAGTGTCAACGCACTTCCCTCTTCAAGCTCCTTTGCGCGAGCCGTCAACTCTTCGACATCCCAATTACTCCACACGAGCTTTCCTTTCAAGAACTCGGCTACAGGACTCGCTGCCCAGACTAGGAAATCCGCAGGCAGTGACACTAGCAGAACCGCCAAACATCAGCAATGCACGATGCACCTTAGGTTGTATAACCAAGAAGTATGGAAAGAGACGGAAAGGATAAGAGTTGGGCGCAAAATACGGGAAGGAGGATTGGAAAGGAGATGGCAAAGACAAGAGACTCACCCTCATCAATCGGAAACGGCGACCCAGCATCCAAGCCCTTCCTTCCCATCAACGTCTCTACAACACCCGGATGCACATTCAGCACTCTAATTCCGGGGTTCTCAACAGCGACCCCCTCGAAGAACTTCGTCCCCGCGAGCTTACTGGCCTGATATGAGCTATATTTGGGATAGGACGAGAGATGGGCCGCGCCCGTAGTGAGGTTGATGAGCACGGCATCTTTCGGCGCTGCAACGCGAAGGAAAGCGCGGGTAACAAAATATCCGCCAAGGACATTGACCTCGAACGCCTTCCACCAATTCGCGGGCTCCGATTCAGATACGGGGACGAGCTCCGCCATGAAGCCTGCGTTGTTTACAAGCACATCGACGTGGCCAACCGTTTGAAACGCTGCGTCGACGGCCTTCTCATCCGTGCTGTCGGCGACAAAGGTGAGGACTTTGGTCTCTGGGAAGGAGGACTCGACTGCTTTCTTGGTAGCCAAGAGAGTCTTCTCCGTTCGCCCTGAAATGGCAATCGTAGAGGCGTGCGCCACTGCAAAGCTACGAGCGATCTCAACGCCAATGCCGGTGCCGCCGCCTGAGGTTCAATGTCAAGGTTAGCTAGACTGTTGGACCAACTGCTAGTGGATGGAAGGGATAGTGGACTGCGCGCTCACGCGCCTGTGATGAAGATTGTTTTGCCAGCGGCGGACAGGGAGGGGTGGCTAGGGTTTATTGCAGGGTAGGTCTTGTTGTGCCAGGTCTTGGTCATGGAGGGGAATTCCATTGCTGCTGGATTCTGTTTGGTTGTTGGGGCGATTAGTGCGTGTTGGGGTTGGAATGAATAAGCGTTGGTGTCGGGGATTAGAAGGATTTCAAGGAGAAAGGCAAGAATTTGGGAAACAAGCGTTTTTTGAGAGAGAGAGATTGAGAGTGCAATTGAACGAGAACGTGTTCTGCTCATCTCAAAAGCAGAGACCCAATACCTTTTAATACACCTCCCTTTCCATTTCGCCTCGCAGCAGACCAAGCGCAAAAGGCTTTGTCATTCCCCGATTACTGATCTCAACCAGCTACGTCTAGCCTACTTCGTGCTTCAAGGCCGAATAAGAACAGCAAGCCTTCTGCATTGTAAATCAGAGTTCTCCGCATAATCGTAGAAATGCAACGGGTTTGTGATGATCGAAGATGGAATTAAGAAGCTAAGAGATGAGTAACCAGACACATGTCTACCAGATCGAGATACGTTTTTCGGCGCTAAGTCAGTAGTGATCGACAAATTGTGTTTTCAACATGGTTCCATTCAGCCCTCACTATTGATATTGAAGTCTATCGAGTACCTTCCCTCGTAGATGGCGCGACAGCATGAGCGATCCTGATATGTCTGAGCATGGGTGCGGAAACCTTGAGGACTCGAGATTGAGGAAGGGATGGACGCGAGTTGTCTTCATTCAGCGCACTGATATTTCATAAGGCTCGATAAAGTCAGTATTATTCATCCGAATATTGCTCAGCAGTCCCTTTTACGCATACTTTTGAACGTTGCATTCATGACCGATAGTATTATACAAACATCTAGGTGAACAATTAACCGGAAACCCCTAGACAGATCTTCCGTCCATTGCTCCTGCCCTTCCAAAACTTTCAAGAAGACTAATCATCTGCTGATCCCCACCCGCCTTAGCCACTGCATAAGCCGTCCGCCCCTTCTTATCCAGAAGATCAGGATCAGCGCCTCGATCTAGCAACAACCGCACAACTTCTAAATGCCCGCTCTCAATGGCCGCGTGCAAGGCCGGCCAAGGGTGACCCTTGCAAGGATGTGTGATCAATGCAGCGTTTGTGACAATATCATTCACATCAGCACCCTGCTCCAGTAGCCAGCTCACCACTTCTATCCGCCCGGTCTTCGCCGCTGCTGCCAAAGCCCCAGAATGCAGCAGCGAGGCGCCGTGCTGGAGTAGGATCGTGCAGAGCTCCACGGATCTCGTTTGCCATCTTCCGCATGCGAGCCCGAGTGGACTCGCGTCAAAGGGGTCGTTGCTAGGCTTGAGTCCGCAGGAGATGAGAAATGTAATGTACTCCGGTGATGCCGGGATGCTCAGTGCCTTGCCTAATTGGGTTTCTCGGCCTTCGCTGATGATCATGTGTATGATGCTTGGGTCGTGCGTGAATAGTGTTTTGTACATCCCAATCGAGGGTGATAAAAGTGCCCGGCGGACTGTTTCCTCGGGGATTTTCATTCCAGGAAGGAGTGTTAGAATGTAGCGAACAGTATCAAGGTGGTTGTTTTGGGTTGCTTTGGTCAACATGGCGGTGGTGAGGGAAGATTCCAACGATGCGGAAGGTTGGGCGTCGTGATCTTGACCATGTTCTTGAGAGGTGTGAAGTAATTCCTGCAACTTTGAGGTTTCCCCATTTGAGCATGTTTGAAGAAGAGCCTCGCGCTGCGTAGACGTACTAAGCGTCGAATCCATTGATGCAATCCTTCGAATGATAATAGGCAGACGATACTTGAAGAAATTGAGCGTTGAAAAGTACAAAGACAAGGATTTTTGATCTCGTTGTACTGAGAAAGTTGCTGTTGAGAAGAAACTTCAAAATTCAAAAGTAGAAGATGTCTAAGGAGAGACCTTAGCAGGACAGTCTACCGTATATAACAAAGGCAGGTGTTGGTGATTAGCAATACATAAAGCTATGAAACATGAGGATTCGATCTCACAGCCACTATCTGCGGTTCCTCCTTGCGAAGGATTTGCAGCTGAGTGAAAGGTAAGGGAGATTCTGTTGTTGTTCGGGGCTCAGCCTTAGGAGCTAACCCGATTAAAAACCGTGACGTAAGTACAGTACATAAGCCCAAATTTGCTTCAGCTTAACCCCGTATTCCACGTTGATACATGCTCTGCTCCGTCGTTCTTGTACAATAATGACAGTCTATCTTACTGCAAACAGAAACGCTTGAGTTGCAATCCCACAGCAAAGTTCAACAATCACGCGATTAGAGATCAAACTCCACGCCGCCAGGCACAGCCCGCTATCAATAGTTGGTAGCCACTTCGGTGGGATCAGCGCTGAACCTGACTACTCCACCCACGTCCAGCTCTCCTCCTTGACTGTTACCGTTGCCATTCTGGCAATAGTTGTTGAACGCGTCGACGGCCGCTTGACAAAGCGACGGATTGGAGATACTGTTCGGTTGCAAGATCTTGACGCCGAACCTTATGTAGGCAGCCAGACCCTGGACATCGTTCTGCGTCGCCGACTGCCAGATTCGAAGTACATTTGCTGCGAGTGGTGGTAAGGCGTTGTTAACGAGCCCGTCACATGCGCTCACGGCGAATTGCGTGATGTCGTTGTCTGTTGCCAATGCGCCGCGGTTGTAGCACACTGCATTGGTGACTGCGTAGCCGGCTACAGTGCCATCGTTGGGGGCTCCTCTTCTGTCTTTGTTGCTCTTGCTCTCTCCTACAGCGTCTAGTGCCTTGTTGTAAGTGTCCTCAGGTATATCGACATAATGGCCGTTCCCTGCTGGCTGCCAGGTGACTTTGTTGTTGCTCTGAAGATGCTCTACGACCTTGTCTTGAATAGAACGAGAAGCATCACGTCTAACCGCTGGTGATGCTAACCCCCCTCTGACTAGACTGGAGCAGGCAGCAAGGGCGCAAAGTGTCAAGGTACTGTCTGTATTATGAATTAGTATGAAACCATCTGTAGGAAGATAGGAGCTTACAATGCATCGTGGAAGAATGCTAACTGTATGGGATAAAGGGTTTGAGTGGTTGGACTTTCGATAGTCTGTCGAACAAGTATGGTCTTTGTGATCGAGGTTGAATACTCAGTTGAGATTGCAGGCACTATACTGTTCTGATTGCGGAATGGTTTCTGATGCTGAGAACGGGGGAGCAATGCAGTCTTTTATATTCATCTTCGCCCCCATCTTTCCCATTCTGTCCTCTGATATGAACACGTAACCAAAGGAAATGATGTTCTTAGCGACGCTTCTAAAATCATTCAGCTTCATGATAATTCCAAAGACGCTTGAAACAATAACATCCTTTCTCACCTACGGTAAAAGATCATGTTTCGAACTTCTGGTAGCTCCTATTAGCACGCCGACTCTCAGACCAACCCGGTGGGATTTCTGTCACTCCGAGATCCCCCTTGTGTTGTATCCAACATCATAGCAACCCAGCAGTTGCAGTACCGGACTCAAATAAGGACATTTTTATGTCATTGGGAACTTTGAAACATGGGTTTTGACATGCTGACTTCAAACATCGATAGAGTAGGATTCTCTGTGCCATGCGATCCCCCTGAGTGGTGTTTCGATGTTGGCAGCCACCTCGTAATCAGGGTGTGCTTAATGATCCTGTTCGGGATCATGGTTCGCCGCACCTGCACTGGTGGAGGCTGAGATGTACGGCACACGGTATGCGAAAGTGCCTGGACTAGCCGAGAAAGGATCTCGAGGATGGAGTACTGTAACCTTGAGTAAGGCAATTCTAATTTGATTTGTCAAGAAAAGGGTAGAAATATCAAGACTCTTACATCAAGTGACGAGTCTTGGCGAGCCATCAAGCAACTGTCTCTCAGTCAACAGTTACAAGCATTTTCCCCCACCGAACGATTACAAGCGTTAGCTTTCCACGAACAATTGCTGAAATTCTCTCTAAATAAGCAATTGAAACATTCTGTCCTTCATATTACTGCCCTTCCTTCCGCCTCATGCTGAGGTGGCCTATTCCCTTGTCAATCACTAAGCTGATACCAACATATTCCGAGTGAGATAGAAGGATCAAACAGATTGTTGTCAGATGATGTCTCTCTTTCAGCATGGCAGTGCAAGAATACCCTGATGAATGATGTTGGAGAGAACATGACAGCTGTGTATTTCGAAGTATCTGATATATAAGGAAGTGAAAGTAGAGCGATTCTCCCCAACACTGCACTATCGCATTCAAATGCCGCATCGCATCAATCGTTTCTATCTAATAGAACGTCTTCTATCATTCTCTTCTCAAACAACTTGAACCAAGATCAACAATTGCATCCCGACACGGTCTATTAATCCAAGACTTATTACTTCCTATACATCGCCTTTACGCCGTCTCGATACCGCAAGTGTCATCCTGCCCTTTCAAGATGAGGTCTTTTGTTCAGCACTCGGGTGCCTTCAGTCGCCTCCTTTCATTTCTCACCGTGAGCTTCGTTTTTGCAGCTTTCCTAGGAGGAGCTCCCACCACAGCCGCGCCGGTAAAAGACGTACAAGATCTCCACAAAACAATCTTCGCCCGCGCTTGCCCTGCCGTCACCGACCTCGTGCTACAACTCAAGGCCAAGGGTCTTGCCGGAAACACCGTTTTCTACACCAGACCGGTAACCAACCAGCAGGCGGGTTCCTTTGCTCAAACTTTAACTCCCTTGGGCCAAGGCTACTTCTCCCTTGTCGAATTCGACCAGCAAATGGACTGGGTCGACCAGTGCAACTTGATTGGCCCCGGCCAAACGACAACAGGTGAGCAGGATAAGCTCACGCTGAGGATCTCCCAGACGCTGGCGGAGGGAGCGACGGGCACGGCGTATATTCTGATTGATGCCGGGGCGGACATCAACGCCCCTGGCTCCGTCTGGGGCACTGTAGAGTTTCCGACGTTGCAGCGCAATACAATGATCACTCAGGTTGTTCGAGTCGACCCAGCAAATACTGGGAATTCATATCCGGTGTGGAAGGCAGGCGATCCTATCACCCTCCCTCCGAGCACGGCTCCGTAGTTCTTGCAAGTTCGACGTTCGCATACAAGCTGGCTACGTTTGACGAAGATTGACTCACGGCTCAAGGGGAATTCCCAGAGGGTTCTCTCGGTCTTTGATTATTGATCGACAATATATGTTGACTGCGCGAAATTTGTCAGTGCACACTCACTTACTGCGAGGTATTTTAGATATAGTGAAGATCTTCTCAAACTTCAAATATATGATAACTGCAACCTTTGTCATGATTCTTGTCTGCGTGTGCTAGTTCTACATCAACAGATTAGAAACCGGCGCGGGAAAAGTGATTTGAACTCGAGAGCCTTGAGATGACTCTCAGAATCGATCTATCGTTGTATGCGAAACCTGTGCCGTTTTTTTGAATTTACCGAGAGTCTCATCAAAATTAGTGATGAATCTGCAAAGTAAGAATCAGAGTTGTAAAATCAACTTCACTGCTTTCTTCAGTGCTTCATATGTAGTATACTCAGTGCTTCATATGTACTAAGCTCTGTAGTAATATTTAATTTTAGGCCGTGGATAGCTACTCAATTATTTAGGGAGGGAGAGCGGTAGGCTCAAAGAAAGTTGTTAGAGTAGACTACGATTAAATTAGCTATTTAAACTTTTTAAGAGTATTTCTTTAAACGTATAAATATATTTGGCTTATATTTAATCTTTTTTTTTGGTGGTTTAGTGGTTTACTAGAGAGAAACGCTCCTATATTCATATAAAAATTAAGAAATGAATAATAACGACGAGCAGGACTAGTACTAAGAAACCTAAAATCTGCTATTTAATTGACCGGGAAGCTTAGGAATCAAGGCAAAATGGCGGCTTACATTGGTAGTTGGACCCGGATCTAGTACCGAGAACGGAAATCAATTACTTTTGGGCGGCACGAAATATTAACTAGACTGCGCTGAGCCAAGGTGGCTCCTTTCTGCTATCTAACGTGTACGTAGATTTTGCCCCACAGAGGTGCCGCTAAAGCCTTGCAAAGCATTTGCACTGTAGTATAAGGCTCAGGCAATTGATTAAAGATTACGTTATCGGGAAAGATAGATTCTAAGAGAGAACAGGATACAACCACAAGAATCTTTATTATGGTAGGATCCGATCGTCAGAGGTAGAAGAGGTGTAGAGTTAAGATGGGGCCTGCTAATAAGCAATCCCGCTAATCTACATATGTGTCAGGTACTAGGCTAGGAACTATCAATTGAAGGATGGTATGGTATTAATGATAGGATCTAGGTACAAGACATACACCAGGTAATGTACAAGACGAAAGACAAAGGACGAAAGCGAGGGCGAGGGCGAGCTCCCATTTACATGATTCAAAGGCCGCGTGTAAGATTGCGACACGCTAGACAGTTGCTGCGCCCTAGACCAGGTATCTGGGCCAGATCTAGGTCAGATCTAGGCGAGAGCTAGGCTAGATCTACTCTCAGAGCATTTTCTACTTAACACTCGCCGTGCCAACAATTTTCAAACATTCATACGCATCATAGCGTTGCTTATATTCTTATTATGGTCCCTTCCATCCACGATAAATGGCCTGCACTATATTACTATCGCCTTGCGCTGGGCACGCTTCTGTCCGCAGCAGTCCTCTTCCCATCCCTCTACCAACCGGCGCTGTCGGGACTCTGGCAGTACCTCTACAAGTCTTCATTCTATCGCTTTTCGGGCTTCGAAACGCTTTTGACAATCATCAGTTATATCATCATTGAACCACTTTACACGTACAAATTCGGCAAGCACCCCCATCTTCGAATCGACGTCCGCGGCAGGCAAAACGATGCCATTTCGCATCCAAAGCTCCCCAAAATGCGGCGACCGCAACAGCGGCTCGGCGAGATAGCGGTCTACATTGGACCTCTGCTTTTCCTAGATTTCACGCTGGTCAAAAAATTCGCCGGGGTCCCAATCGAGGACATTCGAGCCTCAGGAGGCTATTCCCCCGTTCCAGAGGTGCAAGAGGATAACCTAAGGCCCACTGGCGCTGTCACCCCCCAAATTTCTTCAACGTTCCTGCTCCCAACCCTCCACAATTTCCAATCGACATCGTTGATTCAAAGCCGCCGTGCGCTTCCGCCTCTACCGCCAACCAGTCGACAGCTGATCTTACAACTCGCCGCGGCCTTCTTCATCTACGACGCTCTCTTCTTCTTCATTCACATCGCTTTTCACCGCCTCAAACTTCTCTCCCGAATCCACCTCCCGCATCATACCCATGGCGAAATGCATCCCCAAGTAACCAACAAGCTCTCGGTCACAGAACGTGTGTCTCTCATTATGCTCGCTAATTTTGCCCTCAATATCATTAGCTCGCATGTCCTGACTCGGACCTGTTTTGTTCCAATGTTCGTGTGGCTGTTGGTTGAGGTGCATTGTGGGCTGGAGCTGCAATGGGGATACGATAAATTGTTGCCACGGGGTTGTGGGGCAGGGGCAAGGACGCATGCGTGGCATCATAAGACGGGGCAAGGAGGGTACGCACCGTTCTTTGGGTGGTGGGATGCTGGATTGGAAATGCTTGATAGCTGGCGAAGCAATGAAAGCCTGTAGACCAGGGCGGACAGCCCCGTGGTAATGATAGATGTTCGAGCAATTGCAATGTACCCCCGTGAAGGTTCCCATGAGCTGGCAGCATTCCATTCCCAAGCCGCTCTCCGTACTCCCTAAAGGAGAGTGAGTGCCTTGTGCCAATTCCGGAATGCAACGGCCACTTAATTCGGAATGGCCAACAGCCATTTGTGCAAAGCTCCAAATTCCGTGAGGGAAGTCACGCCCCTCCTTCCCAATTTTTCTTTGTCAGCAAAAGTGTCTACCTGTTTCAACGTCTCCATCCTGTGTGTTTGTTTGGAGTTAGTCAATCAACATCAACCGCAGAGCTAAGATTAAGAGGGTGGGATGGTTTGAGTTTGAAATCGTCCCTACTTTCAAAAACCGGATAACATGACGTCATATCACATGCATATGCGTAAGATGATTGCGGGGTAATACATACGTCTTCGAGTTTCCCCTCAGTACAGCGCTCCCAGGTGAAAGCTCTTCCACCAACGCCCGGTGGAGAAGCCTGCAAATGTTCTGGGAGCCCTAGACAATGTTTTCGAGATTGAATCAAACCTTTGCCTTTCATTCCTCTCCTGAAGCTTTCATCTCTTCTCGTATCGAGGCGATGACTATCGATGACCCAGAGCTACTTGCCCCCAACTCACCACATGGAAGACAAGGCGTTATCCAAGCATCAATACTTAATCGCAATGTTCACATTGTATCTTCCTATCGGTTGTGTAGGGCTATTCTACAGCATCCATCCTCTGTTGGTGGGCAGCCTTCTGGTCTGGTATCGTGCCCGCAGGACACGGAACATATATTCACAGTGGGACCGGCTTATACACAGCTCATGTCTGCATTCTTCCCTGCCCCTAATCTCCTCCTTGAGGACGGGCAAACACATGCCTTCCACAAGAGCCAATGGATGTCTCAAGTGGGAAAGCTGCCCTCAGATGCTGACCCGATTGTTCGTCGAATCGCTACAAGGCTCATACGCACCAAGCTGCAACAAGATCGGAACATTGACCTTTACAGCGTGTTGAAGTCTTTCTCGTGGGATTGTATGCTCGGCATCTTCCTAGGGCTGGATTCCGAAAGAGATGGCAAAGCATTTTCTGAGGTTGAGTCAGCGCAGGAAGACTTACTCCGCGGTCAATTCTCTCTATTCCCAGTGCCAGTGGCAACGCCGTTCTGGTCATCAACTAGAAGCAAAGGCCTCAAAGCAGTCTCTAGGCTTCAGCAGATCTTGAAAGAGCGCGTCCATTTGTCGCACTGCCATGGCAGTTGTCCATATCTTAGCGGACATAGGCATATCAACGATGTCAACTTAGCGTCGCATTGTCTATTGTTCACAAGTAGTATTGTGAACAAGGCAGTTTCGTCGCTCTTGACAGCGTACATGCTCAATATATTCCTAGGGGAAAATGAGGGGCAGTCTTTGGCCAGCCTTTTACGGCAGCATCCATCTAAGATTCGACAAGCCATGCTGAGAAGTATCCTACTCGAGACCGAAAGACTTAGCCCTCCAGTGATAGGTGTTATGCGCAGAGTTGCGCATGACGTGACATTGAAGGGCGCCATGGACGGCGGTAGTCCGTCTATTATTCCGGCCGGTCACGACATCTGGCTCTATTTCTCCAAGGCAAATCGTGATGAAACGGTTTTCAAGAATGCTGCAAGTTTCGTATGGAATCGTTTCATGAAGGAGGACAGCCTGGAAAATGCAGGACTAGCTTTCGGTGACGGTGCGAAATATTGTTTGGGGAACGATCTCGTGAGACAAATTTGCTTGATCGTTGCCCAAGAATTTGTTGATTCAGGAATTGATCTGACCGGCGATATCCAGGCAGAAGGCTTGAAAGCATGGTTGGGATGGGTCCCAAATGTAGATCCTGCAGTACTTGCAAGAGACATGAAGCAGTTGCCTTGTCAGAGACCGAGAGAGCCTGTGACAGTGAGGATTCGGATCCCACCATCAGCCTCAGATGGTGAGGAATCCAGTCCTCGTATCAGCTTGCACGCTTGAGGTCCCTAGCAATGAAATTTTTTACGGCCATGAGAAACCAGGCGGAGTTGACTATAGCCATCGTTGCCGTCCCTGCCTTGCAAGGAAGTCGCAGCTTCCGGAAGCTTTCAAATGCAGACAGTCGTTGTTGGCTGCCGAATATTTTAAGTATGTGGTAGATCAAGTAGACACGGCAGACCCCATAGGTGCAAAGGTACCCAATTGTAGCCGTCGCAATTGCCCGACGATTTGTCGGACGGAAGTTTATCAAATACCAGCGTACGGTTCCGAACGGAGAGGAGGCGTTCATGAGCATCAACATCACAATAACCAAAATACCCTTCTCCCTGCCCTTTGAAATGTACCATTGCAGCGTGACCAGAGGTAATGTTAAGCCAGCGTGATGCCATGATAAATGGCGGCCAAGGGGTGATCCTTGTACTATTCCAGCTTGTACTAATCTTTTGCTCTTGTGGAAGGCATAGCGGAGGAGGACCGAGTCTTGCAGCAAATATGCAGTCTCCAGTGCCATGATATCATTGCCGAAATTAGATTTGGTAGCGATAATCGGGAGATTAGAATCTGGCGATAGAGCAGCTGCCGTGTCGGGCGGAGGAGTAAGAGCAGCGTAATGCTCGCGGAGACACATGCCAGCGAGAAGCACCATAGACGTGCAATGAACGAAGGAGATGATCTCTCGTGATAACGCAAGTCGAGACGGAGTCGCGCCCTCAGGTATAGACAGGTAGAAGGCCAGAGGATACAAGGCCAAACCTGCGGCGAAGAAGGTTGGAGGGGTGGCAGAAACGCAGCCCATGTTGATAATGATATGGTAAACCGTTGGTAGCTTGTTGAAACTAGGAGGCAGAACGTTGCTCCTTGACTTGGCTGAGGAAGATGTGTGATTGTGGTATGCTTCAGGAGAATGATGTTAAGTCTAGGATAAGACGGGGCAGATTCTTGTCTTCTTGGCAGATTTGTCATCGAACGCTAGGACCCTGAAAAAGAAAAGCGAGGTCATTTCTCAAAGGACCACGTGACGTTGGTGAAAACTACGATGGGGCGTCATTGCCTCTGACCCCACTTCCTGTCTAACAAATATTTGTGATTCAATCAGTAAAATGACGCAAACTGTTTCCACATCAACTCCGGCCACTCATAATCTGACGCATTTCACCGCACTCTCGACTGACTTGTCTGTTCAGCCAATTCCGCCAATAATCATCATGCTACCCTTGCAGTTGTTGGAAACAGGGAACAGTACTGTTACCTCTGTGGGAAGTAATCTTCGCTCCCATCCGCTCCGAGCCCTATAGGGCTGGCGCTACGGAATTCAGGAGATTCAGGATATTCACCTACTTTTCACTTCTTCCTTCCTCCGTAGTTTCTACCTACTAGACAGTTCAACCAATATATCTACATGCCTATCTACCTTGATGTTCTCGTATTTCTTAAACCATCATTAAAGCTGTCATTCCAGGATTAACGAAGCTAAGTCTATTTAGACTGACAGCGTCGAGCCGGGTCATCGAGCTCGGGTCAGGTTCCCGACCCGCCAAGACTCGATTCGAATCAGGATTTTGATATTGAGTATTAACCCGAATTCTCGATTCGGCCCGACAATATTTTAAATAGAAATAAATAAACAGTATTTTCTCTTGTTTTTCGAGCAATGATAATGCAATTTGCCAATTTATTGCATGAAAAGAAGCAAAAATATTGTTCTATGTTTTTATTTTTAACGACTTGACGTCAATTTTGCTTGCTTGATGAGTCGAGTCGAAAATTCAATATTGAGTCATGATGTTGATATTGAGTATTCGAGTCAAGTTAGAAAGTAGGTATGAAAACTCGACTTGATGATCAGTCTAAGTCTATTTAGACATCTTATCAAAATATTTATCTACTGCTGTAAGCGTCAGGATTAGAGACTCTGAGCCTAACTAATCGAATCATTCAGCTGACTAAGTGTCAACTGGCGAAACTTCGAGTTGAACCGCTCGATCAACTGCACGACAAAAGATAGCAATTAACTAAGCTATGCTTAGAACATTTCTAATACTCTCTATAACTAACGAGTTAAGTGATGTACTAGATATCAAACCTAGAATCGAATTCAAGCATTGATTCGATTCTAACAACTGCACAGTTTCTCTACTTTGCACTAGAAAATCTAAATATTAATCTTTAGATCTTTATTGATCTGATTAGTCATCTTTTATGACTTTTTAATACTTTTATTGACAAAATTATGAAATGAGAAAAGTCAATATTAGTCAATTTTTGTTGACTTTTCCTGAGTTAGCTGTTAATCTCATGTGTCAGTTATTAACATATGCAGAAAGCTCTGCATTTCTTGACATTTATTTTTGCGTTTATCTCACGTTTCTTTTGTATGAGAAATTCAAAAATTCAACATCATCGTTTTCTCAATTGCTCAATTTGCTCAAAATTGAAGCTATTCAGATCTTTTTGTTTGTAGACGTTCTTGTAATCGTTTTTATTTCAAATGTCTCAACGTCGAAGTCAAAATCTATCTCTAGATGATTCTCTCACTCTCTCTATATGATTTTCTCTCTATATGATCTTCTCACTCTCTCTAGATGATTCTCTCATTCTCTCTAGAGCATTCAAAAGACTTTATTAAAACTGAGTCGTTAAATAGAGTCAAATTTCTGATTTTCTATCTTCAATTCTCGTTTCAAAACTTTAATATCTGTCTCAAAAATATAGTCTGAATGCTTGAAGTGCTGTCTCGAATATCTATCACATTCGCTTCGTTCAACAGCGTAATGAAGAAAGTCATCAAAGATGTCTTCAAAATGAGATTATGTCTCGTCAAAATGTTTATGAATTCAGATCTTTAATACGCTGAAGATGAGTTTTATGAGATTGTAATTCAACAAGTAGAGAGACAAATATCACATCTGACATTATCAGTGATAGATCATCAACTTAACGAGACAAATAGCTTATCTGACATTCATGTAAGATGATGAGCTCTTCAATTCGACTATTGCAATGAACACTTGTGTTATTCATGATGATCACACTTCTTGAAGTTGAAAAGAAACTGCATAGAGATAGCAGTTCATCTGCTAGTCATCGAAAGAAAGTCTCGTCGTTGAATCAATCTTCACGAATGTTGATACAGAATAAATATTCGTCTTTCGTATAGATCGAAAGAACACTTCAGCAATGTTCTCTCGTTCTAGAGACTTGATAGCGAGCTGATTGATCAACGAAAACATAGACTTGATGACGTCAGTTCGTGATCTCATTGAATAAAGACTCATTCATGAACACGAGCTGTTTGATCATCAAACGAAGCATGTCTGCTACTCAATTCAAACGAAGCTCATCGTTTTGTCTGACTTCTACACGCTGTTCTTTTTTATTACTTCAGCGTCTTCTCTTCAGAATTCTTGATATCATGAATTGATGCACGTTAATGTTTCACTTCTGTCATATGTATCAGATCATCTCTTTCTGCATGATTCATGACTGCTCTTCGAGATAGACTATGAGATCATTTTCAGCTGTCTTAAACATCTTGCAAGAAATTTCTTTGAGACGAAACTGAGATTTAAACAATGATGAATACATGAAGATATTCTCTCGAATGCTATACATCGTTCTAGAACAGCAGTGAACTTTTTTGATAATGACGAGAGATTGTCAATGAAGTAGTAGAAGTCGTACGATTCTGAAGCGAATCGCTGCAGATAGTGAGTCGATCATAGCTGAAAATGCGTTAGAAACGTCAACAAACAAAGTGATCTGAATAGCTTCAATTTTGAGCAATTGAAGAATGATGAAATTGAATTTTCGAATTTCTCATACAAAAGAGATGTAAGATAAACGCAAAAACGAATGTCAAGAAATGCAGAGCTTTCTGCATACATTAATAACCATTGCAATTAGTTGACTTTCAGCTGAGTGCTGTCAATCGATGTCGAGCATGCTCAATCATAGAAAATATAGATTGTTTGTCATCATAGTGTTTCAAATCAATAGTCTGATGCAGATTGATATACTTCAAGACGATTGAGCTGTTTTTAATGTCACTATGCTGTGAAATCATCTTTGCGACATAGAATTCTTCAAAGTTTTGCTTTATCGCTTGTCATGATGATGATTGATGAGTGTTCATATACTTCTTAAAGAATGATTGTTTCGATTGAATGCAGATGCATTCTCAATGCAGCATGTTCTTTAATTGAATTTTTATGTAATACAATCACATGCAGAACATCAGACTGAGTCTCACTTTGATGAGAGCGAAAGTATATCTCTTGCGCAGCTTGCATCATCTGTTTAAAGAATTTTCTCATACTACTCTTGATGTCTGTTATTTATATCTTGCGAAGACTCATCAATTCATTCTTGATTTGCATTCACTTCTTTCAGTTGTCTAAAATGCGTTCTCTATTGACAGTATTTCTAATCATTTGTTTTTTTACGAGCTTCAGCATCTGCATAACAGAAGATAAAGTTCGTGAAAGTGCTCTTTAGCTTTTCGAAGATAATCTCTAACAAATCAGTCTTTATAAGTTTTCGAGCGCAATGCAGCGAATGCTTCATAGTAGCAGATTTCACTTACAGTATTCTGAGAAATGAAGCAGATCAATTCATCTTCTTCGATTTCTCAGATATCACAAGCGTCACGAGTGTCACATAGAGAACAATCTAAAGATTCTTGCGTCTCTGTTCTCGTTGACTAATTTCTGAACGTAGTTCATCACTCGACACTTATATCGTATTCTCGACATATTCGATTACTACCTGCTATTCTTCGAACAAACAGTGCGTCATCTCTTCAGGCAGTTCAGTGATCTTAACATCATCATACTCTCTCACAAAGTCGTTGAATATCGATAGTGCACTATTTCAAGAGATGACTGAATCACTCTTTGTAAACTTATTAGAATTTACGTCATGCTCAGATGATCGCGAAAACGTAGTGTCGACATCTTTAGCTACAGCGATATCAGATACAACAAATTTGACAGTATCTGTCTCACGCATCGTCATCAGTTTAACGACTGTCATCAATTCGATCTCTGAATCACTCACATCATCATCTTCAATGAACATAACTTTGAAACCTGTCTCATTCTTGAATTCTACACTCAAATTTCATCAAAAAGACGCAAAGTTGACGATTGACATTGCAGTATCAATTGATAGCATCGCGTTGTTCGCTCTTGAAATTTCTCTATTGCGCATCTATCGAAAGCAGCGTCATACGAATACTGTCGATCAAGATGCACAAGAGAACTCGCTAGCATTTCTTCAGCGAAAAGTCGAGCTTGAAGCGAAAGAAAGAAGTAGGTACGAATTATTGACGTTAGATATAAGACATGAATTAGAAACAAGAAAGATCAGACTCGAGCTGCATGATGAATTGACATGACAGAAGCTGAGAGACGCAGAGCATTCGCAAGAGCTTGAGATTTTCAGATGAACTCATCAATTCTGTAAATGTTGACAAATTCAGTGTTCTTGAGTTTGAAGATTGCACTATCGAATAAGTTCAAAAAGATTTTGCAAGATCAGAACTTTCAGCAGCATCTCATTCTAGTGACTATCGATGAAGTGCACGTCGTCAGCGAGTGAGATCAGCACTGAAGAGATTCATACAGTCACTTGATGTTGCTGCGAGACTTAATCGATAGATCTGTGCCTTGACTGAGCTGTTTCGCAACTCTCGACTCGATGATGCTGATCGAAATTCAAGAGCTTTGCGAATTTGATTCTATCACTCGTATTCAACGTACCTCAATTGATCGATCGAACATAAGACTTGCGATTCAATGTACACAGCATTTCGTAGATACATTCAATGATCTTGATTTTCTTATTGAATCGATCAAGACAGCTGTTGAGCGAACGACAGAAGAAAATAGTGATAATATGATCAGAGAGACACTCAGACACGATGCTCTTGCTACTGCTCAAGCAATCGTATCGACTCATACTCGTCAAGAGACAAAACAAGCGAGATTCGATAGTCGTGCATGCTGCAGAACTATTTCGAAGACTGTTGTGTATATCGACTTCATAAAACTGATTGAAACGACAGTTCACGTGCTGATCAAAAAGTTGATTCAAGCGAACAGTTCAAAGACGTCTGTCTTCAACGTCATTAAAGTCTATTATTCAGAGCTCGCAGAGTTCAACAAGAGATCAATTTTCGCAGAATTCGCAAAGTCTGATGTCGAAGACGTTCTGAAAAGTCTGAGGCATCGTATTATCGTAGCTATCGACGCAATGAAAATGAGTATCAATAATTCAGATATTCGACGCGTTGTTCAATGAAAGCAGTCATCAAGCATGTGCGCTCTGTGACAGCGAGTCGATCGAGCGGCAAGAGATCAAGCAATCTGCGACGAATTTGTTTGATTTGTTGAATCATGATGCTTTGAAGATAGACTTGACGCATCGACTCAGGTCAAGAAGAGAACGACTGAGCGTAAGAGACGATTCGTACTATCACGAGATCTGTGAAAGCTGATTAATCTTTCAACGTGCATTCGAAGAAGCATTCTTGAATTCTATGATGATGACTTGTTCTCACAATCTCATCTGAAAACAGATTCACGTCTCTGCTGTAGCAGATGCGTCGACATTGAGATCAGATCACGTATCAGCAAAGCAGAGCAGTCTGTCAGAATCATTCAGTCTCAAAAGCATATCACTGCTGCAATGAACTCGACACTGATTGAGTGACGAGAGACAAAGACAGCGACGATACTATTCTTGATGATATTCTCAACGATATTCATGAATCATAAGATGCAGTTGATTCTTTCGAACAAGACTATTTTCGATATATCACGAACTGATGCAATAGTCGACTCTATCGACGCATTAATTACTGCGATCAACGAGCGATGAGCAGATCTGCGTCTTTATGAAGTTGAGATTGTTCAAGTGATTCAAAACGCATGCTTGCAAGCAACGCTTGTCAAAACTCGAAGCAGACGTTTTTTGACAGCGATAGATGTGAACTCTGCAGAGATTAGAGATGAGTCGAATTCAAAGCGAATGAGATTGATGAAAAAGACATGAGAATAGTCGACACAGCTTAGTGTTACTCGACATCGTTCGTAGCAAAGAACTGAGCGATTTCACTCTCGTCTTCATTGTCTTCGTCGTCGAGAACAGAATTGTCTGTCTTCGTATAGCTATACTGAAAGCTGCGACATTCTCTTCTGTTGAATTTCACTAATGCATCATCGACAACGCGCGTTGCTTCAAGATGTAATGTATCAGTGATCTCGTATTTGACGATTTGATCACTGTGTAGAGCGATTGATTCAGTTCGCGATAAGCGCTGAGTCATGATCATGACATCAAGCTTTGCTGACTTCTCTGAATGTCTGTCGTTTCAATCAAGATCGTACAGTTATTCAACATTATTAGCAAGAGTGACGAAAAACTCGATGTTCAAAGCACAATGCTTGAAGAGATAATTCAGCGTGATAGCAGATTCACGCTTATTCTTAAATAACTTCTTGAGAATGTCATTGTGAAGCTTCACGAGTCGATCTGTCTCAAATCAGTCGTCGAGAATTGATCAGCTCGTTTGTCAGAATTGCTCGCTGCAACTTTGAAGAGATCGCAGAAGTCGATACGAGGCGATGCAGATAAAGCATTTCATAAGCATATTTATGCTGCGTCGAATCATGAAAATAGACGCAACAGCGATCAATAGCTCGTCGAAGCAAGTCTATATCTGCGCGCTTAATGACGTACTTCAGCAGAAGATAGATCTGCATATGCTGCAAGAATAGAATATGATTTCAAAGCTTCATGTCGCTGATTGAGCGCGTCTTATTGTCGTATGAGTTGATGATATTATTAAGAAGTTGCAAGAAGCTTTTGACATTCTGCGTGATCAGCATTCAAGTGATATTCTGAAACTCTTGAACCAGTCTCAATTGAGCAAGATGATGTCAAAGCAGAGCGCACACTCTGATCTGAAAGTTATGAAATACTAGCTGCTTGAGCGCATAGAAGTTGAATTTGAATTTGCTGATTTCTTTTTGAGTTCAAAAGTTTATGACATTATATAGCATAAATTGATCGTCGTCTTGCTCATCAAAATGAATTCTCGATATCATATAAATCTTGAAATACAAGAACATGAAAATAGAAAGATATATAAAATTTATTTGACTGAACTGTTTAATAAATAAAGCATATGAAATAAAGAAGAAAGAAAAGAAGTGAGCGAAGAGTAAATATTCATTCATTAACATCGAATTAATGCGAAGATTATTAATCACAGAAATAACAGTATCATTCTCTGTTTTCAACATTTTCAACACTTTCTCTTAGAAATTGAAGCTCTATATAAAGCTATTCAAACTCTCTACTGACTGTATATTCATGCTTTTTTACTCATCGACATCATACTTGATGAAAATAACTTCATTCATTGAAGCTAGTTTCATGACTGATCTGAATCTCAGAAATTTGTCTGACTTTAAAGACTTGATGAAATCATTGATTATCATTTAATCAATAAATATGTATTTTAATTTAATTGCTCTCTCTTCTATCTTGTTTCAAACATAGTGATATGATGTATCAATGTGCTTAATTTAAAAATGATTGACGAGATTGCTATTCATTTTTATAGTCACTTGATTGTCAGTTAAAATGATAGTTGAATTCATATTTAAATCATCATATCTTATCTTTTTCAATGCTTAAATCAGAAAAATTATTTTCTTGATGATATTATATTTATTGATGTATTCAGCTTCAGTTAATTGATTTATTTCATAGAAAAATCATATAGTCAAAGATGAATTTTCAAGAATTCAAGCAATTCACATGAGTTAAATTGATATATTCAAATAATTCAACTTTCTCAACTTTCTTCACTTTGAAAAATTCATATTGAAGCTTCAGCTGAACAGTTTCAACTAAATAATAAATAATTTATTTAACAGTTAAATCATGATTAAGAATAAATTTCATTGAATATTTACTGCATTTGCTTACTGCATAAATTATGTTTAATCATATTTAACAAATTATTCACATCAGTATTTTAATGATTGATTAATAATTCTTTATTTCTTTAAAAATAGTTTGATACTTAATTCACTTCTTGAACTTTCAATAAACGTTCTTTTGAGCTGACATTTGTAATGCATTGATGTTTTAGTTGAGTTACAGTTGCTCATGCTCAGAAGTTCAATGACTCACTTGATATAAATGCTTTAATTGATTCAAAGAGTTCATTCAACTTTATCACAAGTTATATGCATTTTTAAATATTACCCAATTGAGTCAAGATCTTTTATTTGAAAGCACTTTGCAAATTGCAACTTCAATGCTTTAATATTAAATATGTTTGATTCTATCTCATATGAGTAATGATAAACAGCTCTGACTATCATTGTTTTTGAAGAGAAAATTAAGCGAGAACTTGAGAACAGAGAACTGACTATCATTGTTTTCGAAGACAGACTATCATTTAACTTTCTAAATCGATTTTCTTCAAAATTTCAGGTCTTATTCGTTTCAGTCAGCTGTATTCATGAACATAATATCGAACTCAACGGCATCAAACTACATTTTTAGAAAAATGTTGAACATTGAGATTTTAGAGGGTTTTGCTAGCGCGAATCAGTTTGAACATCAAAATCATCAATTTCTTTCGCCCGGATTGATTTATGCGCGCTGACTATCTCACATACTTTGAAAGACATAATTGTAGCTCTGAGTCAGTCGAATTCAATGCTTCAAAAATAATTGAATAATGTCAAGATTTGATCTAGTAAATGAGATTGAGAAGATTCAATGCGCTGATTGATCAGTCTCTCGTCTGTCATCATCTTTTCTCGCTCGAATCAACATATGCGCAATGACTATCTGACATACTTTGAGTGACATAATTGTAGCTCTGAATTAGCTGAATTCAATGCTTTCAAAATAATTAAAAAATATTGAGGTTTGACTCAGAAATCGAGGTTGGCGAGATTCAAAGCGCTGATTGATCGATTCCTCGCCTGTCATCATCTTTCTTCGCTCGAATCAACATATGCGCATTGAGTACTTGAACTTTCGATCGAGCTTTTTATCAAACTCTCTACATGCTTCAAAATGCATATCGATCGAGCGCATAACACACGTCAAACAGTGCTTCGAACACATGAAGAATCAGCTTGACTGAATGCTATCGACAAGCGAAGAAAGAGTATGAAAGATTATAGAAGAGATGATTATCTCATCATCATCATTACGTCGTTGTCATCAATTACGCAATAGTCAGGCGGGAAACAAAGAAATAAATAGACAGTTTTCTTTCTGTTTCTACTTTTCATTTCTTGAGTTTTTCGCAGAAACTCGCTTTTGCTTCACTCACTCACTTCATAGACTCAGTCTCTTAGAGAAAGTGCTTGACATCTCAGAGTGACTTTCAGGGCAAAATTTGGTTCTAGAAATCGTCAGAGACTGTTAGATTTGCACAAACAAATATAATATATATATTCACGATTCAACTGAAATTGAGACTCGATGTTCAATCGAAATTGAGATTCGATAGAAAATCATTTCTGTTTCACAGCTGCGAATAACTTCATCATTGATTCAGAATCTATCGTCTCTTTGATTACTCGACATTGTGTTGAATTATAAAACAAGTCATCAAGAACTTCAGTTTCGCTTCATCAATCATTGATATAAAGATTTGTTACTGCTTCGTTCATGCGATGATCTACTGACTTAGAATTATACCTAGTAGTAAGTCTGCTTCAATGACATTCTTCGTTCGTGCGATGAATCTATCGAACTTCATCGCTTCATTCACTAGAAAGTCGACATCTCTCACTCAACATAATAAGTCTGCTTCAATGACATTCTTCGTCGATGCGATGAATTCAT
>JAABUH010001510.1_pt1 | contig 25524 bp, 50 predicted proteins | sample 5559121 | NCBI WGS metagenome assembly JAABUH01 (sample SAMN10711871, study PRJNA513364) | rock metagenome | isolation source: Antarctica rocks | place: Antarctica: Victoria Land, Battleship Promontory nord | collected 2015-12-28
ACCCGCGCGCATGGGCCGGCATGGCTTTGCCGGGCTCGCGGCAGGTTGCGCAGCAGAGGGTGTGCATGCTGGGGGCCGTGGCATGCATGTGCTGTGGGCCTCATATGCTGGAGCGCCTTCTACATTTCACCTGCATGCGTACAACTGTGCGTAAAGACCAGGCCGTGAGTGAGCGGTCGTTGTGCTAGCTGCACACGGCAGCGCACGCACACCAAGGACACCCTTGCAGGACCTTGCGCTCATGTGTGGGTGGGCGCCATGGCACTCTGTCAAGCCCGGCCAGGTGTTTGCGGTGGGCTTCGGCGCCATGATGAGGGCAGCTCAGAATTTTGAATCAGCCTACCTTCAGTGCGGCTGTCGCGGCACGGCAGGGAGTTTGCGCTGAGCCGCGCGCGGGACCTGCACGAGAAGCGCGTGTGGGTCGACGTGGTGCCCATGGCGCCGCCTGGCCAGGCCTTCGACATGGGCTTCTGGAGCCACATCCAGGGCGGCGGCGCCGGCGACGACGAGGCCGACGACGCGCAGGCGCTCGTGCCCGCGGTCAACACGTCCGACACGACCTGGTTCCTGAGGGTGCGCCTATGATAACCCTAACCCTACCTTTCCCTGCGCGCGCACGCGTCGCCTGCCTAGCCGGCATCCCTGACCCTGCGGCCTGCCCCAGAGCCGCGCCTGCAGGCGGCTGCGCCGCGCACGGCAGAGAGCAGGCAGGGCGACCAGGCGCCGGGAGTGAGGTTTAGGGCAGGGCGCTGAGGGGCGGTGGCCGCGCCGCATGGCACGCATTTGCGACCGAGCGCGCGCGGCTGCGTGCGCGCCCGCGAGCGCCGCTGCACGCGCGCGGCGCAGGGACTGTGGGACACCGTGCGCAAAAAGGCATACCGCAAGCGCACGAGCGGGCGCCACCGCCTGGTGCTGGGCCCCGGGCTGGAGATCGCCGTCGCGCTGTACACGCTGCTGCACGAGGCGAAGCGGGGCGGCACGGCGTACGTGCACGCGTTCACCAGCGAGGCGCTGCAGCACAGGACGGCGCTCATCTGCCAGGACACAGGCGCGCGCGCGCCTCGTCATTGCGGCCCCGCTGGCAAGGCTGTCACGGCTTCATGCCGGGGCTGCTGTCGCTGCTGACGCCGGGGCGCGCACTGGCCAGCTCCCCCAGGACGGCGCGCCGGGGGGCGCGCAGGGACGCTCATGAAGGACGTGCCGATGGTCGTGTACCCTGATCCCAGGAAGCAGGGCTACGCGCCGGGGGGCGGCGCGGCGCTGGGCGGCGGCGAGGCGCCGGCGGCCCCGCCGCGCCTCCGCCCCGTGGTCTTCCCCAGAGATCACATGAGCATGCTGAATGTGGTGCAGAGCCCAGGCGCGGCCCCCGCCAACCCGCGCCTGCCTGCTGCAGTGAGGGCTTGATGCTGCCGCCGCCGCTTCCCTCGCATCAGCCCTATGCCTGCATGCCTCAGCGGCTGAGCGTGACACGCTCAGCTTGCGCCGCTGGGACTCGTGATTGTGCGCATGGCAGCCTGCTGGTGGCCGCCAAGTAGGACGTGCATGCCAGCAGACGCCGAGCGGGGGCGGCAAGCGCGAGGCCGCTCAGCGCCTGTGCGGCGCCGCCCCGCGCCACGCTCGGACCGCCGCGCGCGCAGGCCTGAAGCTGCTGGGCTTCAAGCCGCGGCGCTGCCTCCAGCCCTGGCACCGCATGCGGGAGGCGACGTTTGTGTACCCCAACGACCACGCGCTCAAGGGCTCGACCGCCGCTTTTGTCGCGCTGCACCAGCGCATGCTCGCGCGCGACGTCGTGGCCGTGTGCAGCTTCGTGCGCAGCCGCGCGGCGACGCCGGCGCTGGTGGCGCTCGCGGCCGCGCAGGAGGCGAAAGACGAGCACGGCGCGCAGGCACGCCCGGCTCGCCCCGCGCTGTAGCGGCGCACGCGCCGCAGCTGCGCAGCAGAGCTGCGGCCCATCCCCAGCTTGCATTCTGCCTTTTTTTGTGGACACGCTGGCTGTGTCGCGTGCAGGTACGCCTCCCCAAGCATGATGCAACCTGCGTGCTGCGCAAGGCCGCTCTCGTCTGACGGATGCCCTGCGACGCTGCTCGCATGTGATCATTTTTGGCGGGCGGGCGCTGAGTGACACATGCGTATGACATGGTCCGGCATGCCAGGATTGCCGGGTGTGCGCGCAGGTTGCGTTCCCAGCCGTGCACATGTCTCACCCTACCCTAGGCAGACATTTCTGGACGCCTGTGCGCAGGTGGAGCCCCCGGGCATGCACATGTTCTACCTGCCGAGCAAGGACGACATCCGCACGCCGGAGACAAACCCCAAGGTGACCGGCGGGGAGTGGGCGCGGGCGGACGAGGACCAGGCGCGCAGGCGGCGTCTCACAATCGCCTCGAGCTGTGCCAGGCGGCAGCGTTCTGTCCCAGCGTCACAGGGAGCGCCTACTTGTTTGAGCCTCATGTGACGCGCGCTCCAGATCTAAATTTCAGCACCCCATCGCCTGTTTACAGCCCCTAGCAGTGCCTTGTCCCTGCCGCTCGTGGCGGAGCAGACGCTGTGCAGACCCAACAGTGGCACGCCGCTCAGCGGTAGTAGCATCGCACCGCAGTTCGCCTGGGCGGAGGATGCCGCACACTGCTGGGCATGATGCAGCGCGGGATGCGTTGGCTGCACCCACTGGCGGAGGCCATGGTCCGCAAGAACGTTGCATGTCCTGGTGGGCTTTGGTGCAGCACGGGATGCCTCGCGTGCACCGCCGCAGGTGGCGGCCGCGGAGGCCATGGTCCGCGCGCTGCGCCTGCCGGAGTTTGCGCCGGACGCGGAGCCCGGGCGCGACCTGCCGCAGTGGGAGCTCGGCATGCTGCCCAACCCCGCGCTGCAGCGGCACTACCAGGCGCGCCCGCCCGGCTGCGCCCGCCGGGCCTGGCGCTACCTGCCGCCGCGTCCGGCCGGCTGCACAGTGCTCCGGGGCCGGGCGCCGGGCAGGGAGCCGGGCGGGCGCGCAGCGGTGAGGGGGGGTGGCACATGGCTGGTGAGGCGGGGCGGGGCGGGCGTGCGCCAGGTGCTTGAGGCGCGCGCCGGGCGAGGACCTGCCAGATGAGGACGACATGGGCACTTGGGGGGAGGCGGGCATCGTCAACAAACCCTACTTCTAACCCTTATTAACCCTGTCACCGGCGGCGCCAGGTGCTGGAGGCGCGCGCGCTGGGCGAGGACGTGCCGGACGAGGAGGACATGGGCACCAAGGTGGACAATGCGGCCATCCGCGCCGCGGGCGGCGCGGCGATCGACGCATTCAAGGTCCGCCTCGCAGCTGGCGCAGCGCGCGTTCGAAATTTGCACATGCCCGGGGCCTGCAGGTCTGTGCGTCGCCTCTGGGCCCGCGGCAGCAGGACGCATGCCGGCCTGGAGCGCGGAATGGCTTGCTGTCACACCAGGACTGCGGCGCGCGCCCCATGCGGACACAACAGGGCATCACCCATGTCTGTGTGTGTACACGGAGGAGTGTACATGGTGGGGCGTTGCACCGGCCAGCGGCGCTGGTCTGCGCGCGCACACTGTGCTTCAGGTGGCAGCTTTCCTACAAGGGTATCAGTAATCTAAGTGGCGTGGGAGCGTGGCCTCACATCTGTGCATTTGCACACGCACATTGCTCGGGCGCACGAGGGTGAGCTTCATAGAGCCCGGCGCTGCACAACCCACGACCGGCCCTTGTGCGCGCTGCGGGCAGGTAGCGGTGTACGGGGAGGACCATGACGAGCCCGCCGACGCGGCCACCAAGAAGCCGCCCGCCGCCAAGCGCAAGGCGCCCGAGCCGAGCGCGGACACACAGGAGCTGCTGGCTGCCACGGACTTCAAGGCGCGCTGCGGCTGCCGCCCTGTCATCACTTTGGCGCTCCGTTGCGGCCGCAGTCCGGTCTCAGCGCATCACGGCCTCATGCGTTCATGGTTGCGCAGGGCGCGCTGCCGAGCGCCCTCTCACGGGGGGAGCTATGCTGCTGTGCACTGCGACGTAGCAGCCACATGCAGTTTGTGGGCGTGTGTGAGGGGAGCGGCTTGAGGGCAGTAAGTTGAGGCGTCTGCCTCGGGTCTGCAGGACCTGGCCGCGAACGGCCGGCTGGGCACGCTGCGCGTGGACGACCTGAAGGCCTACCTGCGCGCCAAGGGCCTGAAGCTCGCCGGCAAAAAGGACGAGCTCATCGCGCGCGTGGCCGAGGCGGAGGGCGTGCCCATGGGCGTCTAGCTCTCCGCTGTTTGCCTTGTCTGCTTTGCCAGACGCGCGCGCTGCCGTGCGACCGACAACTGCAATGCATGCATCCAGGAGGCGCATGCGTACTGCTGCCACTGTGCGGCGCTGTGTCTCCTTATCCAACGTGTGCTGGGAGGAGGACGGAGCTCAGAACCATACTGCAGGAGCAGAGGGCGTCCCCCCACTTCGCATGCATGCAGGATGTATCGATTTTGTTAGCCAGCATGCCCAGCTTGTTCATTAGGTTACTTCGGGCTGATTAATGAGTCGGTGTGTCGGCCTGCGTGTGTCGGCCTGTTACAACCGATGATATATGCAAAGTAATTGCGCAAGAGCTCAAGATGTCTGAGCGGCCGGATAGCTCAGCTGGTTAGAGCGGCAGTCTAATAAGCTGCAGGTCTGGGGTTCGAGCCCCCATCTGGCCACACTATGCATGGTCGTGCACATGGACTGGGAGCGAATGATTGCTCTCTGCTTACCGCCGTTTTGCTGGGCTTTGCCCGACTCCCATCACCCACTTTGTGTACGCGTGCGCATTCTGATCAGGATCAATAGCTTGACCCACAATCCTAAGATACAAGGCGAGTATGCGCCGTGCAAGCACACCCATGACATTGAAGGAGACAAAAGGGCACCTGCTAGGCCTGTAAGCAAAGCAGGTTGACAATTACGGTCCAGCCTACCTCCGCTGTGCGAGCCCAGACTATCCTTGAAAGACAAAAATGCCAAACAGCATGTACTGCAAGTGCACTTTGAACATAGGCAAACACGGGTGGCTGCTGCCGCGCGAGCCTAGCCCGCGCCCTGCTGCTGCTTGCGCAGCTCTGTGGACGACACATCCGCGCGGAACGCAGACTCCGGGATGCCCTGAAACAGGCCCTGCGCGCGCCAGCGCATGCGCGCGGGTGGCTGGGCGGTTCTGGCATCCTGCACAGCTCCGCGCACACACTCAAAGGTCCTTTTGGGGCAGAGTCGGCACTCCTTGCGCACACTGCGCGTCGAGCGCTTGCTGCATGTGGGGTGTGACAACATGGTACTGCCTGGGTTCGCACAAACACAGCAGCCCTGGAGGAGGGGTGCTTCGTATTGCACATTGAGAGCGGCCAGCGCCGCCAGGAACGCCTGGGCCTGCATTTCGGCGACGCCCGGCTCAGGAGCTGCCCGACTGCTTGGCTGATGCACTTCGAGGATACGCGCGGCGCTGTCGCCCAGCCGGGCAGGCGGGCGCGCGCGCACCATGCGCTGCAGCTGCGGCGGAATGTCCACGTCCGCCAGCGTCCTGAAGCACTCCTTCTTGTCATCGACGCGCCCGGCCACGAGGAAGCGGCACCCGCGCGCGCCCGCGCCCGCCAGCTGCAAAGCACCCGCGGCGCCGCGTCAGTGTGAGGAGCAGCCTCAAGGCGCCTGTTGGCTCGAGCGCATGGCCGTCACGAAGCCGCGCAGTGGCATCCGCACAGCTCCCGTCGCCCACTCATCTGCAGGAGAGCTGCATTTATTGCATGACACACGGATGTCACCCGACGCTGTGGCAACCTCCAGCAGCAAACCGGCATGCAAAGCGTGACCCAGAACTTCACACGCTCGCCTTGGCCAAGGCAGGCCGCCAGCCGAGCTAGCGACAAGGGCAACCAGGCAATTGATCTTTGCGGCAAGCACACCCTATGCCAAAATAAGAAGCGTGCACGCATGATGCGCACCTGCAGCAGCATCTCGGCAGCGTCCTCGCCCGGCGGGCCGCCGGGGCGGCCGTAGTAGCGCGGCGCGACCAGGCGAACGGCCGTGTCGTAGCCGATCACGAACGCGCTGCGCAGGAAGAGCGCGGCCTTGTCCGTGAACAGCGACGCCTGGCGCGGGCGCGTGCGCGCCGGGCGCTCGGAGCCCATGCCATTCTGCGTGCTGCAGGCCGAAGGCGCGGCGAAAACGCGCGCAGCCCCGAAGCAGTGCATGCAGACATGTGTGCAAGCGTGTGCAGACGTGCCGCGCCAGGGCGGGCCTGTGTGGCACTGGCAGCGTCGTCGTAGGGCCCGGCGCTCAAGCTGACAAGTGGCAGAGCTCGCGCGAGCGGCTCGCAGCGCCGCCTGCCAACCGCGCTGTGAGGACGGGGCCAGCCAGCGCGCGCACATGCGTGACAACCAGCGGCAGCCCAGCGTCGGTGAACTGCGCCACGCGCCGGCGCACGTCGTCCAGCGCGAGCATGCCCTTGTCCGGGTTGCCGACCGAGAGCTCGTACAGCGCCTCGCCGCCGTGCAGCGCTGCCGCCGCTGCAAGCAGGCCCCTGCGCGGGAGCGCGGGCGAGATGAGGCAGAGCAGGCAACTTCAAGCCGCGCTCGGGCAGAGCAGGGCCCCTGCCGCACACCCCGCCACGCTCTGGCGCTGAGACAGGGGTCTTGGGCACGCGTCTGATGGTGGGATGCGCCGCGCGGCCCTGCACCCAGGCCCACACCGCCTGCCGGCGTTGCAGCTCCTGCGCCGGGCAGGCCCGGCTCAGCCGCGCTCCAGCGGGTGACGCGGAGCGCGCCGGAGGCGCCCGGCCGGCGCGCCGGCGCGGGCTCTGCGACCCAGTTCCTTGACACTCTTGAGCGCGGGGCGCGCCTGTGGCCAATTAACACATTAGTTTACACTCTAACCCTATCTAAGCAACAAATATGGGTCACTCCGAGCGCGGCGCGCCTGTGGCCGTCGTGCAGCGGGTTGAAGGAGCCCGGCAGGTACACGCGCCCGCCGCGCGACGCGTCCACCAGCACGCGGCCGCCGGAGAACTCGACAGCGTCGGCGTCGCCCGCCAGCAGCGCCTCTAGAGCGTCGCGCGGCTCCTCGCCCGCCTCCTGTGTGCGGCCGCCGCTGCTTGCGGCCGGGCCCCACCTGTGCTCCGCCTCGCGCACCAGTGGTGTGCCAAAGGCTCCCATGGGCAGCGACGCCCTGGATGGCCAAGCGATCCTGAAATGGCCGCCCGTCATGCAGCTAGCAAAGGGGACCCCTGCCTCGGCACAGCCCGCGCGCCGCACGGGAGCCCGCCGCGCTGGGCGGGCGCAGCGGCGGCAGCCGCGCCTGCACGCGCTCTGCGCCGGCGTCGGCGCCGGCGGCCTCAGGCAGCAGGCCCAGCGGCGCGGCCTCCCTTACATCGGCCGGCACGCCGCACGCGGCCGCCAGCGCGCGCAGCGCCAGCGCCGCCGCCACCGCCTCCTCGCCCGGCCGGCCGCGCGCGCCCTTGGCCAGTTCCAGGTCCCACGTGCGCACGCGCAGGCCGTCGTGCGCGGCGACGCACACCTGCGCGTGCGCGCGCGCTCGCGCCCGCGCACCGCCCCCGGCGGCCGCGGCCGGGACAGGCGCCGGCTGTGGGCGCGGGGGCGTGCAGCCAGCACTGAGAGCGGCGGGCCGCGTCCGGCACGAGGCGCCCGGCGCGCACGCTGCAGACCAGCGCTCGCCGAGCGCTGCCACACGTGTGCGTCGCACGGTGTACAACCGCGCTTGAAGCTGCATGAGCCAGGCATCCTGCCGACCGAACCAGTGCACCAGGCTGCCGACCATACGCGCGCGCCGCAGCGCACCTTGTGCTTGCCCTTCTTGGGCCTGTCGGTCGCGAGCGCGCACGCGATGCCCAGGCCGACCAGCGGCTCGCCCAGCGCGGCCAGCTGCGCCGCCTGCCGGAGCGCGGCGCGCGCCATGGCGGCCGCAGTCGCGGCACTCGCGTACGCGGCCGGCGGCGGGCCGCCCAGCGCCTCGGCGAGCGCGGCCGGCGCGTAGGGCACGCGCGCGTCCAGCACCGTGCGCGACGCGCCGGGCGCGCCCAGCAGCCACGCGAGCGCCTGTGGAGGACCAACGGAAAAATTTTGTGACACATCTCTCTCGGTTACTCTGCAATCTTACCCTTTGACAAGGTATGACCTGATGTTAAGCTGTCACTGCTGCAAGCGCCCCGCGGCTCGGCTGCGGTGCAGGGAGCGCTAGGGCGCGCGGGCGGCGCTGTACGCCGTCTGACAAGCGCTGAGCTGCTGCGGGAGCCGGCAGCGGTCTTGCTACGCGTCTCGGCCGCTCACTGGCTGAGCACTGAGGCCGCTGCCCCAGTATCCAACGTGGCCGCGGCACAATCTAGCAATATACACAGGCGACCTAGGCTGCGCGCCTGCGCGCCGCCGCCCGCCGCGTACACCACCGCCTTGGTCGGCGTGGCGTGTATCTCCTGCACCAGCGCCTCCATCTCTTCGCTCAGCTGCGCGCCTGCAGGCATGCCTGCATGCGCGGCGCTGCACCACCGCCGGCCTTCGGTCACCGCGGCGCGGCAGCTGCTCGCGTGACCCGAAGCGTGGCTGCGCCAAGCCTGCGCGGGCCCGCGCAGGGCCGCTGCACGGGCGCTAGCTATGACTCGCCGGGCGGCCATGCGCGGGGTGCATCGTCTGCCAGAGCTGCCTGCCCTGTGGATGGCTGACCGCAGGCAGCTGCGCAGAGCCCCAGCGCGCATACGCAGCAGAGCAGTTGTTGAGCGGTCTGTCCAACCAGGTCAGCGCCGCGTCGCCAGAGTACCGAAAAGGGCTGAGCTGAATGGACTCTAGCTTAGGGATCTTATGTGGAACTACTGGCTTTGCCTCAGCACGCGTGCGGAGTTGCACCTCCTCTAAGAGAGAGTCTCTCATCCATGGATGCCACTTGATGGCATCCATTGCAAGCCCTAAGTAGGACGCCAAGCCCTCTCTGCGCACGGGAATGTTGTACTACAGTCGAGCAGAGTAATGTTACGCCTTAGCACACCTCACCACATGTGATAGGCAACTCTGCCTGCAGCTGCTTCAAAGGCACACAGCCTGGCATTGCTGTTGTTGGTGAGCGGCACGCATTAGTCACATCCGGGCAAAGCCTGCTGGCAGGAGTGCTCTGGCCTGCACGTCACACTGGCATCAGTGCAAGGCGGGCATGCCTGGCGTGACAGGTATCCTGTAGCTGAGGTACCTGCACCCATTGCGCGCTCGCGACCACTTTCACACAGCATTTAGTGCCAATGCCTTTCGTCACCGGCCTCTTCGTGTACCCAGTCAAGTCGCTCAAGGGCATCGAGGTGTCCTCGGCCGAGGTCGGCGCTGAAGGTACACTCACGCTCAGCCTTGCAGAGCATACACACCTCACGCGAGCGTTTCTGCACGTGTTGTACCTGCACAGTTTGTGCTTTGCAGAACACTGCCAGGCCTTTGGGGGCAAGTGCAAACAGGAGCTAATGCCCGGGCGCTGCTGTGCGGGCCCGGAGGAATAAGTCGTGACGAGCATGGAGGGGTGCTGTTGTGACGACCATGGAGCCGCAGCGGTCAGTCCGGGAGCGCGGGCGGCTGAGCTGCTGCGGAGACACGGTACTCGCGCGCGCGCCAGGCTGCTTCCGCTGGGACCGGTACTGGCTGGTCGTGCGCCTGGACGGCCGCTTCCTGACCCAGCGCCAGGTGCCCAGGTGCGAGCGCGGCCCGCCCGGACGCCGTGTGCGGGCCCGCGCTGCCGGCTGCGGCAGCCAGACGCCCAGGAGCGCGCCCGCAGCGCAGCCTGGGGCGCACCCACAGCCTGATTGGCGAGCGCGCCCAGGCGTCAGTAATAGGGTAACTAGCCTACAGGGTAACTAGCCTGAACCTATGGCCCCTAGCCTACACCTTTGGCGTGCAGGATGGCGCTGGTGGAGACCGCGCTGCCGCCGGAGGCGCTGCTGGGCGACGGCTGGGGCGGGCTGAGCCCGGACGCCGCGCTCACGCTCTCCGTGCCCAGCGTGGCAGAGCCCCTGCAGGCGCGCACCTGTGCGCTGCAGTGCCCTCCCTCCGGCGCGCACGGTGCCGCTCTGCACAGGTCCGCATTACATGCTGCTCTGCACTGGGGCGCATGCGTTGCAGTGTAGGCTCGCAGCATTCCTCCGCTGTCATGCCGCGTGGTGCCGAGTAAAGTGAAAGTGCACGGAAATTGCGCAGAACGCACAGCATGGACCAGTTGTCTGTGGCCCCCACATATGGAGGCTCCCAAGTGGAGAGGTTTGCGCGCAGGTTCCGCTGCAGCCGCTGGAGGACGCGCCTGTGAAGACGGTCAACGTGACGTGCTGGTACTGGACGGGCGTGGCGCGGGACGAGGGCGACGCCGCAGCCGAGTGGCTGTCCGCTGCCATAGGGCAGCCGGCGCGGCTTGTGCGCTACATAGGTGCGCTGGCTGCTTCGCGGGCGGGAAGGCCCGCCATTGCCCTGCTTGATGATGTGCTGCCCATCGAGGCCCTCATGATGTGAGCAGGCGTTGAGGAGCGCCAGGACGCCGCGGGGACGAGCCAGCCAGCCAGCGAGTGCACGAGTCTGCATGCCTGTAACATGGACGAATACACAGAGCTGTTTGCAGATGTCAGGCCTGCGCTGGACTGCTTGAGGCGTGGATAGGCACAGACTAATCGTCCACGGGCAGGATGGGTGTGCACCTGACAGGCGGTGATCCAGTGCAGGGCAGGCCGGCGCGGGCAGCGCGGACGCGGACCCGGCGCGGCGGCCGATCGACGAAAAGTGGCGCAAGTGGGGCGAGGGCTACGAGGTGACCTTCCCCGACCAGTATCCGTTCCTGATGGCGTGCGAGGCGCGCCCCGCCCGCTCGCCGCCTGCGCACCCTGTGCAGACCGCATGCCCCGCAGAAGCCCTCAGCATACCCTGCTTGCGTGGGTCGCTGCATGGAGCGGCTGACCGCAGGTCTGTGTGCGCGCGGCTTGCCTACCCTATACCTATGCCCTTTGCTGCAGGAGTCGCTGCATGAGCTCAACCGGAGGATGCCAACGCCGCTGCCCATGAACCGCTTCCGGCCGAACATCGTGATCTCCGGCGGTGCTGCGTTCGCGGAGGACACCTGGGGCGAGCTGGTCATTGGCCGCCTGGACATGCAGATGCGCAAGCCCTGCGGGCGCTGCAAGGTGCACCCATCCCTGCAGCCTGCCATGCGGCTCATGCAGGTGGTTTTCAACTTTGCTGGTCACAGCTCTCGCACGCACCAGCCTGGAACTCTGCTGGCCAGAGCGCTCACATGCAGTAGGTCTGACTTTGCTGGTCACAGCGCTCGCATTTGGTCACCAAAGCCCGCACCTTGTCATGTGGGGCGCTGTGCGACAACATAGTGAGATCAGCAGTACGCCTGGCGCCTGCGAGCGGCGTAGCGTTTGCGCAGGTCACGACGACCGACCAGGCGACGGGCGCGGTCGGTCAGGAGCCGCTCAAGACGCTGAAGTCGTTCCGCACCGGCAAGCTGCTCGACTGGGTCCCCGAGCCGTCCTGGCGGCATGAAGTCTACTTTGGGTGGCACATGGCGCGTGTCCCCGCTGGCCGCCGCCGTCGGTCGCTCAAAGTGGAGCGTTGCTTATGTACCAGGCCGTCTAACTTTTGTAGATTTTCTGGTGACGGTGCCTTATTTTCACGTCTGGCCTTTCTTGCATGGCACAAGTTTGCAAACGCTCACATGTCAGAGCTCGCTGGTCACCCTACTGGGTAGCATTTCGCAGGTCACCCAGAGCTTGGGAGCGGTGTCGGTCGGCGATCCGGTCACGGTCACACGCACGCGCGTCGCGTCTGCAGAGCTGTGAGCTGTCAGGTACAAAAGGCAAGTTAGTTCCTGGCGACGTGAGTCTGTACGGAGTGCGTTTGCACTCCTATGTGCTTTTGTGCTTACTAGTTCCTCAGCAATCCTTGCCTATTTCCACGGCTGTTCATATACCAGTGTGCTTAGATTTGGATGTGACATATTAGATGTGAGGTAATTAGTGTGCGCAAGCCTCATTGCGTACAAACACGCGTGGTGTCTCCACCCTTACAGCGGGACTGTGCAAACTCAGCATGTCATCAGTTGCCTGAAGTCGACTTGTAAATTGCAGCAGATTGTTGCAGCATGCATGCCATATGGAATGCGCAGATTTTGGACAAGGTGTGGCTCACCTGATGATACAAAGCAGCAGCTACTACAGTGGTAGCTACCAAGTGGACATGAGCATGGCATGGCCGGTACCCTGGCTGGATGCAGATCCGCAGAGGATGTCATTGGACGGCCTCACAATCAGCTTGCAGAGGACAACAGTAGGACGGCGCTGTTGTTCCATGGATTTGCTGTGACAGCGCTCGTCCAAAGCAGACTGTGTGCCGCCATGCCGCGCGTGACTGGCTTGTACGTGTTTCCCGTCAAGAGTATGGGTGGCATTGCCGCCGACAAGCTTTACATTGGCGCCACGGGTGCGAACACTTGTAGCAAACGACCTCTGAGAGAGGTGCTGGATACTTGCCCTCACTTGTTCATCCTAGCAAACTGTTCTTTTCACCTCTGATTCAACTCTGACACCGGGCCACCACCACTCTATCAGGCGGAGTAGCTTGGGACCGCACCTGGCTGGTTACGCGCGAGGACGGGCGCTTCTTGACGCAGCGGCAGCTCCCAAAGTGCGGGGCCCCCTGGGCGCAATCGTAGTGCTGTGAGAGCGCACAAAGTGAGGAGTGTGCTCCTTGCAGCTCTACAACTGCCATGCAAGCAGCCAAGTGTGTTTGCCATGCAAGCAGGCGAGTCTAGGAACAAGGTAGGTCACGTATGACCCGCTCTGGTCACTTCCGAGCACCCCGTGGGTGGTGTATGTCCTATCTGGCGTCGTGCTAAAGCAGTGTGCGCGCCGACAGGATGGCGCTCATTGAGACGTGCCTGCCGCCGGAGGTGCTGTGCGGCGCGGAGGGCAAGAAGCCGGCGGCGGACGCCGCGCTGGTGCTGAAGGCGCCCAGCATGGAGCCCCTGCGGGTGAGGCCCCGTCCCGTCTCAGGAAAGGCTGCTCTGGAGGGCGGGGTTGTGCAAGATAGGCTGAAAGGGAAGGATGGAAGCTTAACACGCGCGCAGGTTCAAATTGGTGCACCCGCAAACCTAGGTAAGCAGGGGAGCGCAGTGCCGCAGGAGAGCGCGGCTGACACCTGATATATGAGTTGATACCCTTGTGCAGTGCTTGCGCAGAGCTGTGCATCCTGCAGGGACTGTGAGCCTGCTGGCGACCCGCCCCGCCACGCAGCAACGCACCCGCCTTGGGAGCGTGCTGCCTGCTCATAAATGACATGCTGTGCGGCGGCAGGTGCTGCTGGAGCCCGCGTCCGAGCTGCCGGTGCGGACAATGAACGTGACGTGCTGGGAGTGGGCGGGCACCGCGCGCGACGAGGGCGACGAGGCCGCCGAGTGGCTCAGCGAGTACCTGGGCAAGCCCGTGCGGCTGGTGCGGTACATGGGTGCGGGCCCAGGCGTCTCATCTAGGGTCGGTCCAGGGCTTCCGCGGCTCCTGCCCGTAAGCCTGCTTGGGGCCGGAGGCGGCATGCAGACCATGTGGGCGTACAGTAGGTGCTGTCGGCGTGCAGGGCAGCTGCAGCTGAGAGCAAGGTTGGCGCAGCCAGCTGCCTTGCGCCTTGAAGCGTGCTTGAGAGAGTTCCTCGTGTATAGGTCTGCGATGCCCACTCGCGCATGCACTCCTACGTCCAGTGCGTCAGAGGTCAGCAGCGCCACCAGGCTGCAAGCCAGGACGCTCGCTTCTCGATGTGTAGAGCTACTGGCAATCAGCACAGAGTTGTGGCAGCAGGGCAGTGTCGCAGGCTGGACTGCTTGTACGCCCATGTGCGCACGGACGACACTGAAAGACACTTCAACTCGAGGTGAGTCAAGATGAGCCCTGAGGGCCGCCGCGTCGCGCGCAGGCAAGGCCGGCGAGGGCGACGCGGACAGCGACCCCGCGCGCCGCCCTGTGGATCCCAGCTTCGCCAAGGGCTTTGAGAACACGTTCTCTGATGGGTACCCCATCCACCTCACCGCGGAGGTGCGGCGGCCCGCGCTGCAGCGGCGCCTGGCGCCGGGCGGCCGGTGTCCCCTCTGAGCTGCTTCGGGCTGTGACCCTGGCAGGGCGTGGTTGTTCTCACCTCACCCCAAACGTGCTGTGCACCTCATGCCTGGCCGTGCAGGGGTCGCTCAGAGCGCTGGACAAGTGGGTCAATGCGAATAACCCTACCAAAAAACCCAAGCCATGAACCTCCCGCCCGCGCGCGCAGGAGTCGCTGCAGGACCTGAACAAGCGCATGGCAGATCCGCTGCCCATGGACCGCTTCCGCGCCAATATTGTGGTGGCCGGCGAGGCGCCCTGGGCCGAGGACAGCTGGGGCGGCCTGCGCATCGGCGAGCTTGAGTTCTCCAGCGTCAAGCCGTGCGGCCGCTGCAAGGCGCGCGGCGGCCGCGGCGCCCCATGCACCCCTGCCACGCTTGCACGCGACGGCGGGCGCTCCGCCGCTCGCGTGTCGCCCGGAGCCATGGCTTGGCACCATCGCAGGTCTGACTTGAGGGGCTGCCTGAAATTGGGGAGGTTGGGCGCACCTGCACATCGCTCCTGCTTCTGACCTGGCCTCTGCAATGTGGCGTTACACTCAAGCTGGGCCGGCGCGCAGGTCACCACAACCGACCAGATCACCGCCGAGGTCGGCCAGGAGCCGCTGAAGACGCTGGCCGAGTTCCGCAGCGGCCGCGTGCTGGGCTGGAACGCGCGCCCGGAGTACAAGCGCGAGTTCATGTTTGGGTGGAACCTGGTCCGGCCCGCGCTCGCGCGCCCGCCCAGCGCGGGGGCCTTCGCATGCCAAGCGAGGAAAGGGCTTGTCCAACAAGTGCTAGACACCGGTCGCATAGCAGCATGTGCGGCACCGCTTCTGTCGCACATCGGGATTCTGTCTGTGTAAGGACGGCCAGGCTGTGGCCAAATGATCTCATCGGCATGCGCCGTCTTCTGCTGCCCACCATGCGCTCTACCAGCTCATGGCTCACGGAAACAGCCGTGTGCAGGAGCGCGTAGGAGCAGGGCACCTTGCGTTGCACTTGGGCTTGCATGTGGGTATGGATGTGCGCTGCCAAGCCTGCGCTTGCATCCAGTGCTGAGTGCGATGCTTGCGTGCAACTTAGAGCAGAGGACGCGCTCCCTGCTGTGCGGCGCGACGCCTGCATCAGGACCGACCACCAGGGCGGGTGCCGTGCAGGGCCTGGCAGGGACCGCATGGCTTGTAGTGACGGGTGGCTGCGCCGGGCGCAGGTAACGTCGCAGCGCGGGGTCATGGCAGTGGGCGACGAGGTGGAGATCACGCGCGAGCGCCTGGCGGTTGAGCTCACGGTGTGAGCGGGCCGGCACTGGGTGCAGTTCTGTATCAAGGCCAGCACAATTTTGCTAGCATTGGGTCCGCATGCAGGACGAGGCAATGTTGACCAGTTTGACATGTTGTCCTTCTTTTTTGCAGCGCATAGGCTTCTCTTGCAGCTCTTGGGCCAACGTTGTTCGGCGATGTGCATAGTGTACACTGTATACTAGTTGTGTGAATTCATCGCGCCAAAGGGTTGCAGCGTGTGTTGCTGTATAAGCCTGTTCAGCCTAGCTCAGCGGCTGGTTGCAGCAAGACAATTCTTTTATGATGCTGAAAATAGTGTCATGCGTATTTGGCTCGTTGGGAGGCACTCACTCAGCCATGCGTTTCCCCAAGCGTCCAAGAACTAATTCTGACAAAGGTGTTACACTCGTGTTACACCGCTTGTTCACAAATATTCAGTACAAGCCAGGTACAGGCGCTGCAACGCTGGCGCTGCAACGCTCGCAAGCACACGCACAGGCAGAGGGTTCCCTGACATGAGCATGTCCAATGTGATTCGCTGAGTTGCATGTCACTTGGTAGTCCGTACAGGAACCCGTCGTTGGTACATTTGCTGCTGCTACCAGAAAACCAGTACGACAATCTAGAGCACCTCGTCGCCCCAGGCCTCGGGAGGGAGCTGGCTGTCGAGCAGCGGCTGCTGCGGGTAGCCCGGCGGGATGCGCAGCGTGCTGATCTTGCGCGGCGGGTACACCGGCCCAGCCAGCTCGTGGAACAGCTTCAGGTTGTCTGCGCGCGCGACCGGCCAGCTCAGCACAACCCGCAGCTCATACCACCAGCGGGGGCCCCCGATGCAGCCAGCCCAGGAACAAGGTCCGGGCCTGTTTGCGCACAAGCACCATTGTTCACAGCGCTTCATGCAGGGGCGCGCGTCTCGGCGGCGTTTGCGTCTGGCGCATGCAGAGCTGCGCTGGGAGGCACTATCACTGCAGCGCCAGCGCGAGCGTGCGCACCTATGAGCTTGTGGATGACGCGGCAGCCGTCGCAGCGCGCAAACACGGACCCGCTCGCCCACGCGTGCGGGCTGACCGCCTTGGTGCTCACCTCGCCGCACAGGTTGCATGTGAACTGCACCTGTTCCCGTGCCACACATCTCAGTTGATGATAGCAGGCACCGCACCCAGCGCGATTTGACCTTTGCGGTGCAAAGCGCTAAATACCTTCGCACAGCCTTGTCAGCGCAAACAGCTGGCACGAAGGCAGGTCCTGCACACGCAGCGCAGCCACACTGCGTGCCCGCTCACCTTGCGGGTGCGCCGCGGGTGCTTGCTCTCGCGCGCCGCCGCCTCCTGCGAGCGACCCCATCAACACTTCACACATTTTCACCTGACCAGGCAACCCTACAGCACACGTGCGACACGCACTTCTCTGTGCGCACTGCACACGGCGTAACAGCAGCACATGGTGTGAGCCAAGCGCTGGCTCACAGCCCGCTGGCGCAACAGAGCGCGCGCTGTGCACCCATGGCCACAGCACACATAGCGCTTCAGGCTCCGCTGCTGCCAAGTGCCGTGCAATACAGGTCTTGCTATCCTGTCATACAGCTTACCCAATCAGCAACCTCTGTTACGCTACCCTATCTTGTAAATCAGGTGACGCTACCCATCCTGGAAACACAGGTCAACAGTCGTTTGCACTGCACGGCGCACAGAGCTTGGATGATGTCACGTAGGAACAGCACCTGCGCCCGCGCGTATCGCGCGCTGTCGCGCAGCACCAGGCCCAGGCACTCGCTGGCGGCGCTGGAGCACGCGTCCGCGAGCGCGTCGCCGATCGCCGCGTCCGCGTCGTCGTCCAGCAGGCGGTAGTCCGTGACGTCGTACCAGCTGCTGGCCTGGAACATGCTTACGCCGCCTGCACCCGCGTCCCCCGCCACTGCCAGCGCCACTGCTCCCAGCACGCCAGCCTGCTCAGCGAGCAGCTGGCAGGTGGTACGGCGTAGCAGCTGCCGGCCTGCACCACGCCGGCCTCTGGCCGAGTCACTACTCCCGACAGCCTCCTGTCAGCTGAGCACAGGCTGCAAGCATTCCAGCACACACGCCACTCCTGCCGCGCTGCACTGCTGACGTGCGTTCCTGGGCAGCGAGGCAAGCATCATGCACAGGTGTCCCGCTGCTCTGCGAAGCACCAAGAGCCAGTGTGCTGCAAGGCGGCAGTGCGGCTACATCCTACATCTTGCCTACGGCGCACGAACAGTTTATAACCCTCGAAGCGCACCGCAGGGCCGAGGCAGCGACGTGGATGGCGCGTCCACCATCTGCAGGCCGGTCAGCTTCGATGACAGCACCAGACCTGGTCCGCCGCGCCGCGGCCGCTGCAGCACCCAGCTCTGCAGGCTCCCGCACAGGTGCTGGTCAGCACTGCCGAGGACGTCCGGGCTGGTACCGCCAGGGCGCGGTGCAAGCGCCTGTGACGTCCTCTGGCTCTATTAAGGCAATCTGCAACACACCAAGCGCGCCATTGACGCATCTCTGCGTGCGCGCCAGCGCGGGCCAGGGGCGTAAGCGCGCCTGGCCAACAGGCGCGCACACGATGTCATGGTCATGCGCAGTCCGGTCGAGCAGCACGCCCTGGTTGCCAGGCAGCGGGAGGTCCTTTCGCTTGCCGTGCGTGCAGGAGCCTGCGGCCTCTGCATGCGCAGCAGGGTACACACCACGCGGTGTGCGCCCTGGGCGCGCCGCTGTGCCAGCACCGCAAGCAGGCAACAGCGCCGGCAGCCTGTTTGTGGCCAGCATGTCGAGCAACAGCGCTACTGGCTATGGATTGAGCCTGTGACCTGTTAGAGCAATTACACACATGGAGAGCTCCCGCCCAAAACAAGAATGGCCACCCGCATTATACTGGCCACCCACATTATGCATTTATGTATGAATTTCATGGTAATGCATGCCGTGAGATGCAGCTTTGGAAGGAGATTGAGCAGCTCTGAGCAGCTCCAGCTCCAGTCACCGAACCGGCTTTCAGGAGTACAATGCCTGGATGGGTCGCTTTGCAGGGCATGCAATTTGCATGCGCTGGTCCGAGCACTGATAGAGGCGCCGGCCCAGCGTGCAGGCTCGCTGCTGCTCGGTGAGTGTGCCCAGCACCTCGCTGCACGGAGAGACAGCTCACATTCCTGACTGACGGATTTTATGGCCCGGAGCAGGTTGCAGCTGCGGCCTCACGTTCGCCGAGGTTGCGCCGTCTGCCAAACCAGTGCGCACATCTCTTGCGACGGCCCTCATGCTTGCTGTTCGTGTCAACACGTGTGTTTGCAATGTGCGCTGTGGTATGCAGGCGCGGACTCGAGCGGCAGGAGTGTCCCCCCCCCCGCTTCCAGGCGAGTGAGCTCTGCCTGTGCCCGCGCAGCTGCTCTCTTCGCGTGCTCTTGCTGTCTGCACACCAGCCTCCCTACGCACGCTGACGCCGGCCGCTCCCGACCGCAGTGCGCTGGCGGAGCTCAAGACGCCGCTCACGATCTTGGCGGCAGTAGCCGCTGGTGCGGCTGTGTCCGCCGTAGCAAAGAGGGCGCTGGGCCGGAGAGGCGGCGGCGGCGGCGGCGGAGGCGGCGGCGGCGGCGGTGGGGGCGGCGGCGGCGGGGGCGGCGGGGACGGCGCGGGTACTCATGCTGCTGGCCAGGTTGCGCCTCATGCTGCATGTCCTGCTCCCCGGACTGCGTCACTGAGGTCAGAATGGGGCTGTTCCTTGCCTTTTGCGTACCCCGACTCAAGGCCTGCGGCACACGCCACCCAGCCAAGTGCGCCACGACCGTGCTGAAATGGGTGCGCTGGTATCCGACCATGCGGAGCAGTATTGACTGCAGAAAGGGCTCATGATCGCACCCGGCACCCAACCCGCTGGCCGGTGGGTAGCGTACGCGGGCTGGCCCAAAGGCCCGAGGGCACCCGGGGACACCGCTTGGCTGCTGTGGTGCTGCACCCGTGGCAGACGGAGCCTGATGAGGCAGGCTCGCGCGTTGGCGCATAGTGTTTTGATGAGTTCAGCTATATGTGATAGGCGGCACATCGCTGGCACAACCAAAAGTAAGGGGAGCCAGTGCTCTGTGTAGCTTCAGGCGCCACTTGCCCCCATGCAAGCGCCCTGCATGCAGAAGTGGGGTTCTTCCGGTCGAGGAAAAGGGGCACCTGGGGCATCACCTGCTGGGGCTTGGCGCTGACTTTGTTGAGGCAGGCGGGGGCGCGCAGGGAGGACGAGCGGGGCAGGCGGCCGCCGCCAAAGGTGTCGCTCACGCTGGTGTCCTTCTCGACCACGCGCAAGGCGTATGAGCGCATCACCGCGCGCTTTGCGCGCGAGTACCAGGCGGCAACCGGCCAGCCCGTACGCTTCCGGCTCAGCTTCGGCGGGAGCGGGACGCAGGCGCGCCCGGCGCGGACCCCCAGATGAGCTGCCGCGCCTGTTCGTTGTTGTGAGGACTTTACTCAGGCATGGGTACCGCCGTGCATCGATTGGGCGCTGGCTCATATTTGATTATGATGTGGGTGTGCGAGACCTGTGAGTGTGAGATTTTGCGTGAGGCAGCGGCCCCAACCTACCTCAGCTGATTGCACCCGCATGTTGGGTGCATTTCATTCATAAAAGGATGACATTACATCTTCACCACTATGTACTTGGTTGCTGTATCACCAGCGCGGGGGCAGCGCCTCAAGCCCGCAACATCTGCGGCCGCGCAGGCGCGCGCGGTCTGCGATGGCCTCCCGGGCGACATCGTGGCGTTGGCGCTGCCGCTAGACATCGCCAAGATTGCAGAAGCGGGCCTCATCAACCGCGACTGGCAGGCGAGGCCCACTCGGTGCTGGCGTGCCTTCTTTCATCCCGTCCGGCTCCTACATCGCCCCCGTGACTGTCACTTGGTGCTCAGGCAGTCTCCGCCATACGCAGCCCCGCAGGCCTGGCGCCTTGCCGCCTGGGCCGGCGCAGCTCGTTGACGTGCTGCAGGCGCGCAGACGCGCGTGGCAAACAATGCGGTGGTGGCCGAGTCGGTGGTGGCAATCGTGACGCGGCACAACAACCCCAAGAACATACGCGGCTGGGACGATCTGACGAGGTCCGCCTTGGTATACCTCAAACGTCCGTACTTTGACACTGTTACTGATGACCCCAGCCGGCCGGCTCCCAGCTACCACGATTGTTGGCGTTTGGCATTCTACGGAGCAAAGGACAAACTGTGATCATATTGGGAGATAGCGCTAGCTTCTTGGTGTGTGCTATGTGTAGCATGAACATTGCATGGCGGTGCAGCTGTGTGCTCACAGCTCTAATCAACCCATCACTTTGGCACAGGCCAGACGTGGAGGTCATCACAGCCAACCCTAAGACGGCGGGCGTGGCGCGGTGGAATTTCCTGGCGCTGTGGGGCCACCGCATGGCCAAGGGGGACACTGCCGCCGAGGAGTACGTCACAAAGGCGCGCCCTCTGCAGGCTGTGATCCTTGGGGCAGCATACAGGCGTTCTGCATGTGCCCAGTTGACTCGCAGGTCTGTCATTGCATGCCCATGTAGCCGCGTGGGGCATTCGAGGTCAGTATCGTGTTTGATAGGACGACCAGAGGACACGCCGTGACACGCCGCTGAAGTACAAGACATAATGTCGTGTTTGCCAACCACCATCAACGAGATCATCTTGCAGGGTTAACATGCATGCTCGGGCAGCGGCGTGAAGCTGCGCCAGCCACGTACTCTAAGCAGACCTCGGACAGTGTCAAGCGCGCTGAGCGCCCCGCAGGTCTTTGAGCGCGTGCCGGTGCAGCCGCGCGACGCGCGCGAGGCCAGCGACGTGTTCTACAAGCAGGGCCAGGGCGACGCGCTGCTCAACTATGAGAATGAAGTGATCTTCACCAATGCATCATACCCGCCGGGCGACGCGCTGCCGTACGTCGCGCCGCAGCACAATGTCCGGGTGCGCCTGCGCAGGGTCGGGATTAGGGTACGGTCAGGGTGCGGTCATAACTATACGTCTGGAGCGGCAGCCATGGCGTGGCAGGGTCGGACCCTGCGCGCCTTGACCTTGACGGCCGCCGCTGAGCTCTTTTGAATAGGCTTTTGTGCACTGTCATCCTGGGCACAGGCTGTGGGCGCTTGCTCCCTTTTCCTCTTGGGCAGGCCGCTGCTGCACCAGCTGCCCCCGCACTGGAGCGTCAGTGTCTGGATGACCTGAACGTGCATGCATGGCAATGCGCAGCTCCGTGCAATATGAGGCATGGACAGGCAGCTTGAGGTGCGAATTAACAAAGGGTTGGCACAGCTCAGGTGTGGCAGGCCCAGGCGGGCGCACAGTTGCGGGCGCTGCGCTGACGCACCCGTCGCCGCTGCTCCTGCTCTGCCAGCTGCCGGCCGCAAAGGAGGGGGAGCACAGGCGCAAGCAGGGTTAGGATCCAACCGTAAACTCGCCGCGCCCAGGTGCAAACGCCCGTCGCGATCGTGGACGCGAACATCGAGCGTTGCCCGGCGCGCACGCGCGGCGCCACGCGCGCGGCGGCCGAGGCGTTCATCGACTACCTGTTCACGCCGGCCGCGCAGGCTGAGTTTGAGGCTGTGGGGTTCAGGCGCGCCTGCCCGAACCCTAACCCTGAGGCTGAGACCGTCCTGAGGCTGTGGGGGTCAGGCACGCCTGCCATTGCATCACGATCTCCTCCTCGCCGTGCCGCTGTCCCAGGCACCGTCGCTGCCCCATGTCATGAATGTGCACAGCCCCGCTCCCAGGCAGAAGGTGTGCGGCAACGCTGGCCGCTCAGGCCTGTGTTGGGTGCTTTCGTCAGTGCACATGTACGCATTGACGGTGTATCCCGGGTGCCCCCCTGACATTCAAACTCTACACAGGCACTGCTACACATGTCATACAGCTCAGACGCACGTCCTGCTGAGTGAATTGAACGGTCCAGGTCAGACAGATGTGTAAGGTCCGGGGGACGGCGGCAAGCGCCTGGCTGCCATCAGTAGGTCAAGAGTGTCTGTCAGCAAACCTTGCTGGGTTGCTGTGTGCAGGGTGGGACATGCGGCAAGCTCATGGTGCGGGCGTATCCGAGTTGGCAGCGTAAGTACCATTATGACACACAGTGTGTGAGTGCAGAGCAGGAGCACACTTTGCCAGACCCATTTTCTGTCACGCGCAGGCCGGTCGACAAGGGGCTGGCCAAGCGCAGCAAGCTGCCCAAGGTCAGCAAGGCGTGGGCGGTGGAGGGCAAGCTGGGCGGCTGGGACGCGGTGCAGGACAACTTCTTCGCGGGGCAGGCGCGCAGGGGTGGGAGGTGGGGTAAAGCATAGGCTCAGGGATACAGACAGGGCTGCCCAAGCCACCCGCAGACCTGCTGCTGCGGCCCACGTGGACCGGCGGGGTCCCGGCGCGTGCCGGGGCTGGCAGCAGCCCAGAAGCCGCTGCAGGTCGCGGGTGACCAGGCAGCCTGTTGAGTGTGATGTATACGCGCTGTGGCAGGCCGGTCGTGCCGCACCGCATGCGCAGCCAACACCACCTGCGACATGAGGGCAAAGTGCCGTGAATGCCACCCCGCGACTGGCCTCTCACGGACAGGGGGCATGCGGCCAGGTCCCCAGAAACATGCGCACCTGCATACACGGACTCATTACATATATACGTGCACCTGAGCGCGCTCGCGACCACGGGGCGAGCCCTGTGTGGATAGCGGGCTGTGAGCACGCATCGACCCGTCAGGCTGCCGCGACGCGCGCGACGCTAGGGCAGCATTGCGGAGCCGGGCGCGCCTGGCCGCACCCCACTCGCCGCCGCTATCGCGTATACCTGACCATAGCCCGTGCCGCCGCGCAGGGCGTGCTGGACCGGGTGCAGCACAACGTCGGCAGGACCAAGGAGGCGCTGCGGCTGGCCGCCAAGGCCCGCAGGAGGTAGCGCGAGTGCGTCCAGGAGACGACGTAGGGGGCGAGCACGCATCAGGGGCTTGTTGTTGCCAGAACCGAACAGAACGTACAGAGCATACGTGAGAGTGCTGGGCGTGCAGCGCGTGACAGTGCCTCTGCCGTGAGGGCAGGAGCGGTGGGCCTCCAGCCCTCTGTCTGTCCCAAGCGCGCCCGGAACTAGCCCTGTGGACTCTGATCTTCTGAACACGACAACCTTATGTCGAGTGGTCAAGTGATGTGCTGATGTGCTGCGAGCCTGCGCAAAGCCTGTAGTCTGGCTATGTGCGCTACCTAGGCTATGGCATCTAATCCAAACCAATTGTCAAAAGCCATGGAGAATAGTGTTGCAAGTCTGCTTTGCATGCTTTCCATGGGCACTGCTTGGGCTCACCGCATTCGCACACACCGCTGCGCTTAACAATGACACCACATGAAACAAGTGGGCAACCTCCTCATACGAAAGGCACGCTAGGGTACAGATACACACATGGTCCAGGGCAAGCGTGTGCCCCACATGTCAGTTCACACAAAACGCTTGCAAATCAGATACCAGCCTGCTCAAGCCTGGCAAGTTTTGCACTTGCGGCCGCCTTCGAGGAGTTCGTGGCCACACAACGGTCTTGTCACAAGTCTGACCCCGCCAGGGTGTTATTAGCACCCACTGGCAGTGGGCCACTGCCTGCCAACAGGCGCACCTCATCTCTCAGCACCCATCATGCCTGTCAACGCTCACAGCCGCGCTGTTGAGCCACACCCGAGACATGCCGCACGCCATAAGCGTACTGCCAGGGCTCAACGGGGCCTCCCTTAGGCAGCGCCACCCACTCAAGCCTGCTGCGCAGGTGCGGACACGATGCAGCGTGCGCCGGCCCGTGCTCCTACGCACAACCACGGCAACACCTCGGCCGCACGCGCCTGCGCCCCCCTGCTTCGCCGCCCACCGCCGCGTCGCAACTCGCGCGCCCTACATGCCCGGGGCATGCCAGCGCTGCATGCGCATGCCCCGGGCCTGCTTGCCGTAGGTCTGGCGCAGGCTCCTTGCCTAGGGTTCGGCCGGCTGAGCCGCCCCACTGGCGCTGCGCAAGCTGGCAGCGCCACCGCGCGACCAAACCACAGAACCTCTGCAGCCCCTGGTGCTGCCCAAGAGCGCGCGCCGTGCGGCTCTCACAGGGGCCCTGCGCCGCTGCGCAGTCAACAGCATCCTTACCCGACCGCTGCTGCGAGGCGTGCCCGGCCCCGTTCGTGCCCTGCGTCCACACTGTGGGCCGCACGCCGCCGTGCCCTGCTGTATGGGCCCCGAGCACGGCCATGGGCCTGCCTGTGCGCGCTGCGAGTTTTTGGCCTGCGCCCCGCCCGCCCGGAACCCGCCCGCTCGCCGCTCCCCCGGCTCTGCGCCGCCCTGCACGGGGCAGCAGGCAGCGCGGGCTCGAGCTAAGGTAGGGTGTAGGGCTGGGCCAGGCCGTGCTCGCTGGTGACGTCCCGCGACAGGAACATGGCCTTGCGCTGGTAGTACGCGCGCCGCAGCTCGCCCCACCGCGCCAGCAGCTCTGAGAGGTCGGGTGCGGCCGGGACCAGGTCGCCCTGCTGCACCCGCTGCCTCGCGGCCGCGCTCGGCTCTCCCTGCAGCCCCGCAGCCGCGCCCCAGTCCTCCTGCTGCCCCGCAGCTGCGCCCAGGTCCCCCCGCGGCCGCGCTGCCGCGCCCGGGTCCCCCCGCGGCGCCTGCTGCTGCTCCGCGGCCGCGTCCAGGTTCCCCCGCTGGCCCGCGGCCGCGCTCGGGTCCCCCAGCTGCCCCGCGGCCGCGCCCGGGTCCCCTTGCGCGGCATCCGGCCCCGCTCTTGCGCTGGCGCCCAGCTGCAGCGCCTGCCGGGCGCCGCCGGGACTGATCACGCCGCTGCCCTTCGCGCCGGTGTCGGCCGACAGCCTGCGCCGCTGGCGCCGGCGCGCCGAGCAGGGCGCGCCGGCGGCGGTACGGGTCTCGCCCTCGCCCTGCGCCCGCGGGGACGCGCTGGCTGCCGGCGAGGCCGCGGCCGCGGGCGACCGCTCGCGCCAGCCGCCGCCGCCGGCTGACGCAGCCCCGCGCGCACTTGGCGCAAAGACCTCCGCAGCGCGCGTGTCGGCACTCCCGGCGGCGCTTTCGCCGCCGGCACTGGCGGCGGCGGAGGCCGCCACGCCGGCGGCGCCGCCGGCCGCAGTGCTGGCGGCGTCAACCGCGGCGGCGGTGGCGCGGGCAGGCGCCCCGGCAGCTGCGCA
>JAABUH010001512.1_pt1 | contig 25478 bp, 23 predicted proteins | sample 5559121 | NCBI WGS metagenome assembly JAABUH01 (sample SAMN10711871, study PRJNA513364) | rock metagenome | isolation source: Antarctica rocks | place: Antarctica: Victoria Land, Battleship Promontory nord | collected 2015-12-28
GTCGTGGCGCCGGGCGCTTGCTGGAACCACCCTTGCTGGTGCCTGCTGGCATGGCCAACCCCCCTGATCCGTGGATCCCTGGACTGTGGATCCCAAGTCCACTGGGCCTACCAGGCCCGGTATCTGCAGCCTACACTCAGCGGGGCCGGTGTCCAGCGCGGACGTGGGACGGGCGGCCCATCGGCTAGGCTGGGCGTCAATCGGCAAGATGTTGCCACTTACCTGAAGGAGGCGGTCACATGAGGCTCGGAATCGTCGGAAAGGGCGGGGTGGGCAAGACCACCGTCTCGGCTCTGATCGCCGAGGCCTACTCTCGCCAGGGCCGCCGGGTAGTGGCCATCGACACCGACTCCAACCCGAACCTGGGTGTCTCGCTGGGCCTTACCCTGGAGCAGACTGAGTCCATGCCCGTGCTGCCTCGAGCCCTTATCGTGGGGGGCAGCGGGGGTACCACTCCAGAGGAACTGCTCGAGAACTACGGTCAGCTCACTCCGGCCGGCGCCACCTTGATGTCGGCCATTCGGGTAAACGAGGCGGGGGCTGGTTGTACCTGCGGGGGTCACGCCACCGTACGCAGCTTCCTGGGGGCGGCCCTGGACCAGGAGGCAGATGTGACCCTTATCGACATGGAGGCCGGCCTCGAGCACCTGAGCCGGGCCGGTGGCACCCTGGCCTATGCCGACGTCCTGCTGGTGATCATGGAGCCCAGTCGCAAGTCGGTGATCACCGCCGCCCGGACACTGGCCCTGGCCGAGGAGCTGGGCATCCCCCGCACCTACGGGGTGGGCAACAAGGCTCACCTGCCCGCCGATGCCGAGTTCTTCTCCGACTTGTGTGCTGAACTGGGCGTTCCGCTGGCCGGCGTCATCCCATTCGACACCGACGTCACCCAGGCCGACCGGGCCGGGGCCAGTGTCGGGACGGGGAAGGCTGAGGCGGTGCGGGCTCAGGTGGACCAGGTGCTGGGGTTCCTGGAAGGCGTCGCGGCCTGAGGTCCGGCGCTGAACTAATCGGTGCCACACTATTGATCCTGCGCCAAGGGGGCGGGAGAGAGATGAGGATCCGCCAGACAGCTGGCGTATTACCACGGAGTAGGCCATGGAACAGATAGCGCCGCCTCCCTATGAGATCCTCGGCGTCTCGCCGTCGGCCGCTCCCGAGGAGGTCACCGCCGCCTACAAGGTGTTGGCCCAGATCTTCCATCCCGACCGCTTCCACGGCGGTCCCGAGGCGGTGCGGGCGGAGGCAGAGGCCAGGATGGCCGCCCTCAACGAGGCCTACGAGGCGGCCCAGAGGGGCAAGCTGGCCCTGTCGCCCTCGAGGAATGGCAGCCGACCGAGCCAGCGGCCGCCCAGGGCGGACCCCACCTCGGTCGATCGACAGGGCAGGCCGGGACCGGGCAGCCGGGCATGGGAAGGGGTTGCCTGGTGGTCGGCGGACGTTGACCGGGCGGCCCAAGCCCGTAAGGCCGAGGAGGCGAGACAGGCCAGGGAACGGGCGGCCACCAACGGCCAGGCGGTGGCTCGACCGAGGCGGGAGCTGTCCTACTCTGGCTCCATCATGAGCGGTCTGGGGATGGCCAGGTTCACCGGAAACATCGTCTGCCGGGGATGCAACAGCGTCCAGTGGCTGCCGACCAACTGGCGCCAGCTCCTCGGCAGTCATGCCTTCTTTTGCTCGATCTGCAACCGGCCGATCCTGTCCCGATAGTCAGGGCGCCCATGGGCGACCGTGGGAGGTGAAGTGGGGGCTATATGTTGAATACCTTGCCGGTGGTCACCCTGGCCGCTTTCATCGCCAATCCCGGCCTGGCCAGCCTGGGCTCCTCCAGCCGGCTGGCGATGTCCGTCGCACTGGTCAGCCTGCTATTGCTGATTGGCGCGCTGGTCCTGGTCGGCCATCCCCGGCTGGGTGGGCGGTTGGCCGAGCGAAAGGGTTTCGCCCGCTTTGCCGGGGCCATTCACCTCGGAGTGGGCCGGCTTCGCAGCCGTCCGTTGGCGGCCGTCCAGGTACTGGCCGTCGGCTTCGCCTACCAGGTCGTCATGGTCCTGGCCGTCTTCCTCATCGCCGCCGCCCTTGGCCTGGGCGTCAGCTTGACGGCCATGCTGGCGTTCGTGCCGGTGGTCGCCATCCTTCAGGCGCTGCCGTTGACCCTAGGGGGGCTGGGTCTGAGGGAAGGGGCCTTCGTCATACTCCTGGCGCCGCTGGGGGTGAGCACCAGTCACGCCATTGCGCTCGGCCTGCTGGTGTACGGGGTCAACCTCCTCGTCAGCCTATTGGGGGCACCATCGTACGCGGCCGGAGGCGTCCGCTTGGCTCGGGCTGGCGCGTGAGCCGACTCTGACGCCGGCTGGCGCACAACGGCACACCAAGCGTGGGCTTGCTCAGGCGCGTCCCAGGTGGCCCCGCGGCCCCGAAACGTCGATGCCCGGGTACGCTGATCACGATGTCTCCTGCCGGTAGCGATCGGTTCGACAGAGATGATCTTGACTTGGCCAGCCAGTCGCTCGGCGCCCACGTCGAGTTGGACCCGTGGGGAAACCTGGTCGTCCACCTGTTAGCGATCGGCATCACCGAGCCGTCCCCATCTTGCGTAACCAGTTCTATGCGCAGTTGCCCGTGCCCGGCGACAGCATCGGGGGCCCCGCCATCGCCTGACTCAGCCCTTTGGCGAGCAGCATGGCTTCCGTGGAGGCGTCGGCATGTCCGGTGACTGTAGATGGCCACGTTTGGATCATTCGGTTGGGCTCCCGCGGCCCGGTTCCCTTGGTGGCGCGCCAACCGCCACTGATTGGAGAGGATAGTAGCAGGCAGCCCAGTGGCGGGGGCTCAACTGACGAAGCGGCGGCTCCACCTCAGCACAAGCTCCTCAGCCAGCGGACAGCGGGTCCGATATCGGCAGCCAGACGGCGGATTGATCGGAGATGGCATCTCCCCATGGGGTACTTCATCACCCTGCGTTCTATGTGCTGGTGTCGGGCCGGGCATGGGAATGGCGCTGATCAGCCCAGCCGTATATGGATGAAGTGGAGAGTCGTAGACACGGGCGCTAAGTCCAATCTCCACAAGCTTCCCGAGGTACATCACTCCGATCCGGTCCGCGATATATCGAACAACTGACAAGTCATGGGAGATGAACAGGTAGGTGAGCTTGTAGGCTGAAATACCGGCTGGATGGACCGCCTGACCCGTCGAAGCTCGCGCTTGGATAACGAAGCCAGGCGCACACCTGCAAGACGAACCTCACCAGCAGTCGGCGCCTCAAGCGCAGCGACCATACGTGCCAGCGTCCCCTCGGCCACCGGGGACGGATCGAGACCTTCCCTCCCTCACCACACGGCCACGGTTCGAGGGTGGCGATGAGCTCGGAGCCTGCGATCCTTGGTGATCAGCTGCCACCCGCTCTCAATGGCGGTTGCGTAGATAAGGCGGTCGGCGGGGTCGCCCGGAAAGGAGGTCGGCAGGGCCACCGCCGTATCCGCGATGGCCGGGCTGGTGGGGACGGTTCTGACCTGATCGGCCAGCTGCGAGAGCCAGGCACGGATGGGGATTGTGACGGCTATCCGTTCGTGGCGCGCCAGCCAGGCCAGCTCGAACCATGAGATGGCCGCTACCGCCAGCTCCTCGGCATTAGTCAGGGCGTCGGCCGCGTCCCGGCTTAGACGATCTGGTTCGGCCGACCACCAATGGACGACGTGGGTATCGAGCATCACCGTTGTCACCGGAGGTTCCAGACGGCATCGGTCGTGAAGAGGCCCTCGTCTTCGGACGTGGTCATCGCTACCCCCGCGAATATGCCCTTGAGGGCATGGGGGCCGCATGCTGGTACCAGGCGGGCCACCGTGCGGCCGTGCTTGGTGAGCTCAACCTCCTCACCTGCGGCGACCTCATCCAGCAGAGCGAGGATCTTGGCCTTGGCCTCCGTGGCTGTCATTCTTCTGGTCATCAGGCTAGTTTACTGGTCATGTCGCGAACGCGCCGGCGCGCCCCGCTGGCTGACAGAAAAGTGAAATACCCCACGTGAGAACCGAGTGATGATGAAGAATGGGGACATCTCGGTGCCGTCCCTGATGGACGAGGCCGCCGCCAGGGCCGGGACCGACGACTGGGGCGACCTCGGCTTCACTCACCCACTGGGGCTCCTGCTCGACTCCTGCCGGGATACCGCCTCCCTCACGCCCTCGGGGCGGCAGGTGCTGCGGAGCACCGTACTGCGCCACCTCGGCAACCGGCTGGCCCTGCAGGTCCTCGGCCGCCATCCGGCTGTTACGGCACCTGAGAACTCCCAGCCGGTGGTTATCATCACCGGACTGCCCCGGACTGGTACCACCCTGTTGCACAACCTCTTGGCCCAGGACGGCGAGCATCGGATCCTGCGTCTGTGGGAGGCCCTCCGCCCAGCCCAGTCCCGTGGCGACGACCAATCAGAGCGGTCCGCCATGGTGGCCGCGCAGGCCTGGCTGGAGCGTTTCTATGCCCTGGTTCCAGCTTCAAGTCGATCCATCCGGCCACCGCGGACGGCCCCGAGGAATGCGATGCCCTCCTGCAGAACAGCTTCGCCAGCCAGCATTTCGACGACATGTTCGACGCCCGGGCGTACTCGCACTGGTTCGCCACCTCCAGCCTGCTGGACGCCTACCGCTACTACGCCTTCCAGCTGGAAGTGCTCTCGGCCTTTGACCAGCAGCCGAAGCCCTGGGTGCTCAAGTCACCCGGCCACCTGGGCCACCTCGACGGGTTGCTCCACGTCTTCCCTCACGCCCTGGCCGTGCACTGCCACCGCCACCCGGCCCAGGCGGTGGCCTCCTACGCCAGTCTCATCCGGGCGGTGCGGAGCCCCCACACCGACCGCCTGGACCCGGCCGTGGTCGGACGCCAGGCGCTGGAGCGGTCGATGCTGGCCATGGAGCGGGCCCTGGACCTCCGGGACGCGACGCCCGGGGGTCGATTCATCGACGTCGCCTATGGCCAGCTGGTCCGCCAGCCCTTGGAGGTGGTGGCCGGCATATATGAGAAGCTGGGACGACCTCTGCCCCCAGAGGGCCGAACCCGGATGCGAGGCTGGCTGCGGGACCATCCTCAGGGCGGCCACGGCCCCCACCGCTACGGTCTTGATGAGTTCGGCCTGTCCGCCGGCGAGGTGGTCGAGTCGTCCCGTTTCTATATGAGCCGCTTCGGATCCCTGGTCCAGCCCTGAGGATGGGTTGCCAAGGCTGCGTCGCGGTTCCATGATTCAGGCATGGCGCGCCTCTTGGACATCACTCCGACCTTCGATGCCTTTGCCGGTCACGCCTTCCTCGAGAACCCCATGGTCAGGGAGCAGCAGTGGCGGGATCGCTACGAACAGGTCCATCCCGATGTCTTCGAGGCCTTCTACGCCAGACAGCCCTCCCGGGAGGGTCTGAGCGCCCTGGTCCGAGACCTCTCGGACGTGCGGCAACTGGTCACCTCGGCCGCCCCGGTGGTGAAGGGTCTGATCGAGGAGGTGGAGCCAGCGGTGGCCGGCGCGCTCGGCCTCCGGAGTACCGGCCTGCCCCGCCACGTCCTCATGGTCGGGCCGATGTCCACCAATGCCCTGGTCGGCAGGCTGGAAGGGGAAGTCACCCTCTTCCACTGCTTGGAGTGGTTCACCACCACCGACGGGGAGCGCGTACTGGTGGCCCATGAGGACACCCATGCCTTTCACGAGATGGCCCTCGGCCAGCCGGCGCCCGAGGACGCCACCTGGACCGCTTTCTACGAGGGGCTGGCCATCCGGGCATCGAGGGAGGTGGTGCCCGGTCGTCCAGAGGCCGAATACTTCTGGTACGGCCATCCCGGCTTTCCCGACTGGCTCGAGTGGTGCCGAGAACAACGAGGCAGCCTGATCCAGCGCTTCCAGGAGGCGCTGGACGAGCCGGAGACCACCGAGACCTGGTTCGGGGGTGGCCTGGTCGAGAGAAGGTGGCGGGTGGGCTTCTTCGTGGCCGACCAGTTGATAGGCCGGCTCGGGCTCAGCCTTCCCGAGCTGTTAGCCATGAGCATCGCCGAAGGCCGGACTGCCATCCGCGACGCCTTGGGCCAGTCCGGCCCGTAGGCCGCGTCCTCTATCTCTGTCGCACCAAGTCGATCGGGACCACCCGCACCCGGAAGGGCTCGGCGGCCTCGTAGGCCTCGCCACCGACTACCCGGACCAGGTCCTCGTACTGCTGGCCGGATAGAGCCAGGACCGTGAGGCTAGGCTCGTCTGGATCGACGATCCAGTAGCAGGGGCAGCCCCCCGCCGCGTACAGGTCACGCTTGTCGTGCGTGTCCCGGCGCCGCCCCCAGGCAGAGAGCACCTCGACGACCAGCTCTGGGGCCGCCACGATCGCCCTTTCACCAACCGCTGAGTCCCTCGCCACCATCACATCCGGCTCGGGAACCTGACCGGTGGCGATCCACCAGGCAAGCGGGGAGGTGAACACCTCCATGCCCGGTGGTGCTGCGTCACTCAGGATGCGGTAGAGACGGCCAACCACCCGCTGATGGAGGGGCGGCGGGGCCGGGCTCACGACCAGTACGCCGTCAAGAACCTCATAGCCGCGACCATCTTCGGGAGTGTCCTGCAGGTCCTCGAAGTCGAAGCCCTGACCCATCCGAGTACCACTTGACAGCGCCACCTCGTGATCATCTCACGCCCGAGCCGGCCGAGATAGGGTGATACGGCCAAGGAGAGCTCCGAGGAGAAGCCATGCCCACCATCTCAACCGGTCCGGGGATCGACACCTTCATCAACGTCCTGACTGTTGCTCCGGAGCACCGTCAAGAGCTGGTCGACCTGCTGGTGCGGATGGCCGAGGAGGTAACCAGCCGCCAGCCCGGGTACCTGTCGACCACCCTGCACGTGAATCCCGACGGCACCCGGGTGACCAGCTACGTGCAGTGGCGAAGCCGCCAGGACTTCGAGGCCATGCTGTCCAACCCGGCGGCCCAGGCCAGCATGCAGGCGGTACGCCGCTTGGCCACGCCAGACGCCCACCACTACGAGGTCGTGTGGGCCCACGAGGCGCCCGGCGGCTGACGCCTCAGCGGGGGCGCCAGCGCTGCCGGGGCAGGTCCTCGCCCGTCACCAGCGCCGTCAGGGCTGCCCGGTCGACCTTGCCGATCTTGGTCCGGGGGATCTCCCCCACCAGGCACAGCTCGTCGGGCAGCTTGTGGCGAGCCAGCGCCTCGCCCACGAAAGAGCGCAGCTGGGCCAGGTGGGGCCTGTCCAGTCCGGGGACGATGCAGGCGCAGATGGCCTCCCCCAGGACCGGGTCGGGCGTGGCCACCACCCCGGCATCGAGGACCCCGGGGTGGCGGGCGATGGCCGACTCGATCTCGCTGGGGGCCACCGACAGGCCCCCCCGGTTGACCAGCTCCTTGCGCCGGCCCACGATGTAGACACGGCCCCCAGCGTCCATCCGGCCCAGGTCCCCGGTGTAATACCACCCGTCGGTGGCGGTGTCGGGATCGCCCCAGTACTCGACCGGGATGCGGGCGCCAAAGGCGATCTCGCCCACCTCGCCCGGCCCCAGCGTACGGTGGTCGACCGGGTCGACGATCCTCACCGTGCCGTCCTGGGCGGTGCCCGGCGGCCCGCTGAACACCGTGCTGCCGACCGAGCCGGTCAGGATCTCCCGGCGGTCGGTGGTGCGGGTGGTGAAGCCCTCGGCACACCCGAAGACGTAGAGCAGCTCGACACCAAGGCGCTCATAGACTCCCTTGGCCACCGGCTCGGGCAGAGCGGTGGCGGCCGAGATGGCCCAACGCAGGCTGTCCACCCGGTGGCGGGTTGGATCCAGGGCGCCCAGCATCAAGGTCAGGTGGGTGGGCATGCCCGGCAGCACGGTCACCTGCTCCTCGCCCATCAGGCGCAGGGCAGCAACAGGGGAGAACCGGTCCAGCAGGACCAGGCGACCCCCGGTCAACAGGGGGATCAGGGCCAGGCGCAGGCCGAATACGTGGGCTATGGGCAGGTAGACCAGGTGGACATCGTCGGGGCCGGGTGAAAATGCATCCGCAAAAAATTGCATCTTCGCCCAGCAGGCGGCGCGGCCCTCTTTCACCGCTTTGGAGCGGCCGGTAGTCCCCGAGGTCAGCAGCAGCACTGCCAGATCGTCTTGACCGGGCGATGGGGGGGGTTCCGGCGGCACCGGGTCAGTGGCGGCCAGCAGGTCGCCCAGCCGGTGAACGGCCCCCAGGTTGTTGCTGTCGCCCAGGTGATCGGCCACGTCGCCATGAGCTAGGGCGACCGTCGTGGGCCGGTCCCGGCGGACCGTCTCCAGCGCCGCCATGGAATCCGCCGCCTTGGGGTTGGCCTGGAAGACCAGGGCCCGGGCATCGAGTTGGTCGAGCAGTCCCACCAGCTCAGGCCCGGTGAGGTCGTTGTCAGTCCCCACATGGATGGCGCCGGAGGCCCAGGCGGCACCTATTGCCACCACGTGCTCGGGGCAGTTGGGGAGCTGGCACACCACCCGGTCCCCGGGGCGAATCCCGAGCTCCCGGTAGGCCCGGGCCAGGCGACAGACCTGATCCCACAGGTCGGCGTAGATGATGGTCTGTCCCCGGAAGGTGATGGCGGGGCGGCCGGCCCACCGCCGGCAGGCGACCTCCAAGCTGGGGGCGAGCGGCGCCGGCCCGGTTACCATGGAGCCGGCAGAAGGAGGGTGGGATGCGAGGACCCTGGCGGATCTTGGCGGTGGTGGTGGTGGCGGTGGCGGCAAGCGCACTGGCTATCGCCAATCTGGACAACCGCACGGCAGTGAACACCTCCGCCTGCGGCTCGGCTGGGCCTTCCGACCCCTCTTACCAGGTGGCCACGCAGACCCGACCAGATCCACCCAAGGCCATCGGCAGCGATGTGCTGGTTACCCTCAAACGGGACGGCCAACTGATCAGCGGAGCCAACGTCTGCCTGAGCGTGGACATGGTGACCATGCCCATGGGATACAAGCCATCCGTGGCCAGGCAGGTCTCTCCTGGAGTCTACGACGACCAGGTAACTTTTGGTATGGGGGGTACCTACGCTGGCACGCTCTTGGTGAAGGTGGCGGGACAACCAGTGCTCGTGAAGAAGCTCTACTTCCAGGTGAGCTGACCCACCTGAGGCAACCGGTGCGGCCTGGAGGCTCAAGATCAAGCCAGCACCCGGCGCCTGAAGCCTCTGACACCGAGCAGGGCGAAGACGACTGTGAACACTGCCAGGGCGATGCATACCGCGGCGACCGGCATATGCGGAACGTGGTCAACCAGGGCTGCCCTCAGTCCCTCGCTCATGTACAGGAGTGGGTTCACCAGCACCGCGTCCTTGAGCCAGGGGATCGGGCCCAGCTCGGACCACGGGTAGTAGAGGCCACCGAGCATGGTGAGAGGCAGCAGCACAATACTGAACAAGAAGGTCACCGAGCGCGGCTCCAACAAGGTTCCGAGCGCCAAGCCGAGGGAAGCCGCGGCGAAGCACGCCAGCAGGGTCACGACCCCCAACACCAGCCAATTCACGTGTAGGTAAAGAGGAGTGGACGGGATTACCGCGGCTATGGGGAGCACGATCATTCCGGCGAACAGGCCTTCGAGGGCTCCCATGGCAATCTTCTCGACCGCCACCATCGAGACCGAGATGGGCGCCAACACCCTGTCCTCGATCTCCCGGTTGAAGCCGATCTCAGAAACCAGATTGACGGCAACAGCCTGGACGCCGTTGATGACGATCGAGAGTGCGACGATGCCGGGCACCAGAGTCGAAGTGAATGTGGCTGCCCCGACGGCCCCGCCCACTCCTTGGCGGATCGTGGGGAAGACGTTGGCAAAGACGAAGACCAGCAGGATCGGCTGCACCACGGTGCGGGCCAGGAAGATGTGTATCCGCCTGTCCAGGACGGTGAGGTCGCGGAGCATCAGGGCCCAAAAGGCAGCCCGGGCCGCAGCCGCTCTCGGCCGCGTCCCAACCGGCTGAGACGATGCTGGCGTGGCCTCCAGGGTGGGATGCGACGCCACGGTCATTCTCGCAACTCCCGCCCGGTGAGATTGACGAAGACCGTCTCCAGGCTGTCCTCGCTCACTTTGAAGTCGCTGACCTTGACCCCGCTGGCTTGGGCCAGCGAGAGCAGGGTGCTCACGGCCCCTTCGGCGCTGTGCAGGCTGACCCGCATCCCCCCCTCCAACAGGCGAGCGTCCTTTGCCCACTCGAGGGCGGCCAGACGTCCCAACAATTGGTGGAGGTCGCCCTCGCCCTTGATCATCACCGTTGCCCCGGAGCCGAGAGAGGCCTTGAGGCGCTCCGGGCTGTCCAGGGCGAGGATGCGACCGTGGTCCATTATTGCCACCCGGTCGCAGAACCGGTCCGCTTCTTCCATGTAGTGGGTGGTGAGCAGGATGGTCTGGCCCTCGGCATGAAGCCCAGCGATGATGTCCCAGAGGGCGAGACGGCTCTGGGGGTCGAGCCCAGCGGTGGGCTCGTCCAGGAAGACGACTCGCGGCCGCTGCATGAGGGCCCGGGCCAGTAGGAGACGCCGGGCCATGCCGCCCGAGAGATGCTCCACCCTGTCGTCACCGCGCCCGATCAGCCGGAAGCGCTCCAACGCCTCCTCTGCCACCTCCCGGGCCGCCCTGGCCCCCAGGCCAAAGTAGCGGCCATGGAAGTAGAGGTTCTCGAACACGGTGAGGTTGTGGTCCAAATTATTGGCCTGAGACACCACGCCCATGAGCTGCTTGGCCAGCGCTGGGTCCGCCACCACGTCCACGCCGGACACGACGGCTCGCCCGGCGGTAGGAACCACCCGGGTGGTGATCATCCCGACGGTAGTGCTCTTGCCAGCCCCGTTGGGGCCGAGCAGTCCGAAGATCTCGCCTTCGTAGACGGACAGATCGAGTCCCTCAACCGCGTTGAGACCACCCGGGTAGGTCTTGGACAGCCCCTCTGCCCGGATGATCTCGACACCGGCCGGCCCGATGGCCGGCGCCGCTACCGGCTGAGGTACCACATCAGCCGCGGCTGTCTCGCCGGCCGCCATCCGGCTGGCAGCCAGGTCGGCAGCCAGGGTCTCGATCGTCCGGTTCCTGGCCACCTGCTCAGGGCGAATGTCTGTGCCAGTTTCCCGCACCCGAGTCAGCGCTTCGAGAAAGGAGAACGACTGCCAGTAGTTGGCGCCGACGTCGATATCCTCCACACCGAGGACCTCGGCCCACGCCGATGTCAGCGCGGCCTCTTCCGAAGAGATGAGGGGGCCCGACCCCTCGGTCACAGAGGCGTCCACTACCAACTCCGCCGGCCAGATGGTGCCTGGTAGCCGGCTCCACAGGAAGGTCCGGAGCTGGCTGAGACTGGGCGCCATCCCATCCTCAGATGCCACCGCGGCCACGATGCGGGGAGCGCTGGCGGTCAGACTCACGCCGCTGGCCACCCGCTCGATACCCACGGTCACATACCTGGTACCGGGGAACTCGCACAGGGTGGCCTCCAGCTTGCGACGATCGAACGGGAAGCCCCGGAAGCGTTCCCGGTCAGGCTGGTCGGCACCACCCTCAACCAGTTGTGTCACGCCCCCCAGGGGAGAGTCGGCGACCACACGCAGCAGCTCCTGGTACTCCTCCAGCATGGCTTCCACGATCGGGCGGTGGAAACCACCCTGGGCGACACACGTCACGGTCTTGCCGTCATCGACGACCGAGAGCCCCAGGAAGGTCCCCGGGTAGAGCTCGACCCCCCAGGCCCGGGCACCCTCCACCACCGGCTTGGGGCCGGCCGGCTCTCCTGGTTCGGACGCCAGGAGGTGGCGACCCGGACCTTGGGTATCATCCGACCCGAAGGTGCTGGCAGCCAGGCCCGGCAGATGCACCTGGTTGCGGGCTGGGACGATCCCTTGGAACATGATCGGCAGATGGGGAACCACGCCGTGGGCGGCGGCGTCGGGACCCAGCACCTCTTGGAGCACAGTCTCGAAGGAGAGCTCCTGGTGAGCCAGCGCCCCGAGCAGGACGCCGCGGGCCCGACCCACCAGGTCGAGGAACGTCGGGTCGCCCTCGAGGCGCAGGCGTAGCGGGATCTTCTTGGTGAAACAACCGATGAGGCCCTCCAGGGGGCGCTCGGAGCGGTTGGCCACCACTGAGGCGATGAGGAGATCGTCCTGCCCGGTCCGGCGATGTAGCAACACCTGAAAGGCGGCCAGCATGGTCATGAACAATGTGGCCCGTCCATGGCGGGCGACGGCCCGCAGGCGACCGGCCAGCTCAGCGGGCACGGCCAGTGACACAGGCTGGGTGGTGATCACTGATCTCTTGCCAGGCTCCTCCAGGTCCAATTGGGTGGTCAGTGGTGCCCCGGCCAGTTCAGAGCGCCACCAGGACAGCTCGGCCGCCCCGACCGGGCCGGCCAGGCGTCGGCGCTGCCGGCGGGCGAACTCGCTGAAGCTGACGACCAGCTCGGGTAGGCCGGAGGGTCGCTCGCCGGTCGCGCTGGCGTACAGGGCGGAAAGCTCCCGTCTGTACACGTCGACCGACCAGTCGTCAAATACCGTGTGGTGGAGGCGCACCACCAGCAGGTGGTCCTCCGGTCCGAGCCGGATCAGGCTGGGCTGGAACAATGGATCGCGGCCCAGGCGAAAGGGCTGGGTGGCCACCTCGCCGATCAACCTCCTGGCCTCGGTCTCTGCCTCCGGCGGCCCCAGGGCGGCCAGGTCGGTCAGGGGCACCTGCATGACCGGGGAGTCCCTCACCACCTGGACGGGCCGCCCGTGGTGGATCTCGAAGTTGGAGCGGAGGGACTCATGGCGGCGAACCAGCTCCTCGAACGCCCGTCCGAGAGCGCCCAGATCGAGGTGACCGCGATGGCGCCGGACAAGAGGTGCCAGGTTGAACGAACCGGGGCTCAGGCGCTCGTGCCAGAGCATGCCCTCCTGAGAGACCGCCACCGGAGCGACCGGGCCGCTGGGCCGAGTGGCGCTCATCTCCGGGGCGGACAGGCGGCGACTCTCGACCAGCTGAGCCACCTCAGCCGGGGTCGGTGCTTGGGCCAGCTCCGCGGGGCCAATCTCTACCCCGAAGGCGTCGCCCACCAACCATGCCGCCCGAGCTGCGTCCAACCAGCTCCCACCCATGCCGAAGAGGCTGGCGTCAGCGGCAATGGGGCCGCGGCCGAGCACCCGTTCCCAGATGGAGGTGAGCACCTCCTCGGTCGGCGTGACGCCGCCGCCTGCCATTACCCCGCTCGCCGTTGTCCCGGTCATCGGTCGGCCGACACGGCGGAGGCCAGCTCGGCGACGGTAGGCCGCTCGAACAGGACAGACATGGGCAGGCGTACGCCAAACGCCTCCTCGATTCGGGCCAGTACCTGGACGGCGGCCAGCGAGTGCCCTCCCGTCTCGAAGAAGTCGTCGTTCCTGCCCACCTCGTCAACCCCGAGCACGTCCTTCCAGATGAGGACGATGCTCTCCTCGGCGGCACTGGCCGGAGGGGCGACAGCGGCGCTGGGCCCGTCTTCGTCCTTCCCCCGCCCGGGCGACAGCATTGGCACCAGCTCCGCCTTGCGCACCTTGCCCGAGGCTGTACGAGGCAGGCGATCCACGAAGGCGATGCGGTGTGGAACCTTGTGCTCGGCCAGCCGGAGGCGGGCGAAAGACTGCAGCTCTCGGCCCTCAGTGGGACGGGAGACCACCACGGCGGCGGCCACATCCTGGCCCAGTACCTCGTGCTCCACCCCCACCACCGCCGCCTCCACCACATCGGGGTGCTCATAGAGCACGTTCTCGACCTCCACCGTCGAAACGTTGAGGCCCCCACAGATGATGATGTCCTTGCTCCGGTCGACCAGGTGCAGCTCACCCTCGCCGTCCATGAAGCCAACGTCACCGGTATGCAGCCAGCCCCCGGCGAATGCGGCCTCAGTGGCAGCCGGATCGCCAAAGTAGCTTCGGACCGGGGCCCCCGGCCGGCGCAGCCAGACCTCGCCGGTCTGGCCCACCGGCAGAGCCTGGCCGTTCGGGTCGGTGATCCTCACCTCGGTTCGGCCGACCGGGCGCCCCACCGAGGTGGGCCGGGAGCGGGCGTCGAGGTTGAGAGTTCGTGCCGTGCCCGACTCGGTCAAGGCATAGGCGTTGACCAACCGGGCTCGCGGGAAGGCCTGGGCCAGACGGCCCAGAAGGGTGGGCGGAGCCGGGGCGGAGGACAAGGCAACCACCTCGACAGATGACATGTCGTGCTGGCGCCAGCAGCCCGAGGCCAGGAGCACCTGGGCCATGGAGGGCACCAGCTGGAGGCGCTCCACCCGCAGCTCCTCGATCAGGGAGGTGTAACGCTGCGCATCAAAGTGGTCCATGGTGACCGTTACCCGATCTCCCCGCCGCAGGGTGATGCGAAGCACTTCCTGGGCGGCGTTGGTCCCCACCGGGAAGGCATGCAACAGCCTGATCCTGGGCCCCTCGGGCTCCGGTGGGCCGTCGTGGACCAGGATGCTGGCGTGGCTGCACGCCACCCCCTTGGGTTCCCCGGTGGTCCCCGAGGTGTAGATGACTTCCGCCAGGTCGGAGGGGTCGACGTCAAACTGGAAGGGCGAGGTCGCCTGACCTTCCTCCAGCTCGGCCACCGTGGCAACCCACCGAGCCGCGGGGCCCACCGCCAGTGAGGGGACCAAGTCGGTCGGGCAGATCACTCCCAGCGCGCAGGAATGTCTGAGGATCCTGGCCATGTCGGGGCCAGCGACACCTGGCGCCATCGGCACGGCGGCTGCCCCGGCCTTGTGGACTGCGATGTACGCAGCCGCGTAATCGTCCCAATGGCGGTTGTCGAAGACCAGGGCAACAGTGTCACCCTGGCCCACGCCTCGGGCCGACAGTCCTCGCCCGGCCGCGTTCGACCGCTCGTCCCACTCCTGATACGAGAGGGATCGTCCATCCTCGAGCACCAGAGCCGTGCCACCCGGGTCGGCCACCACCCGCAGGCGCAGCAGGTCGGGAACCACCTGGGGGATTGAGGCAACCATGCTGGAAGGAGATACTACGGACTCTGGGGCATGAACAGGCCAGCCTGGCGGTGGGCATAGGGAGAGAAGAGGTCACAGGCCACGAATCTGGATCGGACGGTGTCCATGATCTGTCGATCGGGCTTGTACTTGACGTTGAAATATACTTCTTCGTAGATCAGCCGCACGTCGACCCCGAGGTCCGACAGCACCGTGGACATCTCCTCGGTCATCTCGCCATTGCCAACCAGGTAATAGTGCTTGTTCCCCAGGGTTTCGAGGAGGGGAGGGACTGTTTCGGTGACGCGGCCCCACAGGCCCGTCCAGTCGTCGGGCGGCTGGGACAGCGAGACCTGGTAGCTGAAGCTGTCGCACCTACTGGTCAGGTCGTCCAGCTCGTCCAAGAGGCAGATGTCCTCGACCAGCCGGAGACCCCAGAAGAGCCGGATGGGCCGGGCGAACCCATGGGTGGTGAGGTCCTGCACGAAGGCCAGGAGGGGGCCAACCCCCACGCCGGTGGCCAGCAACACGAGCTCTGTGCCCTCCTCCTTGGGGGCCATCGACCTGCCGCTCGGCCCCCGGAAGCCGATGACATCCCCGACGTCCAGCCCTGCCAGGTAGTAGGATAACGGGCCCTCGGGGACCAGGCGCACGAGCAGCTGGAAGGTCCTGTCTGGATTGGGGGGGGAGACGATGCAGTACGGGCTCTTGCAGGGACCGACGTCTTCCACATTCGCCTTGATGCCGATGAAGTACCCGGGATGGAAGTCGAACGGCTGGTCGTCCACTACCTGGAAGGAGAGGCGAACCGTACCGGTCGGCGTGAGAGCGTCATAGGCAGTCAGCTCGGCTCGGCGATCATAGCGGTCAGTCCGCTGCAGCTTGCGCTCGGGCGCTCCTCGCGACAGCGGAATCTCGCCGGTAGGGGGCACCACGTAGATGTCCGACGCCGGGGTGAGCGCTCGACCCGAGCGACCCCGCGGTGCCGCTTCGCTACTGCGGTCTCTTGGCAGCATGCACGCCTCGACGTCTCGATCCCCGACTTCCACGGCCCTCCATGGTGAGCCGGTCGCCGTGAACAAGCCACGACGACACGACCACGCTAGTCGGTCGCCATCCGGCACCGATAGCATGCGACCATTGTCCCGACCGGGGCGGGAGGAGAGCCGGCCAGGTTGACGATGGTACGAACGCTGGTCACCGACCTCGAGGGTCACCTCGGACAGGTGGTACGGGTCTGCGGCTGGGCCGAGACTGGCGCCGCCGCCGAGCGTTTGATCACCGACCACACCGGCACGGTCACTGTGGTCGGGGGCGACCAGATGGAGGTCACTGATGGCTCGGCGGTGGAGGCGGTGGGCGAGGTCATCACCTCCCCGGGCCGAGGCACCGTCGCCCCATCTGGACCGCACAGAGCCGGTCGGGGCACAGTCGAGCTCGACGTCGTCCACCTCCGGGTGCTCGGTCCTGCCCAGGCTGGGCCGCCGCTGGACGAGCGGTCCTCGCTGCAAGAGCGCCTCGATTGGCGCTACCTCGATCTTCGTCGCCCAGGCGCCCGGCTCGGGTTGGTGGTCCAGACCACGTTGGAGCGGGCGATGCGCGAGGGCTGGGACGCCCACGGGTTCGTCGAGATCCACTCTCCCAAGCTCCTGCCCACCGGCCCAAGGCACGAGGAGCTGTTCGGTCTGCGCTACTTCGATCGCCAGGCCTGGCTGGCGCAGTCGCCGCAGTTCTACAAGCAGATGGCCATGGCGGCCGGGCTGGATCGGGTGTTCGAAGTCGGACCGGTGTTTCGAGCGGAGCCGCGACTGACCTCTCGCCATGCCACCGAATTCACCAGCGTGGACGTGGAGATGGCCTGGATCGAATCTCACGAGGAAGTCATGGCCTTCGCCGAGCAGTGGCTGTCCCACGCAGTGGGACAGGTGAGCAGGTGCCACGGTACGGAGATCGGCGAGCGGTTCGGGGTGAAGATCACCGTTCCCAGAACCCCCTTCCCCGGGTCACCCTGGCCCAAGCCTGGGAGCTGGCACTGCAGAATGGCCATCCGGGCGGAGACGAGTCGACGGACCTGGATCCGGAGGCGGAGCGCCTGGTGAGCCGGCACATGGTCGAGCAGCAGGACCACGAGATGGTGTGGGTGACCGGCTACCCGGAGAAGCTACGGCCCTTCTATCACAGGGTCGAGGACGATGGCTCGGGTCTGAGCAGGAGCTTCGACCTGCTCTGGAACGGGATCGAGGTGGCCAGCGGCGCCCAGCGCGAGCACCGCCATGACCGTCTCTTGGCCCAGGCCCGTTCCAGAGACCTGCCGCTGGGCCCCATTCGCTACTTCCTGGACTTCTTCCGCTTTGGCTGCCCACCCCATGGGGGCTTCGGGTTTGGCCTCAACCGCCTGATGATGTGCCTGCTCGGCCAGCACGACGTCCGCGAGGTGACCTACCTGCCGAGGGACCGCGATCGACTCTCACCCTGATCTACGGCCACTTGAATCAAGATTGAGGTGCCTCAACTCCCTCACCTGAGTCGGCATCTCCATATACCTCCACGTTCGCTACGTGCCCCGGCGCACGACCGATCGCGCCGTCACAGGTCACGAGTGGAACCCCCAGCTCCTCCGACAGTGCCACAAAGGCGGCGTCATATGCCGTGAGGTTGTGACGCAGCTCCCATATACGTCCCGCCAGACCTTGATGGGGATAGCGTGTGACGGCAAGGTCGGCCCAATCGGCTTGAACGTCATTGGCTCGCTGCTCACTCAACTCGCCGTGGTGAACCAGTCGACGCAGGGTGTGGAGCACTTCAATGTCCACCAAGTGAGGCGCATGGAGATCCCCATCATCGCTGAGGCGGGCAACCAGTCGCTCGTCCCTCGGGGCCCCAGCCAGAACAGCAACTACCGCTGAGGTGTCGATGACCAGCACCGGCGCGTCTCACCGGTCTCGACCAGTCCGAACCGCCTTCACGATAGAACTGGTAGGCGTCCCCTCGTGTCGCCCGGCCGCCCGAGCCAACACATCAGCCACCGGCGGCCGCTCGGCCACCCGTACTGCTTCTCGCAACAGGTAGCTTGAAAGCGACTCCCCTGCGGCTGTCGCCCTGGTTCGTAGGGTTCGGTGAACATGGTCGGGAACGTTGCGGATCTGGATGGTCTTTGGCACGCATCCACCGTACACCCACAGTGCATGTGCCACCCCCTGTCCAAACTGCTGCGCTTGGCGGGGAACTAGCCACCGAAGAGTTCATCACCTGGTTCTTCGACAGAGACCTCCGTGCCATCTGTGAGCACACAGGCCAGGTATGGAGGCCGAGCGACAACCGGTGCCGGCCATTAGACCGGCACGCCATTTAGCCCTCCGTGGGCCGGCTCGAACAGGTCAGGTGGCGATCAGCGCATGACGACCCTGTCTGGTTCGCCCGGGTTCAGGGAATTATCCGCGCCGGGAAGGGGCGCTGACGCGAACCGTGCCCGAGAGGGCCTGATCGAAACAGGGGGGGCACAGCTCTCGGCCATCCAGGCGACGGATGCGGGTCTCCATGGTGGGCTCACCGCAGGACTCGCACGGGATGGAGGCGTGGATACGCGCCGGCCGAGGTGCCTCCACGTCGACTTCTCGTACATCATACAGCTCATCGAGGGCTGCCCCGAGGATGTGCTTGGTCCGCTCCTTCTGCAACTCGGAGAAGCGCTGACGCTCCTCGGGTGTCGCCGTGCGCGTGCCCACCTTTCCCAAAAGACTCTCCAGCTCAGACGTCCTCTGGCCCCACCCCCCCGGGCGAGCGCTCAGCCGGACCGCCTTGCCGTCCGAGCGACGGATGAAGGTATAGGCGTTCTTCCCATAGTCCTGATGTACCAGGTTGCCCTTGCCGAAGGTGCAGCCGGTCATGAACTGGATGGCGTCCACCCCGCACATGTCCGTCTCGACGATGGCCACGACCTCCTCGTCGCTCGAGTGGGGACCAATGTTATCCAAGGCGGCCTCCGCCGCCCGAATGCCCATGGCCAGTCCTGGGCACATGTGCCCGTGGAACTCAATGATCCGGTCCAGCTGCTTGGTCTCGGTCATGTCAGATCCTCCTCGTGAAAGACCAAGGCTACCGTCGGTACCAATCTGTCAGGGTCAGCCCGGACTCAGGTCACTGCTCCCTCCTGGCTCCCCGGGCGGGGGCCAATCTTCACAGACACAGCAGGCTCCGGATAGTGGCAGGCGACCCAATGACCCGGGGCCAGCTCGACCAGCGGGGGCTGCGCCGTGCGGCAGACATCTTCAGCCTTCCAACAGCGCGTGTGGAACCGGCAGGCCGGTGGAGGCTGCGTGGGACTGGGCGGCTCCCCACCCAGGACAACCCTGAGCCGCCGCCGTTCATAGGCAGGATCGGGAATAGGAACCGCGGACAGTAGGGCAACCGTGTAGGGGTGCCGGGCACCGCCGTAGAGACTGGTCGTATCTGCCAGCTCCACGATCTGGCCCAGGTACATCACGGCCGCCTTGTGGGCGACTTCGCGGATCACCGTCAGGTCATGCGAGACCATGACGTACGAGAGCCCCAACTCCTGCTGGAGCTCAGCAAGTAGGTCGAGGATCTGGCGGCGTATGGGTGCGTCCAGCGATGAGACGGGCTCATCGCACAAGATCAGGTTCGGCCGACTGGCCAAAGCCCTGGCGATGGCGACGCGCTGGCGCTGGCCTCCTGAGAGCTCACCCGGACGGCGGGCAGCATGCTCAGGGAGGAGGCGGACCTCTTGGAGCAACTGGGTAATGCGTTCGTGGTCGTTGTCCAGGCCGCGAAGCTCGAGCGCCTCTGCCAGGATGGCCCCGACCCTCAGCCGAGGGTTGAGCGACGAGGAGGGATCCTGGGAGACCAGCTGCATCCCAGACCGCAGCGCCCGTAGCTGTTGCCGTCCGGCCGCTCCTACATCTTGGCCGTCGAAGATCACCGTGCCCCTGGTCGGCTCCACCAACCTCAAGATGGCCCTGATGGTGGTGGACTTTCCGCAGCCGGATTCGCCGACCAGAGCGACGGTCTCGCCTCGGTGGACGACAATGCTCAGATCGTCAACCGCGTGGATGCTCCCAACTTTCCGTCGCAACACCCGCCCCGAGGTAACGGGGAAGTGCTTTGTGAGGCCGGTCACCCGGAGGATCTCGGTATGGCCCGCGAAGCCCGCGTCACCGGGACTGGCTGGGGGCTGAGCGCGTGGCGCTACCAGCTGAGATTGCCTTGCGGCTCCCATCAGACTGCGTGTGTATGGATGGGTGGGGTGGGCAAAGGCCGCCTCAACGTTTTCCTGCTCGACGATCCTCCCGGCTTTCATGACCGCTATCTGCTGGGCGAAGCCGGCAATCACGCCGAGGTCGTGGGTGATCAGCACCACTGCGGTGCCGCGCTCGTCAGTGAGTCTGGTGAGCAAGTCCAGGATCTGGGCCTGGATGGTGACATCGAGCGCAGTCGTCGGCTCGTCGGCAATGAGCAGCTGAGGTTGACAGCAGAGTGCGAGCGCGATGGCCACTCGCTGGCGCATGCCACCCGACAGCTCGTGCGGATAGGTGTCGAGGCGCTGCCGGGGCCGGTCGAGGCCCACCTCGGCCAGCAAGTCGACGGCGAGCTCCCGGGCGTCGTTTCTGTCCAGGGATCGGTGAACCATCATGGTCTCGACCAGTTGGGCACCAACTCGCATGACCGGGTTCAGGGACGACAGCGGGTCCTGGGAGATCATGGCGATCTGGGCACCCCTCACCTTTTGGTACTCTGCTCGGGGGAGGCCCCGTAGTTCTTTACCTCTGAAGAGGATCTCACCGGCAGCGATGTGACCGGGCGGATCGATGAGGCCCATGATCGACAATGCGGTGACAGTCTTACCTGACCCGGACTCCCCGACGATCCCAAAGCGACGGCCTGTCTCGACGCAAAAAGACACGTCCTCGATGGCGGGATCGCCAGCGCCGTTCTCATCGAAGCGGGTGGTGAGCCCCCGGACCTCCAGTAGTGGCCTCACCGGAGTGGTCAGCGCCCCCAAGTCTCGACCGGGAGTCCTGGAGCTGAACAGGACTGCCTTGATGCGGCCCACCTTCAGCATCATCACCGAAGACCGCTGCCAGATCTGGTTGAGCCCGTCGCCGGTCAGGTTCATACCAAGGACGGCCAGGGACAGGGCTGCTCCGGGGAAGACGTAGAGCCACCAGGCCACCCCTACGTAGCCTTGGGCGTCGGCCAGCATCTGTCCCCATGAGACCCGGTTTGGATCGCCCACGCCGAGAAAGGCCAGGCCGGCCTCGATGAGCATCGCAACACCAGCCTGGAAGGAGGCGTTGACGATCACCGGGGGCAGCACCCCGGGCACGACGTGCCGGGTGACGATGCGGGCCTCACGGACGCCCAGGGCTCGGGCCGCCTCGACGAAGCCCCGCTCTCGCACCGCCAGCGTCTCGCCCCGGGCGATCCGGGCGGCGTACGGCCAGAAGGTGATGTTGAGGACCACCACCACCAGGAGCAGGTTTGGCCCGAAGAGCGCGCCAGCCACCAGCGCCAGCAGGAAATTGGGGATAATCTGGAACAGCTCGGCCGACTTGAGGATGACGTCGTCGAGCAGGCGGCCGGTATATCCGGAGGTCACCCCCAGAGCGGTCCCGAATAACGTGGCTGGGAGTACCGAGGCGACGGCGACGAACAACGAGGTCCCGGCTCCGTGGAGCAACCGGGAGAAGACGTCGCGCCCCAACTCGTCAGTTCCCAGGAGATGCCCGCCAGACGGGGGCGCCAGGATCGCCTGGCTGGGATGAAAGGGGTCGCCAGCCGCCAAAGCCCCGCCCACCGCCGCGGCAACAGCCGCGGCCAGTATGACCAGGCCGGCCGATAGTCGCGGTGTTGCCCGCAGGCGGCGTAGGGCAGGTCTCAGCGGAGTCGCACCCGGGGGTCAATCGCCAGGTAAACCAGGTCTCCCAGGAGGTTGGCCCCCGCCACGGCGAACGACGAGACCAACAGCAGCCCGACCAGTGTCGGATCGTCGCGGTTGAGCACCGAGTCGAGCAGCAATGTGCCGAGACCCGGCCAGGAGAAGACGGTCTCGACCAGCACCGTCCCGGTCAGGACCAGGCCCAGTTCGGCGGTGAGCACGGTCACCACCGGGCGGGCAGCATTTGGCAGGGCGTGGCGCAACAACAGCCGCCACTCGGGTATGCCCCGGGCCCGCGCCGCTCCGATGTGCTCCTCGGCCAACACATTGACCATGGAGGACCGCGTGATGCGCACCAGCAGGCCAAGCAGGAGCAGGCTCAGCGCTCCGGCCGGGAGCACCAGATGGCGGATCACGTCGATGAGACCTCCCGCTCCGAGCGACCCGCCGGGCGAGCGGAGGCCGCCCGTGGGCAGCCAACCCAACTGGACCGCAAAGACTCCCACGAGGATCTGGCCCAACCAGAACACCGGAAGCGAGGACGCCATGAGCGAGCCGATGGAGATGGCTGTGTCCGCTCTGGTGTGCCGGCGGGCGGCAGCAACGATGCCCAGGAGCACGCCCCCGATGGCGGCGAGCAGCAGGGAGGTCCCAGCCAGTAGAAGGGTGGCTCCGGAGCGGCTGATAATGACATCAAGGACGGGTCGGCCCTGGATGGCCGAGAAGCCGAGGTTGCCCCGGAACACCGAAGCCAGGTACACGGCCATCTGGTCGAGCAGCGGACGATCCAATCCGAGGCTGTGGCGGAGGTGTGCCAGGTATTGAGGATCGCCCCCCGCCGGCCCGGCCAGGACCTGAGCGGCGTCGCCCGGGATAAGGTGGATGAGGCTGAACGTCACCCCGATGACGACCACCAGCAAGCAAGCCGTGCCGGCCACCCGCCGAGCCAGGTACCAGACCATCTACTACTGGTGTGCCCGCTCGACAGCGTCGGCGCCTATTCGAGACCCCAACCGCTCAGTCCCCTGGTCGAGTACTCGCCGAGGCGGAGCGGCACCTCCTTGTCATTGCGACCTTCAAAGAAGGCCCTGAGCCGCGGTCGCTCTGGGTCGACCATCGACAGGATGAACATCCAAAGACCGGAGCCATCAGCCAGTCGGGTGTCGACAGCGGTGCAGGTGTCGCGATCCGGATCGCCAGCCCAGGGCACCCTGTGCATGTGGTAGCCGCCCAAGAGAATGCTTCCATCCATCTCGCATTCGCGTTCCGCGGCCAGTACCTCCCGAGGATCGGTGACCCACCCGCGCCTCGACAGCGAGGTCTCGGAGGGGACAGCGTGCTCCTCCAGGATCTCGTCCACCCAAGGTTTGAGCCGCGGGTCGTCGCGCCGGTTGTGTACGAGTGGGAAGACGTGGGTGACCTCGGCCCGGTCGACAAAGAGACGGCCACCGAGCAGGCCGTAGGCCTTGCGCTGGCGCTCCTCCTCGGGCAGGTACTCGCTTCGCAACTTGCGGGCGGCGTGTGCCACAATGCGCCAGTAGAGCTGAGGTGGGGCGAAGATCTCCTGGAGCTGGCTGAGCATCCCCTCCCCGCTCACGGTCGTTGCTCTGTCAACCAGCGATCAGCGAAGGCTAGGACCACCTCAGTTGTCCTTGTTGCCTCCCCCAGGTAGGACCTTGGATCAAAAGCGTCGTCCAGGTCACCAGCGGGGAGCCGCTCAACGATGTCTGGGCGAGCAGCAAGAGACTGCCGCAGTGAACGGCTGTGCTCGTGCGCGGTCTGGCTTAGCTCGTAGACCAGCGCATGCGCACTCTGCTTGCCCAACGAGGAACCAAGCGCCAACATGAGCGCCTCGGTACAAATCTTATCGGCAGCCTGCTGGGCATTGTCAGCCATCCGATCAGCGTGAACCCGCAGCCCCACCAGTATCCTGGTGAGCCACGAAAGGGCCGCCAACGCGTGGTGTGAGACATCGGCAACGGCAACCCACTCCAGACGAAGGCCCCGAGAATCACGCTCATGCTCCTGGATCATGCATTCGAGGCCCAAGATGGCATTGGCCTTCGTCAATCGAGCCAGCATCACCACCCGCTCACATTGCTCGGGGTTGCGCTTGTGCGGCATCGTACTGCTCCCTACCTTCCCGAACTCCCATCCTTCCTCCAACTCGGCAAGCTCAGGCCTCGACAGGTTGCGGATTTCGTCAGCAACCCGAGCGGCGGTGGCCACCAGCATGGCGAGCGCGGTGACGAACTCGGCAACGCGATCACGGGCGACGTGCCAGGCGATCATTGGCACCCCGAGCGAGAGGCGCTCGGCGAACACCGCCAGGAGCTCCGGGCCCTGCTGGCCGAAGCTTGCCATCGTCCCCACCCCACCCGAGAGTTGGGCCACAAGCAGGCGAGATCGCATCGAATCTATGCGATCGGCATCCCGGAGGAGCTCATCAATCCATCCAGCTACCTTGAACCCGAAGGACGTTGGCAGGGCTGGCCGGGCATGGGTACGGCCGATCATGAGGGTGCTCCGGTGCTCAGCTGCGAGCTCTACGAGCCGTCCGACGATCGTCTGAAGGCTGCACTGGACCTCGTCCAGGACCTCACGCATCTCAAGCACCTGCGCAGTGTCCTGAATGTCCTGGGTGGTGGCCCCATAATGGACGAACTCACCACAAACCGGCGGGCAGGCCCGCTGCAGGCAACCAAGGAGGGCGACCAGCGAGTGGCCAGTTCGCCGGATGCCGTCTCGGACCTCCTCCAGGTCAATAAGCTCGACCTTGGCCGCCGCCGCAATTTCCCTGGCAGCCTCGGCCGGAATTATTCCGAGATCGCCTTGACTGAGAGCAAGAGCAGCCTCTATGTCGAGCCAGCGCTGCACCCGGCACACGTCGCAAAAGATCTGCCGGCTGCGCGGGGTGGCGTAGCTGTCACCGTGAAAGCGAGAGTCGACAATATGGCCTCGCTCATGGCAGCAGCCGACGGCTGCACTGGTGCCGCTCACGGCTGCCGGGGCAGCAACGGGGGGTTGGGTCGTTCACGGGTCCGCCTTCCGAGCCCGCACCGTCGCCCCCGGCGCATTTGCCTCCGGGAGCCACAAGTTCGGACCACCACCGGCCGTAAGGCCTCCTCGACTTTGTGGCGTCATGCGAGTTGCACACCGTGAGAGCCGCTTGGCGGGGCGTGACCCCTTGCCGATCGGCAAGGTCGAATATCTGGTGGACCAAGCCACGCATCCGCAGCTCCGTCTGGTCCAGCACCACCTTGGGGCTCGGACAACATGGAGAACCGAACAAGGCGTCCATCGACGCTGAGCCCCCACAGCCACCCACGAAGTCAGGGATCACCAAGATGTCTCGGCGGTGAAGTAGGTCTTCCACGGCTGGAACGAGCGCCAGGTTGGCTCCAACCGCCACCACACTCGTGCGGAGCTTGGTGGCTTGCTCCTCGCTGACGGCGCCCTCGCAGGCGGCCAGAACAATCAGATCCAGCTTGTGGTCGAACAGCGCTTCTCGAGGTGGGTATGACGACTCGATCTGGCCCCACCGCGCTGGCTCGAAGTGGCCCCACCCGGGACGTGTTCACGCTAGCTCCCGACATGGCACGGCCGAGCGGTCACCGTGTCGGGGTCGTG
>JAABUH010001514.1_pt1 | contig 25471 bp, 28 predicted proteins | sample 5559121 | NCBI WGS metagenome assembly JAABUH01 (sample SAMN10711871, study PRJNA513364) | rock metagenome | isolation source: Antarctica rocks | place: Antarctica: Victoria Land, Battleship Promontory nord | collected 2015-12-28
GCTTCGGCCGAGCGGCTCTCTTGACCGGAGCCGGCATCGGGCGCTTCCCTGCCCCGGCAGTTCCGGTGCCCTTCTTCGCGGTGAGCTCCTTAGTCGATGGCTTCTTCGGGGCCGCCGTCTGCTTTTGCTTGGCCCAGCGTGCCCGTTGTGCGGCGGAGATGCGCTCCCGCGCTGCCCTGCTGAGCTTGGGTCGGGGTTTGCCCGCAAACTCCAAGGGGTTGAAGCTGGTTTGCTGGTTGGTGGAGCCCTTCGGCCGTCCCCGCAGCCGCGTGGCCGGCTCCGCTTCGCTCAGGAGGGCTTTGGCCCGCTCCAGAAGCTTGATCTCCTTATCCAGCGGCCGCCACAATCTCATTGGTGGTCATCCCTGTCGTCCTCAGCTTCCCATCCTATCCGGTAACTAATGTTGAATCAGCGGAATCGGAACCGCTGCCGGCGGCGGCGCTCCAAAATCGAGAGCGGGCTGCTCATGGCCGCGCGGGTGCTGCTCCCGCCACAATTCAAGCAGCAGCGGCGCCATCATGGATCGTCCCATGTGGGTCCGATGCACCTTGGCATGGCACCCAGGGCAGAGCGAGATCATCCAACGCTTCCCTGTTGCCTTCACCCGCTTTCTGTTGAGGTTTTAACCTCTTTGGGCACGGGGCGGTCCTAGGCCGTCCTACAGCGTCTCCGGTAACGTCTAAGGCTGCAGATCAGCCCCCAACTCCTCACAGAAAGTGGAGCTGGACAGAGTTGGTCCCTGAGCAAAATGTGCTAAGTCTTCCGAGACCCAAGCTGGCGCAAGAGTTTTTCGGCCGCGTCACGCTCTTTTTGCGGAAGGCTTGCATCTCCGGCGATGGTTTCGCACTTATCGCGTTCGGCTTGAAACCACTTCAACAATTCAGCGTGCTGCTGCTCCTTCCGCTGCTTCTCTTCGGCAGCGAGCGCAGCCTGCCGTTCCATGCGCTTTCGGAACTCCTCGAACGTGGATCCAATGAAGGACTGCGGCACGGTGGCGAGAATGAGGCCGGTAGGATTCGTGATGTTGCGGGTTTGACGAGTCAACTCCAGCTTCTCGCGTACGAAAAAGGCAATCTCCTCCGGCCTCGCGTCCGCGCGGACGCGGCGGCAGTTTCTCAGCAGCTGAACTGCAGCTGGTTCATCTACAGGCCAGTATCGATTTAGCGCCTGCGAGACGATCTGCAACTCCTCGCTTTCAGAGTCCTCTCCTGTTGACGGAGCTGGCGTGATCGGCTGCTGAAACTGTACGACTGACGAGGGAAGACTTGGACGACGCCTCTTTGGAGCGGCAGGGCGTATGGATGTTTCATCCCCTGGGGTTGGACCATATGCAGGTGATGAAACAATCTCTTCCCCGCTTGGCGTGCAGAATACGACACCCTTATTTCGAAGCACATATTCCAGGCCGGCTGCGCGGCGCCGATCAAGTATCTGCTTGTACGAATAGACCTTGTAAAGCCGCGCTTGGGAACTCATTGTCTCAAAATCTTCGAGAATTTCGATCGCCAGCTTCTCGAACAGTCGAGAGACGTTCTGGCGCACATTCTTCTTTGCCATATTAACCTTGTATCCGATGTCAGCAGCACCGATCCGAATGGTGCGGGACGAGTTGGGGTCGCCACTCTCAGGACGGCCGGCACGCCACATAATTTGGTAGATAGCCTCTTCACCCAAGGAGTGTCCATCCTGAGCAAGAATCGCCCTGCGCACCTTGGATCTGCCTCGGCCAGGCGTAATGCCTTCTACGCGAGTTTGCGAACCCCCTGACGCTACGGTAGATTTATACGATGATAATGTTTCATCCCCTGGGTACGTTACGAGATCAGGGGTTCGTCTGGTATCTGGGGTTGTTCTACCATCAGGGGTCTTTACAGGGTTAAGTTTAGCGAAGATGGGAGTGACTGCGCCTACTCCACGAACACCATGGGGACTAGGTTCCGCCCAGGGGGTGGTTTCATCCCCTGGGCGTGAAACATACGCAGAGACTAATAGAGTACCTGGTCCTGAAACTACACCTGGGGATGTAGCGGTTTCCGAGCCAGGGCCAAAGCTATCGAAATTTCCGTTCCGTACATCCTCCGCACTAACGTCGAGGAACGACGTCATGCCCTTCAGGGCAGGGGAGAGCGCCGCTTCCTGGTAGTTCAGCGGCTCGATCTTGTATCTGCGCGAACTACGCTGCGACTGTGGCATTCAGATCATCTTTCAGAAGAGCCAATAACTCGTCTGCCACTGCGTGGTAATCCTCGGCAGCTTTGCACTTCGGATCGAAGTCGGTGAGGAACTGGCCGGCACGCGCGGCTTTCGTCACACTCTGATCCGTGCGAATACCGTGGAGCAGGGGAATCTTCATGCCCTTAGAGAGCCCATCAAGTCCCTCAAGAACGGTAGTGGTCATGGCCAAGCGCCGGTCAACCATCACGGGCAGCAATCCCACAGTCCGAATGTGGGCCTTCAGGAGCTGATTCAGTGACTTGGAGGCTTCGATCGAGGCCATTGCTCCCTGGAAAGAAAGGGTATCCATGCCAATCGGGATCAGAACACGCTCCGCGTATACCATCGCGCAAGTCTGAAGCAACGTGATCGAGGGACTAACGTCGATGAGAACCACGTCATAGTCCTTCTCGACCTGCGAGAAAAGCTGAGAAAAGGCATGCTCGCGGGCAACATTGCCCATGAGGATCGTCTCAACCTTCGTTGTCTCACGGCTCGAGCACAGAACGTGTACCTTATCGCTGATCTTCACAATGCAATCGTCGAACCGGAGCTTCTGAATGACGAAGTTGTAGAGTCCATACTCCGGCTTGAGGCTCAGCACACTACTGATCGAACCTTGCGGGTCCGTATCGATGAGCAGAACACGTTTCCCGCGGTCGGCGAACTCGCGGGCTAGAGTAGTGGTGGTCGTAGTCTTGGAAACGCCGCCACGCTGATTTGAGATCACAAGACGTATCATTCTTTGTCCTTCAGGAGTTGCTGGTGAATGGCTGCGACCTCTTCCGGTCGCCAGAGCCGATAGTTGTTGCTGGCGTCGCGCGCGGGTTCGGGTAGCATTCCCGCCACTAGTTTGCGTATAAGGGTTCGCTGCGAGATGCCAAGAATCGATGCCACCTCCGTCGTTCTTAACCAGGTAAAGGTTTTGGGGGGAGAAGGCTTTCTCATATGTTTAGGGTAATGCACCGACGTGGGGCAACAAGCGGATAGTACACAACCCATGACAAAACTAGATACCCCCTCCGAAACCGTACTTCTAGCTTCTTGTGCATAAATGGACGAAAACACAGAGAACGACGGCGTCGTGACTAATCGTGTTAACTTGTTGCGATTTAACAATCGACCTTAGTTTTGTCCTAGTTTTGTCCTAAAGTGGGTGGATGATATGTGCCCAGGGGGTAGGGATGCACCATCTGTAGGGCGGGGGATGAAGCGTTGCCTAGCCAGTACACGAAAGGTATACAGGGCCAAGTATTCAAAGGTGCCCAGGGGATGAAACGTTTTCAGGGGGCAATAAGAGGGCAGGATTCTGCTGGAAGTGACGCGATGGCTCAGCTCGAAAAGCCAAAGGTGTTCATGAGTCGAAGGATTCAGGCCGTGCGCATCCCAGCACAGTTTCGTTTCACCAGCAATGAGGTCTACGTCCGGCGCGATGGAAAGAACAGCGATGTCATTCTGTCGCAAAGCCCGGGATCTTGCAGACACACTGACCAGGGCGGCGCGTAACGCCCTGAGATTTTGTCAGCCCCGAACTCAACGCCGCTGAAGTGCCAAGATCCCAAAGACGAGCGTGGCCTCACCAACGAATACCGGCTGCTGTACGTTGTCCATGTAGTTCGGTAAGTTGATGTGCTCCCCCTCATCTCCGCACGTCTTGCGGAGCTGGCGGAAAGGAGACGCTATGAAAGTGACTGAACGCATCAAGCGCAACATGCAGCCCGACAAACCCATGACGTTAATCTCGCTTTGTCTGCCCGATCGAGAATCTCAAAGAGGTCGCCCGTCAGCCACAGGCCGCTCTGCAAGCACGTCACTCGACACCGATTCCCTCGAATCCGTAAGACCTTCCTGACGGCCTTGTCGGTACCCTTCACGATCTCGCCGGAGCCCCTCCTTGCCCCCACATGCACCCTGAGCTGATGGGCAGGGTCTGGAAAGGTGTGAGCATGTGCCTCGACGACGGGTATAGGGGCCGAACCGGCGATGAACTACAAACCTAGTCCTGGCGTATGGGTGTTTATGGGTGTACATATGGTAGATGTTCTCGCTCGACACTCTCCAGATCACGCCTGAAGTCCTCAACCTAATTGCGGGGATCGACGAGTTCAAAGGTGCCTGGAGAGCTTTGGGAACGCTTGCTCCCGAGCGGCTCCGCGCTCTCCGTCATGTAGCCACCATCGAGAGCATAGGCTCTTCCACCCGGATCGAAGGCAGCGAGCTGTCGGATCGCGAAGTCGAGCGGCTGCTGTCCAACCTCGGAATGGGATCGTTCGCCAGCCGCGACGAGCAGGAGGTTGCAGGCTACGCCGAGGTCATGGAGACCGTCTTTCGGGCGTGGGAAGACCTCCCGTTCACCGAAAACTACATCAAGCAGTTCCATCGGGATCTCCTGCGCCACAGCGGGAAGGACAGCCGGCATCGCGGCGAGTACAAGAAGCTGTCGAACAGCGTTGCGGCCATTGATGAGCAGGGAAGGCGGATCGGCATCGTCTTTGAGACGGCATCGCCTTTCGATACGCCGCAGTTGATGACGGAGTTGGTCGATTGGTTCAACCGAGCGCTCGAAGACGAGCAACTCCACCCCTTGCTGCTGATCGCCGTCTTCACTGTGGTCTTCCTCGAAATCCATCCCTTCCAGGACGGCAACGGCCGCTTGAGCCGGGTGCTGACCACGCTGCTGCTCTTGCAGGCCGGATACGCCTACGTGCCCTATAGCTCGCTTGAAAGCGTCATCGAGAACAGCAAGGAGGGCTACTACCTTGCGCTCCGGCAGACCCAGGCGACGATTCGCGGACCTGCCCCGAACTGGCAGCCGTGGCTGCTGTTCTTTTTACGTTCTTTGGACCAGCAGAAGCGACGGCTGGCCACCAAGATCGAGCGCGAGAAGCTGATCGTTGCCGCCCTACCCAGCCTCTCGGTCGAGATCATGGAATACGTCCGGCAGCATGGCCGCGCAACCATGGGAGAGATCATCCGGCTCACCGGAGCCAGCCGCAACACCCTCAAGGAGCATCTCGCTCAATTGGTGGACAAGCGGCACCTCGCCAGGCATGGAACAGGGAAGGGAAGCTGGTATGCGCTGCCGTAGCGGTGTTGAGTCCGAGACACTCTCCCTGCGATAGACGGCTGACCAAGGTTCATTACCAGTCTGTTGATGGAACAGCTCAATCGGCGCATCAAGCGGGTTCTACTCCGCTAGTTCTCCCGTCACGGAGAGCGATCCGCGTTAGGTACTGAGCTCCAGTTGCAGCGGCCCTTGCAGCGCATCAATCTCCTGCAGGCTTCGTCCGGCAATGCCCTGGAGGTCGCCGTACATGCCGGAGGTGGCTTCCAGAACAATGAGGAGGTCGCGGTCGCGCTTGGCCCATTGCTTGGTCATCCACTTGCGCTCATTCTCCAGGTCCTTGCTCAACTCGGTGAACTTATCAGCGATGCACTCGACGCGGTGTTTGAACCGAGGGCCGGTGAGGTACGCATAGATTTGCTGTGCCTTGGTCTCCTGGCCCTCGCTTGACCGTCGTACGCCGGCGAGCTCGATGAGGCTCACACGCAGAGCACTGGCGACCGGCAGGATGCAGCTCAGACTTGATACCCAAATGCCATCCATCTGCTCGAAGTGCGTGACATCCTTCGGCATGGTCTGGGACACGATGATAGCCAGTTCAGCGTGAGCGGCCCGCTGGTCGCCCTTCAGTTTAGTGAGCCAGCTATCCGACCAGGCCTTGGTGCGTTTCGACTCCCAAAGAATCTTGCCGCAGATCTGACCGGTGTGATCCCGGACGTGCTGCAGAACGTCTCCGCCGAACTCCCCTTTTGCGACCGGCTCGATGACATCGAAAGGGAACTGGGAACGCAGTTGGTGTTCGAGCGCGATCTCGAGCGACTCGCCCTGAGCCTGCTGGGAGCTCTGCTCTGCCTTTCGCTGCAGGCTGGTGATCTGGTCGCGCAGCTGGGTGATCGTGTTGTCGCGATCCTGCACCTTGAGGTCAAGTCCGGCCTGCGCTTCGGCAAGAGCCTTGGCACGAGCTTCAGCCAGTCCGGCTGTGATGCCTTTCTGGACGTCGAGCGTGAGCTCTCGCTCCTTATCTTCGAGCAACTGTTCCTTCTTCAGCAGATCGGCTTGCGATGCCTGAGCTGCCGTCAACTTTTGCGTCAGTGCCTGGATGCGTTCGCTTTGGGACTCCGCCGTCTCTCGTTGAGTCCTAAGCTCATCCTCCACCCGTTGCCGCGCACGGACGGACTCCTGTTCAGTGATCGCCTTACGCTCGGTGACGAGCTGCTTCTGCACGCCATCCTGTACGGCTCTGGCCATCTCCTGTTGCTGCTTCCGGGCAGTGGCTTCGAGCTCTGCGGCCTTCCGTTCATTCGCTTCCTGCTGGGCACTGACCGCCTGCTTCTCGGCGGCAAAGGCGTTAGCCTGGGCACTGAGCCGCTGCTCATACTGAGTTCGTATAGCGGCGACCAGCGGTGCGGCAAGGGACTCGGTAAGTGCAATGGAAGCGCCGCATTTGGGGCAGCTCAGCGATGGTTCGACGTTCAAGGACATGCGTGACGTGCCTCATCGCCAGTGTAGTAGTTTGCGGCACACGGGAGCGCAAAAGTGGCGCACACTAAACATGCGCGGTCGTGCATACCGACGCATTGTTCGCCGGGCAACGGCGAATTCTAAAGACTCGCTGCTTTGCAGCGAAAGAAGGTCCGGACACATCACCCCCAAATGGGAACTGTAGGTAAACATTAATGCGCTCTGCGTTTACAAATGTGAACGTGTTTGCAATGAACAACTTAGCAAAATAACGTTTACATCTGTTTACGCGCGGTTCCCGGCGGAACCGATTTCTCTACTCTGGCGTAAACGCATTGATGTGCAGCTACTTAGCTTGAAATGGCGATCCAGCCGACTTGACGGGCTTTGACGGTGCGGTCTAGGTTTCCAGCAGGACAAGTCCCACTTGAGCACTCCCGACACGAGCACACCGGCGCCTCGAAAAGCCTCCGCAAGCGTGGAGGACAAGCCCGGCTTTCGCACCAAAACCGTCGCCACGCGGATCACGCCGGAGGAGTTGCGGGAGGTCGAATCCGCCGCCGATCGCGAGGGTAAATCGCTGGCCGAGTGGCTGCGCGATCTGGCGTTGAAGGCGGCGCGGCAGCGTCCGGCGGATCCGATGGAGCTGCTCCTGAGTGAGCAGTCGGCGACCCGGTACATGCTCCTGAATCTCTTCCATGCGACCGCCCAGGCGAACGCGGAAGGGAAGCATCTGCTAGCCGAATCCGTGCTCAGAATCCGCGACCAGGCGAACGCCCGGAAGCTGGCGGACGCACGCAAGATGATCGAAAGTTTTCATGCCCAGGAGGGCCAGGAGGAGCGAAACGGGGGTCAGCCCTGAGCCGTCCGATGCGATTTCCGAATCGCGGCGGGAGGGTGTTGCTGCTACTGTTCGGGATCACCCTGGGGCCGTTTCTGCTCGTTCTCCCCGCCTCCGCGTGGCTGCTTTGGACGCTTACCCCGCTGCAAAAGTTCTATCTCGGCACCTACACAGCAAGCTCTATTGAGGCCACTCAGCCGCGCAATAGGACGAGCATTCGCTGGGTGCTGAAGACCGCTCCGGGGCGCAAATCCGTCCCCCTGCTTCCCCAGGATGCGATCGCCGGACCGAACCGAAAGCTGCCAGTCAGCCTCTCGGCTCAGGCGGTCGCGGAGGGCTGGCGGGGAGTGGTATTGGGCTCCCCGGAGAAGGTTCCGTCCTCCGAACGGCTCCGCTGCTCCGGGATTCGATGTACGACGGCGAGAGTGTCCCGCGCATCCTTGGCATTCCCTTGCTCTATGGATTGGTGGGGCCACTGCCCGGACGCGCAGCCGGTCTGGTTCGTTCTGGACGAGCTGGCGAGCCTCAACAAACTCCCGCAGCTGCACACCGCCGTGACCGAAAACCGCAAGTACGGCAACCCGGTCGTGCTCGGCTTTCAGGGCCGCAGCCAGATGGAAAAGCGCTACGGCCAGGACGCCGAGGCCATGCTCTCGCAGCCCGCGACCAAGGTATTCTTCAGGACCTCCGAGCCGCGCGCGGCGAAATGGATCTCGGAGGCCATCGGCGAGATCGAGGTGGAGCGGCTGAAGGAGTCGCGCAGCATGGGGCTGCTGCGATCTAAAAAGTCCTACGCCATGGAGATCGCCACCAAGCCGCTCGTCATGGCCTCCGAGATCGCCGGCCTCGACAGCCATCGTGCCTTCATCAAGCAGGAGAACCGGGTCGTGCCGGTAAGCTTCCGGCTAGCGAAGAAGCGGAAGAAACAGCCCGAGTTCGTCGAGCGCAAGATGGAGACACCAGCGCCCAGGAAAGCAGCGGAGCTGCCCGCGCCAGCGCTCGCGCAGACGCCTCCGAAGAAGCCGGTGCAGAACGCTTTGCCGCTCATCCACGCGCCCGCCGGGAGGCGGGAAGGGTTTGTTTGGGATAGCAGCAATGAGATCGAGTGAGTATGGAAAACCGCGTTTATGAGGACTTATGGTTTCAACAGCGTCTCTGGGGCGGATTAAGGAGTTGTATGCGGGATCGCGGCATAAAGCTGTTCGCACTTTTCCTCTTCCTTGAACAGATTTCCCCCCCGGCTCAGCGCGCAGGGACGCCCGCCAGAGATTCCGAGCCACATGCGGGCACGCTCTTCTGTTGGGGATTGGTATACGCCTAGACCGACCTCACTCTCCGTAGAGAGTCGTGAGCCCAGCGATCCGGAGACAGCCGCTAACCTTGACAGTATTCGTCCAGGCACGCTCAAGGTTCTGAAAGAGTTGTCTTTTCCAGTCGTAACCGACCCTGAGCAGGCTTCGCTTCAGATGACGTTTGATCAAGGCCCCTCACGTCCGTTATGGCATGTTCCACTATCAGAACGCACCGTACGTTTACCTCCTTATGCGTGAACGTGTCAACGGTCATCTCACGTACTGTGCCTACCAACGCGCCAGTCATTTCAGGAGCACGGCTTCTGAGTTGCTGGCTGAGTGGAAACATGCGGTGGAGCGACGCGACCTGGCTCCCTCTGGCTCCCTCGCAGGCTGTGCCGAGCAGGCAATGCGTCCCGCCCAAAGCGCCGGAAAGGGGGACATAGCGCACTAAAGTGCTCCTATTCAGCTTTATAGGTCCTGTGAAGTCGCTTGTCGTCATCGACTAACTCGGGTTCACTGCCGGCGAATTTCGTAAAAGCTTGGTTCCCGCCTTTACATTCCTCCCTCCGCTTTCAGAGACAACGGCACGCCCGAAAGCTGTTGCAGAAGACATTCTCCTTCCGCACCTCCCTGTCCCCGGAGCCACTTCCGCGTTGTGGCCAGCCGTGCGGAGCATCTTAGAAAACGGAACTTGTTTGAATCATTCCTCTTGGAGCTCCAAAGGATGAGATGTACACAGATATCGGCGTTCAGCTTTCAACTCACGCGATTGGGTCTCATCAACTGTTACCTCGTCCGACAGCCCAAGGGAGACAGCAAGACGGCAGCCTTCACCTTGCTCGATACCGGCATACCGGGAACTGAGGATGACATCCTTGCTGAAGCCACGAGAGCTGGAGCGCCTATCGACCGGATTGCGCTGACCCATGCACACGACGATCATGTGGGCTCGGCTGACGCCCTGCTGGGGAAGCTAAAGGCGGCGACGCCACTCGCCGCGAGTGAGCGCAGCATCCCGCTCTTGCAGAAGCCACCGAACAAGGAACATGAGCCGTATGAAGGGAAAGAGGAAAGCCTGGAGTTTCTGTCTGGCATTCAGTCGCGGGTCACTCACACGCTTTCCGAGGGCGAACTCTATGGTGCGCTGCGTGTCATCGAGACACCCGGGCACATGGCCGGACATCTTTCGTTTCTCGATGAGCGCGACGGGACTCTGTTTGCGGGTGATGCCTTGATCGGAGTGGGCCGACTCTCGGTGACCGGATACTCACCCTGGTATGCGGCGCTTCCGAACTTCGCAACCTGGGACAGAGCCGCAGCGGTCGCCAGCGTTCGCCGGCTGCTCGAATACCCAATCAAGCGAATCGCCTGCGGCCATGGTCCGATCTATGAAGGGGGGGGCGAACTGCTCCAGGAGGCGCTGACACGCGCCTCTAGACACCGCTGATTGCTTGCGGCGATACTTCGGGTTCTCCCCTGTCCTCCTCCCGCTCCGTTCGACATTCTCCAGCGGAAGGGGTGGCAGGGCCGTTCCCCCCTCTGCACTTTACCCCTTCCATGAACGCGCGTCAGGTGCGGTAAGTGCGTCTGTCGGTACCGATCCTGATCTCTGCAACAACCAGAAATTCCTCGATGAGTGAGTTGGCTTCTTCCAAAGGCTTAGAAAACTAATCTTCTGAGGAGCTGGAGAGGGACGGAGTGCCCGCTGACGCGCGCGCCGTTTCGTATGCAGCTACTCGCGTCAGCCACGGCAATTCAAGTGCCTCATTACACCATCCGCTCACGTTGTCTGTGCCGCCCAAGGGTCATACGTGCCCACGCCCCACGAGTGTCCTTCAGGATCTTTCACGCTGAATTCACGGCTGCCATACTCGGTGCCTTGCAGTTCACGGATAATCGTTCCGCCGGCTTCCTTGGCGCGCGCGTATACGGCATCGATGTCCGGCGCGATGATGTACGTGCTGCGCGTTTCATAGCCGCCTACATCTTCGGGCGATTTGAAGCCCTGCCCGTACGCGTCGTCCTTGTGCGAGCCGAGCATGACCATACCGCCCCCCAGGGTCAGTTCGGCATGGGCAATCGTATTGTTCGGGCCGGCATGCACCGCGTGACGCTCAAACCCAAAGACCCGGCAGAGCCAGTCGATGGCGGCCGGAGCGTTGCGATAGCGAAGTGTGGGCATGATGGTCGATTTCAGAATTGGTGTGGTGTTTGACATAAGTCTCTCCTTTTGGAATCGCGACTACCACACCACTATGATGGCGGGGCGGCGATCCTTTCTTGGAAGAATCGGAAGTCAGTCGACGGAGATGTGATTTGCCCATTGCGTACGGCTGGCCGAATACGTCGTTGCATCCACGCCGGAGAAGGCTCGAAATTCGTTGGCAAAGTGCGACTGGTCATAGTAGCCGCAATCGAGAGCGAGTTCAGCCCAGCGCACGCCGGTTCCGGCATGCATTTGCTGCAGGGCCCGCTGAAAGCGCTGGATGCGGCACCAGGTTTTTGGCGAGAGTCCTACCTCTTCACGAAAGACCTGCGAAAAGCGGCGCTCACTCCAGCCGGTACTCTTGGCCACGTCTCGCACCGTGGCGACGCGCGGCGCGTTACGGAAACGGGCCAGGGCAAACTCCACCATGCCATTCCGGGGATGTTGTGCGGCAATGCGGCCCGCCAGAAAACGCTCTAAGCAGCGGACCCTTTCCTCCGGTAGCGATAGCTCAAGCAGATGATTGCGCAAGGTGTGCGCCGAGGGACCCCAGACGTCAAGCAACGGCACACTCCGGTTGCTGAAGAGGTTAACGGCATCGTTTGAAAAGGCGGTGAATCCGCCGGGTGTAAAGGCGATGCCAATGAGATCGGCCATGTCGGAGCTGTCGACGATTTCGTAGTTCGACCGCGCGCCGACGACGAGGGCAGGCGATGTACGTCGGTCACTCGAGCCTTCGGGACAGTCGAGGAGAAAGTCGCGAGCAAGATTAAGGATTACCTGGACACAGCCATTAGGCAGGATCCGTTCGCGCCGGTGCACAATGCCATAAGCCTGGGCATACCAAATCTTCCGAACAAACCGGGAAAGCGGCGCGGCGGGAATACGCTGCAGGTAGAACACGGTGACCTCGCGCAATTTATAGTATGCGCATACAGCGCTCCGAAACGCTGATGTCCTTCTGCGCGACCATCGATGCAGATGAGCAGAGGAGGCCGATGAACACGTACAGCCTACGAACGAGCATGCCGATACTGTAGCTGGTTTCTATAAGTCCTCGGAAGTCTTCTTGTGGTGAGCAGCGCTAGAATCCCACCATGCTGACGATGTCCTCCAAAGCGCTTTCGGCCGGCCAGGCGCGGACGTATCACGCGCGGGAGTTCGCGTCGGAGCGGCAGAACTACTGGAGCCGCGACCAGCAGGGTTTCAGCGAGTGGCAGGGCAGGCTTGCGGAGCAGTGGGGCTTGGGGGGCGCAGTCGGCAATGACCACTTTGCGCGGCTGAGCGAAGGCCAGCACCCGTTCACCGAAGAGCAGCTGGTGCGGCATCAGGTATCCCGAACCTAAGAGGGCAAGCAGGGGAGGGAAGTGACGAGCGTGGAGCACCGCGCCGGATGGGATGCCACGTTCTCCGCCCCGAAGTCCGTTTCGCTGACCGCGCTTGTCGGCGGCGATGAGCGGGTGCGGGAGGCGCATCGGGAGAGCGTCCGCGTGGCTTTGGGCGAGATCGAGCACTACACCCAGGCGCGAATCGGCAACGTGCATGCCCCGGAGACTACAGGCAAGTTCGCCGCCGCGACTTTCGAGCACGACACGGCGCGGCCTGTCGATGGCTATGCCGCGCCGCAGCTCCACACCCATGCCGTGATCTTCAACGTAACCGAGCGCGAGAATGGGCAGACCCGCTCCGTGCAGTCGCATGAGCTGTACGCCTCGCAGCACTACGGCACGGCGATCTACCGCGCGGAGCTGGCCACACGTCTTCAGAAGTTGGGTTACGAGATCGAGCGCGGCAAGGATGGCCAGCCGGAGATCAAGGGCTACACGCGGGAGTACCTGGAGGCGTCGAGCCCACGGCGGCAGCAGGTGCAGGATTACAAGCGGGAGCAGGGCATCGACGGCGCGGCCGCCGGGCAGATCGCGGCCCACCGCACACGTGACAAGAAGGAGCTACTGTCGCCGGAGGAGGTGCAGCGCCAGCACCGGGAGCTTGCCGGGCAGTTCGGCTATCAGGCCGACCGGGTAGTGGCCGAAGCAGTGGAGCGTACTCAGAAGGTCCAGCAGGAACAGACCCGCTCTCCGGCACAGACGGCACAACAGGCCGTAACGTATGCCCGCGATCACCTGTTCGAGAAGGATGCCGTACAGGACCGGCGTGCGCTCTACGAAACAGCCCTGAACCGTGGCATGGGGGAGATCACGCATGGACAGGTACGGCTGGAGTTAGAGCGCCGGATGCAGGCAGGCGAGTTCCGCGAGGCTCCGGCGTCCGTGCGTGGGCCGCAGATCACGACCGCGCAAATGGTGCGGATGGAGCGGGAGATCGTCGGCCAGATGCAGCAGGGCAACCGGCGCGGCTTTCAGGATCCCATGCTGCTCGAAGGCCGGGAGCGCTTCGACACGCTGGAGCGCCACCCGGAGCTGAACCGTTCACAACAGGAAGCCGTCCGGGAGGTCTTCGCCGCGCGGGAGAGGATCGTGGGCATCGACGGTGTAGCCGGAGCCGGAAAGACCACGACCCTGGCCGTCATCCGCGAAGGAGCCGAGGCCGAAGGGTATAGGGTGGAAGGTTTCGCGCCGACGAGCCGTGCGGCGCAGAAGCTCGGCGAGGCCGGTATTGAGACTTCAACCTTGCAGATGCACCTGGCGCGACGGCAGGGGCCGGACACCGGAGAGAAGCGGCTCTATGTGCTCGATGAGTCTTCACTAGCATCCACCAGGCAGATGCACGAGTTTGTGACGCGCCTGCACCCGAACGACCGCGTGCTGTTGGTAGGCGACCGCAGACAGCATGAGGCGGTCGAGGCCGGAAAGCCCTTCGCGCAGTTGCAGGAAGCCGGGATGAAGACCATCTCGCTCGACCAGATCGTGCGCCAGAAGGAGCCGGAGCTGCGGCAGGTGGTCGAGCAGCTAGCCCGTGGCGAGGTCGGAGCTGCGGTCAAGAACCTGGACAGCCAAGGCCGGGTGCATGAGTTCCGTGGCCGCGAGGAGCGAATCGCTGCCATCGCAAAGGAATATGCGAAGTCGCCGGAGAATACGCTGGTCGTCTCGCCCGACAACCGCTCCCGCGCCGAAATCAATCAGCGCATCCACGCCGAGCTGCAACGGCATGGCGCTGTGGGCAGGGAAGAGCATCGCGTCGAGACGCTGGTGCCGCGCCAGTACCTCACCGGAGCGGCCCGCACCTGGGCCGAGCGCTACGAGGTGGGAGAGGTATTGCGCTATAGCCGGGCGTCAAAGGAGACCGGCATCGGCAAAGGCGAGTACGCGCGCGTGGTGGGCATCGACGCTCCGCACAACCGGATTACCGTGGCGCTGAAGGATGGCACAGAACGGACTTACGACCCGCACCGCCAGCAGGGAGTTTCGGTCTACCGCGAGGAGCCGCGCACCTTTTCCATGGGCGACCGCATCCAGTTCACCGCACCAGCAAATGACCTCAAGGTTGCGAACCGCGAGCTGGGCACGGTCGAGAGCATCACCGAAGGCCGCATATCGCTGCGCATGGACGATGGCCGCTCTGTGCAGCTCGATCCGGCCAGGCATCCGCATCTCGATCATGGCTATGCCGTGACCAGCCACTCCAGTCAGGGACAGACCGCCGAGCGGGTGTTGGTGCATGTGGATACGGAGCTGGGCGCGAAGGACCTGCTCAACAACCGCATGGCTTATGTCGCCGTCTCGCGCGGAGCGCACGATGCGCAACTCTTCACCAATGACCGTGAGAAGCTGCCCGCCGCGCTGGGGCATGAAGTCTCCCGCGATAGCGCTCATACGCCGCAGCTCAAGCAGGAGCAATCCATCCAGGCGCCGCAGCAGGAGATCGCGCCGAAGCAGGAGCACAGCTACGGATTGGGACTCGGGCTCTAAACGGCTTTGGTTATTTTGCATCGGTAGAAATCTTATGAGCGGGAGGGTCTGTCATCGGAACCACAGCGGAGCGAAGGTGGATATAGGCTCTACCGTCAGGCCGAGATCGACAGCTCCAGTTCATTCCGAAGGCACAAGAACTCGGCTTTTCCCTTCAGGAGATACGCGAACTTCTGATCATCTCGAACGAAGAAACCGAAGTAGGACTCTCTCTAGGATAGGCTTTACAAACGGTGCGCCGCTTTCTCTCCATCACGTTGTTGGTGTGCTTTCTCCTGCCTTCCCTTGGGGCATCGCTTCTTGGGACCACAGAAGCGAACCTGCCCGTGTGCTGCCGGGCGAAAGGGAAACATCACTGCATGATGATGGCCGCCGAGACGAGTTCGAGGCATGGCATCACAGTCGCCACCGTTCGGGAGAGATGCCCGGCATTCCCCAAGGCGACCGCGTGGAGCAGTTCGCAGCCAGGCACAGCGCAAGAGGCCCACTCCGGTGTCGCAGAGGTCGTGGCCCATCCCAACGCCGTTCTCCAAACCGAAGCGAGATACCGAATTGCATGGAGCCGTTCCCGCCAGAAGCGTGGACCTCCTTCGCTCGTTTGCTAATCCCGCCCGGACTCCCAACGACAGAAAAGTAACAAAGCCCTGTACGGGAGTGTGTCCCTTCCACGTTCGATAGCAAGCCTTAAACAAGTGGCGCGGAGTCCTCTTTCTATGCGAAAGCTCGCATGGTGCTACCTTTTTGTTCTCTTATGTCCTGGTTCTTTTGTCTCGGCTCAGATCTTCGGCCGCGTGCAAGGGATCGTTCACGATCCGCAGCATCGTCCGGTCAACGGAGCGACCGTCGACCTGCGGGCGGCGGGTTCGCAATCCATACAGACGACGACAACCGGCCCAAACGGAGACTTCCTTTTGGCCGCCGTGCCGCTCGGCGACTACATCGTCACCGTTACGATTGCAGGGTTTTATCCGCTTGCGGAGAACCTTAGCTTGACCTCCGCCATCTCGCCGCTGCTGCACTTCGAGCTGCAACTCGCCAAGGTGAACGAGACGGTGACGGTAACGAGCGAAGCGTCGGTCGCCAACGTCGATTCCGTCACGCCGACGACAACGGTTAATCGGGTCGAGATTGCTCGGACGCCCGGAGCCGACCGGACCAACAGCCTTCAGATGGTCACGGACTTCGTTCCGGGAGCTTATGTGACGCACGACATGCTCCACATACGCGGCGGCCACCAGGTGAGCTGGGAGATCGATGGAGTGCAGATTCCCAACACCAACATCGGCAGCAATCTCGGAGCGCAGATCGATCCCAAAGACATCGACTATCTTGAGACACAGCGCGGCAGCTACAACGCCGAAGTCGGAGACCGGACCTATGGCGTCTTCAACGTGGTTCCACGCACCGGGTTCGACCGAAATCGCGAGGCCGAGGTGGTCCTGAGCGGCGGAAGCTTTGTCCAGATCAACGATCAGATCAACTTCGGCGACCACACACAGAGGTTCGCCTACTATGCAAGCGCTAACGGAAATCGCAGTGACTATGGACTCTCCCCTCCCGTCGAAGTCTTACATCACGACGCCGCGAATGGGTACGGAGGCTTCGCTTCCTTGCTCTACAATCGAACGCCCAAGGACCAGTTTCGGCTCGTGACGCAGCTCCGCACGGACTACTTTCAGATCCCCTACGACCCCAACCCGAACAGCCCGGAGAACCAGCAGTACAACTCCAGCGGCCTCAGAGACGGCCAGCACGAGACAGATGGCCTATCGGCCTTCACCTGGGGGCACACCTTTGGAGCGTCGCTCCTGATGCAGCTCTCGCCCTTCTACCACTACAACCGCGCAAATTATGAGCCAAACGTCGCCGACTTCCCCGTAGCAACGACCTCAGACCGCAGTTCGCACTACGGCGGATTGCAGACCTCCGTCACCGGGCAGGTCGCGCGAAACACTCTCCAGGCGGGCTTGTATGCCTTCGGTCAGCACGACAGCTATACCTTCGGTTCCATCTTCAATGACGGCAGCGCGCAGAACTTTCAGAGCAACGACGGGGCGGTCGGCGGTCTGGTCGAGGAGTACCTTTCCGACAGCTTCAAGGCGACGGAATGGCTAACCATAATCGGTGGCCTGCGCGAGTCGCACTTCACCGGCTCTTTCACTGAAAACGCAACGAGCCCGCGCATCGGCCTTGCGATCCAGTTGCCGAAGCTAAACTGGGTGTTTCGCGGTTTTTATGGCCGCTTCTATCAGCCGCCTCCGCTGCTGAGTGTCTCGGGGCCGATCGCGGCCTACGCCGACAGCCAGAACACCGGCTTTCTTCCGCTTCATGGAGAGCGGGACGAGGAACACCAGTTCGGGGTGCAGATTCCGCTTCGCGGATGGTTGCTCGATGCCGACACCTTCCAGACCAGGGCAAACAATTTTCTCGACCACTCGAATCTCGGGGAGTCGAGCATCTACTATCCGGTTTCCATCGATGGAGCGCTCATTCAGGGCTGGGAGCTAACGCTCAACTCACCGCGTGGCTGGCGGTTTGGGCAGGCTCACCTCGCCTACTCCAATCAGATTGCAAAACAGCGCGGGGCCTTCACGGGCGGCCTCGTCTGTGTTCCCATCGCTTCGCCGGGATGCGATGCGAGCTTCACGTATACACCGCTCGACCACGACCAGCGGAACACGCTCAACGTTGGCTACAACGCACCTCTGCCGCGAAAAATCACGGCATCAGCCGACGTTTCCTATGGCTCAGGCTTTCACAACGGCTCTCCCAACGTCCTTTACCCCGGAGACTACTTGCCTCACCACATCACTTTCGACCTTTCCGCAAGCAAGACGATTCGAGAGAGTACGACCCTCTCAGTAAACGTCCTGAACGTACAGAACCGGCGCGTCCTGCTCGACAACAGCCTCACCTTCGGAGGCTTTCACTACAACGACCCGAGGGAGATCTATGGAGAGATTAAGTTTCGCTTTCACTACTGACGCGCTGCGCCTTTCAGACGGCTTAGCGTGCCAAAAGGGTCCCTTTCTGAAGGGACCCATCGAGCCACCGATAACTTCGTTTATGCAGGTCTCACCGTGCCCTTTGGGTTGACCCAACGGTCAATCGGAAGTCTTCTTGACCTGGTGGATACGCAGCCGCAGCAACTCTGTCGCAGCCGCGCATCCTGTGAAAGGCCAGGGTAGGCGGTCGGCACGAACTGCATCCATTGCTCGAAGAGTTCTTGCCAGGGCGGCCTCCGTCGTCTTCAGGCCTTCCGTGGTCGGCTCCCCAAAGGGAGCGTTCGGATCGCGTGGCAATGGAGACCGCATCGAAGGTCGCGCAGTTCATGGCCGGACACTCCAACACCAAGACCACCGGTCTCTATGACTGGCGAAACGATGACATCAATCTCAGCGAAGTTGAGCGCATCGGGATTTAAGCTCAACCTATAATCCCTAGCATGCGAAGATTTTTGGAGAATCTGGAGCTCATCCTTACTGGTGCCGGGGTCGCGGTGGTTGCGATCTTTTTCGCGCTCTTCAGAGATATTGCTCCATGGAAGGCGGCGGCACTCTCCGCGCTTGCCGTAGGCGTGCTCCATGGAATCATCTTCTTTGCGGTGCGTTCGGCGCAACGTCAGGCACGGAATAAGGCCGTTACCGCGATTCGGCATACGCTCGACGATCTCGTACGCAACAAACTCCAAGTGGTGCTTTTCGCCACCGAAATTAAGAATGAGGATTGGCGTCCTGCCGCTCAACGGGCGGTACAAGAGATCCAGCTCAGCCTCAACCGAATTGAAGCCGAGGCTCTAACGGCCACAAAGGCCAGCTAGGCCCAACTTTTAGTCCCTTACGCGGGGGGCAGCATCTCTGCAGGCTCGCCGTGCAGGATAGAGGACATTCTCTATACATCAAGCGATTGTTCACGCATGATAATGTCCTTTATCATGCTTGAAAAAGATGAGGGTGGGTGTTGACGGCTCCGACCGCTCGATAACAAGGATTGACATCTTCTGTTATCCCACCCAGCATGAAGGCTGGAGGTGCTTGCCCATGAACGTCTCTTTGACCCCGGAGCTGGACCAGTTTGTTGTGACCAAGGTCGCATCAGGGCGCTACACCTCGGCTAGCGAGGTGGTCCGCGAAGCCCTTCGACTGCTTGAAGAGCGTGACCAGGCGCGCAGCGCACAGTTGGGAGCCTTTAACGAAGAGCTCTCGAAAAGGCTCCAATCGCTAGATCGAGGAGAGCATGTCGAGCCGGCAGCGGCTAAGGCACGGATTGCACGGAAGTCCGAGGAGCGGAGACGCCCTCGCGGATGAGCCAGTATCTCCTTGCCCGGGCAGCCGAATCCGACCTGGATTCCATCTGGGAGTACATCGCACGGGACAGCATGGACGCAGCAGACCGCTGGATTGCGAAGCTGTTCGAGGCATTCGAGGTCCTGGCAGCCAACCCTGCCATCGGTCACACGCGCGAAGACCTCACAGCCCTCCCGGTGTTGTTTTGGCCCTTGGGTTCGTACCTGATCCTGTATCGAAGGCAGCCGGAGCGGATCGAGATCGTGGCCGTAACCCAAGGGGCGCGCGACATCCCGTCGTTCCTTGAGCACCGCAAACCCGAGGGCAAAGACTCATGACCGCCGAAGCATTGGCTCTCCGCGCGCACGCGGCTCCTCTGCCGTCGATCTTTACGTCGCGTCCAGAAGCACGTACGCGGATGCGAGATTTCTTTAGCTCGCATATCCGAAACCCCAACACCCGTCGCGCTTACATGGAGGCGGTGCGTCAGTTCTCCGCCTTCTGTGCCGAGCTTGGCATCCTGGATCTCGCGCAGGTCAAGCCGGTGCATGTGGCGGCGTTTGTGGAGGCGCAGCTCAAGCTCCACTCCAAACCCACGGTGAAGCAGCGGCTGGCCGCTCTGCGTATGCTCTTTGATTGGATGGTGATCGGCCAGGTTCTGCCCGCTAATCCCGCTCATGCGGTGCGCGGACCGAGGCATTCCCAGAGACGCGGTAAGACGCCGGTGTTGCAGGCCGACGAGGCTAGAACACTCATCGATTCGATCGATGTCACTTCCCTTCCCGGCCTGCGGGACCGGGCTCTGATCGGTCTGATGGTTTACACCTTCGCTCGCGTGGGAGCGGCGATCTCCATGAAGATCGAGGACTTCTTTGTGCAGGGCCGGCGCGGTTGGGTCCGGCTTCATGAGAAGGGCGGCAAGGAGCACGAGATGCCGACGCACCACAATCTCGACCGCTACTTAGACGAGTACATCCGAGCGGCCGGCATCGCCGAGGATCGCAAAGGACCGCTCTTCCGCACGGTGCGGGGCCGATCGGGCGAGCTGACCAGCAATTACCTGCTCCAGCCCGATGTCTGGAGGATGATTCGAAGACGGGCGCTCGCAGCGGGAATAAAGACCGAGATCGGCTGTCACACCTTCCGAGCGACCGGGATCACGGCCTATCTGAAAAACGGTGGCAGATTGGAGATCGCACAGCAGATGGCGGCGCACGAATCGGCCAGGACAACAGGCCTTTACGATCGGCGCGATGACGAGATTTCACTCGATGAGGTCGAGCGCATTGGAATCTAATTTCAACCCATCCACGCAGGCAGTCAGGTGTGAACTTTCCGATGTACATCCCCACCCAACGCTTCCTCATCCACCTAAGAGAACCGAAACGAGGAAGCAGCCGATGTCCGAGCACCACGACACCCCTAAAGCTCACGAACCGCACGCCCTCCACGAAGAGCACGCCAAGGGTCCTCACAATCCCAAAGAGATCAACCCCAAGATGGCCTCCGACATCGCCTACTGGTCGAAAGAGTTTGGCGTCACCGGCGACCAGCTCCACGAAGCCATCCGCAGCCATGGAACCCACGTTGAAAAGATCCGTGCCGCCCTTCACCCGCACAAAGGTGCCTGAGGCCGCTGTCTCGGCCTCAACAGTGCTGAAGGCCGGAGCAGCTTTCGGAGACAAGCCTCAATATAACGTCGTTTGTGACGTGGTTACGAATGCCCGAAGCGGAGACGCGCTTTCGAATGATGCAAGTGGACGACCTTGGATATCCCCAGAGGCGGCGATTAACAAACTACTTCTTCGACGGTGCGATCGCGTCCTTGGCTGCCTTTGCGACACGGAACTTTACCGCCGTCTTGGCTTTGATCTTGATCGATTCACCCGTTTGAGGATTTCTACCCATGCGCGCCGCACGCTCAGCCTTCACCAGCTTGCCAAGTCCAGGGATGGTGAACTGCCCATTGCTCTTTGTTTCCTGAATGGCGGTCTGAGCCAAGATATCGAAAAAGCTCGCCGACTGCTTCGTCGTGAGCTCCATCCTCTCTGCTATCAGACGCACGAGCTCTGTCTTGCTCATCTTCTTCGCTGTAACCGCCTTGGCTGGAGATGCCGAGATTGCAGGGGCAGCTGCCTTTTTCGCGGCTGCCTTCGGAGTTGGAGCTTTCTTCGTTGCCATGAACACCTCTTAGATCGTTCTCGTTCTTGCTTCAATCCGTATCAGAAATCAGGTAAACCGATCTGGAACCGTTGTCGATCACGTCCTCCAAGAGCACACCAGGATCTGGCTAGCCGGCCCGCTTTGCTTCCGCGTTCACCTGCTTTGAGATGATGCTCAACTTCTTGTCTGCAGCCTTCTCCTCGGCTAATGTCTGATCCAGAAGGGCGGCGATCTCACCCTGCCCAAGTAACTTCGCGAACTCTCGCGCAGAACCGTAACCAGCCATCTCGTAGTGCTCGATCCGCTGCGATGCGGAGATCAGAGCCGCATCACGCACATTGCCTTTCTCGGTATCAGCGAGGACCTCGGAACCCTCTTCGAGGACTCCCTTCATCCCAACACAGAGCTTGCCAGTAGACTTTTTCCCCAGCGTACCGAAGATCTGGTCTAGGCGCGCGACCTGGCCCTTCGTCTCCTCGAGGTGGGTGAGGATTGCCTCCTTCAATTCAGGTGTACTCGCCCCCTTCGCGATCTTTGGCAAGGCTCGCGTGATCTGCTTCTCGGCGGAGTAAAGATCCCTCAGTTCATCGATCAAGAGCTCTTCCATCGTGTTTACGCTCATAACAACCTCTTTCGGTCTTGTTAGTTAGTGTGATGATCTGTGAGGGTCATTCTACTTGTTCAGAGTTCGTGACCACGGTGCACCGGCCAAAGGAACCAGTCGTTGTTCCCTTTCGGCATGGGCCAGCCTGTGCCCAGCCCTCAGCAGTCCGTGAAAATGCGCCTTCTTTGGATTGAGTCACCATTAGGCTGCCATGAGGGCAGAAGGAAGCGGCATCCTCCAAAATCACCTTTCACCCGTTGCAGGCATGCCACGATCGGCTTCAGGATGCTGCCATCTCGGTGAGCACTTCGCCTCTCGTGTTGCTCCGCTTGCAAGCACAGTGGCCCCAGGACTAACGAGCAAAGCTGGCGCTAATCTGTTCCATCCTCCAGATCGGGCCGCCCTGGTATAACTGTCCCTCCTCGCGGACGAAGGCAGGAGGATTCCCGGCCATAATCCAGATGTGGTAATCGGCTGGTTCCTTGCCGATCATGGGGGCGATCACGCCTGTCATTCCACCCAGCTCAACATGGACCGTGAAGTCGGTAGCCTTTCGCCGCATCCCGCCAACCGTAAAGACAAGGCTCCCCGTCGGTTTGATCGAGAGGTGGACCAACCGAGGTTTGGCGCCTGGAGCAACATATGAAATGTTCGTCTCTGGGGTTGACGGAAGGAGGTTGAGCAGCAGATTCGGAGGCAGTCCGTTAGAAACGTCCGGTGGAAGCTCCAAATGCTCCCCCTTACCTTTCGTCCTCGGCACGTGAGGTGATCTGCCCTGTCACGCCATCAATGAGAACGTCGATAGGCTTCGGAAACGAGGGACCATGCTGGATATGGTGATCACTGACCAGCCGGAAAGTGTGACGTTGCGTAAACACCGTAAGGTCCTCGTCCCTCGAACCGTCTCGGAAGCGGAAGACAAGCCTGGAGGTGACTTCATCGCCGCGAACGGTCTGTGTCACCTCCCCCGTGGCGATCGTAGAGCCGTCCAGCGTCTTGAGCGCGAGAAAGCCATGAGCAGAGCCCTGAGGATAGCGGACGCGAATCGGTTCGGCATGGGCCAGAACGGAGAGAGCGGAAACAAGAAGAGACATCGCGCCGATAAGGCGGCAGTACATCGCGAGCTGTCGTCCCTTCTTCAAAGCGCCTCTCCTCCATACACGCCCAAGTTTATATCTGTCGCGATCCAGCCCTCTTTCCACGGAGCCGTGCGCCCTCCATCAAAGGAAATTCCATTCACGCGTGCATCGCCCCCAGCGTCGAAGAGGAGTCCCCAAGTGTCCGCGAAAGCGTCTTCCCTGCCCTCGGCGACGGCTCGCTCATGACGTGCCAACTCCAACATTTCCGTATCAGCGTCGTCCCAGCCACACCGCCAGCAATGGTGCGCCGCGTTCGAGTCGGGAATTGCGGTAAGACGCGCCCGGAATCCCGCCGCATACTCGCCAGAGTCCCAATCCCTCAGGGCTGCCAATCCAGAATGGATCATGAAGTGCCTTCCCTTTTTGTCCAGCTCCAGGCCGCATTGTGGCGCGAGCGATGTAGCGGTACACCATCACTCGATCCACACCAAACTCCCGAGCAAGAGCTGTCTTCCCTTCGCCTTGAGCCCGGCGGCGGTTCAGCTCCGCAGCGCGTTCCGCCGGAAGGAGGTGCTTGCGACCCTTGTACGCGCCAGCGCGCTTCGCGAGCTCGATTCCCTCTTTTACGCTCCCGGATCAGCTCGCGTTCAAACTGCGCGAAGGCTCCCATAACACTCAGGAGCAGATTCGCCATCGGTGAGTCCTCACCCGTAAAGGATAGGCTCTCTTTAAGGAACTGCACCTGCACCCCGCGCTCAGTGCGGCCGAGGACCAGCTTTCGCAAATCGTCGAGTTTCGGCCTAGCCGGTCCATTGAGTGGCAGATCACCGTGTCGCCTGGGCGCACGAAAGCTAACATCGCCATGAGCTGAGGCCGGTTCACATCCTTACCTGAACCTTTGTCGAGGAACGTGCGGTCGAGCTCCAACCCTTCGAGCTGCCTGTTCAGTCATTCACCCACCCGAAGTTTTCAGACGATGAAGGCGGCCGCTGCTACGCTCAAGGGTTTCGAAGTCATGCGCATGATCCGCCGAGGACACTGCCTCACGTGTAGGCCTCGTGTCGAGGACGAGGTCCGTATCCGAAAACGCGGCAATACTCAATAACGCAGTTCGGTACTATCATCCGGAGTTGTGGCCTCTCTGTAATTCATCTTGAGGCGGGATTCTGGAATGGCTATCTCAGTGAAGCTACCGATGCCAAGCGTTGTGCAGAGGTCCTGGTCGGCGTGAAACTTCGCTTCTCCACAACCTCACCGTCTACATGACAGGGGGCAAGCAGAACGTAAGATCCCGACAGTATCTTGGCGACACAGTTCTTGCCTGCTCTCTTCGCCTCGTACATGGCAGCATCGGCCTGCGCCAGCAAGTCTTGCCAAGTGGCTGTCGCCTGACCCTTGGCAGCGACTCCAATGCTAACTGTAATCGGGCCAGATGGACAAAGCTCATCCGCTAGCGCGGCTTGTATACGCTTCGCCAAGCTGCTGGCTTCAAGCAGCGACGCCTCGGGTAACATGACGCCGAATTCCTCACCTCCTATACGAGCGGCCACTTCCCCCGCTCGTACGAGGCCACGAAGAACGCGGCCGACGATCCGCAGGGCATCATCGCCAGCAGCATGGCCGTAGCTGTCATTGCGTTTCTTGAAGTCGTCGATGTCAAGTACCAAAAGGGCGAGTGAACGGTTCTTCCGCTCAGTAAGCGCATATTCCCTATCCGTGCGATCTTCAAACGTACCGCGACTGTAGAGTCCGGTGAGGGCATCTGTTCGGGCAACCTGCTGCAAGTTCCTGTTAGCTGCCTTTAGATGCTCTCGTTGGCGGAACTCTTCAGTCACATCAATGTCCATTCCACCTAGCAACCTCTCGCCACATACTCCTTCAACGGCGAACTTGATGGATCGAAGGATGTACTCACCTCTGTCCGGTAGCACGATGGTCAAGTAGGACTCAATTGCCTGACCTGATTCCATCACCTGCCGTTCTACATCTATGAAGATGTCTGAGACCGCCTGTGGCAGAACTTTACTAGCCGTCTTGCCGACCCACAACTCTTGATCGATTCCATAGAAGGCCGCAAACGCGTGATTGTAACTGACGTACTCGCCGCAAATTCTTTTGATATATGCGTGGTGCGGGCTGTTGGCGTGGAAGGAGCGTAGGAGCGTACGACTCGCCTCCAGTTCATCCATCGCAGCTTGTGTCTCAGCCAGAACGCGTTCGAGCTCTTTGGCTCGTGCTAGATCTGCGCGTGTGTGAAGCGAGATCCCGGCGAGCTCCTGTTGCTCGTTTTCACCACTGCTTCGTGACAGTCGGAAGGCCTCTTTGACCTCATCTCGTCCTTGCACCATTTAGAAGCACCTCACCCGCAGCAACGAACTTGTGGGAACAA
>JAABUH010001515.1_pt1 | contig 25454 bp, 28 predicted proteins | sample 5559121 | NCBI WGS metagenome assembly JAABUH01 (sample SAMN10711871, study PRJNA513364) | rock metagenome | isolation source: Antarctica rocks | place: Antarctica: Victoria Land, Battleship Promontory nord | collected 2015-12-28
GAGCGGGGGAAGGGGGGAGGGGGGGAGGAAGGGAAGGGGGGCAAATGAACGGCAAGGGGAAGTACCGGGTCAGTACCGAAATTAGTAATTGAAAAGTGGGTGAGGCAACTCACCTGGGTTTGAGCAAAACTCCTCGTGCCATGGTTCTTGGTGAGCCTTAGCAGCCAGATCCGCATGTAGACAGTCTTCGTGTGTCTTGTTGAGGTACCCAGCGTTGTCCGGACCAACGAATTCGTTCGTATCCCCTCCACAGAAGATCCCATCGGTCGGATCGGTATTGGGCTTCAATACACCGGATGGGGCGACATACTCAAACCATCTGAGAGTCGATCAGCATCTACACTTACTGTGAACTAGAAGGGAGTGACATGACTCACCTTCGCCTTGCCGCGAGTACTCGTTCCCGGGACATGACCCCCTTTACATGTACGACACCTTTCGTCTCGAGTTCATGACGGATCTCTTCATCCGATGCGGATGCAGGGATAGGTTCTAGCCATCCCAAACTCCTTGAATTGATGGTTCCGATGTTTGAGCCAAGGTTGATATCGGCGAGGTTATATTCTACGCACGGCAGAGGTATTTGTCAGTGGCGCTCAAACTAGGTCGGAGATGCCTGGTAGGTTTTTAACTCACTAGGGTTAACATATTCCGGAGCTTCTCGCTGGACAGCTGCGATGTCTGGCATTATGGTTCTACTTTATGGGAAAGTGGATGCTTCAGATGCGGGCCGCGAAGTAACGATGTAGATGGGAAAAGGTGATCCTCAGGAATAAAATGGTGGCGATCTATCAAGGTAGAACGTTGTGTTCCCTGGCCGGTACCCCATTTCCCCGGGTCTTTCCCGGCCCAGTCTTCGACGGCTTTCTTCCGGAGAAAGTGGAGCGAGGTTCAGGTGAATAGCCGTTCGTTACCGGGGAGATGTTGAGTTACTGAGTAAGATGGCTTCCCATGCCCCCCTCATTTGAAGCAAATAACAAAGCTCTCTCCCTCTTCTTGGAACGAGTGAAATACGTCTTTGAACATTCATCCAGTAAACTTACTGATCGAAAGATGCTCCCGGTTCTCATCGGTTTGTGCGTCATTACTTCCCGTAAAATCGAAGCAATCCTATCGTAGAGTTCTGAGGAGTTGTTCTCAGGTTCGTGACGTCGCCACAGCATCCTACGAATCGATCACACGTAAAGTGTCGGGTCGATACGCGCTCGTTGGTGGCTTGGCGATCCTCTCGTCCTCCCTCGACTTGCTGTGAAAGTCAAGCCTGAGTTACGGCCACATGTCGCGTTTATCGAGGATGGACCTACGCCGATGGAGAAGAACGGGGTGTTCACGGTGAACACCATCAAGGCCAAGACCGATTTAGCCATGAATTGTCAGTCGACTAGGTCGTTCCATCGTGTAGAGTATGTATGCTGAGATTCGTCACTCCGCTGGAGAAGATGGTGGAGGATACCCTGGAGAGGTATATCGATATCGGTGTTCTCGCCAGATAAGCAGGCTATCGGAGATCACATAGACATCGAAACCTCTCTCACTCGGATTTTGGTGGCCGCCGCATAGCGCTATGATGAAGCGTTGTTCTTTGGAGATGGGATCCGCAGCTGGCTTGCTAGAGCAATGAGAAACGAGCACACAATTCTTCGTCGATCTATTCATACGATCATCACGACACGTGCACCAGCCCGAAATCTCCATTAGATTTCACAAACGCTTCGTCACTTTTCCTATCCACGGCTATCTCCAGCCAGGATGGTAGCGATTATCACAGCCTTGATCGTCTCTCTCTTGGCCATAGCTGTAGTCGCTACTCCCATCACCAATGATGATGCTCAACTCCCCCTGTCCAGCCTGCTCTCCTCGTCACTTGGAGGTGAACATACCATCCATCCGTCGATCCTTACGGCACTTGAGCGATATCCCGATGACCCCGTCGACGCTCTACTCGCCGTTAAGCCTGACCTCGCCGAGATGATGGGGGAGCCGAGATTGTTGAGGATCTTTGGCGAGGAGCCGAGAGAAGCTATCTGGATGACCGAGGGGGATAAGCTCCGTCTACGAAGGGAAGGAAAGAAGTTCATGGATCTCACCGAGAGTCGAGACCTTCTAAGCGAATATCTCATCGCTGGACAAGCCCGTAAGCCTCGCTGCTTCCCCCTGACAACGTTCAAGTTGACAGACCCTAGACACCCCCAACATCACACACCAACGCTACATCCGTCCGATCTTCCGCGATCTCTCCATCTCAAACATGCACTCCATTCTCCAAGACGCCACATCATTTTACAACCGTTACTACTATGCTGAAACAGGTGTCCAATCCTCTCGTTGGCTACACGATCAAATCGCCTCAATCATCGCCAACTCCCCTTTATCCACCTACATCTCTCTCGAATTCCATACCCATCGTTTCCCACAATCATCCATCATCGCTCGATTCGAACCTCCCATCCGAAACGCTTCCCTACCACTCACAATCATCGGAGCTCATCAAGATTCAGCGAATTATCTGTTTCCTTTACTACCTGCTCCAGGAGCGGATGATGATATGTCCGGTTCGACTTCTATCCTCGAGGCTTTCAGGGCGTTGGCTGGGAGGGGGTATATACCTGAGAGAGGTCCTGTGGAATTTCATTGGTATGCTGCGGAAGAGGCTGGGTTGTTGGGTAGTTTGGAGGTTGTGGGTTACAAGAAAGGGTTGGGTGCGAAGGTCGGGGCGATGATGGAGTTTGTAAGTTGAATCTCCACTCTCTCTCCATCACCCCCCCGTCCCTCTCTCTGTCCTCTTATTCATGATTGGATCGGTGTTATATGTTGGAACGCTGATGATGATTTGGGGAGTAGGATATGACCGCCTTCGTGGCTAGGAACACCACTCCAGCCATCGTCTTCATCGACACCGACGCAGATGATACACTCACCAACTGGGCGGTAAAGCTCGCGAACGAGTATTGCGACATCCCAGCGAAAATATCCAACCTAAAGTGAGTGGTCCTTCTCCACATCCAGGGCGGTTCTTCTTCTCGACATCCCAGGGTGGAGTATTTAGGGTCCCTCTCGTGCTGATATAGCCCCTCTTCTTCATCATCAGTATGAGCGGTGCTGGATCCGATTACATGTCGTGGACATACGCCGGTTACCCAGCATGTTTCGCTTCGGAAGGTGATCCGGCGCATGACGGTTTCCCCGGTGATTACGATCATTACGTACATACAGTGAAGGATAGGATGGATGTTGATGACGAGACTGGAGTCTTCTCCCTTGAGGTGAGTGATGTCCTTCCTTATCCGAACCCCATAGTGTAGAGGGGGAGAGATAGGGTACTGATGGAATGTCTCCCGTAGCATATGAAGGAGTTCTCGAAGCTGGCAGTGGCTTTTGCGGTAGAGCAGGCTGGTTGGAGTTTGAAACATACTAAGGGGGAGGATAACGGGAGGATGGCTTGGTAACGGAGTATAGCGAGTGTTCTTGGTCAAAAGGGTAATCGCGTACTGTACTCGAGTACGGATCGCGAGGATATTCATTTCGGGTACCTAGGAGGAAAATCATTTCGGGTACCTAGGAGGACATCCATTATTGCGGCTGCTTGATGCTTTGAGTACGGTGCTAGGTGTGGCTAGTCCATGCGAATGTTGTCGAAGTCCGAGCGTTATAGCTTCGACGAATTTCGTGAAGATCTTTCCTAGCGCAATAGTGTAGAATCGAACCAAACACTATGAACAAGCATTGCCTGAGGATGTGGCCTCCGAGTGTCAATGAGGTCAACCTGATAAAGGACGGGCAGATCACGAAGCAACCCTTCGAACAGTGCTCGACAATAACTGTGATCGAAAGCGAAGAACCCGCACCGAGTCTGAATGAACGGTGTAAGCCCTTGGCAGTTGGCCCTAACAATGCTGAGTGCACGCCTTCCCACCGTTCTGCATCGCATCATCTTCTTCGACCTCTGCTTCTCTTACTCTCTCTACTGGGTCAAACCACCATTGTCGTAGCTCGCCGATCCGCCTTTCTGTCCCTCTGCAGACGCACGCTCACGATCACCTCCTAAGACACATCAGCACATGTAAAAAATAAAGAGGCTTTTAAGATCGAACTCACCAAAGCCATGCTCGCTGCTGAGCCCTACGAACCGAATCCATCAGCTTTGACCCCTCGACCTCAGAGCGGAGGGGAACAAACTAACTAGAATCATCGCTACCGTCCTGCTTCTTGCCATCATGAAGAGAAGGCCTAGCTTGTGATCAGCGCAAAGAAAGATGAAAGGTATGTGTCGGAACCCACTTGTAGGTATTGGTATCCTCTCCAGTACCTTCGGTCCTCATGCTCGAAGTCCCATCGCCGACCTCCTCGAAACCGGTCTCGCGACCACCTTGATTACCGTGAGTACCACCGCCATGCTGAAGAGAAACAAGACGTCAACACGTCTACTTCAAGTGCCCCCGCCCTTCTCCTGAAAAGAGGACTGATAAAAGCGACGGGGAAAGGAGTTATGATTGGCGGAAAAGAGGAGAAAAGAGATGGATGATCTCGATTTTATGGACTGAACTGCCAGACCAGGACTAAAACTCACCTCTTTGAATCGCTTGTCAGGGGTCCCATCGACCTTGAGCTTGGTCTCCGGGTCGGAGCTTCCTGAATCGCCTGAAGACATGTTGTTATTGACTGGTATTGGTTTATTCGGTAGTTGTTTCGGTAGAGAGAATTAATGAGTATGGAGATTTGATCAGAGGGAACGGGAGATGTTGTTTACTCCAGGGTATATAATACGGAATCGTGATGTCACAGCTTGGCAGAGGATCGGGACCCCAATTCCTATTCGATCCCTGTAGAGTGACCCAATCGATCGAAGGACGACGATCGGGTTCAACAGTGAAAACTCTACAACGGGTTCCTGAATGACTTCATCGACTAGCGCTACCAGCAGCTGGGTATCGTCTTGAATCGTTTCTGATAGATATCTGCCCTGCTCCGATCGAACGGTTCCAGCAAACGATGCTTTTCCCAACCCATATCAGCTGGCTTCGTAATGCCACGTATTGGTCTAAAAAGACGGTTTAGTCGGTCATCGCCGTGAAAGTTACACCAACTTCTCACTCTGAAACATGTCAACTCCGCTCGCTCTGCTATCAGAAACCAAGCTGAAGCTCATCCGCGATGTTGCTGAGAAGAGATCCCTCGGAAGGTGGGCGTTGAACTCGATCTGTGCATCATACTGTCAATAGCTGATCGAACCGTCTCAGCTGGGAAAGAGGTTGCCTCTCCCAAGCCCTCTTAGAGCTAAACAACCCCGAATTAACCCCTTTCTTCCTGGACCTTCTCGTTTTCCCTGATGCCAAGCACGGACCATGTCCAGATTACCTTATCTCGCCTACTGATTGGGTCCGAGCGAATCGACCGAGTATGGAAGATTACCCCGCCGGACATGGGAAAGCTTTGTTACAAGACAGCTCGGTGTCGGATCCGTTGAGTCTGGGAATAGCGTGCTTGTTGAGGGGTATGTGGGAGGGTGACAGTGGTGAGGATGGGAAGGTTGGGTGGAGGGAGATGGTGAAGCTGGGTTTCGAATGGGTCGAAGAGTATGCACCCAGGGTAAGCGAAGAGAACCTGTCAAGTCATCGCACAGCGCTGTCCCGAGGGTTCTCATCCGTTCACGGCGCTGATGATTATCAAAGGGGGAAGATGGTTGTTTATCACATCGTACAGCCGAGCTGTCATACTGGGTCGAGTCAGCGTCATTCCCCATCTTAGCCGGAATCTAACACTTCATCCCTTTTCCAGCTTCATCTACATGTTCCCGCCTACAGCTGTCAGGCCGTCCATGCTCTCGTCCAGTGTATCTTGGTTGACCCTCTCATAGGCCTATCACGCTCTCACTTTTCCCTCACATGACCCTGCACATCGACATTACCTATCCTACGCGTACGAACAATGTCGGCTATATAGGAAACACTGTAAGCGGGATCAAGACGGGTTATGGAAACATATAGTCCTGGGCGAGCTGGAGAAGATAGATCCATGGCCTTGGGCGACTGGTGCGTGTCTCTCTCAGCTTGAGCGGGGATCAAGGCTTATGATTTAGGTGTTGGATGGGTCGGCGAGGGGCTTGTGAGGGTACTGGCTACGATCAAGAAATCACCTCTTGCTAGTGAGTTTGGGAAGGAGTGCAAGGATCTACAGATATGGGTCGAGGAGATACTTGACAGTACGAACAAACATGTCGTGAGTCTTCCGGTCTCGTTTTCCTTCTTGATGGCTGATGAGGCTATGTCAGACTCCGTCTGGAATGGTTCGGAATTACGTGGATGAGCCGGATATGTTTGAAGAGTCATGCGGGACTGCCATTCTCGCGGCCGCAGCTTAGTTAGTCCTCTTCCTTTCACAGCTCATCTCTTCCAGCTAACATGAGCCACAACTCTTCTGTTACACACTTTGCTTCCGTCGCTCTACTTGATATCTCGGTCTTTCCTGTGCCCATTTTTACAGTCGACTGGCCCAGATGAAGCTCAACTCCACTTACATCCCCTTCGCTGAACGAGCTCGACAAGCTATCTACGCCAACATCGACGAACAAGGCTACCTACGCCAAGTCTGTGCGATCGACGACGAGAGGAAACGGAGGACTATGAGTCCCGAGGGGCAGAGTATGGTCCTGATGATGGAGGCTGCAGTCAGGGATTGGCAGTTTGCGACATGGTCATGATGCCACTCTGATCAGACTAGGATGACCAGACAGCTGTCGACGGAAGTCTCCCCTTACCTGCGATCCCGTTCGGAAAAGCGGGTTGGCTACCCCTTCAAAAAATCCGGTGGTTCCTCCTATTTCAATGATATATCAACGTGCTTCGATCCATTTCATTTCTCCTGGCCCAAAGATCCATTGTTCCGTTTTTGCTGATATCAATCACTTCACTCCAAGTTACCCACATTTGAGGGACGAGATACTCGAATACCAATCCCGGGATTGTTGACCGAAGACCAGCGGATACTGACTTCCACGACCCATGTCGGAAAAATCCATAGCTGGCGCAGGCCACCAATTGCCCTTTCTCAGCGGGAATAGTCACTTCCAGTCCAATTCTTCGAGACCATCAACCAGGCGCGCTTCGGGGTGTTGAGGGTCGTCCATTGGGAGTCGTTGAATGGGATAAGCCCGCTTTGCGCCATGTTTTCGCAGGTATTAAGGAGGTTAGCTTGATGAAAGAGATGACGAGTCCACCTGGTTACGCAGCAGGACGATTCTTGGACCAAAAAGGGAAGAGCTGATGTATCATTCCCAATCCAAGCATCAAGAAGGAACAAGGATCCCCAATGTGATATGTGATCGGGCGGAAAGGGGTAGTGTGGGCTTCAAATTCTCGACGGAAAAGCCAACAACTGGGGAATCTTTCCCCCCTTTGCGCTCGCTACCTTCTGCCGTTTGGCCGACCATTCCCTCCACGGCGCAGTATGATGCTCCAATCCACATGATCCAACGCTGCTTGAGCCAGGATCGCTCACACAGAATTCCGATGAAGGCCGATTGAGCCCTTCATGCCTATCGTCGGAGCCGAACGAGTCTCGGCACAAGTACCGCTGTGATCCTCATCGGTACCAGCCTCAAATCGGACGGGAACAACCTCGATAACGCCATGCTTTCTCAGCCGAAGCAGTTGCGAGCGAGATGAACGATGTCGTCGTCATCCACTGGGATTTATGCGGATATGAGGCTTTATCGATGGGCAAAAAGAGGCGAGGGGAGATGCGGGACGAACGCGGGATACCTAGCTATGGGGTCGAAAAGCGAGCCAGCCACAATAGATGCCGAGATAATGACGATCTGGAACATGGTAAATCCTCGTCGTAATAGGAAACGTTGAGGGTGTTAGAAGACCGTTGGCGAGTGAGAAGAAGGATTCGAACATGTGGAGACTTTCGATGATGGTGCCTGTGTCGATTTTGTTCGACGTAATGAAGCAGGAAAGATACATAGCTCTGGGACATTGAGAAGTGTCGATGACGACTCTCTCGTGCGCGCGTTATCGAAGCACTCGTGGTTCTCTCTCTTGGATCCCTTGATGCCCACACGTCCTGCTATGCAGTCCACACATTCACCCGTCATGTAGCATAGACGCCTTTCTCTCTCCTCCGCATGTGATCGACTCCTCAAAGACCCTCTCAGCCATGTCGAATACCTTCTCCGACCTTGTCCAAGCCATCAAGGCAGGCGAACATAACCCCCATTCCGCAGCAGAACAAATCTACGAACTATTGAGCGAACCCGAACGACTCTGGCTCCTGGACGGGGATGTCTCACCAGGCAAACTCGCCGGAGACTTCCTGCGAGGGATGTATAATCATGCTCCGTACCGTGCTGCAGAGATCAGCCGGTTGGGGATACCTGGGATCAGATTCGCGGATGGACCTAGGGGGAGTTTGTTGGGTATGGGGGAGTCGACGGCTTTTCCTTGCTCCTCAACGCGAGCTGCGAGTTGGAACGCGGAGCTGGAGAGACAAGTGGTTAGTCCGGATCGTTGCCAGGCAAGAGGAACTACTGAGTGAGGGATTGTATAGGGAAGAGCAATGGGTATCGAATCCCGAGCTAGGGGAGCCAATTACTCCGCAGGGGTATGCGTCAACCTCGCTCGACATCCAGCTTGGGGAAGAGCACAAGAATCGTACGGGGAAGATCCATTAATCCTCGGCAGTATGGGAACGGCACTCACCCTCGGTATTCGAGAAAACGCGATGGCCTGCGTGAAGCATTTCGCCTTGAACTCGATGGAGAATATGCGATTCGAGGTGGACGTCAAAGTCGATGAAGAGACATTACATGAGGTTTACTTGCCGCATTTCAAGCAGTGTCTGGAGGAAGGAGGGGCGGAGAGCTTGATGAGTTCGTATAACTCGGTCAATGGGGAGTATGTCGGGGAGAATAAGGTCTTGCTTCATGAGATGTTAAGGGAGGACTGGAAGATGCCGGATGTGCTGGTGACTTCGGACTTTGTTTGGGGGTTGAGGGATGGACCGAAATCGATCAAGGCGGGGTTGGATATCGAGATGCCTTGGCGTGCGGTTCGAGCGACGTCCCTCGCAAAGGCGTTGAAACGAGGCGATCTGACTTGGGAGGAAGTCAAACGACCGGGACTTCGGATAATGGCAACGCAGTTGACATTCTGCGCGAGGATGGTTGGGACGCCGACACCTAGTGTAGATACCGTCGGTAGCGATCAACATCGAGCTCTTGCGCGACGAGTTGCGACGGAAGGTATGACCCTTCTCAAGAACGACAATGACAAATCAGGTGTCCCCCTCCTTCCACTTCAACGAAAGATACATAAATCGATCGCTGTTGTCGGCAGTCTAGCCGACTCCACGCAGACAGGCGATCAGGGATCTTCCGCAGTCCGGGATAACCATATTATCTCGCCTTTAGCTGGCTTCAAGCAGGACCACGATATCTCGACCACCTACATGGACGGATCAAACATCTCGAACGCCGTGCAAGCCGCGGAGTCGGCTGACGCGGTCTTCCTACTTGTCGGATATACCGCCAAGGAGGAAGGCGAATCGATATTGTGCTCCAATGTTGAGATCAACAGGAGGGTCCTACCAGGTTGGGCATCGACGTTGGGTGTTCACTATATACTCAAGGTCGTCGGAAAGGCATTCGGTCTCTTCGGGATCGACACCGGAGGGGATCGAAAGTCGTTACGACTGCGATCCAACGATGAGAAGTTGATCGAGGCGATCGCGATAGCAGCGGGACACAAGACGATCCTTGGTATCGAGGCTAGTGGAGCGGTGATCCTACCCCCTGAAGCTCGACGAGACTGTGCCGCAATCCTCTGGACTGGGTACCAGGGATGTGAGTTCGGTAATGCCCTGCAGGACGTACTTTGGGGACGAAGCGAGCCCAGCGGGAGATTGCCTTTCGTCATCCCGGAAAACGAGGAAGATCTTCCAGAATGGTCACCTTACTGTCACTTACGACCGATGGTTTGGGTACCGACTTTTGCAGAAGAGGAAGAAGAAGGCAGCGTATCCTTTCGGATTCGGGCTGGGTTATGGAGATGTGCGGATCCTACCTGGGACACTACGTGCTCTACCGCTTACCTCGCGCTTCTTCACCGTCGAGGTGGACGTCGAGAATCACAGTCTGCGGGAGTCAAGCACCGCCGTACAGATATACGCTGGCAGGACGGATGCGGCGGACCGATCGGAGAACGACTACGACCGCGTGTTGATAGGATTCGCGAAAATACTCGTCAACCCGAACGAGAGGTTGACCGTGAAAGTGGCTTGCCGTCTCAACCCGATCGCACATCGAAACTCGGCTACGAAGCGCTGGGAACTGGCTCCGGGACGAATTACGATTTACGCATCTCGATATGAAGGGGACCCGGACAGCGTCAATCGAGTCGTCGAGATTGCAAGTATGGTGATTTGGTGATGCGAGCTGGGTACTCTATAGGCCTTTCGTGACCGGTGGTAATCACTCTTCGGATCGTTCGAAGAGTGAGGTGGTCCGTCACGAAGTTTGACCTCTTCACCACCAAGGGAAAGAATTCACGGAAGGACCTGAATCTCACGGATCGGCGTCTTAGGGTGTGTGTCGTACGAAGTGGAATTAATGATTCTTTCGAGCGAGTCTTTGCCGTAGAGCACAAATTTAAAAAGCATATAGATACATTGTGTCGTCCATGATACAAGAATCACTTCACAGTCCTTCAAATCCCGGAGCGGTCCTCATATACTCCAACCACGAAGCAAGCGGCTCATTAAGTATCTATCAAATCGGCATTGTTGCTCACATTATTGGAACTCACCTTCTGCCTCACCTTCACATCCGCACCTGTGTAGTACCCAAATTCAGGCGTCATCAACAACATATTCTGTCCGCAACAACTCGATCTGAGCCTTCTCATACAAAGCCCCTTTCGCCATAGTCGATTTATACTCTTCATCCGTGACTTGCTTGAACGTAGCTTTGGCCTCTTCCATCGGGAATGTAGCGGAGAACTTATCGACGATCTGTTGAGGGGTATAATATCTCACGCAGCGTAATATTCATTCCCGAGGTAATTCAGTCGGGTTCATGAAGATCGCTTTGACGGGTTTCCCGGTATCTCTCTCGATATCGATCAGGGGTAATTGAGAATTCGCAGGTATCGGTAAGGTGACAGTGCATTTCCCATCATCGTTGGGTGGTGATTCGGTTTACAAGTTGAATTCGGTGATCGCGTTGAGACCCGATGAGGGGTTTTACTTGTACATCCCTGGGACGAAGAATGTCATTGGGAGTGACATTAAATGGATGTATTCGGATACGATGGCTTTTGTATCATAGTGATAGAGTTTATCGAGGGCGCCATTTGTCACTGAGCAAGAGGGGTCGCATACAGGTCAGCGATGGATGGCCGGATAAAGTGAAAGGGTCAAGCCAAAGATAAATGCACGGATTGTGTTGGTTATCTAAAGGGATAGTTGGAGACCCACCTGTTGCCACGGCATAACGGCGCACTTCAATCATACGAGGCCATGGATTCAAGCGCAAAAGACTACGCGAGCGAGAGTATGCTGGAAGCCAGAAGAGGTCTGGCTTGGAGGTTTCCATGTCGACGTCGGGTCCTTGATAGCAAGGGACATCAGCTTGGCGTGCCAGCGGATAAAGCTGAACTTGCCTTGAAACCATCTCGACAGATCAGGTCTTCGCCATCCAGGAGGCGGACGATACTTCATTCAGCATTCTGGTATAGGGAAGTAAGCTGTCGAGGTCGAGACCGGTGAATTATCTTTTGTGTGTGATGCCCAAGTCGATGACAAACGACGGAAGGAACGCGCCGTTCGCCGTCGAGCTTGTCATTGACCAGATACTGCCCCCAGACGACCGCCCCGTCCACGTCTTCATCCCATCCAGGAACTAGGCGAATGGACGAGAAGTGGGAAACCTATACCTCGCCTCAGCTCAACATCGTTTCATTACACCCTGGAAGACTGACCTGAGCAGACCTGGATAACGTCCTGCTTCATAATCACCGGTCCGAACCCATAACACCTGACCTTCCCGGTCAAGCTACTCGCCAAACCTTCGGCATCGGTTCGGCTCATATCGACGACGGAAAGGACACAAGCCCAGATGTCGGAACAGTCGAGCTCGAGGTTGAAGACTGGGTGAGGGGGTTCGAGGTAAGGGACAGTCAGAGGTCCGTCCAACCCGAGGGTTGGTATGTATTCCGCAAGCGGGAGGGAGTTTGCGAAGCTGAAGTCAAAGCTGGGAATGACTGGACCATCGACAATGTGAGATGGTTGGCTGAGTTGAGTGCTTGAGAAGTGTTTGTATACGTTGAGAGGCCTATCGACCGGTCTTGGCGGGTTAAGACCGCGCCCAGAAGGTACTAGACCCCGACTCTCGCTGAACCTTTGACATACCGCGTGGATGGTATTTAGGTGCGGATCACAGACGGATGCGAGGACCGCCATGAAAGCCTCTCGGCATGCGTCAAGGTCGAGAGACCCCACGCCGGGGGGGAGAGATGATTGTTGACTGTCCGATGGCGAAGTATGGGACAAGTGACCGTGAGAGGATGGACTTGTTGGAGTGGTCTTGGTGAATGAATAGCCCGAGGATGCAAGGGCTGTGGTGCTATTGACGCACGTGTCTATCAGCTGAGTACTTCATTTGAGATGATCTTACACACCTTGACTGCCAGTCGGGTGATGTTCTAAATACAGTTTTAGCATACGGGTCACAAGTAGAGTAAGGACTGGCCGATTCTCCAACCTCTCTTTCAGTAACTCGTTCTCTTCTTGCAGGCTCTTCATCAATGACTCCTTATGCTCTCTAGTCCTTTTTTGACTCCTTCGATTCGTTGCTCTACGCTTCCCGAGTTTGTCGTCATCCATATCCGTTGATGAGGATGATTTTCGCCCTCCGATGAGGTTTAGAAGGGACCGGGAAACGGGTAAGGAGGTTCTATCTCCTTGCGACATGACGGGTGGATCACTGTGTCGCTATCCTTTATTTGTTGTTCTCATTCACCGACGTTTGCTATCATCTTGGTATCATGTCCAGATGACCATAATTCATCGTTTGCCAACATGTAATCCTTCCCGCTTTGGGCTGCCTCTTCGTTCGTCCCGCCTCGATCGCTTCCAGGCACCTCTTTCGGAAGCTTCCTACAGTATACAGTCAGCTTTTTCAGGGACCACAGTACTCGAGTACTTCCGCCACCCGGTCACTTTTTGATAAGCTTGTGTCAGAGGAACTACTTGCCGAAATTCTTCGATGGTTCGAAGTCAACCAAAATTTCATCTAGCTAGCCAACTAAGAATCCTGACATTATTTCACCTAGCTAAAGCATTGAGAAATTATGTGGTTCGAGTAGAAAGTGACCGGGTGGCGGAAGTGTTCCTTCCACAGTACACCTGTTGTTTCTCTTGTGCGGATTATGGAAACTGCTCCGTCTGCTCCCTTGACCATCGTTCCAACATCCGCGACGTCTCCCAGTCTTAAAAGACGAAGCTAATCAGAATGTACCGCCATCAACTCCTCTGACCGAAATCAGACTTTTCTTAAGATGCTTTCCTTGCTTCTGCTCCCGCTCGCTTCACTCTGCTTCGTGTCCGCTAACCCCGTCAAGAAGTGGTATAGGGACAGTTTCGGTGCCATGTAAGTCGACTTATCCACCCCATTATATTCTCCTCTGAAGCCGCATTAGCTATTTTCAGACGAAGACGAACGGCTTCGACGGTAATCAGCTTGTCGCTTCGTACACACTACTCGACGGGACTCCAGCTCCAGGTACAGCATCTTGGACTTTCGGTAATGGATGAGCAGGAATCAACGACCCTTCACCATATGAGAACCATGTAAGCTTGACCCCAGCTTTGCTCCTTGTACTGATTTAGATAGCCCAACCATTCTATGGAAGCGGATCGGTGGTCATCTGAGGCAACCAGGTTTTCGCGGTCAACGCGGGCTCGAACACCTTCTCTGTCTTCGACATCGATCCGACCGATCCGGGACGCCCGTCGTTTCAGACGACCTACTATTCGGGCGGAGACTTCCCGACGTCTCTAGCAGCTAGTCCCGATGGTGACCTGCTTTATGTCTTGAACTCTGGCGCCAACAATGGACTCAGGTGCTTTCAAGCTGTATCTAACGAGTGGACGCATCTTCCAGGGTGGGACCTGGGATCGCAAACTGAACCTCACGACTCCACCTCACGGGTGAGTAAAATTGGAGTCTGCTTGGCATACGTAGGCTGATATCCCCCAAAGACCGATCGGAGGTGGACCATCACAGATCCTCTTCTCATCCGACTCCAGTTCTCGCATCGTCCTTGTCCGGGGCGAGCTCCCCAACGACCGGAACAACCCGACCGGACAAATGCAACCAGGATACATCGCCATTTACGCCATCTCGGACAACTACACCCTTGCGACCGAACCAATCAAGACCGCAGCGGTCTTTCCCTTCTCCCTTCAGGAGGATATCGATAACAACGGTGTCTACCTGGTGGCGGACGTCACCACAGGATTTGGTATCTACCAGTCTGGTCCTAACGCTAAGTTGGTTCAAGGAAATATTCCTCTACAAGAAGCGGTAGGTCGAGTATACCTTTCGAATGTATTGGCCGCTGATGTAATCTTGTAGACCTGTTGGGCGGCGCAATCGCCTCTCCCCAAGAGCATGTACGTCGTCGACACCGTGGGGAAAAGCAACATCACCGAGATCTCCGTGAACGCTTCCGACCTTCAGCACGTCTGCCTGTTTCACATAAGGACTCGCTCATACGATCTGTTCAGGGGGACGATCCTCTCTTCTCATTCGCTCGGGACAAACTCTTCAGGAACCGATATCTCGATCTTCTCCGGATCAGGAAACGACCATGCCTACGTCAATGCTCCGGCTTACCATTCGGTTCATACGTACAAGATCTCTGCCCCGGGGCATTTTGAGTTGATCCAGCGGTTTAATTACGCCGATATGCCTCAGGACATAGTGATCAGTGCGGGATTTGCCGTAGTAGGTGACAGTGTGTCCGAGACGAAAGAAGAGCAGGTACAGATGTTCCAGTACACCAGCTTCGACCTTGGACGAAGGAGTAGCTACAGGCTCGGAGTCGTTGAGTATCCAGGAGAAGTCTACGTCTTCCCATCCCGGTGGTAAGGTTTGATCCGTTGGCCCGGGTTCGCCAGCAAAAGCGGGAAGGTACGAATTGATATGCCAGTTGAGTTGACCGGTAGAAAGATGTTGGAAAGGTATCTCCGAAAAAAGTTGGATGTGCAGTGATCAAGGTTTGCTCGGGGAGCGATTTGACACTGGGATCGATTATATCCGTGTAGCCGTATCCAGTCTGGGGAGCTAAAGTCGACATCGAAAGGTCTGACGCAACATTCGAGGAAAAGTAACTAGCCAAAGCTAGTTAGAGTAGGAGAGACAAAAAATAACCGGCTTACGAAGATGGTCCTGGCTCGTCCACAGGTGCATGACACACGTACGACCTCGAATTGCCTCCGAGAATAGCGGTAATATCTGGATCGGAGGCTCAAGAACTCGCTTGTAAAGATCACCATAGGACGGGATTCACCACAACGGAGCTATGCATATTGATTCATCATGTCTCGTACGTGTATTGTCCTGTCCAAAGTGAATTATAGCCTTAAGATCGTTCTCGTGCTACGATCTCGTTCTTCCTGTCCCACGGACATTCACCAGGTCATTGTCCTTGACCTTGTCAACTCAAACCGCGATCATTTCTGCCCGAGAATCCTCTTCATCATCCCTGGACTGAAGGTGGCGGTCGAGTTGCTCAACGTTAAAGGGAAGGTCGAGTTGACGATCGATTCGGAGATGTTGGCGGGGAGGGTACCGTCTGCATAGCGATCAGCCCGAGTCAGACTAATAAATGGACAGACAGTGCTTACTCATGGTGACCGCGAGGCTCTCATAGGCACAAGTCCCATTCAAAATCTCGTTGACGGTCGAGTTGAGCGAGGAAGACATGTTGAAATAGGCGAGGACCTCCTGAGGGGTAATCTGCCCGACGACAGGGTACTCATCCTCGATCACATCCACCGCTGCAAAGATACAGTCGTTGCAAAGGATCGTCGTTGAGATATTCTTAGCGAGATGGATGGCGGTAGTGTTTGTTCCCGAAACGAGACCCTCTAGGTAAGGGAGGGTGAAGTTTGCTCCGAAGTAAGCTGTGAGTTGAGTGAGGAGGGAGGTGACGCAGAAGACTCCGTCGGTGGTGTTGTAAGCGCTTGAGATGGGGATCGGGGCGTTGCCGAGGGTACCGCCGTAGGATTCGTTGGTGTAGTAGTTGGAACTGAGGAGCACGATCAGATGGAATTCCGGATGCGAAGAGGAGAAGAGGCGCTTACGTCTTCAGGCAAAGGAGTTCTCGGACCAATGGGTAAGCACCGAAGGCATCAGTCACGATGGAGGTGTTAAACCCATCCTTCTGGAGATCGGAGGTACAACCGCCGATGATCGTCGTCGCAGCCGCTTGGAGAGTCGCATTGGAGCAAGGTTGGTCATAGCATACCTGACTCATGAAAGTGTCAAGCAATGGGACGATGGAGGTGGTATTTGAAGTCAAAGCTGTGCAACTTCAGCGGCGACACCAACGGAAGTCGATTTATGAGGGTGGACATACCCGGTAACAAATCCTCGAGGGGGAAACATTGGGCGAAGGAACCATTGGTGACGACGGAGATGATCGCCGCCTGACATGGAGCCGAAAAGCTGGAGGGAAGAGGATGATTAGTGTTGAGGCGGTGCAGCTGGAAATTTTGACCCACGACAAGCCAAGGATACTCGATGGGAGCGAGAGCTGAGCAGAGACTGCTGTAGCAGCTGTGGCGACACCGACAAGAGCTGTGGAGAAGCGCATGTCGGATATGGGATCGATAGCTGGCGATAGGAAGAGTAGTAGACGAGCGAGTTCAAGTATATTGGGGGATTACGGCGGCGACGGCAAAAGCGGGAAAAGCGGGAACGGGCTAAGGGAAATGATGTCATTGGGAACCCTGGGAAGAGAAGTATGACGTCAATAGGGTAAGATACGCAGCTATCAATGTCACAGAAGATTTCCGCTGCTCGTCGTGAATCTCTCGAGCATCATAAGAGGCAGAGGCGGTGCTGGGATGCATTTCTACGCTCAACGTACCGGGTTTGTAAGAGGGCGCTTTGGCGGATCGAAAGGCTTGAACACGCGAGATGAAACTGATACAAACCTCGTCAAATCGTAGTCTGCCTTTCCCATGTCTGACCATAGCCCCCTTTCCAATCATGCTCCTCCTTCTCTCGCCTTACTCAACGAGTGGCTCGATGATCAAGGCATCACTCGACATCCCTCCTTGAGGATGGTTCACATGGTCGACGGATCCGGCTGGACGGTGGAAGCGGATCAAGAGGTTGAGATCGGTGCGGTCTGTGCGTTCCTCTATCCCTTTTGGATTGAGCTCTAGCTCATGGTGAAAGTAGTATGCACCGTTCGTAAATCAGCTCTCCTCACTCATCGTACCGCCGCGTTGTCCGAAACTCATCCCCTTCCACCCGATGCAGGACCGAGCGATGGTATCCTCCATCTCGCGTTATGTCTACTACACGAGCTGAGGTTAGGCGTCAACTCGGCTTTATACGGATGGCTACAGATCCTTCCGAGATCTACGATCTTCCTGCCGACCATCTGGAGTGACGAGGATATAGTAGGGGAAGATGGGAAGGAGGGATTGAAGTGGTTGACTGGGACTCGAGCGGAAAGGGAGCTACGGAGGAAGAACGAAGAGGGTTTATCTTTGGTGCGTCCCGCTCACTAATACCATACCTTACCTCCTATACTTCAGGTGGACCTTCGCCAATACTATTCATCTTCCTCCTCATCCCTTGCTCCGACGCCTTCACACCCATCCCCCTCACCCTTCTCCGCCTACCTCTACGCGTTCTCCATGATTTCCACACGAGGCTTCGTCATCGACGCGTACCACCTCATCGGCATGATCCCCTTCTGCGACCTATTCAATCACTCCTCCACTCGCGCTCAGACATCCTTACTCTCCGATGCCTTCGTATGCCCCACCTGCGGATCCCTCCCCGCCTGTAAACATGATCCGTCTTCCAAAACAGGAGTGGTGGAGAGGCTCGAACATCTTCCGGAAACATTTGGTTTGGCGAACCACGTTGATATGCGAGCAGAGAAGAGATTGAGGGCCGGAGAGGAGGTATTTAGCTGTTATGAGGAAGGGACAGGAGATGGGAAGCTTTTGGTCGAATGGGGTTTCATTGGGCGAGAGCAAGCTGGAGATGGGTTGGTTTGGTCGCCTAGGGAGGTGCTCGACGGAAACACCGTGCAGGTATTCATGGAGATCCTTCACAGCGGTCTACTCGAGGAACTCCCTATCGATGAAGCAGGAGAATCGAGTCGGGATCGATTGGTAGGCCCAGCGAGTACGAGCCAATTTGGTCTTTTCAATCTATTTCCTAAAGGTTCGATCTCGATAAACCTGATCGTGGCGCAATACTTGGGTTTCATCGATACTTCGGCGTTGTTGGAGATAGGCGACTTGATATCGAGCATCCTCGAGGCGGTGAGGCAGATCGAATCGGACGAAGCCCTCAATGTCGAAGCGGAGTTACTTGTTCGAGCTATACTCGATCTACTGGATACCCGTCTCAAGGGGATGTATGAACCGGATCTACCGCTCGAGAGGGTTCAATCCATTCGAGAGGTCAGTTGACGGATGACCTTATCCTACTAGACTAAGGCTGATAGAACGTACAGGGCTTACCTGTGACTGCCGAGCAGCAAGGGATGAGTATGGACCTGGCTATCGAGGAGAGGAGCTTGCTACTGCGTGCGAGAGAAAGGTGGCGCGGGCTACTGGTTCTACCGGTCGGATATTGATAACGATTGTCGCGTCGTAAACAGTCGTTATCCAAGTCCAGTTTACTCAGCTTAAAGTCTGTCTCTGACCCTCGATTCGTCTCGCAGTGACGGGGGTTCTACGAATTTCGAAGGGGGTGACGGTGCAGCTTGGATGAGTAAAGAAAGTCGCTCGCTCGGACGCCCACCAATCAACCCGAGACCTGTCATCCCTCGACCCTCAACTGTCAACCGGAGGACCGTCACAGTCAAGCTGATCAACGAGCGGGACGCCCAATTCCCAAAATATCAGTACTTTGCGCATTCATGGCATTTTCTTGTTTGATGGAAGACTACCAAGGCACTACACCATACTGATCGATCAAACCCTTGATTCCCATCCTCTTTCCCCTCAACACACCTCGTAATAAACCTCCCAGCGTTGATCGGATTTGGCGCACCATCTTTCAAACTGGGCCTCAACCCCACCAAAATCCGTCTTCAACCCCTTCTGCATCGATCAAGTGCACCACCATTCCATCACTTTTGAGCACCTTGACCCAATTCCGAACCGTCATGTCATACCCGTTTTACTCGCTCGATAAGCCGGGACTTGAAACATTGGTGGTTTGGGCCAACCTGCAGGAGGGGATTTGTCGATATCCTCAGCGAGCTTACCGTCGATTGTTCCTCGGATAGAGGAAGTTCCGGATGTGATGAAGAGGATTCGAGGGTTAGAGGAGGAGGATTAGAAGAGGAGGGGTACGAGCGAGGCGGTGGAGAAATGGGTTGAGACGACGTTGAGGTTCTAGGCTTTTGTCCAGGCTTCACATTCGGTCATCTTGCCTTGAGCGACGAGGTGATCGTAACGGGCGCCTGAAGATAACGCATGAACTCATGAAGTGACTGGAGTGATCACGGTGTTGTTGATCAATATGTCGAGCCTCCCGAACCGCTTCTCCACCTCGCTAAAAAATCATCTTGATACTCGCCTCATCCGGGCTATTTGAGTTTTTCTCGACAACCTCGCGACGTGTCCCAACAATCCGGCTCCACTCCCCATCACCGCTACGCCATGACCTCTCTGTCCACCGAGCCAATACAAAGAGTTGCCAACGCGCGGGATCACGTTGATGCGCTCCAGCCCGTTGAGGACGAAACCAGCTCCGTTCCTTTGCTTCCCGTCTAGCTTGATTCAATCCCCGCATCTATTACAATACTCCCACCCTTCTCTCAACCGCTCAACAAAGGACCTCAACTGCATCCTGCGACAAACTACCTCAAACAATAAGCTTCGATAAAACAAGACTTTGATAGTCACACTGTGGATAAACCATCCCTAGCTGTCATAGCTACCTTGCACTACTTCAGCTACTTTGAACAGTCCTTCTCTTAACCATACCTTCGTGTACTCTCAAGGAGACTACCTACCCTCATCCCAATCATGTCGTCACCCAGCACGTCCCCATCCATCAAGGTATCGTCAATTTGTGACGGCCCGCCCATCGATCGACTGGCTCTGAAAGGCTGGGAATTGACATGGCCGGACTACATTGCTCCCTGTAGCTCGAGTCCCCTCAAAAACCTCCTTATCAACTCGGAATTCTCCCAGCCGCGATAACTAGCATTTTTCGCCTCCCGATCCCCTCCCCCTAAAAGGGACTTAAACCGAAGGTAAAACTACAAGGTATGATCATCTGCCACCACCATCTTCAAGGATGAGTCCCACCAAACCCTAGAGCGCCCTCAAGATCTGTTTTTGCAGCCCACCACTTCTTCAGGTAGTAATATTCGTCTTGACACGATTCTAGCATCCTTTTTTGCCCACTTTGTCGGTCTCATGTAAGCGATGCGACTATGGGCCTGTAGTCTGGTAGCCAAAACATCCCGTCGGCATCTCAGAGCTTCCCCCATGACTTGATCATCCTCCATGCTCCATGAGACAGGTTCCTGTTGGGGACCTTTGGTGTAAACTTGGACTTTGGCATGTTATCAAGCTAGTGACGGGGTGTCAAAGCCGATTGAATCATTGGAAACAAAGTAATGGATACTCGAAGTGAGGCCAATTCATCATGCAGATATGGTCGGAAAGGGCTTCCGCTAGAAAAGGGCGTAAATTTCACGGACGTCGATACTGCAGACAACTTCTGCCAGTACCTCAATAAAGAAAGAGGAGGAAGGGAATCGACCAGGAGATATGGTTCAGAGCAACAGTTGCCCGAGCCATGCCAAAGTGCTAGGGGGTTAGGCGGGTGAAGGCTCGATTTCCTGGCGCTTCCCCCAAGGTTGGACTTATCCCAGCGCTCAACCGAAGTGCTGGACCCAAGCAGAGATTAGAGAAGTACAACAAGGAGTATTCGCCGGTCCGAAGAGCATCAGAAGGGAAGAGTGGGAAGCAGGAGAACACCTACTGCTATAAAACAGCTGGGGCAATGGTTGCTTGGACCCTGCAGCTCGCATCCTAGGCGGCCAGTCGTTTGTGGCCGCGGTGGGCACTTGAGGGCCAATCTCCTCCGCTCAAAGCTTCCCCAAGGTGAGCCAGATCTATAAGGATCATCCCTAGGGCCCCAGAGCGGCTCCATCCGTTCAGGGACGATATTCTTCGTGCTTTCTATGTAGCCATTGGGCAGAGACCGCTGGAGACATCCATTGGCAGGTATTCAGTCAATCCAAATGCGGTAATTTTAATTAGGGAAGACTTCACTATTTTCGATCGATTTGGCAGCAAGATTCGATAGCGTATCGTCCTGGAAAGATACGGCCGGATAAAATGTCCGTCCGGAGTTGAGACTGAAAGTGTCTGGAAGATATCGGGAACGAGAATCGTGTGGGAGGCGTAGCGAGAAACGTGAGGTTTCGAGTTGACGAATGGGACACCGGTCAAGAAGAAAGAGTCTGGGTATCCTTGCGTTGACAACCAATGAGGCTATCGAATCGAGGAGGGCTGCACCCTGAAATGGGCGATGTACAGAATCCATTTCCTAAGGCGAGCCACGGTTCCCTGAGTGGTACAATTGCTCTTTTACCCTCCTCCTCCGCGACCTCATGAAAATATACCACACCCCTGCACTGACCAGAATTATCAGCGCAATCAGTGCCGGCATCGATTGATTCGGTTGATTGCCTAACCATCCGAAGAAATGATTATCCCAATTATCCCAGGTGCCACCTCGTCCTTGCGTGAAAAAAACCCACGGGTCGGCACCCGGTCGCCAACCCATCATTATTCGATATAATCGATGCTCTTGGCTTGTCTCCGAAGACAATGGAATGGCATCGTGGTACCGCTGCCACATGTCGGTGAGAAACCATTGCCCGCTGGCGTAGCTGATGATAAGGTAGGGCAGGATATAATTGACGTTGTAGGAATCTAGCTGTTGCGTAACCAGTTGAAAGAAGGGGTGGTGGGGGCGCGAGCCGAGTATGTTATTGCTGAGGGCGCCTTGGCCGCCATCCGTGAGCCAAACGGGATAGGAAAGAAGAGCGTCGAGGGACGAGTTGCAACCGTTGTCAAGGTCGAGATATATTCCGCCATAATGCAGCATTAGGAAGTATCGCAGCGAGTCGACCCTCTGTACCGAGTATTTGTATCCGTCATAAGTATTGACGAATGTGGGGTATTCTGCAGCTAGAAAGTCCCTCGATGAGTTGTCTGTCCAGAGCTACGCGCATCGTTATATCAGCACTTTCCACTCTCGTCCCGTCTTGATGCTTTCTTCCCGTTGATGAGCGAACGCACCTTATGCTCCCACCCAGGATTCAATTCCACACATGTCTGTAGCAAGTACGCCCAGTCCCGCGGTAAAGTCTCGTTCCCGGGATCTTGCCAATTATGGTAAATGTGATGGATGATCTTCGGCACGACTTGCGGCCGGGGATCGTTTGTCAAGTTTCCATAATCCGCGAAGGCCTTCTCCTGCGAGATGGAAATACCGGAATGCCGGCCGTCGAAGATGCGAATGAAGAAAAGGATGCGCGGGACAAAGACAAAGACAAAGAGCGCGCCGATGAGGAGGAAACTCGCGACAGGAGCGAGGAGATAGATATGTCTGGCGAACAGAGGATGCGCAAACAGCCGCATGGCCGGCATAGGATGAAAGAATGAAGATGTGTCGATGCGGTAATTACGGTAGATTTTAAATAGCGGTGCTTTCCGCCGACCGGAATCACGTGTCACGGCCTAAAATCTTCCCGGTCCGGATCATTCCGGTCCCATCGGGGGAAATTGTCCAGCAACACCTAAGATTGCCACTGTCGAGTTGATCCTTTCTCAGTTCGAGGAAAATTGCGTTCATTGCAGACCAGTGTCGGCTTCGTATTGCCCCAAAGCGTTTTTCGGACCTGCTCGACTGCCGATGACGAAAATATCTGCCTTGGCCACTCGAGGCGCGACTCCTGGAGATCACAGCACTAGGTAGGCCAATTCGTGTCGACCGAGCTTGTCCCCCATATCAAGCCTGCCTGGACACTTCCGGAAGGCAGGGTTGTAAAGCTTCCCTGTTATGACTCGTCCGACGGGTTCAGATTCTGCATTGGAAGTCAAATGAGGCGATGAGAGAAGAGATTAAGGTAAAGACCAGAGTACGTTCTCTTTTGCTTAGTGATGATGGTGCGTGCAACGTGGAGACGATGACGTGAACAGGATGCTTGGGCAAAGCGATGACCGGAAGCTTGACCAAAGCTCCTGATCCTGGTTATATAGACACGCCCAAATGCTATGGTGTGACACTTTCGGCGACACCTGCCCACGTCATCCGAAAAACTACGACCAAAAGCTACGCTCCTGTTAATCGTGGAGGCTGCTATGTGTCCGTCAAGGTGGAAAACCCCTCGGTCGGCCCAGCCTACGTCTACCCTCATTGGCGGGACACGCCCAACGAACCGTCAACTCAGGAGAGGATCGCCGAGTTCCGTCGGTAATGATTGCATCAGCGAAGAGAAACGGTCCATCCCCGTCTCCGTGAATGCCATCCCCAAATCTGCCCATCGAGAAAGGCAGGTTCGTGCTGATCGAGAGGGTTGCAGGGATGACCAGTGATGAGAGGATCAGGGAGATCATTCTGAGTATCAGATCCGCTGGCGATGTCGAGGGCAAGATCCCGCTTGGACTGGGGACTTATCATACCAAGGCGGAAAATGGAAACCAGATTGGGTTTAAACTAAGGCAGCATCCTGACCGGGTACATCGGGTCCCGACTAGACCAACGCTTTGTAGAACTCCTCGGTGAGATTCTCGTCAGCTTATAATTCAGGTCCCACGTCGCACCCACGGGATGTGTGGTGCCCTGAACCGACCAATCCATATAGTTCGGAGCCATGGGCGAACAACAGACCCTTTTCATTTCCGGTGCGATCTCCTTGATGACCTGAGGGACACTGGTGTTCCACAGGTAATCGGTATACACAGTCGATAGTCTCGTCGCGAAGGTCTGGATCATCTCCGCGCTGACCGAGTCTTCTACCGGCTCTCCCTGATGATGTTCCAGATCATCCTCACCGCGGTAGGGAAGGAATCACCTCCAGCAGTTTCGGAAAGTTCTCTCGGACGTTCTCGACAGCTTCTTCCATCATCCCCGGAATATCCTCGAAACCCGCCAAACTCTCTCTTCCTTCCCGGCCATACCTCGGCATCCTCAGTCTCCCTCGACAAGTATCCTCCAGGTGATATCGATCCAATTCGGCTGAGGTCACCTTCGAGAGATGGGCGGGGAGGAAGAGGGTGATCTCGAGTTGGGGATGGAGGGGTAGGAGGGTCGACACTATGGCCAAAATGGGACGGAGGTGCCCCCACCTGACAGGAAAACATCGTTCAGATGCCACCATCAGTGAAAAAGCATGAGACGGAGGTGTGAAGGAAACCCGGAAAGTTGGAGCCACTGAGGAAGGGGTTCAAGTCGAGATAGTGGACACGTACAGGGCCCCGGGGACAAAGAGAATGTGTTTCGGTTTCTGCTCAGACATCGTTCCGCTCCGTCAGACTCTTTCGACAGGCCGAGAAGGTGAGCAGGGTTGTTCAAGGGAGTTGGAGCCCGAACGAGGATAGCTGAAAGCCGATTTGCCAGACTCACTAACCCTCCGCAGGAAAGAACGGACCCCGATAGCTAAGCTGAATCTAGTGCGTATGAATGCCAAAGGTTAGGAACTCCAATCCACCTCAGAAGCATCTCATTTCAGACGGGAACCAGATCCATTCCGCCTGAATCACGAGTGGCTCCTCCCTTCCGAACTCTCGGGCTCGGGTGACTCCCCGAGGGCCTCGGCCAGGCTCCGCGTTCGAGGCAAGTCGCGCGCACCAGGAGGAGCGGAGTTTCAGCCTCAGACTCGTAGAACTGAAGGAGTTGTCCAATGGTCAAAGACGTATGGGCTGAGAAGGTGGGACGTGAAATTCAGGGTTCGAATGTATATCTTTTGGTTATTTTTCTTTTATCCCCTACTCAGAATACAGGGGTGTCACGAATGGAGGAGCTAACGCCGAAACCCCGCCAGCATGGCAAGTCCTCTGACTTTTCGACCTCCGGTTTGACCCTACCTATTATAAATCTCAATTACTCCTTCATACCTTTCTAGCCTATGCATGCCTCGTACCAGACTATCTGACTACGACCG